>Ga0070741_10018238_pt1 | contig 11400 bp, 6 predicted proteins | sample Coa_R1_4_FD_66440 | JGI IMG/M metagenome (GOLD analysis project Ga0070741, IMG submission 66440) | Surface soil microbial communities from Centralia Pennsylvania, which are recovering from an underground coalmine fire - Coalmine... | ecosystem: Environmental > Terrestrial > Soil > Unclassified ...
GCCGCATCGCGGAAACCGAGTCCGCGTCCCGGATGCGCGGGGTCCCAGGGGACCGGCGCGCGCTTCGGCTGCGATCCCGGAGGAGGCAGCGGGAAGATCAGCGACTTCGCCGCGTGGTGCGCGATCTGCCCGGTGGTGAAGTGATGCTCCTGGTGGATGTGGCCGTAGAAGACGGTGACGTTCTTCCAGTGCTGCAGGAGATCGATCGCGCGCGCTCCGTCCTTCGTCGCCCAGTCCCACTGCGGGTAGAGGTCGAAGAGCGGGCGGTGGGTGAAGACGACGATCGGAGCGTCCGGCTTGATCGGCGTGAGATCCCGGTGCAGCCAGTCGAGCTGGGCATCGCCGATGGCCGCCGCCGGATCGGAGACGTTGTCGAGGACGGCGAAGTGCACGCCCTTGTGATCGAACGAGTAGTGGGTGGCGCCGAAGTTCTCCTCGTACGCCTTGCCCCGATCGAGAGAGGCGTCGTGCTCGCCGGGCATGAACCGGTGCGTCTTCACCCGCAATTCCCCGACGATTCCCTTGAACTCCTGCATCCGCCGGCGCCTCTCGGCGTCGTCGTCGGTGGTGTGCGTCAGGTCTCCGGTGAACACCACGAAGTCGGGGTCGTGCGGGAGCGCGTTGACGGCCGCGACGGCCTCGCGGAGCGTGTTCGCCGCGTCGGGATTGGGCGGCCCCTTGAAGCCCCAGTGGGTGTCGCTGAGCTGGACGAAGAAGAAGTCGTCCGCGGCCTCGCCGCCGGGGAGCCGGATGTTCCGGCTGCACGCGCCGGCCAGTCCGGACGCGAAGACCGCGCCGCCGACGCCCAGGAGCTGGATGAACTCTCGTCTCGTTTTCGTGGTCATGCCGCGGTGACCGGAGCGGCGCTGCCTGCATTCCGCCAGGAATAAACGGGGGCCATCCGGGTCACGCATCTCCGGCTCCGGCGCGCTTTCGCACGGATCGCCGCTCCGGCGCAGTTATTCCGCGCGGAATTTGCCGGGCGCACCCGCGATCGGGACCCGCGACCGGCATTCCGCCGCGGGAGAATCCGATGAAATTCGCAGCCACCCTTCCCTTCCTCGTCTTCGCAACGCTCATCTCCGCCGCCCACGGCGACGTCGCTTCCGGCGCGCTGGCAGGCCACTGGCGGGGCGTCTTCGGCGACGGCCCGGCCGAGACGGTGATCGAGGTCCAGTTCGACCAGAGCGCCGGCGGCTATCGCGGCCACTTCTGGAGCGCGGTCCCCGCCGGCACGTCGCTCCAGGTGAGCGACGTCGAGGTCGGCCGCTCGGTCCGCTTCGCGGTCCCGCCCATCGGCGTGTTCGAGGGCGAGATCCGCGGCGACATCCTGATGGGAACCGTCTCGGGCCAGAGCGCCGGCCCTTTCCGGCTGCGCAAGGAGCCGGGGCCCGAAGATCTGAACTTCGTGGGTTGACGACCGCAGTGCCCGGTCGTGGGACGCATCGTCCCGCTTCCGGGCACTTCGACGCGCGCGCGGGACGAGGGCCGGTGGCACGGTGCTGGCACCGCCCCTGCGCATGGGGCGCCTCCTGCACGACCTGAAGCTCGCGGTGCGCTCGCTGAGCCGCGCCCCGACGTATGCCATCGCCGCCATCGCGGCGCTCGCGCTTGCGATCGGGGCAAACACGGCGCTCTTCAGCCTCATCGAGGCGACGCTGCTGCGCCCGTACCCGTATCCGCATCCGGAGCAGCTCCTGCTGGTGCGCGAGACCAGCAAGGCGTTCGCCGACTCATCGGTCGCATATCCGAACTACCAGGACTGGCGGCGGCAGACGCGCGACGTCTTCAGCGCGATGTCCGCCTTCCGCAGGGACAGCTTGAACCTGACCGGCTCCGGGGATCCCGACCGGTTGACGGCGCGCATGGTCGGCGCCGACTTCTTCGACGCGCTCGGGGCGCATCCGGCGCTCGGGCGCACGTTCACGGAAGCTGACGACGGGCCCGGGGCTGCGCGCACCGTCGTTCTCGGGAACGCGCTCTGGCAGAAGAGATTCGCTTCCGACCCGCGGGTCATCGGGCAGAGCATCACCCTGAGCGGGGACAGCTACACCGTCATCGGCGTCCTGCCGCCCGCCTTCCGCTTCCTCTCCGCGACGGACGTCTTCGTTCCCCTCGGTCTCTGGGCTGACCAGTTCAAGGACCGTGATTCGCACCCGGGGATCAGCGTGCTCGCGCGGGTGAAAGCGGGCGTGAGCCTCGAGACGGCCCGGGCCGCACTGAACGGCGTTGCCGAGCGGCTGGAGAAGGAGTTCCCGCATTCGAACACCGGTCATCGCGTGCGCGCGCAGACTCTCCAGCAGGCGCAGACCGAGGGCTTCCGCGGAGCCCTTTACATGCTCTGGGGCGCAGTGGCGCTGGTGCTGCTGATCGCGGCCGCCAACGTCGCGAACCTTTCGCTGGCGCGGACCGCGGCCCGGGGGCCCGAGCTGGCGATCCGGGCTGCGCTGGGCGCCGGACGCGGGCGGCTCGCCCGCGAGTTGTTGACGGAAAGCGTGCTGATCGCGCTTGCGGGAGGCGCGTGCGGAGTCCTCCTGGCGGTCTGGGGACTCGACGCGCTGTTGCCCTGGATTCCGGAGGTCCTGCGGCGCAATGCCGACCTCCGGATCAACGGCACCGTCCTCGCGTTCACGCTGGCCCTCTCGATCCTGACCGGGCTCGCGTTCGGCGTTCTCCCCGCCCGACGGGCTTCGCGCCCCGATCTGGAGGCCCTCTTGCGCGAAGGGCACTCCACCGACCCGCAGTCGCGGCGCCGCCTGCGCAGCGGGCTGGTGGTGGCGGAGATCGCGCTGTCGCTCATGCTGCTGATCGGCGCCGGTCTCCTGCTGCGCAGCTTCGCGAAGGTCTCGCAGATCGACCTCGGGTTCCGGCCGCGAGGCATCCTTTCCTTGCAGCTCTCGCTGCCGCCCTCCCGGTATCCCGACGGCAATGCCGAGATCCGCTTCCAGCGGGAGCTCCGTCGGCGGATCAAGGCGCTCCCCGGCGTGCGCGAGGTCGCCGCGGCGCAGTCGGCCCCGTTGCTCGACGACAACAGCTCCGGCGGATTCTGGGTGGAGGGACGGCCGCGTCCGCGACCCGGCGAGGGCCCGAACGCGATGCAGTACGACGCCACGCCAGGATTCCTCGAGGCGATGGGCGCGCGCCTCCTCCGCGGGCGCGACGTGCGCGAGGACGACGACCTGCGCGCACCCGTGGTGGTGATCGACGACGTGCTGGCGCGCACGCTGTTCGGCACGGCGGACCCGCTCGGGCAGCGCCTCCGGTTCCCGCCGGAAGAAGTGGGCGAGTTGCCGGGTCTCGAGATCGTGGGAGTGTACGGGCACATGGTCCCCGGGGGGCCCGGTGAGAGCGATACCGTCCAGAACGGCATGATCCTGCCCTTCGCGATGACCGCGCAGTTCGCTCCGCAATGGCACCGCAGCTTCGCCCTGCTGCTCCGTTCCGACGGTGACGCCGCCCAGCTCGCGACGGCCGTGCGCCGCGAGGTGCTGTCGCTCGATCCCGAGCTGCCCGTCTACAACGTGAAGACGATGGAGGCGGCGGTGGACGAGTCGCTGTCCGGCCGCAAGTTCAGCCTTCTCCTCCTCGGAATCTTCGCGGCGGCCGCGCTCGTCCTCGCCGCGCTCGGCGTCTACGGCGTGATCAGCTACGGCGTGGTCCAGCGGACGCGCGAGATCGGAATCCGCATGGCGCTCGGCGCGCGGCAGAGCGACGTCCTCCGGCTCGTCGTCGGCGATGCTCTCCGCCTTGCCGGGCTGGGGATCGGCATCGGCCTCCTCCTCGCTCTGGCCCTGTCCCGGTTCCTCCGCGGCATGCTCTTCGGCATCGGCACCTTCGATCCCCTCGCCTACCTCGGCCTCACCCTGGCCCTCGCCTTCGTCGCCCTCTTCTCCTCCTGGCTCCCGGCCCGCCGCGCCGCCCGCGTCGACCCGAACGTCGCTCTCCGCTCCGAATGAACCGGGAGGCGAGCGCGTTTCGATTTGCGCCCCCGTCTGACGCAAAAAAAGAAACGTGTATTGTGTCCCCGGGTTCTTCAAGGAGCGGTGTGATGCCGGGGATCTACAAGTTGATCGATGTGGTCGGGACTTCGCCGGACAGCTTCGCGGAGGCGGTGAAGAATGCCGTGTCCGAGGCGGGGAAGACGGTGCACCACATGAACTGGTTCGAGGTGATCGAGCAGCGGGGGGCGATCAAGGACTCGAAGGTGTCCGAGTTCCAGGTGACCGTGCGCATCGGGTTCAAGCTCGAGCAGTAGCGGGAGAGGGCCATCGCCCGCCCGACATCCAGGCGGCAGCGTCGCGTTCGAAGCGGCTGCCGCCTGGGGCGGAGATGCTAACGGGTGCCCACCATCGCCGTGAACGTGGCGCCGTCGCCGACTTCGATCGCGCCGCCGTGGCAGAGGTCCGGAACGGTCACCGATCCCTGGAGCACCGAGGCATCCGTCGGATTCGCGCTCGGTGACCACGCGGCGCTGTTCTGGGACACGGCGTAGCTCGCGTCGGCGATGTTGATCACGATCGGCCCCGCAGCCCTCTCATGGCCGTGGCGATGACGGCTCACGCATTCCGCCTGGAGCGTCACCTGGGCCTGGCTGAACGTGAGCGTGGCGGCCGCGTTCTTGCCCTTGAGGTTGAACGCATACCCCGCGCTGAGCGTGTCGCCCGGACGGACGACGACCTCGCGGGTGCCCGCGCCACGATCGTCGCCGTCGTGGTCGCCGTCCCCGGTGCCGATGTTGATCTCCCCGTACGCGGGCAGGCTCGTGTTCGTCGCGGCAGGTTGCAGCACGTCGCTCGCCGCCGCCTGCGCGATCAGCGCGGTAGCGTCGTCGGCGAGCAGGTATCCCTGCGCGACCGCATTGTTGGCAGCGGTGGTGACCGCGGCCACGTATCCCGCGTGGTCGCCATACCGCTCCTGCAGCGACCGCCGGGGATCCTTGCTGAGCGCCTCCGGCCGGCTCCAGCCGCTGCCCTTCCCGTTGGCGACGAACTGGAAGCGGACGTTCATGTCCGGCCCGGCGCGTTGCGCAGCGGTGGTGGCGAACGGGATCATCCCGCCGACGTAGTTGCAGACCTGCGCCTGGTGGAATCCCGCGCTGGTCAGGTTCCAGCCGAGATAGGTTCCGAGCGGCGCATCCCGCAGCACCGTCGGCACGCCGCCGAGCTCGTTGCCGTCGCCGTCCACGCGGGGCACCTTCATCCGGATGACGTGCTTGATCCGCGGCGGCATGTCGGTGGCCACGCCGGTGGCGTCCGTCTCGTTGAAGAAGGGGCCCCACTCGTAGTCGAAGACCGGGAAGACGAAGTTTGCGGCGTCGAAGACCGTCTGCGGGATCGCGGGGATGCCGCGCGGGAAGTGCATCGCCTCGAAGGTGGAGTCGACCAGCGTGCCGTTCGAGATCCGCGGCCAGACGCTGGGCGGCGGCGGCGTGCCGTGCATCACCCAGTTGCGCATCGCCAGCCGCAGCACGTTGACGAGCTGAGCCTCCGGCATCGGATTGGACCGGTACACCCCGGTGCCCCAGTTGTTCCCCGGGCACCCGGAGCCGTTCGGCGAGCTGTTCTGCGTCATCGCCCCGCTTCCGCCGCCATGGGTGCTGCTCGAGACGTAGTACCTGCGGACGTTGTCGGGCAGAGGGATGTCCTGGTCGGCGGAGGTGCCGACCCACTCGGTGGTCATCTTCAGCGCGAAGACCTCGGATCCGCCGAAGTGCTCGATCACCTTCGGGCAGGTGCTGCTGCTCCTGCACCGCGCGAGGATGCCGGTGGTGGGAAGGTGCCGGACGTGGTCGGGCCAGTCGACCCACCACTGCGGGCCTTCGCTGCCCATCTGGTAGAGCTCGAGGACGCCGTCGGGCTGCGCCCAGCGCGTGTCGAGCGAGACGCGCCGGCCGGCGATGATCGGCCAGGCGCCGTCGTGCACCTGGCGGTTGGCCTCATCCTGGTTGAAGCCGAGATGGATGTAGGCGCGGGTGAAGTTTCCGGACTGCGAGACGCCGCGGATCACCGACCAGTGGATCGCGCCGGCGACGGGGTTCGGGGTCGCGAAGTCGTCCTGGGCGGCGTTCCTGAAGAACGCATTCGCGTCGCGGAACGCCGCGAACCCCACCCCGGTCACGTACGGATCCTTCACCGGGTACACGAGCTCGTAGAGGAGCGTCGGATCGAACCCGTTCTTCAGGCAGACGTGCACCGGCAGGCTCCCGGGGAGGCTGGCATGGCTCAGGTCCTGGGGGACGCCGGGCCAGGGGTGCGTCGCGTCGCAGTGCGCGAACGCCCAGTCGCTGGAGGGGATCACAGCTCCCTCGTTGATCGTGCCGTTCACGGTCTCGTGCGTGCGGGTCCGCAAGGTGGCCTGCGTCGTATCCAGAGTCGCGGGCAGGTACGGGATCGGGTTGCCCATCACGTTCAGCGGCTCGGAGCTCAGGCCGCTGCGGTTCACGATGCGGCCCTGGATGTAGCCGGTGATCGTCGAGCCGTCCGGATTCTTCGCCACCGGCACCAGCACCCATTCGTTGTTCGCCAGCGTGGGCTGCGGGACGAGCGAGGATGCGTTCGCGGGAACCGTCGTGGCGGTGCCTGGCCCACCCGCTCCGGCGTTGTCGCTCTGCCACCCGCTGCTCAACCCGACGTCGCCGAGGTTCCGCTCGGCCGCCACGATGGTGATCCGGCCGCCGCGGTTCGGCACGTCGTGCCACATGAACCCGCTCGCCTGCGTCATGTCGACCGGCTTGACGAGCAGGAAGCTGGTCACGTACCGGACCTTGCCGTCGGCGTCCTTCCCCAGGTTGATGTCCGTGATGATCTGGTTGTGCGGATCGGCCGGGTCCAGCTCGCCGAACGCGCGGCCGGCCAGGGTCTCGTACGGGATGGTCTGTCCGGTGAGCGTCGCCCTCCTGTCGATGATGATGCGGGTGACGCGCGCCTGCACGGGCAGCGCGCAGAGTGCCGCGACGGTCAGGGCCGTGCCCTTCAATGCATGGACCAGGTTCACTCTCATTTTTTTCCAGCTCCTCGCGCGGCTGAGCGGATCCGCAGCGGCCCGCCTACTCCCGGGCGATTCGCGCGATCAAGGAGCGCCGAGTCGGAATTGCTCGCTCCGCACGCCGGCGGCCGCGAATTGCGCAGTCAATCCCGCGCTCAGCGTGGACGATTGCAACCTCGTTGCGCGGACGCGATCGAGATCCGGCTTTCGCCGGAGTCGGAGTGCGCGCAGATACGAGCCGCTGAAAGCTGCGCTCAAGGCCGCAGGTCGAGCGGCGATTCGGAGATCCGCGATCCGCGCCGCGCACGGACCGCCGCCGCGAGATCTTCCAGCACCGGCACGGTGCGCTCCCAGCCGATGCACGCGTCGGTGACCGATTGCCCGTACACGAGCTTCTTCGGGTCCTGCAGGTCCTGCCGACCGTCGACGAGGAACGACTCGATCATCACGCCCGCGATCCCCGCCTCGCCCTTCGCCACCTGCGAAGCGACCTCGCGTGCCACCTGCGGCTGCCGCAGGTAATCCTTCCCGCTGTTCCCGTGGCTGACGTCGATCAGCAATCGCTGCGCGACGCCGGCGCCGCGCAGGGCGGCGAGCGCCTTCTGCACGGCGGCCGCGTCGTAGTTCGGCCCCGTCGCTCCTCCGCGCAGGATGACGTGGCAGTCCGGGTTCCCCCGAGTGGCGACGATGCCGGCCATCCCCTGCTCGGTGACGCCGATGAACCGGTGCGGATGATTCGCCGCCCGCACCGCGTCGATCGCGATCTGGATTCCGCCGTCCGTCCCGTTCTTGAACCCGACCGGCATCGAGAGCCCGGACGCCAGCTCGCGGTGCACCTGGCTCTCGGTGGTGCGCGCCCCGATCGCTCCCCAGGCCACCAGGTCGGAGATGAACTGCGGCGTGATCGGATCGAGGAACTCGCATCCCGACGGCAGCCCGAGATCGACGAGGTCGAGCAGGAGCCGCCGCGCCAGCCGCAGGCCGTCGTTGACCGCGTAGGATCCGTCGAGCCGCGGATCGTTGATCAGCCCCTTCCATCCCACCGTGGTGCGCGGCTTCTCGAAGTACACGCGCATCACGATCCGCAGGTCCGCCGAGAGCCGCGCCGCGACCTTCTGCAACCGCTCCGCGTACTCCCGGGCGGCGGCGGGATCGTGCACCGAGCAGGGCCCCACCACCACCAGCAGGCGGTCGTCCTCGCCGTTGAGCACGTGGATGATCTCGTCGCGCGCGTCCGCCACCAGCTGCGAGCCGCTCTCGCCCAGAGGCAGCTCCTCGAGGAGGATCGCCGGCGGCAACAGCGGCCGGTTGCTCTCGACGTGCAGGTCGCGCGTCTTCAAGGCGGCAGGACCGTCTCGCCGTACGACAGGTACCGGTCGACCTGCTGCGCCGCCGATCTGCCCTCGCGGATCGCCCACACCACCAGCGACTGCCCGCGCGACATGTCGCCGGCGGCGAACACGCCCGGGACGCTGGTCATCCGCGTCGCGTCCGTCCAGACGTTGCCGCGCTCGTCGATCTTGACGCCGAGCTGCTGCAGCATCGGCTTCTCCGGGCCGGTGAACCCCATCGCCAGGAGCACCAGGTCGGCGGGGATCACCTTCTCGCTGCCCGGGAGCTCGCGCGGACCGAAGCGTCCGTCGGGTCCCTTCACCCACTCCACCTCGACGTAGAGCAGCTCGCGGACGTTGCGATCCTTGTCGCCCATGAAGCGCTTGGTCATCACGCCGTACACGCGCGGGTCCTTGCCCCACAGCGCCTTCGCCTCTTCCTGGCCGTAGTCCAGCTTGTACGTCTTCGGCCACTGCGGCCAGGGATTGTCCGGCATGCGCACGTCGGGCGGGCGCGGCAGGATCTCGAGCTGCGTCAGGCTGCGCGCGCCGTGGCGCAACGCCGTCCCGACGCAGTCGGTCCCGGTGTCGCCGCCGCCGATCACCACCACGTGCTTGTCCTTCGCGGAGATGTACTTCCCGTCGGCATGCTGGCTGTCGAGCAGCGATCGGGTGTTCGCGGTGAGGAACTCCATCGCGGGATGGATCCCGAAGAGGCTGCGCCCTTCCACCGGCAGGTCGCGGGCGTGCGTCGCGCCGCCGCAGAGGACCACCGCCTCGTAATCGCGCAGGAGCGCGTCGCCGGCGACGTCCTTCCCGATCTCGGTGCGGGTGACGAACTTCACCCCTTCCTCGGCCAGCAGCTTGACCCGCCGCTCGACGAGCCTCTTGTCGAGCTTCATGTTCGGGATGCCGTACATGAGCAGCCCGCCGATGCGGTCGGCGCGCTCGAACACCGTCACCTCGTGGCCGGCTTTGTTCAGCTGCGCGGCGGCGGCGAGCCCCGCGGGACCGGAGCCGACCACCGCCACCTTCTTGCCGGTGCGCACGGGCGGCGGATTCGGAACCACCCAGCCTTCGGCAAACGCCCGGTCGGCGATCGCCTCCTCGAGCATCTTGATGTTCACCGCCGGGAGATCGATGGCGACCGTGCAGCTCCCCTCGCACGGCGCAGGGCAGACGCGCCCGGTGAACTCCGGAAAGTTGTTCGTCTTCGCCAGCCGGATCCAGGCCTCTTGCCACTGGCCTCTCCAGACCAGGTCGTTCCACTCCGGGATCAGGTTGTTCACCGGGCAGCCGGAAGCCATACCGCCGAGCAGCTTCCCGGTGTGGCAGAAGGGGACGCCACAATCCATGCAGCGCCCGCCCTGCTCGCGCAGCGTCTGCTCGGCGGCCGCGAGGTGCATCTCGGACCAGTCGCGGATCCGCTGGAGCGGCGGCCGGTCGTGGATCGGCTCGCGGGGGTAATCGAGGAATCCGGTCGGTTTGCCCATTCAGTGCACCACTAGTTTCCGCTCACCCGCGCCGCGTCATGGGCGTTCTCCTCGAACGCCGCCATCTCCGCCTCGTCCTGCGGCAACCCCTTCGCGCGCATCTTCGCCTGCGCATCCAGCATCCGCCGGTAGTCGTTCGGCATCACCCGCACGATCCGCCCCGCGGTGTCGTTCCACCGATCGAGGAGACGGCGCGCCAGGGCGCTCCCGGTCAGCTCGGCGTGACGCTCGATCATCCGCTTCACCGCGGGGAGCTCCGACTCCTGCGGGCCACCGAGCGAGACCATCTGCTTGTTGCAGCGATTGGCGAACTTGCCGTCGCCGTCGACGACGTACGCCACTCCGCCCGACATTCCCGCCGCGAAGTTGCGCCCGGTCGGCCCGAGGACCACCACCCGTCCTCCGGTCATGTACTCGCAGCCGTGGTCGCCCACGCCTTCGACCACCGCGTCGATCCCGGAGTTGCGCACGCAGAACCGCTCGCCCGCCACCCCGCGGATGAACGCCTCGCCGGCCGTCGCGCCGTAGAAGGCGACGTTGCCGACGATGATGTTCTCCTCGGCGACGAAGCCCGCTTCCTTCGGCGGGAAGACCACGATGCGCCCGCCGCTCAGGCCCTTGCCGATGTAGTCGTTGGCGTCGCCCTCCAGCACCAGGGTCAGGCCGGGCGGGATGAACGCGCCGAACGACTGCCCCGCCGAGCCCTTGAAGTGGAAGTGGACGGTATCGTCGGGGAGTCCGGCCGGGCCGTACCGGCGGGTGATCTCGCTCCCGGTCATGGTGCCGACCACCCGGTTCGTGTTGCGGATGGGGAGCGTGGCGCGGACCGGCTTCTGGTCCTCGAGCGCAGGCTTCGCCAGCTCCAGCAACGTCGTGCCGTCGAGCGTCTTCTCGAGCCCGTGATCCTGCGGGATCTGGCGCGTGCGGCCGTAGTGCTTCGGCACCGTGGGCTTGAAAAGGATGCGGCTGAAGTCCACGTTGCGCGCCTTCCAGTGATCCACCGCGCGGCGCATCTCGATCCGCTCGGAGCGGCCCACCATCTCGTCGAAGGTGCGGAAGCCGAGCTCCGCCATGTACTCGCGGACTTCCATGGCGACGAAGCGCATGAAGTTGACCACGTGCTCCGGCTGGCCGGTGAACTTGGCGCGCAGGCGCGGGTCCTGGGTGGCGACGCCGACCGGGCAGGTGTTGAGATGGCAAGCGCGCATCATGATGCACCCGAGCGCGATCAGCGGCCCGGTGGCGAACCCGAACTCTTCGGCGCCGAGCAGCGCGCCGACCACCACGTCGCGGCCGGTCTTCAGCTGGCCGTCGACCTCGACGGTGATCCGGCTGCGCAGGTCGTTGAGCACCAGGATCTGGTGCGTCTCCGCCAGCCCGAGCTCCCAAGGGATCCCCGCGTGCTTGATCGAGGTGAGCGGGGATGCGCCGGTGCCGCCGTCGTGGCCCGAGATCAGCACCACGTCGGCGTGCGCCTTCGCCACGCCCGCCGCGATGGTGCCGACGCCCAGCTCCGAGACCAGCTTGACGCTGATGCGCGCGTCCTTGTTCGCGTTCTTCAGGTCGTGGATCAGCTGCTTGAGGTCCTCGAT
>Ga0070741_10018239_pt1 | contig 11398 bp, 2 predicted proteins | sample Coa_R1_4_FD_66440 | JGI IMG/M metagenome (GOLD analysis project Ga0070741, IMG submission 66440) | Surface soil microbial communities from Centralia Pennsylvania, which are recovering from an underground coalmine fire - Coalmine... | ecosystem: Environmental > Terrestrial > Soil > Unclassified ...
CAAGCGTATGGTGGAAAATCGCAATGATTTGCGATGCCAGCGGCTCGTCCCACAAAATCCGCATGACCTCGCCGAAGTCGCGCCCATCCAGCGGATCTACGTTGCGAAAGGCCTCGGTCCGCGATCCTGGATCCGTCAAGGCAATGCGGAATTGCGAATCGACAACATAGACCCCATACGGCGCATTCTCAATCAATGTCGCAAAGGCCTGCTGCGTCTGTTCCAGTCGTCTTTCCGCAAGCTTGCGCTCGGTAATGTCCTGCACCGTGCCCGACACCGCGACAATCTGCTGGGGATTCCCTTCGGCTTCCGGCGTGCCGCGGCTTTCAATCCACCGCTCCGAACCGTCCGGCCTCACAATGCGGAACAGGTTTGTGTAGTTGTTCAGAGCGCCGGCCTGTAACGCGGTTCGAATCCTGCTCGCAGCGGACTCCTGGTCCTCCGGATGGATACGGCCGACCACCATCTCCCGGGGCCCTGAAAAGCCGTCCATGCAGAAGATGTCTTTAAACATGGCGTCCCAGGCGCAGATCCCGGTTTTCAGATCGTAACGCCACCACCCCATCTTCGCGGCGTCCAAAGCAAGCTGCCTCTGCCGCGCCAGCTTGTCGTTTTCCGCCTGCGCCTCCCTCAGGTCTGTCAGATCAAACGATGAGCAGGTCAGGCCAATGATCTCTCCTGTCGCATTGCGCTGGGGTTCAATGTTGGCGTGATAGTATTTGCGCTTTCCACCCAGCGTAACCACGTACTCGCCCTGGTACGGTTTGCCGCTGCGAAGCACCTCTTGCTTGATGGCTACGCTGGCCGCGGCATCCTCTGGTTCAAGAATGTCACTCTCGGTCTTTCCGACGATCTGCGATGGATCGGGCACTCCGACCGGGTTGTAGACCCACGTGAACCGCAGGTCCCTATCCTGGTTGAACACCGTCATTGGCGTGCCGCGCAGCGCGGCTTCGAAGCGGGCATTCGTGGTGCGCAGCCGTTCTTCGATCTCTTTGCGATCGGTGATGTCGCGCACCGTTCCCGACGCGCTGACGACCCGGCGCCTTTCGCCTTCCCCTTGAAATTCCGCGGCTCCATGCCCCTCAAGCCAGCGCTCGCTTCCGTCCGGACGAATAATCCGGTACTCCGTGTGATAGGCCTTTGGATCGGCTGGATTCAGCGCCGCTTCCAGCATCGTCCGCACCCTCTGCTGATCGTCCGGATGGATCAGTTTTAGAATGTCGTCGCTGGGGCCCGACAGGTTTGAGATGCCAAACGCGTCTCGGAAAGTTTCGTCCCACTCGCCTACCCGCTTGGCCGGATCGTAGTGCCACCAGCCCATTTTCGCCGCATCGAGAGCGAGCTGCCGCTGTTTCGCAAGTCTTTCCCGTTCCGCCGCGACCCGCTTGCTCTCCGTCATGTCGAACGATGCGCCCGTCAACCCGCAGATGCGGTTTTGCGCGTCGCGCTGCGCTTCGATCGTGAAGTGATACTTGCGCACCTCCGCACCGTGGCTGATCTCCAGCTCGCCGTGGAAACTCTTTCCGGTGCGAATGACTTCGCGCTTGATGCCTCCAATTCGCGCCGCATCGGAGGTATTCAGAACATCGCTGTCGGTTTTGCCGATGAAGTCCGCCGCCTTGGATCCCACTGGCGGGTTATAAATCCACTTGTAACAAAGAACCAGGTCCTGACTGAAAACCGTGATCGGGGTGTTTCGCAGCGCGACCTTGAAGCGCTCGTTCGCCGTGCGTAGCCTCTCTTCCACGACCTTGAGGTCCGTGATGTCGAGATAAGCCCCAATCGCCCCTCTTACCTGACCGGCCTCATCAAAAAGCGGAACCGAATGGCCATATTCAAAAATCGAACTGCCATCGGGAAAACGAATTTCCAGTTCTTTGTCGCGGACCGTTTCGCCCTTCGCAGCGGATCTCTGCAACGGCAAATCTTCGCCTCGAACTTCTCGTCCGTTTTCGAGAATGACAATCTTCGGACGCTCGGAGTCTGGCGCGGTGACCGAGGGATTGCCCCCGATCGGCATTCGCAGCAGTTGATAGGCTGCCTTGTTGGCGCTGACCTTCTCGCATTTCCGGTCATACGAGATGAATGCGGCAGCGGGCATAGCTTCCAGGATCGCCGCCAGGTTATCTGCCTGCGCCTTCGCTTCCGCGCGGGCCTCGCGCAATTCGCGCTCTTTCTGCTGTATTTCTGAGATATCGAGAAACGCCCCTACCGCCCCATGCGATTGCCCTGAAGCGTCGAGCAGCGGAACGGCGTGGCCCAGAAGGTACATCGATCTGCCATCCGGAAAGCGAACTTCAAACTTTCTTCCCGGCACCGACTTTCCAGTGATCGCCGCGCGCTGCACCGGCAACTCCTCCGGACCGAGCACCCGGCCATCTTCCAGCCACTGGAAATTGAAGCGCTGGCGCACTTTCGGATCGGAATGGGACACGTTCACATTTTCCGGCAGCCCGAAGACTTCGCGCGCCACGCGGCCTGCCGTCATGGTCCGGCCCTCGCGATCGCGGCTGAAAAATGTAATGGCCGGAATCGCATCGACTACCGTCGCAAGATTTTCAGCGTAGGCCTTGGCTTCTGCGCGAGCCCTTCTCAACTCATCTTCTCTCTGCTTGAGAAAGGTGATGTCAAAACCAGCGCCGCTCATGCGGACCGGCTTCCCGGCCTTGTTGAAGTAGGCCCGCCCGCGCGAAGAGATCCAGTGCATGCTGCCGTCGGGCCAGACGGAGCGCATTTCTGTGGCGTAGTGATTTCCGGTTTCGAGCGCGACTTTGACCGCCGCGTCTATTTTCTCGCGGTCTTCGGGATAAATCGCCTGGAGGAATCGCTCGTAGGTGATCTGGTAGTCCGGCGCTAAGCCAAACATCTCGAGACACTCCGGCGACCACACGAGTTCGCCGGTCTCGAGGTTCCAATCCCACACACCGAAGCGCGCCGCTTCCCCGCTCGGTGAGAAGCTTTCGGCATTGGATGAGGAATTGTCGTCTGGATCTTGTTCCCGTTTGCCCATAGATGCCGGGACGGCGTCTTCCGCCCCGCACACGCCTAACCCTTTGGAAGCCGCCTCTGCACGCCAGAACCGGCGGCAGGGGTAAATCCCCGCACACAGACGTCTAACGTATCGGCAGTGTAACGGCGGCTCTTCTGGCGGGCACTACAGTGTTCTATGTAGGAGGGCCGACCCGGTCGATGCGGTTCACGCAGGAGCCAAAATTCGCAACTCAGGCGACTTTTGGCTCCCGCGTTTGACTGGAAGTTAAAACTTTATCGCGATCTGCTCCGGACGCTGGCCATTCCCGGCTGACGTCAGGTTTTCCTTGCGGTGATCCTCTGCTTAGAACGTGATTTTCGCCGCCAGCTGCATCTGGCGCGGACCGATCGCCAGATTGCTGATCACACCAAAGCTGGGATCCCCGACGTTCAACGTGCTGCTTCCATACGGACCGGGCGAACCCATGCTGAATACCGGATGGTTGAACGCATTTTGTGCTTCGAGCCGCACCTCCAGGTTGATTCCTTCATGCGCGCTCGACAGCAGGAACTGCTTGGCAATGGATAAATCGCTGCTGAACACCATCGGCGAACGCACGTACGAGATGGTGCGCGGCATGTTGCCCAGCGTGAACGGTGCAGGTTGCTGAAACACCTCCGGATTGGCGAAGAAGCTGTCGACCCAGTCCGGCCCGTAATTGCGTTTCGGGATGCCGACCAGGTTCGGGCGTTGGGATCCATAAGTCGGGATCGGCGTTCCGCCATTCGAAACGGTAATCGGCAGCGGCCGTCCGTCGGCAATCTGCCAGATTCCATTCGTCTTCCATCCGCCGATCACCAGATCCAGGGCGCGGGGCATGTTTCCCAGCAACATCCGTCCTCGGCCAAACGGCAGATCGTAACTGTAGCTAAACTTGAGCACCGACGGAATGTCGAAAGTCGAGAGGCTGCGCTCCAGATACGGTTTATTTGGATCCTGCAGGCTGGTAAAGCTGCCCAGCCACGTCACGTTATCGTCACCGATCGACGAATCGTCGATTGACTTCGACCAGGTGTAGTTGACCAGGAACTCGAGCCCGTTGCTGAATGCCTTGCGCGCTTCCAGCTGCAGGGCGTGATAAATCGAGTTGGCGATCATCTGCACGTCAGTGCTCACGCTGTTGTATTGCGGGTACGGCGTATCGAGCTGGTAGCCGGGCACCGAGCTCGTCATGCTGCTGAACTGGTTGGTGATGACTCCGTAAAACGGATTGCAGGTTGGAGCGCATCCCGGAGGATTGGTGTACAGCGTGTTCAGCGCATTCATCTGCGGCGTATTCCCCTGATATTGCTCGACCCACGGCCCCAGGATATCGAGCTGGTTGGCGCCGCTGAACGGCAGGTGCGTGCCTTTCTTGCCAAGATATTCGGCGTCGACGACGATATTTCCCGGCAACTGACGCTCGACTCCCAGGCTCCAGCTCTGCTCGTACGGGGTGAGATTGGCGGCATGCGTTCGCAGCGGCCCATTCGCGCCAAACCCAACATCGTTCATCAAGCCCAGCGAACTGCCCGGAGGCAGGAAAAGTCCATTGGGGAATGGATTGTTGAGGTGCAGGTAAGGCGTTGCACCATCGTTGTTGTAGGTGGTAATCGCGTTCGTATATTGATTGAAGCCCTGTCCACCGTAAGGCACGACGCCGCTCGCTCCGGAACGCGACTGGCCGTAATAGATGCCGTAGCCGCCGCGCACCACCATCTTCGGCATGAACTGGTAGGCAAAGCCGATGCGAGGCTGAAAGTTGCTCCAGTCGGTTACGTAATTCGTTCGCGTGTTCGAGTTCGCAAAAACTTCGCCACCCAATAGTGGACGCGTCACCGGTTGCAACGTAATTGGATCGTTGTACGTGATTGAGCCGTTATTGAGCGGGCTCACCACATTCGGATCGAACCAGTTCTGCCGGTTGAAGCGATCGGTGCGCGGCAGGGATACATCGTAGCGCAGGCCAAGGTTCAACGTCAGTTTCTGCGTCAGCTTGTAGTTGTCCTGCACAAACCAGGCGTACTGGTAATTTTCAGTTGCCGGCTGGAACTGCACTTCGTAATAGCCGCTCGACATCTGGCCCATCATGAAGCTGGCCATGCTGTCGCCTCCGGCGGTCGTGCCATCCGAGCACTGCGATGAAGGTTCCACCGACGGGCAGATCGAGCTGCCGCGGTTATCAAAGTTGAAGTAGCCCAACGGTGCGTTGGTCTGAATGTAGTTCTGCTGGTGCAGGCGTCCTTCGAATCCGAACTTCAATTCATGCGGGCCATGAATCTTGCTCAAGATCACGGTCAGTTGCCCGGTCGTCTGTCCCTGCTTGTAATTGCCGTAGGGATCGTTGCCGGCATTGGGGAATCCTGCGGCGAAGTAGTCGTTGATGAACATCGCCGGCACACCGTTGAAGCCATTCGTCTTCAAGTATTCGGGGAAGCCCAGGGCCGCAAGCGGATCCGCATTCAGACTCTGGTTGTAGGCGAATATCCGCAGCGCGCCCCGCGTCACGCCGAACGTGGTCGTCAGCAACAGCGTTGGCGTGATCGTGTATGCATCGTTGATTGCAAACACGTGTGCGGTGCTCTTATCCGCGCCCGACCCGCAAGGATCCGTCACCGTTTGGAAGCAGTCGAACGGAACGGTCGAGCTCCATTCTTGCGAGTACTTGCCGCTCAACAGGTTTTTTTCATTGAAGCGGTGATCGATCTTGATGTCGAACTGGTCATTCGGAGCTTTGGTCGCGCCAGAGGCGATCCAGTTGTCGTAAATGCTCCCTCCCGGAATATTCGGCTGCGGGAAAAGTCCCATCACTTTCGACGCCACCGGATCGATCAGGTTCCCTTTCACTCCCAGTGCGGGCTGAAGGTTGGCGGGCAGGTTCGGGTTTCCGGCACTCGCATAGTTGGCAATGTTGTTGAACGGAATGAACGCACTGCGGACCGGACCGCCGTCGGTATTGTTGTAGACGCCGGAATATGGATCCCACAACTGCCCGGCATTCATGGCAGCACCGCCCATCATGCACATGCCGGTCTTATCGAAAGCTCCACCCTGCGAGGTGCATAGTTCACCGAAATCGCCAGTCCGCATCGCAGCGGTGGGAACGCCCGCCTGGTACGTGTTCATGAAACTCTGGCGCAAACCTTCATAGTCGAAGAAGAAGAATGTTTTGTTCTTGATGATCGGGCCGCCCAACGTGCCGCCGAAGTCGTGGCGGTGCACCGGAGGCAGGGGAATACCGTACCGGTCGTTGAACCAGCTATTCGCATCGGTGATGGTGTTGCGGATGAAGTCGTAGACGCTGCCGTGAAACGCATTCGTGCCCGAGCGCGTGACCATGTTCAAGATCGACGCTCCGGAGAATCCGTACTCAGCGCTGAAGTTTGTCTGCTGGACTTTGAATTCTTCCACCGCCTCCGGTGAAGGCGTATAGACCGCCTGGGTCACGCCGCCATTCGGTTCGAAGTTGGTGACCGATGCGCCGTCCATCAGAATATCGGCGCTGGCTCCGCGGCTTCCGTTCGAGACCCAGTTCGTGCCGCCGCAATTGGGGCACTGATCGTCCATGTTGGTGATGCCGGGAGCAAGGTACGTCAAGTCGGTAACGTTGCGGTCAATCAGCGGCAGATCGTTGATGTAGCGGCGATCGACGACCTGGCCGGTCGTAGCATCTTCGGTCGCGATACTTTGCGACTGTGCCTCTACCTTCACTTCCGTGGCCGTCGCCGCGATTTTCAGAACAAGATTGGCCGTGGGATTTTCGCTGACGTTCAACTTGATGTGCGAGCGAACTGTTTTCTCGAAGCCCGGCGCGTTCGCGGTGACGGTATAAAGTCCCGGCGGAATCGACGCGAACAGGTAGCGGCCGTCGTTATCCGAGGTGGCGTTGAATGTGAAACCTTTTTGCTCGTCGGTGAGCGTGACCTTCGCGCCTTGCACCACTGCGCCCGTAGCATCCGTCAAAACTCCGCTCACCGTGCCGAAATATCCCTGGGCGACGAGCGTGGGAACGAGCAGCAGCACGAACAGGGAAAACATCAAGAAAAGCGAAAGAGTGCGCATTGAGGTACGACGAATGGTGGTTTGCATCACAGGCTCCTTCCAGGACGGTAGGGACAGTTGCCACATCCATAGTGGTATGTGCGGCCATGCTACACAAAGCGCGCCATTCGCGCTAGTGCGAAACACGCGCAAAAAACGATTTAATAGAAATTAAATTTCTTGAAAGTCGCGGATAGTTGGTGCTAGGTGCGAGTGTAAAGGAGACGAAACGGATGTCGGACGTTCGTTGCGTCTTCATCAAAAAAGCGGCCCCTTTGCAAGGGCCGCTCGAGTGAGGCATTACGTTAGGAGTTCTAGAAGGTCAACTTCGCCTGCAATTGAATCAATCGCGGAGAAGCGTCGGCACCCAGGCCAGATCCGTAGATGCTGGTCGGGGAGCTGACCGTTTGCACGATGCGCCCGAATCCGGACGCCCCGTTCACCATGATCGGGAACGCGAAATTCGGATGATTCAGGATGTTGAAGAACCTGGCTCCAATTGAGAACTGGGCAGTCTCCCACTTGGGAACACCGAAGCCCTTTTCTACCGCGAAGTCCGTATTGAAGTATCCCGGTCCGCGGAACTGGTTGCGGCGTTGCTGTCCCCAGTTATCCGTTGGGCTGCTGAAATCCGACTGCTGCAAGCACGGTGCGCCAGTCAACGTCGCTGCCGACGCGCCGCAGCTGTTGGTGGTTGATCCAAGAACGTTGGCAAAGACCTGCTGCGTGCCACCGCCCGGACCGTAGTTCGAGCCTTCCAGCGTTTGGGTGGCGGCCGCATCGACAACCGTGAACGGCAGTCCGCTATGACGGAAAATCGTTCCCGAGAATGTCCAGCCTTTTACCAGCGCGTTTGGCCCTTTCGCGGTCAGGTGGCGAATGCCGTCGTTCCAGACGTAGTTCATGGTGAAGTTGTGCCGGATATCGTAGTCCGCGTTTCCGTAGTTGTACGCGCGGAGGTTCGATGGATCCTGTGCGCTGATGATGTCGGCATAACGTCCGGTGGTGTTCAATCCGAACGGAGACACCGAGTTGTTCGAAATCTCATCCAGTGCATGGCTGTAGGTATAGCTGGCCTGGAAGGCGAGCCCTCCCTTGAAATCGTGCTTCAGGCCAAGGACCAGGCCGTCGTAGTTGGAGTTCGCGATGTTCTGCTGCTGCGAAACCACGCCAAACCTTCCATCGGGCACGGTCGTGGGCAGGTTCGCGAATGGAGTTGGTGAGAACGCGTTGAGCGCCGTGTTGGTGATTTCCTCGTTCGATCCGTGATTTCCCACGTACATTGCGTCTAAAGTGGTCGCCCAGCCTAAACTTTGCTGAACTTCGAAACTCCATTCGTAGTAGCGCGGAACTTTCACGGCGGTGGAGTTGAAGAACGAGAACGGCGCCACTGCCCCGCCATTCGAGTAGTTGGCAACGAAGCTGGCGTTCGAGGCCTGCGACGCAGCATACAGATTGTTTGGCACCGCAGGAGAAAGCGCTCCGATGAAGGTATTGAATCCTGGATCAAGCGGCGCCTGCGCCATGATCGTGTCGATGGTCCCGGTGGGCAGCGAATCGGCGAAGATGCCGATGCCTCCGCGAACAACTGTGGGGCGATTTCCGTTGTGCGGCGACCACGCGAATCCAACTTTCGGTTGAGCGACGATTCCCGTTACCGAAGGAAACGCCGTGTGCAATCCGCTCTGGATCGCCTGGTTGACGGGCAGCGTCGTATCCATCTGCCCTAATGTCCCGGCCAGGCGTTGGAAGCAATTAGTCTGGCACACCGGGTTCGAAAGGTGATCGAGCCGCAGGCTGAGCGTGAGTTTCAGGTTGTTGGTGAGGCGGACATCGTCGGCGCCGTAGAAGCCGACTTGGTACAGGGCGATAGGCTCGTCCGTCTTCTGCGGGAAGTTCTGGACGATCACATTGCCGGAACCGGCTCCGCCACCCGTCACAAAATCTCCCAGCGTAAATTCGACGACTTCTGGGGTTACGACTTGAAAGGTGTGATCGCTGATGTCGTCCCGACGGAAGTTGACTCCAACTTTGAAGGCATTGCGACCGCGCACCCAGCTGAAATCATCGACCACCTGATACTGGGTGATGTGGCGTCCCTGCGGGAATAATACGTTCAGGCCGTTCAGCGCGCTCAACGAGCCATCGTTGAAAGCCAGCGTCATGGTTTGACCCGGCAGAGTCGTCAGAGCGGAAATGGCGGCATTCTGATTCTGCATGGTGAACAGGGCGCTATACCAGAGCAGAGACGCGTTGAAGCTGTTCACCTTGTCGCTGCCGAAGGTGTGCGTCTCCTGGAAGTTGCTTGTCCACTGCGGCTGGTTGCTGATGGCATTGAACGCGGAGTTGATCGGATCGGTATAGCTGGATTGCAATCCATGCTCGTGCTCTACGCGCAGGAACAGTTTGTCGCGCGTGCCGATGTTCTGGTCATAGCGTCCCGCATAGAAGACATCGTGCGTCTTCACGACAGGAGCGGTTTGCACCTGCACTGCGCATGGGTTCGCCGCGCCGAAAGCGACGCCGTTCACCGTGGTCACGTCGCTGCACCCGCCGTTTGTGCTTCCCGGTACGGGGATCGCGCCCGCTTGCGATACTCCATTGAACAGCCCGAACATGGTGTTGTAGAACGGCACCGATGAGGCCATCCCGGTTGCGTTCAGATTCCCGATGACCGCCTGCTCGAACGCAGGAGTCGGAACATTGGCCGGCCCCGGCACTGGAATCGCCAGGTAGATTCCTTCGTAGTCGAAGAAGAAGAACGCCTTGTCCTTCTTGATCGGTCCGCCAAACGATCCGGCGAACTGATTGGCGTTGACGAACGGACGCGCCGTGCCGTCCTGATTGAAGAAGTAATTGTTGGCATTCATCGCATCGCCATTCCACCAGTAGATGGCGTTGCCGTGGAACTGATTGCTGCCACTCTTGGTCGCGTAGTTGATGTTGGCTCCAGCCAGACCACCGTACGATCCGCTGTAACCGTTGGCCACCACCGCGCTCTCCTGCACGTCATTCAATCCGATCGTGAGGTTTGTGGCGCCGCTGTTGTTCACGTTGAAATAGGGGTCATTGTAGTTTGCGCCATCGACGGTGAAAAGATTCGACGTCGCGGGCAAACCGTACACTTCGAAGTTGCCGCCGCCAAACGTCGAACCGCCGGCGGTGTTGACCACTGCGCCGGGAGTCGTGAACGCCACGGCGGAGAGATCGTTGCCCGGATTGGGCAGCAATTCCACCTGCTTCGCGCTGAAATTCGTATTCAGATTGGCGTCTTCGGTTTCGATGTTCGTCGTTGCGCCGGAGACCTCGACCGTTTCGCGGCTGCTGCCGAGCGCAAGCTGCAGATTGGCGGTCACGCTCGCACCCAGTCCGATCTGGACGGATTTGTCGACACTCTGAAATCCGCTCGACGTTGCGGAAACTTTGTAACTGCCCGGTGGCAGCAAGGGAAACCGGTATGCGCCGGTGGAGCTTGTTTGTGTAGTCTGCTTCGCGCCGGTAGCCACGTTGGTCAGCGTCACCGAAGATGCTGTCAATACCGCGCCGCTCGGGTCTGTGACCGTGCCGGCGAGTTCACCGGTAGTTGTCGTCTGCGCATGCAAGAGCGCTGCGGAAACGACGAAACACAACAACAGTGCTGGAAGACTGCGCCTGAACATTTTTCGTATGCCTCTCAACTGTCTGTTTCGCAATCGTAGACATCACAGGAAGCGCATGTTCCACGCTTGTGAACCTAAGTTTGCGATGACATGGAGTAATGCAAAAACGCGGCCATAACACGCGCGCGCCGCATACGTTGTATTCAAAGCAAGTTGGATGAGATCAGTCAGTCAGAAAATGTTTTGTTGCTATGGAATGCGGTATGCGGGACAGACGAAGGGTACGGGAAATCGTAGAGGCGCATGGAAAACAGGGCGTTCCGCGGAGAACGCTTCGGAAACAAAACATGGGAAACGCGAGAGTCAGATTGTGAAGAGTGTGTTCCGCTGGTGTTGCAACGAGAGTTGAGGGTGATGGCCGTTGCGTACCGGTTCTGTGTCACTCCGAGCCGGCAAAGCCTGAGAGGAATATGCCGTCCGCGTGCAGCGCCGTTGTGGGACCAACAGCAGACGCCTGCATCCTCGCGCCAGTCGTCGAAACTAGGGATGGGGTCCGGGTCTTATTCATAGGTCCCATCGAACACACGGGCACGACAGAGTATTGGATTTACTTGTGCTTGCCGCCGACTGTGTTTAGGCATCGCGAATACAGCTCGAGCAGTTTTTCGGCGTAGTCTTCGGGCTTGGCGGCGGATCCGGTGCCGGTGAATCCCACGCCGCTCGAGGTCGTGCGTCCGTAGCCCGT
>Ga0070741_10018240_pt1 | contig 11398 bp, 9 predicted proteins | sample Coa_R1_4_FD_66440 | JGI IMG/M metagenome (GOLD analysis project Ga0070741, IMG submission 66440) | Surface soil microbial communities from Centralia Pennsylvania, which are recovering from an underground coalmine fire - Coalmine... | ecosystem: Environmental > Terrestrial > Soil > Unclassified ...
CCTGTTCGGGCTGATCGTCGGCAATCGCGAAGCGTTCGGCTTTGCGATGGCGCCGCACGAGGAAGCGCAAATGCATCACTTCGTGCACTCGACCGCGCTGTTCATGCGCCTGCTGATCTTCATCCTGCTCGGATCGCAGGTGAACTTCGCGCTGATCGCGCGCTACTGGCTGCCCGGGCTGGCGCTGATGGCGGTGTTCATGCTGATCGCGCGACCGGTCACGGTGTTCGCCTGCGCAGCGCCGGATCGTCGCGCGCGCTGGTCGGCCTCCGAGCTGCTGTTCATGTGCTGGGCGCGCGAGACCGGCGTGATCCCGGCGGCGCTCGCCGGCATGCTGGTGGGCATGAACGCGCCCGGCGCCGAGATGATCGCCTCGGTCACGTTCATCGCCGTGCTTGTTACGATCCTGATCCAGGCTCCGACCACGCGCTGGCTCGCGGCGCGGCTCGGGCTCCTCGCTTGAGTCAACGAACATGGCCGACCCCACCAAGCGCATCGAAGAGCTGGTCGAATCGCTGACGCGGCTCCTGCCGCCGGGCATGAAAGGCCTGCGCAGCGAGTTGCGCGAGAACTTCCGCGCGGTGCTGCGCGCCAACCTCGAGCGCCTCGATCTCGTCTCGCGCGAGCGCTTCGACGCGCAGGCGGACTTGCTCGCACGCACGCAGAAGAAGCTCGAAGCGCTGGAAGCGCGGCTCGCCAAGCTGGAGAAGAAGAAGAGCTGACCATCCGGTCAGGTGCCGCGCCGCGCGCATCGCGCGACAGTGCGGCATGGCCCTCGCCACCGTCCTCTCGCGCGCGCAGAACGGTCTCGCTGCGGATCTCGTCACCGTCGAAGTCGATCTCGCGCCCGGTCTGCCCGGATTCTTCATGGTCGGACTCCCGGCAGCGGCGGTGCGCGAGTCGCGCGAGCGCGTGAAGGCGGCGGTGCAGAACTGCGGCTATCAATTCCCCAATCGGCGGATCACCGTGAACCTCGGCCCGGCCGATCTCCCCAAGGAAGGCGGACGCTTCGACCTCGCTGTCGCGCTTGCCGTGCTCGTCGCGTCCGAGCAGGTTCCGGCCGCGCCGCTCGCGAAGGTCGAGGTCCTCGGCGAGCTCTCGCTCGCGGGTGATCTGCGTCCGGTGCGCGGCGTGTTGCCGGCCGCGTTGCGCGCGAGCGCCGCGAAGCATGCGCTCCTGGTTCCGCACGCGAACGCCGACGAAGCGATGCTCGCGGGACTGACCAAGGTGCACGCCGCGTCGAAGCTCGCCGCACTGTGCGCCGAGCTGCACGCCGGCTCTGTGCCAATCGCCGATGCGCAGCGCTTCGAGGCAGGCACCGACGTCGCGCCCGATCTCGCCGACGTGCGCGGCCAGCATCAGGCCAAGCGCGTGCTCGAGATTGCCGCGGCTGGCTCGCATTCACTGCTTCTTCTGGGTCCGCCGGGCTCGGGCAAGTCGATGCTTGCTGCGCGACTGCCGGGATTGCTGCCGCCGCTGACCGACGCCGAAGCGCTCGAAGTCGCCGCCGTCGCCTCGATCGGTCCCGACGGCTTCGATCCGCGCAAGCATTGGCGGCGACGTCCGTTCCGCGCGCCGCATCACACCGCGTCGGGCGTCGCGCTCGTCGGCGGCAGCGGCTCGCCCAAGCCCGGCGAGATCACGCTCGCGCACCTCGGTGTTCTTTTCCTCGACGAATTACCGGAGTTCGATCGCCGCGTGCTCGAAGTCCTGCGCGAGCCGCTCGAAAGCGGACGCATCACCATCTCGCGCGCGGCGAAGCAGTCGGATTTCCCGGCGCGCTTCCAGCTCATCGCCGCGATGAACCCGTGTCCGTGCGGCTATCTCGGCGACGTCAGCGGCAAATGCCGCTGCACGCCGGACCAGGTTGCGCGCTATCGCTGGCGCGTATCGGGACCGCTGCTGGATCGCATCGACCTGCAGCTCTTCGTGCCGCGCGTCGAGCGTGAAGTGCTGACGTCCGAGCAAGCGCCGGCCGTCGAATCGAGCGCCGAGGTCCGCGCACGCGTCGAGCGCGCGTGGCAGCGCCAGCTCGCGCGATCCGGCAAGCCGAACGCGCGCCTCACGAGCAAGGAAGTCGAGCGCCACTGCGCCATCGACCGCGCCGGCCGCAAGATGATGGAGGCGGCGCTGTCGCGGCTGTCGCTGTCCGCGCGCGCATATCACCGCGTGCTCAAGGTCGCGCGCACCATCGCCGATCTCGCCGGAAGCGAGGCGATCGAATCGCCGCACATCGCCGAGGCGGTGCGCTATCGCGAGCTCGATCGGGCGGCCGCGCCGTAGAAAAACGAAGAGCCGCGCGAGGCGGCTCTTCGGTGGAGCAGAGGCGTCGGCCTGAAGGCCGACCCACGATTGCAGTTAGCTGCCGCTCGGCGTGCCGAACTTGTAGATCGCCTTCACCGCGACGTCGGGCTGCTGCTTCTTGACGTCGTCGTCGAACGCGAACACCTCGTGGTTCGAGCTGTCGATGCGGAACTCGGCGAGCAGGTCGAAGTTCTTGGTCGCCGCGTAGTCGCCGGTCAGCGTGACTTCGTAAAGGTTCGACTTGTTGTCGCTCGTGTCGGCTGCCACGACGTAGTTCGTCGTCTTCAAGTACTCCGCGCGCAGCGAGGTCTTGAAGCTGTCGGTCCACGCGACGTTGAAGTAGCCCGCGACGCCCGCAACCGTCACGCCCGCGCCGATGTAGCGCGCCCAGTCGGCGTTGACCGCGAGCTGGATCGCCGAGCTCGCCTGGAACGTCGCGACGAAGTCGAGGAAGTTGGTCTTGTGCGCCGGTTGCGGATCGATGCCGTAGTAGTCATAGACGCCGATCGACACCGCCGACGACGGCGCGAACGCAAAGCCCGCTTCCGCCGTCTTCTCCTTGTTGACGTCGTTGGCCTGGCCGGTCACGGCGCTGTTGTTGACACCGAGGTAGAGCGTCGCGGCGCTGCCGAGCTTGGTCGCCGTGCGCACGCCGGTGTGCACCAGCGGCTCGGCGTTCTGGAACAGCAGCGAGCGCGAGATGTTGGTGTTCGCCGTGTCGTCGATCACCTCGAAGCCCGAGAGCGTGACGTAGCGGCCGGCCATGACCGTGAACGGACCGCTCGCGTACTGCAGGAAGCCCTGCACCAGGCTGAAGTCGCTCGAGCCGACGCCGTAGGAGCCGTTGACGCCCGACGCATCGGTGCCCGCCATCGCGGTGACGACGCCGCCGAAGCCGTCGCTCGGCTGATAGGCCACGTTGAGCCACGCCTGGTTGAGATCGAAGCTGTCGGACTTCGCGTCGAACGCGCGGAACGACAGCGTCTGACCTTTGTTGAAGCTCGCGGTGTACGAGCCGGAGACGTGACCGGCGACGGCAATGCCGGAGTTCACCAGGATGTCGGAGACCGACGGGCCCGCCGCATGGGCCATGGGCGCCGCCAAGCTGCACGCCAGCAGAGGAACGATTCTTCGCATGAGTAGAAGCCTCTTCGTGTGGATGGTCGCGCGCACGCGGCTGATCCCTAGGCTTCGAGATGCCCCCCGCACGCCGGCGTGCATCAACGCAAGCGCTATGCCATGGGTTTTTGCACCAACTTGAGGCTTCAGTGCGCGCTGATGCGCGCGTTCACGGCGCGCGACGCACCGGAACAGGACAGCGGCTACGCGCCGCCCTTCATCATGTACTGGATGGTCGCCTTGATCTCGTCGTCAGACAGATCGGCGGCGCCGCCGCGCGGCGGCATCGCGTTCTTGCCCTTGATCGCCGACGCGGCGAGGCCGTTGACGCCGCCAGCGGCGCTGGCGCGCGCCGACCACGCAGCCTTGTCGAATGCCTTGGGCGCGCCGAGCAGGCCCGCACCGTGGCAAGCCGAGCAGACCTTGTCGAAGACCTGATCCGGCGGCTGCGGGGTGTGGGCAGCGGCGGCCGGCATCGACACCTTGAGCAGGTTGGCGTCGGTGATTGCAACGGCGACGGGGCGCGTGCGCTCGTCGAGGCGCTGGATCGCGGCGTCGTCGGCGATCGGCGCCGGCGTGATGAATCGCGCGGCGGTGATGCAGATGGCGGCGATGCCGACGAGCACGCCCATGACGGACGCGAAGGTGACGTAGAAGACCTTGTCGTGATTCTGGCTCAAGCGGGACTCCCCACGGACGACGCTCGGGCGCGAATTATACCGTCAGGCGGCGAGGCTGCGACCGTGCTCCGTCATGGGGACGACCCGCCGATGCTCCGACACCGCCGGCTCCGCGATCGCCTGCAGGATCGCCTCGTGCAAGCCGTGCGCCGGGAGATCCACGCGCAGGCCGGTGCCCTGGTCGGGGCGCCAGATCAGGTAGTCGGTGTCGCGCGCCGTGAAGCCGAGCGCGGCGAACTGCGACGGGAAGCTCGGCAGATGATCGCCATAGAACGCGAGCAAGCCCTGCTCGCGCGCGAGCGCGTCGGCAAGGATGCGGATCATCCGATCCGAGTTGCGCACGCTGCGCAGGAACTCGACGAGATCGCGCGCGCCCGCGAGCTCCGGTAGTCCCGGCGCGACCGCCTCGCCGCCGGCATGCCGCTTCTGCCACGGACCGTGGTTTTCCATGGTGATCGCGAACACGAACACTTTCGGCCCGTGGCTCTTGATCAGCTCGGCGATGCGGCGCGCGACTTCGACGTCGGCGGTGTAGAGGCCGACCTTCTGCGCGCCGGCGAAGCCTTCGATGCCGATGAAGTCGTCGAAGCCGAGGTTGCCCATCACGTGATCGCGCCCGTAGAAGGCGCGATCGAACGGGTGCAGGCAGATCGTGTAGTAGCCCGCCTCGCGCAGCCGCGACGCCAGCGACGGCAGCTCCGCGCGCGCGAAGCCCTGATACGGATTGAAGCGGTCGAAGCCGATCAGGTCCTCGTCGAGCCCGGTGAGCACGGCGAATTCGGTGCGCACGGAGTTGGCGCCGACGCTCGGCACCTTGAGCCGGCCCCACTGCACCGAGCCCTGCGCGCAATGCTCGAAGGCCGGCACGAGGTCGCGCGAGACGCCCGCGTGCAGCCGGCGCGCGTCGAAGAACGATTCGCACTGGATCACCACGATCGGGCCGGTCGCGCCGTCGAGGTCGATCGCGCGGTGCGACTGATCGAGCGCGGCCCGGCGTCGCGCGGCGCGCTCGCCGCGGCTCAAGACGCCGTGGATCAGGAGCGTCGCGAACGGACCGAAGCGCTCGCAATCGGCGATCGGATTGCCGGTGGCCTGCAACCGCTGCAGCGCCGACGTCACGCGCGCCAGCTGCGGCCCGGCCACGAGCCAGCCCGCGCCATAGACGGCGATTGCGACCGCGCACGCGAGCCAGATGTTCGCCGGGAGCGCGGGCAGATCGAGCCAGTACAAGCCCCCGAACAGGCCGATCGCGGTCGCGGCGCCGAGCACGATCCAGTGCAGGTCCGGGAAGATCAGGCAGATGCGCGGATTGCGGAAGATGTCGACCGCGGTGATGAGATCGGCGCAGACGATCGGCTCGAACAGCGTCTTGCGCTTGAAATGATCGGCGATCGCATACGCCGTCTGGCACGCGCCGACCAGCAGGCCCGCGAAGATCGGACGGCCGGTGCCGGATGCGATGAACGCGAAGCAGGCGCCCGGAACTGCGAGATCGAGAAGCATCGGCCCGATGCGCCAGACGCGCGTGCGTCCGACGCGGCGCGCGACCAGCCAGCCGAGGAGGCACAGCGCGATGCCGAGCGCGAAGCGGCTCATGCGCGCAGCGCCTGGCTCGATGCCGCCACCAGCGCGCCCGGCGCGAGCGCCGGCAGCTCCACATTCGCGGCAGGCTCGCGCGCTTCGATCGGCATGACCATGAGCGCGGGCACTTCCTGCGACCAGCGCGCGAGGAGCTTCGCGACGGCGAGCTCGATGCCCATGTCGGAGAAATAGCTGCCGTTGATCTGCGTCTTCGCCGCGACGACGCGACGGAACGCCTCGAAGCCCTGCGCGTCCGCGGGCCGCGCTTCCTGCCAGAAGCTGTCGAGCGGACCCTGGAAGGTGAGGCCGTCCATGTCGTAGATCGCGCGACCGAGCGTGATCACCGGCCGCTGCAGCGACAGCGCCAGCGTTCCGATCGTGCTGTTGATGGTGACGACGCCGCGGCACTCGCGCAGCAGGTGCTCGGGCGTGCCGCCTTCGATGAAGTACACGCGATCGCGCACGAAGTGATCGCTGGCGATGCGTTCGACGATCCGACGCCACTGCTTGAGGCTCGTCTCCAGCGGGTGCTCGCTGATCACCAGCAGGCTGTCGGCAGGCGCGTCCTTCGCGAACGAGCGGATCACGCTCTCGATCGCGGCGGTGATCGAGGCGAAGCCGGAGTGATAGCGGATCTGCGAATCCGCCTCCAGCTGCAAGGGGAACAGGTAGTACGGCCGCCCGAGCGCTGCGATGCGGGCGATGTCGCGCTGCAGGCGGTAGCGCGCCAGCGGCTTACCCAGCACGCGCCGCGCGCCGCCGGCGTATTCGATCAGCTTGTGACACGGGCGATGCGTGCGGTAATGCGGATAGCGCCACGCGAGCAGCGCGGTCCAGCACAAGTAGCGGATGTCGTCGATCGCGCGGCGGAACTTGCTGTTCTCCACCGGCGCCGTCTCGCTGCGCGCGGGCAGCATCGCAGCGGCATGGCGGAACCAGCCGAGGTCGCGGCGCAGCCGCGAGTGTCCGTTGACGCCGCCCTCCTCCACCGTGATCCAGTTCGGCCGCAGGTAGCCCTCGTCGCACACGTGCACGCGGATGCCTTGCGCGCGTGCGTGCCCGATCGCGACACGATGCAGCGGACGGCAATCGCCGAACAGCATGAGATCGGTGATGCCCCATTCGGCCAGGCGTGCCTGCAGGAAGGCCGGCCATTCGGCGAGCCGCCCGCGGAACGGGGTCGCGCCCGGCAGCGACCAGAACGCTTCGTCGCCGCCGTTGAAGTTGATGCGGTGCACGGCATGGCCGCGCGCATGCAGCGCGTGACCGAGTCGATCGAAGAAGCGCGATGCGTTGCCTTGCAGGAAGAGGTAGCGGCGGGAGCGCATCAGAGCGCCCCCGCGGATGCGGTGCGCGCACGCCAGCCGCGCATCAACACGCCTTGCAGCTGGCGCAGGCGCGTCCAGCCGCTCGCGTGCCAGAGCTCCGGCGAGCGCAGGCGATCGATCAACGTCTCCGGCGTGCACGCGCGGGACGTCAGCGGATCGAGATAGCGCGGATACAGGATCAGCGTGCCGGCGACGAGCGCGTCGAGCGTGAGCGCGCGGCGCGGACGCTCGTGCGTCGCGAGATCCTCGGTGAGGCCCCAACCGGAATAGAACGGCCGGCCGTAGGCGACGACGCGGCGACCGCGCAGCAGCGCCTCGAAGCCCGCGAGTGACGTGATCGTGTGCACCTCGTCGCACGCGTCGAGCAGCGTCGCCACCGACACGTCGCGCACGATCTGATCCGCGAAGCGCCGGGCGACGGCGTCGAGGAGCACGCCGTTGCGATGACCGGCGTCGACGTCGGGATGCGGCTTGTAGACGATGAACGCGTCGGGATTGCGCCGCCGCACCTGCTCGAGCAATGCGCGATTGGTCTTCACGGTCGCGCCGCCGAGCTGCACCGAGCGATCGTCCTCGACCTGTCCCGGAACCAGGATGACGGTCTGGCCGGCGGCGGCGCGGATCGGAACGCTGGCCGCGCCCGTGTTGTACTTGGTGATGCGCGACGCGACGATGAGCCCGCGCAGCCGGCAAGCCCGCAGCAGGAGCGTTTCGTCGAAGTGCGCGGTGTTCAGCACATGCTCGAGATCGCTCTCGCGCGTCGGGTCGTAGTAGATGCCGCGTCGATCGACGACGATCGACGCCGCCGGCGTGAAATCGGCGCCGAGGCCGACCGAGCGCAGGAAGCCGTCTTCGACGCGCAGCACCGGAACGCCCGCGGCTTCGGCGAGGGCGGCGAGCTGAACGGGCTCGCGCGACGCCCAGACGGCGATCGCGCCGTGCTCGCGGCGCGCATGCTGCACAGCCGCGGTGACGCCGCGGAAGAATTTGGGTGTCCCGTGCTCGCCGCGCAAGAACTCCGCGATGCGTGGCTGCTTCCACCACGACATCCCGAGGCAAGCCACGACATCTCCCTCTCGCATCCCGATGCCCTCTTCAGTCTTCGACGCGCATCGCGGCACCGACGTGCCGCTTTGCAGTCCCCCGGGACTGAAGTTTTGGATTCGGCGGTTGCGGATCAGTTCCTGTGTACGTTCGCGGACACTTCCTGCAGGAGTTGCTCGACCGCCGCGAAGTGCGCGGACCACTCGGGCTTGCGCCAGCCGGGCAAACGCCCGAGCTGGGAAGCGCGCCGCGGCGAATCGCGATCGGCATAGTCGAGAACCGCCGCGCGCCAGGCGACGCCGTCGAGCGGATCGAGATACTCAGGCACTTCGCCGCCGACCTCGCGCAAAGCCGGCAGGTCGCTGCAGATCACCGGCACACCGGCAGCGAGCGCTTCGGCGACCGGCAGCCCGTAGCCTTCCACGAACGACGGCAGCAGCAAGGCGCGCGCGCCGGCGAGCAGCGGCGCGAGTGCAGCGTCGGGAAGCATGTTGTGCTCCTCGACCAGCGACTGGATCGCGACGCAGCGCTCGATCATGTCGATCGCGTTCTCGTTCTCCCAGCCGCGCCGGCCGACGATGATCAGCCGCGGCGTCGCCGCGCCATGCGCTTGCGCGAGCTGGCGCCACAGGTTGAGCAGCAAGAGATGATTCTTGCGCGGCTCGATGGTCGAGATGTAGATGAAGTACGGCGGGCCGGCAGCGTCTTTCGCGTCGGCGTGCGGCAAGTCGAGGCCGAGCGGAGCGATCACGGTCGGCACGACGTGGTCGAGATGCGGCGCGAGCTCGCGCTGCGTCGCCGCCGAATTGAGGATGATGCCGCGCGCCTGGCTCGCGATCGTTGCGATCCGGCGCGCATGGATCTCCGCCTGGCCCGGTCGTCCGTACTCCGGGTGCGTCATCGGGATCAGGTCGTGCACGAGGAACACGGGTTGCGCGCCGCTGCCGCTCACCAGGCGCTCGATGACCTCGGGTCGATCCAGATGGTGATGCGACACCAGCAGGTACGGCACGCCGTCGCCGGCTTCGCGCACGCGACGGTGCAGCGCAGACTCCGTCGACAGCGAAAGCGTGACGCGGATGCGATCGCCGAGCCGTGCCGCGGTTGCTTTCGACGCCGCGTCGCCTTGCCACAGCGCCGCCAGCGCATTCACGTAACGACGTGCGAGATCCAGATCGATCGCGCAAATGCGTTTCAGCGGCGACAGCGCGCACGCGATCGTGTCGTCGCGCGGCAGGAAGCGCTGCGCGTAGGCGAGCTCGACGCGATCGATGCCGCTCGGGGCCGCGCGGCGCGAGCAGGACAGCAGGCGCGACAGGTCGAGCAGCGCGGCGCGCGAAGCGCTCACGGCTCAGTGACTGATCTTGTCGAGCTGGATGACGCTGAACACCGGATAGGTCACGGCCAGCACGATGTTCAGGAATTTCTGCAGCTCGGCCGCCGGCGCGTTGGAGACGTAGAGCACGTCGCCGTTGACCACCGGGAAGCTCTGCGCAGCGAAGAAGATCTGCGGGTCCTTGAGATCGACGCGATACACGACGGGGATCTTGCCGTCGGGCGTCTGCGGGCGCGGCTGCTCGGAGGGCGGCAACGCGTCGGCGGCCTCGAAGCGGAAGATGAACACGCCTTGTGCATCGGCGCGCGTGTCCTGCAGGCCGCCGGCGCGCGCCAGCGCTTGCGCGAGGGACAGGCCCTGCCCTTCGAACGCGACCTCGTCGTTCTTTCCCGTCGCACCGAGCACCGAGAAGCTGTACGGCTGATGCAACGCGGTCACCACGTCGCCCGGCTGCAGGACGATGTTCTGCTTCGGATCGCGGATCACCGTGTCGAGCGGCAGCGTCTGCACCTTGCCGCCGCGCGAGACCTGCACCGACGTCTTGTTCACCGGATCGCGCACGCCGCCGGCCGCCGCGAGCGCATCGAGCACGCGCTCGCCGCGCGCGGTCAGCGGCAGGCGCTGGCTGTTGGCGACTTCGCCGACGACGGTGACGCTCGCCGTGTTGTTCTGCGTCAAGCGCACCAGCACCTGCGGCTTGTGCGCGCGGCCGCCGAGTTGCTCGACGATCGCCGCGGAGACCTCGTCCGGCGTCTTGCCGGCGCACTGCACGGAGCCCGCGAAGGGGATGGTGATGGTCCCTTCGGCGCTGACCATCTGCGCCGGCAGCGTCGTCGCGCGGCTCGTCGTCGTGTTGTCGAGGATCGTCGCGGTTCCTGCGAAGAGACCCGCGGGCGGGGTTTCCCAGATCGTCACTTCGATCACGTCGCCGGGACCGATCGCGTAGTTGGTATGCGCTTGCGCCGGCTCTGCGAACGCCTCGGAGAACTGTTGCTGCTGCTGGCGCGCCAGCAGCAGCCGCGCGACGCCTTCGTCGACGTCGACGACTTCCACCGGGACCGGCTTGCCCTTGCCCTCGACGCGGCTGACCTGCGCGTAGTTGGGACCGGAAGAAGGCAGCCACGAGGGCGACAGCACGCAGCCCGATAACAGGCTGACGCACATCGACGCCGCGATGACGCACGTTCGGATCAAGGTCGCTCCCCTTTCGACGACAGACCGTCGATGGGCGGCGACGGTTCCGTGCTAGCTGATCTGCGCGGGGATCGCGGTGCGGTTCTTGAGGTGCGCGGCCGCCTTGCCGGTGACCTGGAGATACCAGTCGTCGGGCACGCTGCAGCCTTCCTGGTCGAGGGTGACCATGGAGACGCCGACCGGGACGCCGACCACGGACGTCTCCGCGGGCGCCAGCGCCGTGCCTTCGTCGAACTCGTCGAACATCGCCGCGTAGACGCTCCTCACGCCGGCGTTCACGAGATTGGCGTACTGGTGCCAGAGGAACGCGCCGCAGTCGCGCGGGATCTGGTTGAAGATCGCGACATCCACGATGCCCTTGTTGAGCATCTGGTTGCTCCACGAGAAGCCGGGGAACGTCACCGGCAGATAGCCGATGCCCAGCCGCGCCGTCTCCGCGAGATCGGGGATGACGATGCCGTCGCGGTACGCATCCGCCCCGGCCTGATCGTCGAAGCGACCCACCGACCACGGGCTCAGCACGTCGTAGCTGCGATAGACGGCGGCCCAGCGCGAATCGGATTTCGCATCGCCGGTGAGCGTGCGCCACTGGCTCGGCACGCCGCCGATGACGAACGACGCTTCGAGCGCGTCGGCGCCGCGCTTCAGATCGGCGATCAGAGCAGCGACGTCGGCGGGATCGCCGGGACGATCGCCGAAGCCGAAGCCCCAGAGCTCGACGACCGGCTTGCCGTGATCGCGCAGATACGCGGAGCTGTCGGTGACGTGCAGATCGTCGACGAGATGCTTCCAGTCGGCGCGCAGATGCGCGA
>Ga0070741_10018241_pt1 | contig 11397 bp, 9 predicted proteins | sample Coa_R1_4_FD_66440 | JGI IMG/M metagenome (GOLD analysis project Ga0070741, IMG submission 66440) | Surface soil microbial communities from Centralia Pennsylvania, which are recovering from an underground coalmine fire - Coalmine... | ecosystem: Environmental > Terrestrial > Soil > Unclassified ...
GAGGAGGCTGTCGAAGCGACGCGCGCCGAGCGCGGCCTCGATCGCCCGCTCGACGCTGTCCTCGGCGACATGCAGCGCCCGGATCGTGTCCCAGTCGGCGGCGTTCTCGGCGAAGTACCGGCGCGCCGCCTCGGCGCGGTCGCGCTTCACCTGCCCGAGCCGGTCGCGGTCGCGCACGAGCGCCGGATCGTCGGCGGCGACGAGCGCGAGCAGGTCCCGCGCGAGATGTCGGGAGGGCTCGGTGTCGGCGAGCCGGTAGAACGCCCAGGCCCCCTCGGGGTGACGCTCGATCAGCCCGGCCTCGGCGAGAAGCTTGAGGTGGCGGGAAATCCGCGGCTGCGACTGGCCGAGGATCGCAGTGAGTTCCTTGACCGTCAGTTCGCCATGGCCGAGGAGCGCCAGAATGCGGAGGCGCGTTGTTTCGCCCGCCGCCTTCAGCGCATCGATGACGGCTTCCGCCGGCATCTGAAAGGTCGTTCTGGTTGACATAAAGATATGTTTATACGTCCGCTCGATGGGACGCAAGTGGGATATGGGCCATGGGCAGAGTGGGCAGGAATCCGTGCCTCAGCCGATCTCGGCCACCGGCCTGCGCCTGTCGGCCACCGCGACCATGCAATCGACGCCGAAGAAGCGGCCGGCGAGCGCGCTGAAATCCGCAATCGCCGCATCGAGATCGCCGGCTCCGTTCGACTGGATCGTGACGATGGCGCGGTGCGTCCAGGGGGTGACCAGGGAACGGCGGTCCTGCCGCCAGTTCCAGCGCCGGCAGAGGAGCTTCTCGTCGTCGGCATAGACGACCTCGCCTTCCTTCGGCGGGTCGTTGTCCGGCACCTCGACCCCCGGCTCGCCGCCGAGCGCCATGTCGAGGAACTGGTCGCCGAGCCGGCTGTAGCGGAACCGGACATTGCCGGCGACGTGGTCGAGGTCGTCGGCGCCCGCCGGCATGACGTGCGCCAGCGAGACGGCGTTATACGCGTCGACAAAGTCGTTGATCTCCGGCAGGCCGCGCCCGGCGAGCACGTTCTTGACGAGCCGCTCGACCGAGGATCGGTAGCTCGTCTTCTTGATGCCGAAGGCGCGGTAGGCGCGACGCCAGGCGGCGACGCCGGGAATTTCGCCGAGCTCCGTCTTCCCCCAGCGCTCGCGGCAGGCGTCCTCGTGCGCCCTGATCAGGGCGGCGAGTTCGGGCGGCCGTTCGGAGTGAATCTCGAGCTTCTCGACGACGATCGCGGCGACGCGAAAATCGGGAAAGTCGCCGACGATATCGGAAATATCGAGGTGCATCGATGGGAGGTCGGCCGGGGGAACCAGCGGCGGGCTAGTGATAGCCCTCGCCGGAGCGCACCTTGCCACGGAACGTCCAGTAGACGAACACGATGTAGCCGAGGATCACCGGCAAGAGGAACATCACGCCGATCAGGGTGAATATCTGGCTTTCCGGCGCCGCCGCCGTCTCCCAGAGCGTCAGGCTCGGCGGCACCAGATAGGGGAAGCTCGAAATCGCGAGCCCCAGGAAGCAGAGGAGGAACAGCCCGACCGCCGCAAAGAACGGCACGACCTCGTCGCCGCGATGGAGCGCCCGCCAGGCGATGAGCGCGACCAGCGCCGTGACCGCCGGCACCGGCAGGAGAAAATAGATGTTGGGCTCGGTAAACCAGCGCTCCCTGATCCGCTCGAAGCCAAGCGGGGTCCAGATGCTCACCGCGGCGATGAAGGCGAGCAGCGCGAAGAGGAGGACAAGCGCCTGCCGCCGCGCCGCATCGGCCAGCGCGCCCTCTGTCTTCCAGACGAGCCACGTCGCGCCGAGGAGGCCGTAACCGGCGACGAGGCCGGCGCCGCAGAGAAAGGCGAAGGGAGTCGCCCAGTCGAGCGGCCCGCCGGCAAAGGCGCCGTTCTCGACATGGATGCCCTGGATGATGCCGCCCAGGATCACGCCCTGCGCGAAGGCGGCGAGGATCGATCCGCCGGCAAAGGCCGCGTCCCAGAAGGCGTGCCGCGGCTTGGCGACGTGGCGGAACTCGAAGGACACGCCGCGGAAGATCAGCGCCAGCAGCATGACGATCACCGGCAGGTAGAGCGCCGGCATGATCACCGCATAGGCCCTCGGGAATGCCACCCAGAGCCCGCCGCCGCCGAGCACCAGCCAGGTCTCGTTGCCGTCCCAGAACGGCGCGACCGAATTCATCATCGTGTCGCGGTCGGCCTCGCGCCGCGAGAACGGGAAGAGGATGCCGACGCCGAGATCGAAGCCGTCGAGGATGACGTAGAGGCCGACGGCGGTGACGATGAGCCCGGCCCAGATGACGGGGATGTAGTCGACCATCGCCTACGCTCCCCCGCCGGAAACCGCTTCCGGCGTCGAAGTTACCGCGGCGAGCGGCCGGCTCGGAACGCCTTCCGGCGAAAGCGTCTCCGGCGCCGGGCCCTTCCGGATGAGCCGGTTGATGTAAAGGATGCCGGTGCCGAAGACGGCGATATAGACGAGCAGGAAGAGGAGCAGCGTGAGCGCCACCGCCCCGCTTGCGACCGGCGAGGTTGCGTCGACCGTTCTCAGAATCCCGGTGGCGAGCCACGGCTGGCGTCCGACCTCGGCGACGGTCCATCCGGAAATGATCGCGATGAAGCCGAGCGGCCAGGTGTAGGAGACGAGGCGCAGGAATATCCGCGACGTTTCCAGGCGCCGACGCCACCACAGCCAGACGCCGTAGAGCGCCATCGCGATCATGACGAGGCCGATGCCGACCATGATGCGGAAGCCGAGGAACGGCGCCAGCACCGGCGGCCGGTCGGCGGGCGCGTAGTCGTTGAGGCCGGGGAAGGTTCCTTCGAGCGAATGCGTGATGAGCAGGCTCGCGCCGTTCGAGATCGATATCTCGTAGCGATTGGCGCCGGCGGTCTCGTCGGGAATGGCGAAGAGGACGAGCGGCGCCGGCTTGCTCCCGTCCCAGTGCGCCTCGACGGCGGCGATCTTGGCCGGCTGGGCGCGGGCCGCGGCAAGGCCGTGCATGTCGCCGACGAGAAGCTGGAGCGGCGCCAGGACCGCGGCCATGCCGAGCCCCATCTTCAGCATCGTCATGCCGTGCCGGTGGTGCCGGTTGCGGACGAGATAGCGCGCGCCGGTGGCGAGCACGACGAACGCGGTGGTGAGATAGGCCGCCGTCACCATGTGGACGAAACGGAGCGGAAAGGTCGGGCTGAAGATTACCGCCAGCCAGTCGGCCGGATAGGCGATGCCGTCGCGGATTTCATGGCCCGAAGGCTCCTGCATCCAGGAATTGGCGGCGATGATCCAGAAGGCCGAGAGAAGCGTGCCGAACGCGACGAGGATCGCGGAGAGAACGTGAACCCCAGGCGGTACGCGCTTCCAGCCGAAGAGCATGATCCCGAGAAAGGTCGCCTCGAGAAAGAAGGCGGTGAGCACCTCGTAGCCAATGAGGGGGCCGACGACGTTGCCGACCACGACCGAGAAGCGGCTCCAGTTGGTGCCGAACTGGTAGGAAAGGACGATGCCCGAGACGACGCCCATCGCGAACGAGACGGCGAAGATGCGCGTCCAGAAGCGGGCGAGGTCGCGGTAGCGCTCGTCGAGCGTCCGCCGCCAGACGACGAGGAGCGTCGCGATCCACGCCGAAAGGCCGATGGTGAAGGCGGGGAAGACGATGTGGAACGCGACGGTGAAGGCAAACTGCAGCCGCGATAGAAGGAGCGCGTCGAGGTCCATTCTCAGTCTCCGCCGACAGAATAGCCCCGATCGGCGTTCCGTGCATCAAAGGGAGTCAGGCGCTGCACCTTCACAGGCCGTCACGATGAGAAGGCTCCGGCCGGCGCGTCAGGTCGCGGCGACGACGAACAGGCGCGGGAAGCGGAGGAGGACCTTGCCGTCGACCTGCGGCGGATAGGCGCGCGCGAGGCGCCGGCGATACTCGACGAGGTAAGCCTTGGCCTCCTCTCCGTCGAGCCGAGCCAGGTACGGGCGGAGACCCGTCCCCTTCACCCATTCGAGCACGGCGTCCGGCCCGGTGAGGACGTGGTTGTAAACCGTGGTCCATATGTCGACGTTCCGGGCATGGGGAGCGAGGAGGTCGTAGTAGGTCCGGGCCGACGGAACCTCTTCGCGCTCGATCGGGGTCGCGAACTTCGCCTTCCACGGACCTTCCAGCGCGGCCTCGCGCAAGAGCGCGTGCGTCGGCTCGGCGAGATTGTCCGGAACCTGAAACGCCAGAGCGCCGCCCGCCGGCAGCGATTGAAGCAGCCGGACGATCACCCGGCGGTGGTCGGGCACCCACTGGAACGCCGCATTGGCAAAGAGAAGGTCGGTACCCGGCTCGGGCTGCCAGCGGGCGATGTCGGCCTCGACGAAGGCGATTCCGGGAAGGCGCTGCCTTGCAGCTGCAAGCATGTCGGGCGAGCTGTCGAGGCCGCTCACGGCAGCGCCGGGGTAGCGCGCGACGAGGAGTTCGGTGGAATTGCCCGGGCCGCAGCCGAGATCGACCGCGTGGCGGGGCGAAGCGACGGGAACGCGCGCCAGAAGCTCGACCGCCGGCCGGCTCCGCTCATCCTCGAAACGGGCATATTGCCCGGCATTCCACGCGACCGTCATGTTCCCCTTCCGCGCTTTTCCGCAAGGCGCCCGACGGGTCGAGTCGGCCGGCCCGTCGCGTGCCTTCATAAGCCGAAAACGCACCGCCGCAGCGGTCTCCGGGTGACATTTCAGTGACAAGAAGGCCGCCTATCAATCCCCGGGGGCATTCGAAGATGGAATCGGACCTGACCAGAATGGGCCTTTCGGCCGCGGCACCGGTTGCGGCGTCGCAACCGCGCGCGCTTTTTCGCGATCTCGCTGCCGGGCTCGTCTGCGGGTTGCTGGCCGTCGTCCAATCCGCCGGATTCGGAACGCTGCTCACCGCCGCGGCGCCGGCTTCGTTCTCTTCGGTCGCCGTCGGCGTCACGCTCTTCTCTTCGGCGGTGATCGCGCTCATCACCGCGTTCGGAAGTTCCTCACCCGGCGTGATCGCGGTCAGCCAGGGAATCCCGATCGCGGCGCTCTCCGGCGTTGTCGCCTCCGTCGTTGCGGCGATGGCCGGGCGGACGGGAGCCGAGATCGCGACGACCATCGTGGTCGCGATCGCGCTGTCGACGCTGTTCATCGGGATCGCGGCATTTGCGCTCGGATGGTTGAAGCTCGGCAGGTTCATCCGTTTCGTCCCCTACCCCGTGATCGGCGCGCTGGCGGGCCTTCCCAGCGCGGCTCTTCTGTCCGTGATCGCCATCCTGATGAACGCGACCGGGATCGAGCTCGACGCGCGGCGCGATATCGACCTCGATCGGGAACTGCGCACCGCCGGGATCGCCAACCTGGCTGCGGGAATCGGGGGCGGCTCGCCAGGATTTCATTCCGTCACGCTCTCGGTGCTTGCCTCGCGGCTGGCCGCCAGAGGGCCGCTCGCCGGCGTCGCAGTCGCACTTGTTTGCTTCGCCGCCCTCCTCTTCGGCGAGGTCCTCCTCGACCTTCTGCCCACTCCCCTTCTTGGCGGCCTCCTCATCTTCATCGGCGGCCGGCTGGTCTTCGACTGGCTGATCCGCTCCTGGTCGAAGCTGTCGCGCTGGGAATACGCCGTCGTTGTCCTGATCTTTGCCGTCATCGGTGCGATCGATTTCGGCTGGGGCATCCTCGTCGGGCTCGTCGCCGCCGCCCTCCTCTTCGCGGTCGAATACGGACGGGTCGAGATCGTGCGCCATTTCATGACCGGCAGGGACTACCAGAGCGGTCACGACTCGTCCGAGGAGCGCCGCGAGCTTCTGCGTGCCGCCGGCGAGGCCATCCTGATCCTGCGTCTGCAGGGCTTCATCTTCTTCGGCACCGCGGACCGGCTGCGCCGACAGATTCGCGACCGCATCGAAAGCCATGTCGGCGCGCCGATCCAGTTTCTGCTGATCGATTTCCGCCGCGTGAGCGGACTCGACTCCTCGACAGTGCTGAGCTTCATCCGCCTTGCGCAGATGGCCGAGCCGGGCAGCTTTGTCCTTGTTCTCACCGGCACGTCGCCGGAGATCCGCGCCGCGCTGATACGCGGCGGCATGGACGGCGGCGAGGGCGGGCCGGTGCGCTTCGAGCCCGACCTCGATCACGGGCTCGAATGGTGCGAGAATGAGCTGCTGCGCGGGATCGCACCGGCCCTCGTCGGGCGGACGCCCGTGCCGATAGCGAAGCTCATCGCGGATATCGTCGCCGATGAGAGCCTGGCCGCCGGGATCATTGCGGCGCTCGACCGGATCGAGATCGATCGCGGCGGCAAGCTGATCGAGCAGAGCAAGCCCTCGAATGACATCTACTTCATCGAATCGGGCCGGGCTGCGGTCGAGTTCGCGGCGAGCGGCCAGCACGGCAGCGTGCGCGTCGCTACCGTCGGCCGCGGCGCGATCGTCGGGGAGATCGCCTTTTACCTGGGCACGCCGCGCTCGGCCTCGGTGATCGCCGAAACGCCGCTGGTCGCCTGGCGGTTTCCCGCCGACCGCCTCGAAATGCTGCGCCGGACGAAGCCGGAGGCGGCGATCGCGTTCCATCGCGGCATGGCGCGCATGCTGGCCGCCCGCCTGACGGCAAGCAATCGCGTCATCCGCCTGCTCGCCGACTAGGCGGGTGCCGCGCCCTGCGGCCGCGGGCGGAGCGACACCGCCTCCCCGGCCGCAATCCTGCCCGGCTTCTCCACCGAGCCGACGATGCCGCGCTTGTGGCGGGCGAGCTTCGGAAAGAGAAGGTCGAGGCCGTCGCGGTCCGGCACATGCCCGGCGATCGACCTGCCGGCGATCCGGCATGGCGCGTTCTCCGCCTCGACGACGAGCGTCACGCCGCCGGCGAAGAAGAGCCTGGTCCCTGCCGGCACCTGCGAGAGCGCCGGGATTCCCTGAAGGACGAGGTTGGCGCCGATCCAGCCGGGCGCCAGTTCCGCCAGTTCCATGGCGCGCGCAATCTCGGCGAGTTCCTCGGCGGAGACGATCGACACCTGCCGGTCGTTCCGCATTTCGGTTCCGCGCGGATACCACGGCTCGCGCGAGCCCGACTTCCGCGTCAGGCCGGCATGGATGTCGCCGACGATTCCGCCGAAATCGAAGTCAAGCGCAGCAACCACGCGCGAACGGAAGTCGGCACCGTCGGCGATGAGGCAGGCGGCAACCAAGCCACCCTGTGCCCGGCGAATTGCCGGGCGGTCGGGCGAAACCTCACTCACCGGGCAAGGCCGTCGCTGTGGCGACGCGGCGACGGTGCTGCCGCCATGTTTGCGCAGAAGCGGACGCGCCTTTCAGGACGCGATCGCGGGAGACTATGCCGAGCAAGCGCCGGATCTTCGACATCGGCAGAGACTAGCAGAACCTGTCGGGAGGGATCGCTACTGACTGCCGTCACCGCCTGCACCGTCATCGGCGGCAGCGTCCTCGTCCTCGCCGGCGGTGAGCCAGAGCTCGGCGAGATGGCGGGTGTACTCGTAGCAGAAAGTCACTGCGGCATCGCCCGGCTGGTAGAAGGCATTTGCCTGCCCGCACTGGCGGGCGCGAAAGGTCAGGTCGCGCGGCAGCAGGTAGTTGTCCTCGACGATCTCGGCGGCGTGTTCAAGGAACTGGTCGTTCCTCAGCTCCGCCTCGATATCCGCGAAGTCGCCCGGGTCCTCGTAAACCACCGTGACGTGGCCCGTCTGCTCGCGGCCGTTGAGGAGATGCGGGTCAAGCAGCGCATGCCAGCTGTCAGACGCCTGCTTGTAGGTCCACTTGCACTTTTCCTTCCGGTCGGCGTCGAGACCGTATTCGTCCGCGACCTCGGCGTAATAGTCCGGCGACTGGCCGACCATCATGCACACGATCGCAAAGGAGCGCTGCTTGTCGAGGCTGTGCTCGTCCATGAAGTTCCAGTCGCCCGGTTCCGCGTTGCCATTGAACGGCGTCATGTACCAGCCGTCGGCCGCGTCACGGAGCACCTGGTCGGCCCATTCGTCGCCCTCCTCGAGGAGAAAGACGGTCGCCAGGCTGTCGGCGGCGTCCTCGCCTTTGCCGAGGACCGGCAGGCCGAACTCGCCGACGAAGAGGTGGCCGATCTCGTGGTAGAGGACCATCGTGGAATGGTTGAGCGCGAACTCGGCGGCGCGCGCCCTGTTGTCGGCATCGTCATCGGCCCCCACCGCCGCCGATGCCGCAAGCGCCAGCAGGGCGGCGCAACCGGCCGCAAGCGTTCTCGATTTCATGACATTCCCCAGAATCGCGAATTGCGGCTCATAGCGCGCCAAGGGGCGACCGAGGTCAAGGACGCGAAAGCTGCGCTTCGGCGAGTTCCGGGCGCCCGTCCTCCTCACGCGGCTGCGGCCGCACGGGGCTCGGTCATCGACCAGAGCGAATAGCCGAGCCACGCAAGCGCGATGCCAACCGGGATTGCCACGAAGCCCGTCAGTTCGGGCGGGAACAGCACGGCTGCCGGGCCGATCGCCGTGCCGAGGGCGAGCAGGATGCCCACCCAGCGCGGGAATACGTGCGCGCGGAAGGTGGCGATGCCGAACGCCACGCCGCCGACGATATAGAGCGGCCCGGAAATCAGCCACAGCGTCGGAAGCGGTCCAAGGTCGACGGTCGCAGCCGTGCCCGTGAACATGCCGACGATGCTCTCGACGAAGGCAGGCGACGCGGATGCCGTGATCGGCAGGATGAAGATTTCGACGAACGTGAAGCCCATCACGAGCGCAAGCCAGAGGCAGAGCATCAGGTAGCCGGCGAGGCCGAGCCAGCCCGATTCTTCGACTTGCCGGGCATACAGCCCGGTCAGGCCGAGCAGGCCGAAGAAGGCGAGCGCCAAGGCAAAGATGTGCACGGCGATCCAGGCGGTGGTCGTGACCGATGCGATGACGTTCGGCGGATGAAAGATGCCGACGACCACGTAGGACAGGCCGGCAATGACGGCCGCCAGGCCGGCCAGACGGAACAGGTGAGAGGCCGTGATTGGCATCGCTGCTTCCTCTCGATGTCCGGGTGTGCCGCGGGCAATCCCGCCGCCCCATGGGCTGACGATGATTCGCCCGGCTGCCAGATAGCCTACGCTCTTTGTCAGGCCCGCGTCAGGCGCTTGTACTTGACGCGGTGGTGACTCGCGGCGTCGGCGCCGAGGCGGCGGATCTTGTCGGCCTCGTATTCCTCGAAATTGCCCTCGAACCATTCGACGTGGCTGTCGCCCTCGAAGGCGAGGATGTGGGTGGCAAGCCGGTCGAGGAACATGCGGTCGTGCGAGATGATGACCGCGCAGCCGGCGTAATCCTCCAACGCATCTTCCAGCGCCGCAAGCGTCTCGGTGTCGAGGTCGTTGGTCGGCTCGTCGAGAAGGAGGACGTTGGCGCCTTCCTTGAGGAGCTTGGCCAGGTGCACCCGGTTGCGCTGGCCGCCGGAAAGCGAGCCGACCTTCTGCTGCTGGTCGCCGCCCTTGAAGTTGAACGCGCCGACATAGGCGCGCGAGTTCATCTCGCGCTTTCCAAGCCGCAGGATGTCGTTGCCGCCGGAGATCTCCTCCCACACCGTCTTGTTGGGCGCGAGATCGTCGCGGCTCTGGTCGACGTAGCCGAGATGCACCGTCTCGCCGAGCGTAATCCTGCCGCCGTCCGGCTTCTCCTCGCCGGTGATCATGCGGAAGAGCGTCGTCTTGCCGGCCCCGTTCGGCCCGATCACCCCGACGATGCCGCCCGGGGGAAGCTTGAAGGAGAGGTCGTCGATGAGGAGCTTGTCGCCGTAGGCCTTGGACAGGTGCTCGACCTCGATGACGTTGTCGCCGAGCCGCTCGCCCGGCGGAATGATGATCTGGGCGGTGCCGGGCGCCCGCTCCTCGTTCCGCTTCAGCAGTTCGTCATAGGCGCGGATGCGGGCCTTCGACTTGGCCTGGCGGGCCCGGGGCGAGGCGGCGATCCATTCCCGCTCGCGCTCGAGCGCGCGCTGGCGGGCGGCCTCCTCCCTTCCCTCCTGCGCCATCCGCTTCGCCTTCTTCTCGAGGTAGGCGGAGTAGTTGCCCTCGTAGGGAATGCCGCGGCCGCGGTCGAGTTCGAGAATCCAGCCGGTGACGTTGTCGAGGAAGTAGCGGTCGTGGGTGACGATGAGGATCGCGCCCGGATATTCGCGGAGGTGCTTCTCCAGCCAGTGCACGGTCTCGGCGTCGAGGTGGTTGGTCGGCTCGTCGAGGAGGAGAAGGTCGGGCTGGCGGAGGAGTAGCTGGCAGAGGGCGACGCGCCGCTTCTCGCCGCCGGAGAGCTTGCTCACGTCGGAATCGTTGGGGGGGCACCCGAGCGCGTCCATCGCCTGCTCGACCTGGGCGTCGAGGTCCCAGAGGTTCTGGGCGTCGATCTGCTCCTGGAGCTTCGTCGCCTCGTCGGCGGTCTCCTCGGAGTAGTTCATCATCAGCTCGTTGTAGCGGTCGAGGATGGCCTTCTTGGCGGCAACCCCTTCCATGACGTTGCCGATGACATCCTTCGACGCATCGAGCTGCGGCTCCTGCGGCAGGTAGCCGACGGTGGCGCCCTCGGCGAGCCAGGCCTCGCCGGAAAACTCCTTCTCGGTCCCCGCCATGATCCGCAGGAGCGTCGACTTGCCCGACCCGTTCGGGCCGAGCACGCCGATCTTGGCGTCGGGATAGAAGGAGAGATGGATGTTCTCGAGGACCTTCTTGCCGCCCGAGTAGGCCTTGGTCAGGCCCTGCATGTGATAGATGAACTGGCGCGCCATGAGACTTCCGGAGAATGAGGAAACGCCGGCAACGAGGCGGCCGGCAAAGCCGGCGCCCTTCTAGTCGAACGATGCCCGGATAACAACGCGGGACGCCGAAGCGTCCGCGCAGCCTCAGGTAATGGCCACCTCGCGCCGCGGCAAGGCGGCGTAACGGGCGAGGCCCATCATCGCGGCGATGACCGCGACGTAGATGACGAGCTGCATCACCGTCGGGCGGTCGGCGTAGCCGATGAGCGTATGCAGGAAGAGGCCGAGGTAGCTGTCCTGCGACAGGATGCCGGACGTATCCCAGGCCTGCTGGTTGAGGATGGTCAGGTAGCCGGCCTGGTCGAGATAGAAGACCGCCTGCGCCGCCATGCCGGCAGCAAGGAACGTGATCAGCCAGCCTGTGACCGAAAAGATGTAGCGCGACGGGATCGCCAGCAGGCCGACATAGCTGAGGCCGGTCAGCGCCACGCCGCCAAGGATGCCGAGGAGACCGCCGGTGAGAAGGTCGGCGCCGCTCGTGCCGCTGGCGACGATCCCGTAGAGGAAGAGGACAACCTCCGAGCCTTCGCGGAGCACCGCCACGCCGCAGACGACGGCAAGCGCCGTGAGCGGCCGTTCGCCATGCGCGACGGATATGCCGACCTTCTTCACCTGCGCGGCGAG
>Ga0070741_10018242_pt1 | contig 11397 bp, 9 predicted proteins | sample Coa_R1_4_FD_66440 | JGI IMG/M metagenome (GOLD analysis project Ga0070741, IMG submission 66440) | Surface soil microbial communities from Centralia Pennsylvania, which are recovering from an underground coalmine fire - Coalmine... | ecosystem: Environmental > Terrestrial > Soil > Unclassified ...
AGCAGCGTGAAGCGGGCGGTATCGACGAAGTCGAGGATCGAGTCACCGGCGCCGGGCAGGCTCACGCGGCGGACGGCCACCGTGACCAGCTGCGCGCCCGACTCCTCGTGCGCCTGGCGCATGATGTCGTGGGAGGAGTACTTGCCGGTGCCCACGATGAGGCGCGAGGAGAACTCCTTGCCGCCCAGAACCAGATTCGTGTCGTACATGACTACCCGCCTCCCATCGGTCGGACGATCTCCACCCGGTCGCCGGCGCGCAGCACGGTGGCGCCGTACGCGCTCTTCGGCGTGATGTCGCGATTGACGGCGACCGCGGTGTACTCGCGCTTCACGCCGAGCTGGGCGAGGAGCCCGTCGACGCTGAGCCCGTCCGCCACTTCCATGTCCCTGCCGTTGACGACGATCTTCATGAACACAAACGGCCGCTCCCGTGAGGGTGCGGCCGCAAGCATCCCATGCGCCGTGTTCCCTTCGCCCGCATTACCGGGATCAGGTTCGAGGGGTCCCGGGCCGCACCCGGTTCTCAGGAATCCTCCCCCCACGACGACGGAGCGAAGTATAGCACCGCGGCGATTGACTTCCCAGGCGACGCAGTGGTACTTAGTCCGCCACCTGTCCCGTCCGCTCCCGCCGTACAGGGGGTGACCTGGCGCGACGACTTTCGGTGCTCCGCGGCCTCCACGACGCCACCACGCTGCCCACAGGAGTGTGACCATGAAGGCAACGACCCGACGTCAGTTCCTGCGCAGAACCGCCGGCGCCTCGGCCGGCATGGCCACCTGGCTGGCGCTCGGCCAGCCTCCCGCGTTCGCGCAGAAGCGCGAGCTCTCCTTCCTGTCGTGGAACCACTTCGTCCCCGCCGCCGACGACGAGCTGCGCAAGCAGGCCGAGGCCTTCGGCAAGCAGGCAGGCTGCACCGTGCGCGTCGACACGATGGCGCATCTGCAGATGCCGGCGAAGCTGGCGGCGGAGGCGCAGTCGCAGTCCGGCCACGACATGTACCGCGCGGCGGGCGCCGATCCGTTCCTCTACGAGCAGCTGCATGCGAGCGTCGACGACGTCGTCGACAAGCTCAGCAAGCAGTATGGCGGCTGGTACCCGTTCTCGGCCGAGATGGCGCAGACGAAATCGGGCTGGAAAGCGGTGCCCTGGTTCTGGATCTCCTTCCCCGCCACCTACAACCAGGCGCACTTCAAGAAGGCCGGCTTCGAGAACCCGCCGAAGACCTGGGCCGAGCTGCTCGCCATGGGGAAGACGCTCAAGAAGCAGGGCAACCCGGTCGGCATCGCCATCAGTCACTGCTCCGACGCGCACTCCACCTACTGGTCCGTCGCCTGGTCGCACGGCGCCAAGGTGATCGAGAGCGATGGCAAGACGCCCGCCATCAACTCCGACAAGACTGCGCAAGTCATCGAGTGGTACAAGGAGCTCTACAAGGACGCCATGGAGCCGGAGGTCCTGTCCTGGGACGACGCCTCCAACAACCGCTTCATCCTGTCGGGCAAGGGCTCGTGGATCCACAATCCGGTCAGCCCGTACAACGCCGCCCTGAAGGAAAAGATGCCGATCGCCGATGACATCAACCACCATAACAGCCCGGCGGGGCCGGCCGGGGCGCACTCGGCGCCGCCGATCCTCGGCATCGCGATCTGGAAGTTCAGCAAGAACGTCGAGCTCGCGAAGGAGTTCATCCAGTTCCTGTTCCGCAAGGAGAACTACGACGCCTGGATCGTGGCGGCGAACGCGTTCAACCACCCGCCGCTGCGCCACCTGGCCGACCATCCGATCTGGGCGCGCAACCCGAAGTTCGCGATGCTGCCGAAGGAGGCCGAGTTCGCGCACCCGCGCGGCTGGCCGGCCAAGCCGAGCGACGCGGTGCAGCGCATCGACGACAACTACGTGATGGCCGACATGGTGGCCAAGGCGGTGAACGGCATGCCGACCAAGCGCGCCATGGAATGGGCGCACGATCAGGTCGCGCGCGCCCTCAAGGGTCAGCTGAAGGTCGGCTAGTGGCCGTCGGCTCGCGCGTCATCGAGACGGCCCGGCTGCGCGGCCCCGACCGTCTCGAGCGGCTGCATCGCTGGTGGGAGCAGGAGCATGTCTTCGGCTACGGCCTCATCCTGCCCGCGCTGGTGCTGCTGGCGTGTCTGGTCGCCTACCCGTTCGGGATGGCGATCTACTTCAGCCTCTCGGACTACTGGGTCGGCTCGCCGGGCCCGTTCGTCGGCCTCGCGAACTTCCGGGAGATCCTCGGCAACGACGTCTTCCGCCAGACCGTCCAGAACTCGTTCGTGTTCACGGCCGTCGCCCTCACGCTCAAGACCGTGCTCGGCGTCTGGCTCGCGGTGCTGCTCGCCCGCGACGTTCGGTTCAAGCGGCTGCTGCGCGGCGCCGTTCTCCTGCCGTGGGTGATCCCGACCGCGCTCTCGACGCTCGGGTGGTGGTGGATGTTCGACTCGCTGTACAGCGTCGTGAACTGGACGGCGATCCGGCTGAACCTGATGACAGCGCCGGGACCGAACTGGCTCGGGCAGTCCGCGTGGGCGATGGCCGCCGTGATCATCGTCAACACCTGGCGCGGGCTGCCGTTCTTCGCCATCACCGTGCTCGCCGGGCTGATGTCCATTCCGCGCGAGTTCTACGAGGCCGCCGAGGTCGACGGCGCCAGCAACGTGCAGCGCTTCTGGCACATCACGATCCCGGTGCTCAAGCCGGTGCTGGCCGTGGTCGTGCTCTTCTCCACCATCTTCACGTTCAGCGACTTCAACATCGTCTACGTGCTGACGCGCGGCGGCCCCGTGAACACCACGCACCTCTTCGCCACCCTCGCCTACCAGATCGGGCTTCAGGGCGGGAACCTGGGACAGGGCGCCGCCATCTCGCTGTGCCTGTTTCCGATGCTGGCCATGGTCGTGTTCTTCCAGCTGCGCTACATCCGGAAGGACTGAGCGTGGCCAGCGCCGCGAGTCCTCGGGCCCGGCGGTGGCAGGTGGCCGCAACCTACGCGAATCTGACGCCGTTCGTCTTCTTCGCGCTGTTTCCCTTCTATTTCATGTTCGTCACCTCGTTCAAGCGGAACGCCGAGCTCTACAGCCTGAGCTCGGTGCCGTTCTGGATCCAGACCGGCGTCATCACCGATCACTACGCGTTTCTCTTCCAGCGCACGGAATTCCTCACCTGGATGCGGAACAGCGTCGTGATCAGCGTGCTGGCCACCGCCGTCTCGCTGCTGATCGCGATCCTCGCCGGCTACAGCCTCGCGCGGCTCCGCTATCGCGGCGTGGGCTCCTTCGGCACCGCGGTGTTCGTCACGTATCTCGTCCCGCCGACGCTGCTGTTCCTGCCGCTGTCGCAGGTCGTGAGCTGGCTCGGACTCTCGGACTCCATCTGGGCGCTCGTGGTCACGTACCCGACGTTCCTCGTGCCGTTCTCGACGTGGCTGCTCATGGGCTACTTCCGCACCGTCCCGCGCGAGGTCGAGGAGTGCGCGCTCGTCGACGGCGCCAGCCGCATGCAGACGCTGCTCAAGATCGTGCTGCCCATGGCGGTGCCGGGCATCGTGTGCGCGGCGCTCTTCGGCTTCACGCTGTGCTGGAACGAGTTCATCTACGCGCTCACGTTCGTATCCCAGAGCGGCAACAAGACGGCGGTCGTCGGCGTCACCGCCGACCTCATCCGCGGCGACATCTACTACTGGGGCTCGCTCATGGCGGGCGCGGTGCTGGCCAGCGTCCCGATCGTCGTCATCTACGTGTGGTTCCTGGACTACTACGTCTCGGGACTGACGGCCGGCGCCGTGAAGGGCTGAGCCCGTAAAAGCCTGAGCCAACGCCGCGATCAGTTTCTGGCCAGCGAGGCGTGCGGAGTGGCCCGGCTCGCGGGAATTCCGCGATTTTCCTGGGGGCGCGGTCTGGTACCCGTCTTGCTCTTCGAAGGCGCCGTGAGCTTGTTCGACTCCCTCGTCCTCCTCGTTCTCGCGCACGGCTACATCGTCGTGTTCGGCGCCGTGGCGCTCGACTGCGCGGCCCTTCCGATCCCGGGCGAGCTGCTCCTGCTCACCCTCGGTGGCCTGGCCGGCCAGGGGCACCTCGATGCGGGCTCCGGCATCGTCGCGGCCGCGGCCGGCGTGCTGGTCGCGGACGCGGCCACGTACTGGATCGGTCGCGCGCACGGCCAGCGCGTGTTCGCGAAGGTCCGGCTGAGCCAGCGCTGGACGCCGGGCATCACCACGCTCATCTTCGGTCGGTTCGTGATCGGCGCGCGGATGATGGTCGCGCCGATGGCCGGCGCGCGGCGTCTGCCGTTCGGGCGCTTCTTTCTCTTCGATGCGCTCGGCGCGACGCTGTGGGCGGCGGCCTTCGTGGCCATCGGCTACGGCGCCGGGGCCAACCTCGGCACCGTCCGCAGCTACTGGGACGGCCTCACCGTGATCATGCAGGTGGTCGTCGCGCTCGCGCTCGGCGTGTTCGCCGCGGTGAAGCTCGTCGGCGCCGGCCGCTTCACGCTGGCCGTGGGCGCCGGGCTGCTGGCGATCGCGACCGTGCGTCCGGCGCTGTCTGCGAGCGAGCAGCTCCACGCCGGCAGCCCCCGCGGCAAGCACGGCCAGGCCCAGGTCAGAGCCCTCACCGCCTGAGCGGACGGACGCCCTTACCGTGCGTCGGTGATGGCGGCGACGGCGGCGGGATTCTCGAGCGACGAGAGGTCGCCGGGCTCGCGACCGAGATAGGTCGCGCGGATCACGCGACGCATGATCTTCGCGCTGCGCGTCTTCGGAAGATCCCGCGTGAAGAGCACCCGGTCCGGCTTGAGCGCCTTGCCCATCTGCGAGGCGACGCGCTCGGCGAGCTCCGTGCGCAGCGCCTCCGAGGGCGCATGGCCCGGGCGCAGCACCACGAAGCACACGATCGCCTCGCCCTTCACCGCGTGCGGCACGCCGATCACCCCGGACTCCGCGACCGCCGCATGCCCGACGAGCACGGACTCCACCTCCGCCGGCCCCAGTCGCTTGCCGGCGATCTTCAGCGTGTCGTCGGAGCGACCCTGGATGTACCAGAAGCCGTCGGTGTCGATGGTGGCCCAGTCGCCGTGAACCCAGACGTCCTTCCAGCGTGACCAGTACGTCTCCTCGTACCGTGCCGGATCTCGCCAGAATCCCGCCGTCATCCCCGGCCACGGCCGCGTGACGACGAGCTCACCGACGGCGCCGCGCACCGGTCGGCCATCCTCGTCGAAGACGTCCGCCGCCATGCCCGGGATCGGGCCCGTGAACGCGCACGGCTTGATCGGGGCGATGGGGAAGCAGCCGAGGATCCCGCCCGAGATCTCCGTCCCGCCCGTGTAGTTGCTGATCGGAATCCGTGCCTTGCCGGCGTTCTCGAAGAGCCACCGGTACGGCTCGGGATTCCACGGCTCGCCGGTGGAGCCGAGAATCCGCAGCGACGACAGATCGTGCGCGTGCACGTGCTCGGGTCCGTGCGGCATGAGCGCGCGCACCGCGGTCGGCGACATTCCCATGATCGAGATGCGGTGACGCTCGGCCAGCGCCCACAACCGATCGGGCCTCGGGTAGTCCGGCACACCCTCGAAGACGACCGCGGTCGCACCCAGCGCGAGCGCGGCGGTGAAGAGCATCGGCCCCATGAGCCAGCCGAGGTCGGTGAGCCAGAACAAGCGATCGTCTTCACCGACGTCGTGGCAGTACGCGAAGTCGTGCGCGCACTTCAGCAGGAAGCCGCCGTGCGTGAGCACGGTGCCCTTCGGGCGCCCCGTGGTGCCGGAGGTGTAGATGATGAGGCACGGGCGATCCGACTCGACCGCGACGACGGGACATCGATCGGACTGGCTCGCCGTCGCGTCCTGCCACCAGACGTCACGCCCTGCCGTCCACGGAATGTCGCGACCGAGGCGGCGGTAGACGAGCACGCGCTGCACGGTCGGGCTCTGCGTCAGCGCCTCATCGGCGGTCTCCTTCATCCGGACCACCTGGCCACGCCGGTAGAAGCCGTCGGCGGTGATGAGGAGCTTCGCCTCGCAGTCTTGCAGGCGCGAGGCGACCGCCTGCGCGCCGAAGCCCGAGAAGCACGGCGTGTAGATGGCGCCGATCCGCACGACGGCCAGCGTCGCGATCGCGGCCTCCGGCGACATCGGCAGGAAGATGCCGACGCGGTCGCCCTCGCCGATGCCGAGCGCACGCAGCGCGTTCGCGAGCCGGTTCACCTCGGCCGCGAGCTCCGCGTACGTCAGCGTGCGCGTCTGCCCGTCATCGCCTTCCCAGACGATTGCCGGCTTGCGACCGCGGCCGGCGTCGAGGTTGCGGTCGATGCAGTTGTCGGTGAAGTTCAGCCGGCCGCCCGGAAACCAGCGCGGCCACGCCGGGCCGCGCGTGTCGTCGAGGACCTTCGTGTACGGTGTCAGCCAGCGCAGCCCGAGATCCTTCACGACGCCGTTCCAGTACCACTCGGGATCGGCGACCGAGCGACGCTGCAGCTCGGCCAGCGTCTGCACGTCGAGCGAGCGCATGAGACGCGTGATGCGCGCGCGCTCGATCACCTCCGGCGTCGGCCGCCAAACGATCTCGTCCGCCATCGCGCCTCCTATGATATCTGCTGTATCGGAGCGCGTGCACGGCTTGAAACGTGGGTGGCCCGCGATAGACGGGAGCCGCGTGCACGCGTTGAAACGTGGGTAGGCCGCGATAGTCCGGAGCCGCGGCGCGGCTCGAACATGGCGGCCCGAGACGTCGGTGGCCGCCCGACATAGCCCGACATAGATGGAGGCTCCGCATGCCCGCCAACGTGACCGTGTCTCGTGACGGCGCCGTCGCCACCGTGCGCCTGAACCGGCCGGAGCGACGCAACGCGCTCAGCGACGGGATGCTCACCGAGCTCGGCGCCGCCTTCGGCGAGCTGCGCGACGACGCCGCCATCCGCGTCGTCGTCGTCACCGGGGCGCCGCCGGTATTCTCGGCCGGCGCCGATGCCGGGCTCAAGAGCAGCATGAGCCCCGAGGAGCGCCGTCGCGCGTTCGCCGACCGCAAGTCGCAGTTCCGCCGCTTGTTCGAGCGCGCGAATACGCTGCTCGAGGGGCTGGAGCAGATCACCATCGCCGCCGTGAACGGCCATGCCGTCGGCGGAGGCTGGGGTCTGACGCTGGCGTGCGACTTCCGGGTCGCTGCGGCCGAGGCGCAGTTCTGGATTCCCGAGGTCGATCTCGGCGTGCCGCTCGGCGTGGCGTCGACCACGCGATTCGTGCGGCTCGTGGGCCCTGCCCGCGCCAAGGAGATCATCCTGGAATGCCGTCGCTACTCGGCCGAGGAGGCGCGCGCCATGGGGCTCGTGCATCGCGTGGTCCCCACCGCCGAGCTCGACAAGCGCGTGGCCGAGCTGGCCGCGGCGATGCTGGCCAAGCCGTTCCGCCCGCTCGCCGAGATGAAAGCGCGCATCAACGCCATCGCGCGCGTCGCCACCCCCGAGGTGAACGCCATGACCGAGGGGTTCCTGCCCAGGGACTAGACTACTCGTCGTCTGTATAGTATGTAGTCGGACATGGACCTCCGGCGTCGGATGGAGATTCTCTCGGAGGCCGCGCTCGACGACCGCGACGCGGTACCGCGTCCGCACCGACCGGTCCGGGTCGGATCCCGGCCGCTCGCGTCGGTCGGCATCGCCGCCGTCCGGGTCCCCGGAGGCGGCACCACCAACCTGATGCGGGTCATGCAGACCAACGCCTGCTCGCTTTCCTGTGGTTACTGTCCGACGTTCTGCGGCGGCAAGGTCCCGCGCGCCACCATCAGCCCGGAGGAGATCGCGCGCACATTCATGGAGCTGCAGCGCAAGGGCCTGGCCCAGGGACTCTTCCTGACGTCGGGCGTTCCCGGCCGCCCGCATCGTGCGACCGATCGCATGCTCGCCACGCTGGAGCTGCTGCGCCGGCGGGAGGGATTCGCCGGCTACGTCCACATCAAGCTGCTGCCGGGCGCCGAGGCCGCCCAGGTCGAAGAGGCGGCACGGCTCGCCACGCGCATCTCCGTGAATCTCGAGGCGCCGGCCGACGCCTACGTTCGCAGGCTCGCGCGGGAGAAAGACGTCGCGGGCGATCTGCTGCCGAAGCTGGAGCTGGCGGCCACGCATCTGGCCGCGCGCCGCCGCGAGCCCGGCGCGCTGCCGACCGCCGGCACGACGACCCAGTTCGTCGTCGGCGCCGCCGGCGAGCGCGACCGCGAGATCCTCGACGTCGTCGCCTCGCTCGAGCGGCGTCGCCTGCTTCATCACGCGCACTTCAGCGCGTTCCAGCCGGTGGCCGGCACCCCGCTCGAGCACCTGCCCGCCACGCCGGCCGCCCGCGAGCTGCGGCTCTATCAGGCCGAGCACCTGCTGCGCCAGTACGGCTTCACGTTTGGCGAGCTCGCGTTCGAGGCCGACGGCAACCTCACGCTCGACGTCGATCCGAAGACGGCATGGGCCCGCGCGCATCCCGAGCGCTTTCCGCTGGAGATCACGCGCGCACCGTACGAGGCGCTGCTGCGAGTGCCCGGTGTCGGCCCCGCGACCGCCCGCCGCCTCATCGAGGCACGCGCGCGCACCGTCCTGCGCGGCGTCGACGATCTGAGGAAAGCCGGCGTCGACACGGTCCGCGCCGCGCACTACCTTTCGCTGCGCGGACGTCGCCTCGCGGCCACGCCTGCGCCGGAGCAGCTCCGGCTGTTTGCGCCGGGTGCGCACCTCACGCAGGCGCCGTACCGGACGCCGGTGCCGCCATGCGCGTATCGCTAGCGCGCGACGCGCCGGACCGGCTACCTGCGCCCGAACACCTCGCGCAGCAGGTCGGTGACGCGCGCGGTCGGGTTGGTGCGGATCTTCTTCTCCTCGTCGGCAACGACGTGGAAGAGTCCGTCGAGCGCCTTGCCGACGACGTACTGATCGAGGTCGTACGATTCCGTGTTCAGGAACGGAATGCCGCGGGCGCGCGACAGCAGCTCGCGATACTGACGCGTCACGCCGACCTGGCTCATCGAGCTCTCGACGATGGGTCTGAACGCGGCGGTCAGCGGCTCCGTGGTCTTGCTCTTGAAGTACTGCGTGGCGGCGGTGTCGCCGCCATCGAGGATGCGGCGCGCGTCGTCGATGGTGAGCGCGCCGATGGCGTCCCAGAAGATCTGCTTCGCCTGCGGTGCTGCATGCTCGGCGGCGCGATTCATGCCGAGCACGAGCTCGTCCACCTGCGGTCCGTAGCCGACGGCGCGCAGCCCGCGCTCGAGCGCGGTGAGCTTCTCGGGCAGAAGAATCTTGATCGCCTCGTTCTTGAAGAAGCCGTCGGTCTGTCCCGTGATCTTGACCGCGTTCGCCGTCCCGACCTGCAGCGCTTGCTTGAGCGCCTCGCCGATCTTCACCTCACCCAGCGCGCCGGACGTCGAGCTGTCCGGCCCCGTCTGCACCCCGGGAATCTGCGGAAACTGCTTGAGCAGCTGGTCGAGCTGCGCGGCGGCGGGCGAAGCCGCGAGCAGCGAGAGCACGAGCATGACGACGAGCGCGGCCTGCCGGCGGCCGGACGGCCATCGCTCGTTCCGCGCCCGCCGCCGGCCGCCGGCGCACGCTAGCGACCCGCCGCCGCGTCGAGCTGGCGCGCGAGCGCGTCGCGCTCGGTGACCGGCAGCTCGCAGGCATAGTTGCGACAGACGTAGGCGCTCGGCTTGCCGTCGATGGCGCCGCGCCCCTCGAGAAGCGGGATGCCGGCCGCCGTCGCCGGCTGCGCGGCGACGCCGCCCGCCGCAACGAGGTTCGGCAGATAGCGGCCGAACGCCTCGCGCGCGAGTTGCTCGAGCTCGCTCACGGCGCGCGGCGCCACCAGGGCGAGCTCGACCCGCGGACCGACATGAAAGTCGAGCGCGCAGAGAAACCGGCCGAATGCCGTCGGATGACGCCCCATGAGATCGGCCATCGGCCCCAGCGCGGCAACCGCGCGCTCCTCGTACACCTTGGTGCCCGTGAGCTCCGCGAGCCGCAGCAGCGCCTCGATCGCGACCGACGAGCCGGACGGGACCGCGTTGTCGTACAGATTGCGCGGCCGCAGGATGAGGCGCTCGTGATCGCTGCCGGTGTCGTAGAAGCCGCCGGCCGCCTCGTCCCAGAAGAGGCGCAGCAGGTCGTCGGCCAGCCCGCGCGCCTCGTCGAGCCAGCGCCGATCGAACGTCGCCTCGTAGAGCGTCACCAGGGCCGCCGTCGTCATCGCGTAGTCTTCGAGGTAGCCCTTGAGCCGCGCCTCGCCGCTCTTCCACGTGCGCATGAGACGCCCGTCACGCCGCATGGAGCCCAGCACGAACTCGGCGTTGCGCACAGCGGCGGCCAGGTAGTCGTCCCGGCCCAGTGCGCGGCCGGCCTCGGCCAGCGCCTGGCACATGAGCCCGTTCCAGGCCGCCAGCACCTTGTCGTCGCGGCCGGGGTGCACGCGCCGCTCGCGCGCCTCGAAGAGCTTGCGGCGTGCGCTCGCGACCCGCGCCGGATCTGGCTCGCCGGCGACGTACAAGATGGACGCGCCCTCGAAGTTCGGGCCGCGATCGACGCCCCAGTACGCCATGGCCGCGTCCGCCTCGGCGCCCAGCACCGCGCGCATCTCCTCCGGCGTCCACACGAAGAACTTCCCCTCGTGGCCCTCGGAGTCCGCGTCCTGCGCGGAGTAGAACCCGCCGGCGGGGTCGGTCATCTCGCGCAGCACGTAGTCAAGCGTCTCCTCGCAAATGCGCCGGCACTCCGGATCGCCGAGCGCGAGCCAGCCGTGCAGGTACAGCGCGGCGAGCTGGGCGTTGTCGTAGAGCATCTTCTCGAAGTGCGGCACCAGCCACTGCGCGTCCACCGAGTAGCGCGCGAAGCCGCCGCCGAGCTGGTCGTACATTCCGCCGCGCGCCATGCGCACGAGCGTCGTGTGCACCATCCGCCGCGCGTAGTCGTTGTCGGTGCGGCGAGCGAATCGCAGCACGAACTCCCAGATCATCGGCTGGGGAAACTTCGGCGCACCACCGAGGCCGCCGCGCTCCTCGTCGAACTGCGTCGACACGCCCTGGAACGCCGAGCGCAGCACCTCCTCTCCGAGCTGCGTACCGGCGCGGCGCAGGCGGTCGGTCTGCCCCAGCGCGGCGGCGATCTGCGCACCGGACTGTCGCACCTCGCCCTGCCGGTTCGTCCACGCGTCCGCGAGCGCGGCGAGCAGGCGCGGAAAGCCGGGCAGCCCATGCCGGTCATCGGGCGGAAAGTACGTGCCACCGTAGAACGGGGTGCCGTCGGGGGTGAGGAAGACCGTCATCGGCCAGCCGCCGTGGCCCGTGAGCGACTGCACCGCTTCCATGTAGATGTGATCGACGTCCGGGCGCTCCTCGCGGTCCACCTTGACGTTGACGAAG
>Ga0070741_10018243_pt1 | contig 11396 bp, 12 predicted proteins | sample Coa_R1_4_FD_66440 | JGI IMG/M metagenome (GOLD analysis project Ga0070741, IMG submission 66440) | Surface soil microbial communities from Centralia Pennsylvania, which are recovering from an underground coalmine fire - Coalmine... | ecosystem: Environmental > Terrestrial > Soil > Unclassified ...
TACGGCAGTCCACCAAATGCGAAGGTGCCGATCACATGTTCCAGCGGTACGGTGCGATGAATATAGCGGATCTTTTCTAAGACCTGGGCAGGTGTCCCTGCCGCGTGCAGACTGCGGTAAAACTCGACGGCCTTACTCTTTGCGCTTTCATCGACACTCAGTTTGGTGTAGGTCTTCGCCAGCTTGGCGTAAAACTCGTAGCCTTTCACGCCTGTCAGGTGGCCGTCAGAGAACTTGTAGTGACGGTCGATTGAATCGAACATCGCGCCGAGGTGTACGGCCCCCAATTCTTCCGCCTCGTGTGCGTCATCCGCGCACAAGACGTTGAACAACCCGATCGGCGGGCGCGGGGTGTGCCCGCTGGCGACCGCGGCGTCACAATAGCGGTGGTAATCTGCCGCGGTATCTTCCCAACTGCGTTGCGCGACGATGAGCACACCGAAGCCCATTTGGGCCATGATCTCGGCCGACTCCGGGCTGATCGTCGAGGCGTAGAAGCGGTTCTCAGGATGTGAGATTGCTCGCGGGCGTATCTGAATTTCAGGGACTTTGTAGTACTTACCGTCGAACGAAAAACTTTCTTGAGTAAGACCCTTGCGAATAATCATGGCGCTTTCGACAAAGCGTTCCCGCGCCTCTTCCATAGGGATCCGGAATCCGGCGTACTCAATCGACGCTGCGCCACGACCAAAGCCGAAGATGGTTCGTCCGCCGGAAATCATATCCAGTAAGGCGATCTTCTCCGCCACTTCGACTGGATCGTGCCACGGTAAGACGATCACCGCTGTGCCGAGTTGGACACGCTTGGTGCGACCGGCGACGTACATCAACAGTGCCACCGGGTCGGGTGACATGACATAGCCGGTGAAGTGGTGATCAAGGCACCACACCGAATCAAAATTCAGTCCTTCCGCCATATCCGCGAGTGACAGTTCATCTCGATAGGTCTCGTAATCAGGCTTGTTGCCAAAACTGGTCAGTTGCAAGGTCATTCCGACTTTCATAGCTTCCTCCTTCGGGGCTGGTTCGATGCGCCGGATTGTAGCAAGGGTACGAGGAACTATGCAAACGGTCGGCAACTCATTCAATAGCCGAAACTTGTTTCCCTGACTGCAAGATGGTAGGACGCAGAGAATAAAATAGGTCGAACAAAAAGGAGAGGACACATATGGGCCGAACGTACAACGTTATTGATTCCGACGGACACGTATTAGAGCCGCCGAACTTTTGGGTGGAGTATCTGGACCCGCCGTTCCGTGACCGTGCGCCACAACTCAAGGTGGATGCCGACGGGAAAGAGCGCCTGCTGATCGAAGGCCGCATGATTGGTGGGGCGAAAGGACTCGGCTTCGCTGGTGCGATTGGTGCGCGTCAAGGTGCCGCGCGACAGGACATCCGCTATGCCGAAGGCAGAAAAGGCGGTTTCGATCCGCATGCGCGCATTCCTGATCTCGACCTCGATGGTATCGATGCCGTGTTTCTTTACCCTACGCTTGGTCTGTTGTCTGGCGCGATCCAAGAGCCGACGTTGGCTGCCGCCGTCTGCCGTGCGTACAACCGCTGGCTGGCGGATTACTGCAAGCCGTATCCTGATCGTCTCTTCGGCGTGGCGATGCTGCCGATGCAGTCAGTCGCACTGGCGATCGAAGAGATGAGGTATGCGCGTAATCAGCTCGGCATGCGCAGCGGCTTCCTCCGGCCCAATCCTTATAACAATCGCATGCTGAGCGACGCGTCGTATGATCCCTTCTGGGCCGAAGCGCAAGAGCTGGATTTTGCCATCGGCATCCATGAAGGCACCGGCGGTATGCCCGCTGCGGGCGTCGAGCGTTTTGAAAGTACAGGTGCCAAACACATTGTTTCCCACACGGTTGAGATGATGCTCGCCAGTTTGAGTGTGATCTGGGGTGGTGTGTGTGAGCGGTTCCCGAAAGTTCGCTTTGCTTTTCTTGAATCAGGTGGCGGCTGGATCGCACCGTGGCTCGATCGCATGGATCGTCACTTCGACGACAATGGCGTCTTCAATGACTCGACGTTGAAGATGCTGCCGAGCGAGTATTTTAAGCGGCAGTGTTGGATCGCCTTTGAACCGGTGGAAGGCAGCTTAACGGTGCTTGCTGACTACCTTGGCCCAGATCGGATTCTCTGGGCGACCGACTACCCGCATCCTGACGGGTTCTTCCCCGGTGCGCCAAAGATGATCGCCGATAAATTGCCAGAAAAGTATCGACGACAAGTGTTGGCCGAAAGCGCAATACAGCTTTACAAGTTGAATTGAGGACGCCCGTCGGGACGGTGCGCGCACCGCCCCCACCAATCACGCCGCTACAACAAGTGGCGATCCCCGATCCCTGAGGATAAACCTCCATGAAGGCGCCCTCAGACCTGCAACTTCCGCAACAGCTATGGAGTGCACTCCAAGGGACAAAAAGGCGGATCTCGGCAGAGTTTGCCGTTGATCGTATTGTGCTCTTTGGCTCAGTTGCGCGGGGAGAAGCGGATGAGGAGTCTGATGTGGATCTCCTGATTGTTCTGAAAGATCCTCCGAGCCATCAAGTACGTAATCGGATAACGAATGTGCTTCTCGATATCAATCTTGAATTCGACACGAACCTGAGTGAACTGATTGTCGATCGACAGACATGGGATTGCGGCCTTCCATCGGTACTACCAATCCATCAGGCGATCCAAGAAGAGGGCGTTCCTCTATGAAAGTCGTTACCCTTGAAAGAAGACGTGCAATAGGCGGTGGCAAGAAAGGAGGGATCTATGTTGGGACCAAACGATTTGAGCCTCTGTTGTGGCACCGTACGTCACGCCGATTTTCGCCAGCTTGTTGAAGCTGCGAGTGCTAACGGCTATCGAGCGATTTCCCTCTGGCCACATCTATATCTTAACGCTCGCGCACAGGGGCTGAGCGATACCGATCTCCGTAATATCCTCAAGGACAATGATGTTGTCATTGCTGAACTTGACCCGCTGTGTAACTGGATTCCCGGCTGTGAACTGCCTATTGTGCCAGGAGACATAACTCCCACGTTTTATAATGCGATCAAATCATTTTTTAGTTACGGCGAAGATTTGTTTTTCCGTATCGCCGATACATTGGGTGGACGCCACCTCAATCTGGTACAACTTATCCCTCCGGCAATTGATCCGCACATCGTTGGTGATGCCTTCGGCGGTGTCTGCGATCGTGCAGCACAGCACGGACTGTTAGTGTCATTAGAGTTTCTTCCATGGTGTCCGATTGCAAACCTCACGCAAGGGTTAGAGATCGTGAAAATTGCCAACCGTCCCAATGGTGGCTTGATGTTCGACACCTGGCATCATTTCCGTTCGGGTGGCACCAGTGCTGAAGTACGGCAACTCCCAGAAGGCGCAATTGCCGCGATTCAGTTTAACGATGCGCCACGCGAGTCTACTACCGACCTACTCACCGAGACGCTTACAGCTCGACTTCTGCCCGGCGGCGGAGCCATTGATCTAGTTGGCAACATGCAGGCGTGGGATGCCATCGGCACCACGGCACCGGTGGGTGTGGAGATATTTTCCCTGGAACTCGACAAGTTGCCGCCGAAAGAAGCGGCTCGTCGCGCTGCAGACGCAACGCGACAGGTGTTAGCCCTCGCACGGGGAAAGTAACAAGTTGCGCGAACGGCAACCGTTCGCGCCCTGTAAAACAACTCCTAGTGCCCCCCAGCCGCCGTCAACTGGCTCACCGACTTTTCGACGACCGTCCCCTTGAAGAAATCGGGATTCATGCCCGTCCACAACGTCGTCGGATTGGTGAAGACAAAATCACGAAAATCGTCTTCCGTGATCACGCCGTGTTCCACTAACTCGTAGGCTTCCTCCGTGACTTCGGTCATATCCGGTACATCCCAGTGGCCAATGTCCGAGCTGTACACGGCTTTAATCTTCTGGCCGAAGGGGTTCGCTTTGGTGTTGAACGCGGTCGCATTCATCGGGTCATCCGCCTCGCAGCCAAAATAAAAGTGCGGGACAAAGAGGTCGCGAATGTCCTCTTCCTTGGTCACGCCGCTGCGGGCAAAGTCATTAGTGTTGTCTGGCGCGGCCTTGGTGTTAATCGTCGCACCGCTGGCTGTGCTTAATTGATCGAGCTTTCCTTCTGTCACGCGACCGCCGTAGCGTCGGCACAGGTCTACGACTAACTCCATGTTCAGATTCGCCGGATTGTAATTTTCAATAGCCTCAGGATTGCGCTTTCTCCAACGCGCAATGAGATCAGCGCACAGTCGCGCACCGGTGCTTACACCCCCCTCCAAGAACGCGAACTTGAGGGTCGGAAAACGTTTTGTGACCCCGCCAAAAAACAGCGCCTTGCACAGCGCTTCGCCGGCTTCGGCGAAATGGCCGATATGATTGTACATATACGTTGAGATCGACGTGCGATGACCCCAGCCCATTCCCGCCGAATGGAAGGTGGGCGCTACTTTCAGCTCTACACATTTTGCCCAGACTGGATCGTAATCGTATTCGCTTTCCAAACAGAACGTATCCAGCCAGTAGGCATATTTCGCCATGTCCGGCGCGTTGTGTGCGACATGGGGTATAGGGCGAAGCACATGCCCGGCCAACATTACCGCTTTCATTCCCAGCGTTGTCACGGCGTACTCGAGTTCTGCAATGGCTTCTTGCGGCGTATGCATGGGAATCACCGCCACCGGAATGATGCGGTCGTTGTATTCGCGAAACACGTCGGCGTGGTACGAGTTGAACGCCCGACAGGCGGCGCGGCGGATCTCCTCGTCATCGAGATGCGGCGCGAGCAATCCGAAGGTCGGGTAAACGACTGTGACATCCAACCCCATGTCGTCCAGCCGTTCGTACAGGAGCTTGGGTAACATCGCCGTCACGCGATCAAGCGTGTTTTTAGCCGGCAGCGCCCACCAGGGCGGAACCGTCACGCGCTGATTACGACGCTCCTCAGGCGAGAGGCGATGCCAACTGAGCATCCCGCCTAAACCGGACGTCATCCCCTTGGTGCGTTCAGTTTTGTAGCGCTCAATAATGCCGGGCCCGCCAATGGTACGCAGATAGTCCATAACGCCGGGTTCGAACTCGACGGTGTGACCGTCGGAGTCGATCACCGGATGACTTAGCCGTTTGCGCACCTCCGTAGATTTTGACACGTGTGTCGCTGCCATAATCGCCCCTCCTTATTGTGGGTCGGAAAAGTGTGGGAGAAAGCATGGTGCATTGCAATGAAGAATGATGAATGACAAAGAAAAAGGATCACCTCTTCATTACTCTCTTTTAATTCTTAACTCTTCAGTCTTAATTACTCCTACCGTTACAGTGCCTTGACTACGTCATCCATCGCACTCCACTCAACAATCGGCGTCAGCCGACGCTTCGAGATCAAACCGTTCGATAGAATTGTGGAGAAGGGTACGAAGGTTTTGGAGTGGTCCTGAATGTCGAGCACCAAAATGATCTTTGCCTCTTCGTTTGACGCCCAGGGACCAGCTTTCAGGGTCACTCCCGGGGGAAAGCCAGTATCCCCCTTGAGAACCCCTTGAAACATTTTGTGGATCTTTTTGGTGTTGTCAGGCGAAGTTTCGTTGAGCCAGATTTCGTCCAAATACAACGGCATATAACTTTCCTCCTTTTACTCGCTACGGGTGCGGTGCCCCGAAGCTTGCTTCGTTCCACTGATGATTTCGCAGGTTCGATGCCTCGCAGCTTGCTGCGAGGTCCTCCACTAATTGCTTTCTCCCTTATGCGGGGCATAGCACAGTGGAGGAAAAAGAGGAAAGAGGCCTCTTCCGTTGTCCGGCTTTGCTTCGTGGGCCTCCTTCATCTATAACCGGCGCAACACGTACGGCAGAGGAGGGAATATGCTCGTACGACTGATTGTTCTCGTGACATGCTTGACGCTCGGCGGTCCGCCTACGTCCTCTTGGGCGCAAAGCCCTTCCAGTGGAGCCAAAACATGGAAGACTATTGCTGAGTTATCACCCAAAGAGCGTGAACGTATCGACCTCTCTACTGACACGCCACGTCACTCTCAGTTCTCCTACTTGCCGGCAGAACCATATCCGTTTACCCCGCCCTATACCGCCGAGGAAATGGGCTTTCGCGCAATGGAGTTTCCTCATCAGCCGCGCTGGTCATGCGTCTATGCGGACGCTGGCGCCACCATTGACCACTGGGGCCATCTCATTGTCCAGAGTAAAACTGTTGGTTTGGTCGCGTACAACGGCACGGAGGGACTAAAGACAGAAATCTATGACACGACTCCCGGGGAGAGCTTCGTGACCTCACTCTCGCAAGATATTGCTCCGGCGGAGAAGTATGGCAATCAGTCGCTCTTTTCTCGCTACCGCACGGATAAAGCCTTTACCAAGAAGATTGACATGTTCGTATACACGATGGGACTGCGGCGTGTGCGACGTCAGCCGCAACCGCGGAGGAGTGATCGCTTCCCGAATCAGGCGTTCACCTTTGATGATACGTTTGGTCGCGACGCGTGGGAGTGGTCGTGGCGGATTATCGGCACAGACGTAATCTATCAAACGCTCCGTTTTCCGAATACTCGCAAGTCTATCACGCTCACTGACGCAAACGGACAGTTACATGATACATCCGTGGCTGATATCAAACCGATGGGCAAAGACTACCCAGCATATACGTCTGATGGTGGAGTGCCCTGTTATGTAGTTGAGGCAAAATCGCGCGAAGACTGGTCCCCGGGTTATTACACGCCGCGCATTCTTTACTGGCTTGATCAACATGCCTTCTACCCGTTACGCGTTGAGGAGTACAACCGGGAGGGCAAACTGATTTTCATCGAGACCCGCGTGGCGGAGCTGCGCAACCCGGGGTTGAAGGAACGTGGCTACGGCATGCAGCTTGATTTGTATTGGGACGTGACGACGGACCTCATGACGTACTCCGCACACGACGGCCATCAGTTACGCGAATGGAGCGAAGAAGATCGTAAGGCGTATTTTAATCCTGATTTCCTCCGCCGCGTGTGGTTTATCGGAGGCGTTAAGAGCCAAGCGGATGTGAGTAGTCCGGAAGAGTTCTTCTTGCGCCCTGCCTTATTTGAGGGAAAATTCCCCGACGAACGGAAACTCGATTTACCGCCGGACCTTCGCGCCCGCGTTGACGCGCAGGAGAAGGCGGGACATCTGGTGTTCAGCGAAGAGCGAGCGGAGAAGTGAGACGGAAAACTGAGATAGAGATGGGAGACTGGGAATGAAAGCCTATCCAAATAACTCTCGCCGCTCGGCGTCGTCATTCTGGGCGGAGCGAAGAATTTCTCAGCTGAGCTTGAGCCGCTTGCGGCAGAGTCAAGGCAAAAAGGCAGAACCTCACCAGTTGTTATCTGAAATCTACAACCGGTTCACCGAAGGATTTGACACTAAGGATTTGCAAGAGGCCAAAGCGTTGTTGCAAGATCTGGTGGGGAGGCAATAGGAGATTTTATTAGTTCAATTTTTAGGTTAATTTCAGCTTCATGATCAAACTTAATATTCACGAGGCGAAGACACATCTTTCGCGTTACCTTAAACATTTGGAAGCTGGAGAAACCATTCTCCTGTGCCGACATAATGTTCCCATCGCCGAGATTCGCCCTTTGTCCCAGCAGCGTACTGCCCCTCGGCCTCTCGGGACGGCCAAGGGTAAAGTCAAGGTGCCGCCGGAATTTTTCGAGCCCCTGCCTGAAGAGATTCTCCAGACTTTTGAAGAGCGAGGGACATGAAACTGCTTGTGGATACTTGCACGTTCCTGTGGATGGCTGATGATGCTCCCGAGCTTTCCGGGCAAGCACGTACGGTTATCACGAACCCGGACAATGAAGTGTACCTGAGCGCGGCGTCAGCGTGGGAAATCGCAATCAAACATACGCTTGGTAGACTGCCGTTGCCGGACCCCCCGCGGCAGTTTGTTCCCGCGCAACGGACATTGCTCGCGCTTACAGCGCTACCGATCGAAGAAGCCGCTGTATTAGCACTGGATCGTCTACCAGCGCTACACCGGGACCCGTTTGACCGGGTATTGGTCTGTCAGGCACTCACTCACGGATTGGTGATCATCAGTCCCGATCCACAGATTCAGCAATATCCTGTACCAACACTGTGGTAGGGCAACGAAAGATATTAATTATGGCAGAGTCAGTTTTATTGATCGAAAAAAATGAAGGGATCGCCACCGTGACGTTGAACCGTCCGCAGGCCATGAATGCGTTGTCACACGAATTACGGCAGGCGATCGTACAAACGTTCACGGCGCTGCAAAAGGACCCTGAGGCCCGAGTTGTGATTCTCACGGGCGCGGGGAAAGCATTTTGTGCCGGGCTCGACCTCAAGGAACTGGGACAAACAGGATTACCTTCGGTTGGTGCGCGCGGCGCGGTGGGTGGCGAAGATGACATCATTCAAGCAATGTCACAGTTTGACCGTCCGATTATTGGCGCGATCAACGGAGCTGCTATCACTGGCGGTTTTGAGTTGGCCCTGGCGTGCGACATTTTGATTGCGTCGAGTGCTGCACGATTTGCCGACACGCATGCTCGCGTCGGAGCGATGCCGGGCTGGGGATTGAGCCAGAAGCTCTCTCGTCTCCTCGGGATCTATCGTGCAAAGGAATTATCCCTGACCGGCAATTTTCTCTCTGCCGAAAAAGCTGAGGCGTGGGGGTTAGTGAATCGTGTTGTTGCGCCAGAGGAGTTGCTGCCGGCCTGTCGAAACCTGGCAACCGACATGCTCTCGTGCGTGCCTGAAGTCCTGCGCAATCTGAAACGAACGATTGATGACGGCTTTGCTACGACGCTTACTGAGGGAATGAAGATTGAGTATGAGGCCTGGCGCGAGCACAGTCGCACGGTCAAACCGGAGGACATTGCGCTGCGCCGCATAGGAATTCAGCAACGTGGGCGGGAACAAGCCTCATGAAAGGTTCTCTGCTAGACAATGGTTGGCAAGCTGATTATGTTTCCTCTTAATTTTATAAAGGAGGTGGACTATGCCAGCACGAAAGCCAGAAGAGTGCGATCTTCTCTTAGGTGAAGCAATCAACCGTGGCGACTTAGAAGCGGCGGTTGCCCTGTATGAGCCCAATGCGGCCTTCGTCCAAGAGCCGGGAAAAGTCGTCACCGGTCATGCGGCTGTACGGGAGGCCATGAACGGGTTCCTCTCCCTCAAACCAAAATTGTCGATTCAGGTGAATGCGGTGCAGAATGGCGGTGGTGACATCGCGCTCTTGCAGTCCAAATGGAGCCTGACCGGCACCGGTCCGGATGGCAAGCCGACGTCGATGTCAGGAAATGGGGTCGAGGTCGTTCGCCGCCAGGCTGATGGCACGTGGAAGTTTATCATTGACAATCCGAACGGGGCGGCCTAGGGGGAATCAATGAAGAATTAAGAATGCAAAATGAAGAATGAGAAAAAATGAAAGTGAGACGAACGATTCTCTTGCTGTTTCTCCACTCTTCATTCTTAACTCTTCATTCTTCATTTGCCTTCAATCCCTGACTCCTGATCCCATTCGCCCATGACGTGGCAACGCGAAGTTGACGGCATCGAGCAGCGCAAGCGGCTTGCACGGGAGCACGGCGGCGCCGATGCCGTTGCCCGACAACACGCCCAAGGGCGTCTCACTATTCGTGAACGTATTACCGGGTTGGTGGACGTCGACTCTTTCCGCGAACAAGGCCCCGTCGCCGGACACGCGGACACTGACGACCGGGGACAGCTTCAATCGTTCACCCCGGCAAACTACGTGTTAGGTGTTGGTAAGATTGACGGCCGCCTCTGCGTGATGGGTGGGGAGGATTTCACTGTGCGTGGGGGCTCGCCGTCACCCGCAGGATTACGCAAAAGTGTATTCGCCGAAGAACTGGCGTGGCGCTATCGGGTGCCGCTGATTCGCTTCCTCGAAGGCGGTGGCGGCAGTGTGCCGCGCGGAGACGGCAAAGGCGGCGGAGGCGAGGCCGTGAACGCGCCGCCACGGTTTCTGTCGATCATGCAAGTGATGGGAACGGTTCCGGTGGTCTCGGCCGCCCTGGGCGCGGTTGCCGGCTTGCCCGCCGCCCGCTTGGCGGCGTCGCATTTCTCCGTCATGACGACACACACGGCGCAAGTGATGATCGGTGGTCCGGCGTTAGTAGAACGGGCCTTCGGGCGGCGTCCGACCAAGGAGGAACTTGGCGGCCCGGACGTGCATTTACGTAGTGGAGTTGTCGATAATGTTGCCGAAGATGAAGCCGGCGTTTTTACCCAGGTCCGCCGGTTTCTCAGTTACCTTCCGGCCAACGTTTGGGAGGCCGCCCCGATAATCCCAAGTGACGATGATCGTCACCGGCAAGAGGCCGAACTGTTGTCAATTATCCCGCGCAATCGTCGCCGTGCCTATGACATGCGTCGGCTCATTGAATGCGTGGTCGATCGTGAGTCGTTCTTCGAGTCAGCCGCGCTCTACGGTCCGTCACAGATTGTCGGCCTCGCACGGCTGAACGGTCAACCCGTCGGCGTTTGGGCGAATGATCCCGTCTGGTACGCAGGGGCGATGACCGCAGACGGTGCACAAAAAGTGCGACGATTTATTGATCTGTGCGACACCTTTCATTTGCCAATTGTCTGTTTTGTTGATGAACCAGGGTTCATGATTGGCCTTGAAGCAGAGCAGGCGGCGACGATCCGGCACGGCACGGCGACGTTGTTTGCCGTGATGCAATCCACTGTGCCGTGGGCGTCGGTGATTGTGCGGAAAGTCTACGGCGTTGCGGGTGCCGCACATTTTGGTCCCGGCGGCATGGTCTTTGCCTGGCCGTCGGCGGAAAGTGGTGCCTTGCCACTCGAAGGAGGTGTGGCAGTTGCCTACCGACGTGAGATCGAAACTGCGCCTAACCCTGAAGCCAAACGTCGAGAGATTGAAGAACGGCTAGCGAGTCAGCGTAACCCCTATGCCCGAGGTGAGGCCTTTAACGTCAATGACCTCATTGACCCACGCCAGACGCGGCCGGTGTTATGTGATTGGATCGACTTGATCCAACCGCAACTGCAAACTCATCGCGGCCCACGGGCGTATACGATGCGGCCGTAACGTATCGATTTACCCGCGGCCTTTTGCCGCAATACTGATTGCAAACAAATTAGTAGTAAACGCGTATTTCGCCCTATCAGGGAACCGAGCCACAATTCGGCCTTCGCGATTAATCAATACCGCTATTCTCAGGTGCGGAGGATTCCCCTCGGCCTACCGCCCTGGCGCGTGAGCCAAGAGATACCGCCCGACACCTCGGGCCGGGGACAACGGCGTCGAACGCAAGTAAATGAGCATCGAGTTCGGCCGCTGGGGCAATCGTCAGCACGATTTCGATCCACGCTATGAGGAGAACGACGCAACTCCCCCGTAATCAC
>Ga0070741_10018244_pt1 | contig 11396 bp, 13 predicted proteins | sample Coa_R1_4_FD_66440 | JGI IMG/M metagenome (GOLD analysis project Ga0070741, IMG submission 66440) | Surface soil microbial communities from Centralia Pennsylvania, which are recovering from an underground coalmine fire - Coalmine... | ecosystem: Environmental > Terrestrial > Soil > Unclassified ...
CACCAGAGGCACAAAGATCGGACTCAAGAGAAACTCCAGCGTGTTCTCCTGCGAATCAACCGCTCGGTAGAGGTTATCCTGCTTTCACATCTCCTTCTTTTTGCCATACTCCTACGCTGGCCGACGCGCAAAACTAATGCTACGCCCTTGCAGGTGATCAAAATATACTGCCAGGATGATGAGTAAGCCGATAGCGATTTGCAGGTAGAATGGATCGATAGCAAGCAGATTGCCTCCATTAGCTAGCATACCCATAATAAGGGCACCTATTACAGCCCCACTGACCCTGCCTTTCGCACCTGAAAGGCTCGCGCCACCGATGACAGCACCGGCAATAGCCTGCAATTCATATCCTGTTCCGGCAGTTGGAATACCCGCTCCAAGACGCGAACTGGTCAGGACACCTGCCAATCCGGCCAGTAAACCGCTAATACAATACACGGCAATAAGCACAGTGTCTACCGGCACACCGGAAAGGCGTGCAGACTCAGCATTAGAGCCAACAGCGTAAACATAGCGTCCGAAAATCGTTCTTTCGAGTACAAAAGCGGATACGACGGCAACCACGAGAAGAATCCAGAATAGGCTTGGCAAACCAAGGAAAAAGCCATTCGCAATAGTATTGAAGCTGTCAGGAAGGGGAGCAATGGTTTTGGCTCCAGTTAAGAGGAGAACCAATCCTCGTGCAATGCCAAGCATACCCAGGGTAGCAATAAATGGAGGGAGTTTAAGGCGTGCTACGAGTAAACCATTGATCAAGCCCGTACCCACTCCAACGGCTAATCCTGCCAGGATAGCCAGCGGAATAGGTACCCCGGCAACGAGAAGTAGCGCCGTCACACCTCCGCTTAAACCAAGAACAGAACCCACTGATAGGTCAATACCGCCGGTCAGTATAACGAATAGCTGACCAATTGAAAGAATCGCGAATACAGCCACTTGTCGAACAAGGTTATCGAGATTGGTCAAGGTGAGAAAATTGCCCGTTGTCAGAATAAGCACAGCAATAAAGATGAGCAGCACCAGGATACCACCACTTTCCCTTCCCAGGCTGATCGGGATACGTTGTTCTTCAGCTTGTGCCTGTTGTTTGGTGGTTATAGGTTGCGAACCAGGTGGAATGGTAGGCGATGCCATAAAATGTCTCCTCTCTGCTATGTACTTATAAAAGTGGGGGCGCTACTTGCCAGATGTAGTACTGCTTCTTCTGTCGCTTTTTCAATCGGGAGTTCGCCGGTAACTCCAAAGTCATGAAGAACGATAACCCGATCACAGATGCCGAGCAATTCTGGCAAATATGATGAGACGACGACGATTCCCAGGCCTTGCAAGGCCAGATCACCGATAATCTGATAGATATCTGCCTTGGCTCCAACATCCACACCCTTCGTTGGCTCGTCCAGGAGCAGGATCTTCGCCTTAGTTGCCAGCCAGCGACTTAACAATACCTTCTGCTGATTCCCACCGGAAAGTGATGAGATGGTCTGCTCACTTGAGTGGTATCGCAAACGCAAGCGAGGCACCAGTTGCTGAAACAAGGAAATCTCTTTTTTGCGCGAGATAACGTCAAGCTTAGAGACAGCCGCCAGATCAGCGATGGTCACGTTTTCCCGGAGTGAGAGGTCCGCCAGGATGCCTAGCTCTTTACGATCTTCCGTAAGTAACCCAAGACCAGCATCCACGGCCTGAGCAGGAGATCCCGGACGAAGGAGCTTTCCATCAATGTACACCTTTCCGGCGTCAATAGGATCAGCTCCGAAAATGGCGCGTACTGTTTCAGTACGACCAGCGCCTACCAGGCCTCCCAATCCAACAATCTCTCCAGTATGAACATCAAAACTAATGGGATAAGGGCTGCCCTGTAAACGGAGGCCCTGAACCGATAATAACGTTTTCCCAAATTGTTGGTGCTCTCTTTGTGGGTAAAGTGCCTCGATCTGACGTCCCACCATTGAGCGAATCAACGTATCATGCATAAATTCGCTCGTCAAGCCTGTTGTAACGAATTGTCCATCACGCAAGACAGTGATACGATCACCGATTTCAAAGATCTCTTCGAGACGATGCGTTACGTAAAGAATGGCAACACCTTCTTCCTTCTTGAGGTGTTGAATGAGTCGCAAAAGGTGCTGGGCATCTTCATCGGAAAGCGCTGTTGTTGGCTCGTCAAAAATGACGATACGCGCATTGGCACCCAAAACTTTAGCAATCTCTACCATCTGACGCGTAGCAAGAGGCAGGCTGGAGACGGGAGTAGCGGGGTCAATCCTATTTAATCCAACTCGCTCAAGCATACTGACTGCACAAGCATGCAGTTTCTTTCTGTTGACGACCCCTCTGAAAGCTGGTAGGTGCCCCATAAGGAGATTTTCCTCAACGGAAACTTCGGACAGTAAACTCAATTCTTGATAGACAACACCAACACCAAGTTCCCTGGCCCGGGCCGGTGTTGGCGAGCCAACATTCTGCCCCTCAATGAGGTACTCACCACCATCGCGCGAAATAGCTCCTGTCAGGATTTTAATCAGCGTAGATTTGCCTGCACCATTTTCTCCTGCCAGACAAAGGACCTCTCCTCGATACATTTCAAGCGAAACATCTTTGAGCACCTGAACCGGGCCAAAGGACTTAGAAACATGTTTCACTTGAACAAGTGGTGTTGATGTTGAAGTAGTCATATCACGATCCTCCCTTCGTAGTAGGAGGATTCAACAGCTTCTGAATCGCAGGAGTATTCATATTGCTTGAATCTACCAGGACTGCCCCCGGGTCCAGATTGGGTGGAGCATATCTTCCCTGAGCACTCATGGTAGCAGCTAAAACTCCTTGATACCCAAAGTAATAGGGATTCTGAACCACAATAGCCTTCAATGTGCCATTCTTTAATGCCGCGATCTCTTGAGGATCAGAATCAAAGCCAACAGCCACGATACGATTCTGGGCTTTATTCTCCTGTAGGGACTGCGCCACACCATCAGCAGAGACGTTGTTATCAGCATAGATTCCAACGAGGGTAGGATTGGCGGAAAGCACATCATTTGTCTGGGAAAGCGCTGTAGGTGTATCATTGTTATTGTAACGATGAGCAGTAATCTGTAGATCCGGGAAACGTGCTTTCAATTGATTCTGGAATCCAGTATCTCGATCAATAAGTGACTGGACACCCGCAACTGACGATTCAATGAGTATTTGACCGGAGTTTATACCTTTCTTTTGGAGAAGCTCACCGAGCCTATCCGCAGCCTGAGCACCCGCTTTCACATTATCTGTGCCGATAAAACCATCGCTGGGGACGGCCACCCGTGTGTCAACTGTAATTACTTTGATATTCTGACTGCGCGCCCGCGAGATAACTCCATTAAGTGCTTGTGTGGAGGATGGAGCAAGCACGATAGCATCAACATTACGCGAAATAGAGTTTTCAACCAGGCGTGTCTGATCAGAAAGATCAGCTTCGGAAGTAGCCCCGAAGAGGCCAACCTGAGGTCCCCAATCCTTACCTGCGGCCTGAGCACCTGCTAACATAGCTTGCCAGAACTGAGAGTCGGTCGCCTTTACAATAACATCTACGTGCTTGCTAGAAGCGGGAGCATTCGCAGCGCTTGCACGCAATGCAGGCGAAACGAACAGACGAGAAACCAGGATACCAATGATGAAGGCCACAAGAAAGATAGCAGCTACGGTAGAAAGTGTAAAGGGGGTCTTAAAAAACTTGGACATATGCCGCTCCTTTGCAGCATACAAGACAGACGTATTCACTACATGTATGTCAAATCAAAGTTAGAGATAAAGAGAATCGTTACGAAAAGTAACCATTACGCAAGAGCGTTACGAGTAGCTAGTGTTCTATCAATCAGTACAGTTGATGTACTTTACTCCTAATAGTGCACTTCATCAGTTTAGAGAGCTATATAACGCGCTATTCCAGTTGAATCGGTCTAGCTAGTAGTCATACGTGTTTGCTTGCTAAAAAGCTTCAATGTCTACGATCTTTTTCATCCAAAGCTTGAGCCGCCTGAATTTCTGTTTTCTGGATGGCTGCTTATCCCTGCTCGCTTTTTCAATCGTGAGCATAATTGCGTTGCCCCGTTCTTGCTGAGCGGTTGTTTCGTGAAAAAGAGATTTGTTTTTGACGAGCACATTTAAAATCCAATTGATATATATTTTTTATTTCATAAATATTGTATTTTACCCTGAAATAGTGTATAATTTGTGTAGCTGATAGATCTTCTTATGAGCATTGCCCTTTCAGCCATGTCCTTTGTAGTAACTAGCGCTCAGAACCTCTCAACCATCGGAACGTCCTGTTCGAGATGGTCTTGCTTGTTCTCCTCGCTTGCATACCTCCTCTTCCCTCACAAAGTGCTTGCGCTTGCAGTTTTCAGGGAACAGCTTGTTGTGTGGTACCCTTGTCATGCCATAGGGAGAGACTATTACTGTAAGGAAGAAACCCATAAGAGAGAGCCTATTCCTTGCACATTCAGAAAGTGTCTAGCTGTCCTCTCTTCCACCTTTTTGTTCCTCCTGTGGGCAAATCCTATACAACGCGGGCCTATCTCTGCCGAATGAACAGCTCCCAGGAAGAGCTCCAGGCCTTCGCGGATCTCTGGAAACGGATGCTGTTGTCACAACCGTAACGTTACGGTTCTAGATAGAAGGAAAACTCCATGAACAAAGAAGAAGTCAAACTCCTGAAAAGTGCTATCGAACGGATGCGTGTTGCCTGGCTCCACGTGTATGAAATAGTGTTTAACGAAGCCTCCAACACCTATGAGCTTGCATGTACCTACCGCGAGCAGCACCGGGAAGCGTCGGGAACCACTGAGGTCTGGAAGCGGCGGCGGATCACCAGCCCACGGGAATGGAGGGACTTGCTCACCAAACATCTCAACACACCCTGAGAGCCGAATAGGCCACATTCTGTAAATGAGAAGCATGCAAGGCTCACCCGCCTTTTGAGTGATTGGGGAGCCATCAAGCAAAATTTCCTGATGAAAAATTCGAGGCGGCTGTGAACTGGGAACGGGTGCGTTTCGCCCGCACGGTTTGGTCACTACGACGTGGTCGATTTTGTCGCCGTCCTGATCGGCTATGCGGTTTTGGGCGAACCCACCCTGCTGGCCTTAAATTTTTTCGGTTTTGCTACATGTCGCAACGATGTAGAACGCTGAAGTTTGTGGCACGAACTTTTACATGTTTGTTTCTAGTTGGCTTGTCCGTTCTTTGATACCTGCAATTATCTTTTCAAGTGTTTCATCGTCTACATGCGTACTGATTAATTGAGCAATGAGAGTCAATGTATTCGCATATGGCTTATCCTGCGAGGCTTTGTTCAACGCTTCTATCGCCTTCCAGAGCTTTTCTTCACGTTGATAGTTCTCATCCATCATCTCCACCTTCCATAGGAAATTGAATCTAGATCCCTTTTCGTTTGCGCCTATCGCCTCCGGTTTGTCGCCAGTTGATGATGAAGTGGGTACGTAGCTCACCAAAGACTTGACAGTCACGCGCATCGTTTTCCGCTGTCGTATAGGTAGTGTAGAAGGGAGCAAGACGCCCAGCAAGGCGTGCGATCTCCCCAATAAGCTCCATATCGCGAGTCTCATACGCCTGCGCTCCCTGTGTATGCCCCTCATTCCATCCTTCTCTGTAGAGAGAGTGGCAGTCAGTTTCTGTCAGATAGATGGTGTGAGGGTCAAGAGCTTCTTTCGATCTCTTCAGCATCTTCGGATCGCCGAGTGCCTTAGGATGGCACAACGATGTCACATCATACTCGGCGTGGTACGTTGCTCGTCCAGCTTGCAACTCTGAATAGGCACTAAAGAAGCCCAACACGCGCCCGATATCTCTCATCTTCTGTTTCTCCAGATCCTGCCTTGTTTCGTTATTGACCATGTACTCTTCTCTTTCGCTTGTTGTACTGATGACGGTGCCACTGATTGACCCATGAGGAAAATCATCGGTGCAATTGACACGCTATCTTGATGAGCCGTCGTTCGTGTATGCTTTTCCCAAATGACTGTGGCGAACCCTTGACGGAGATGTACGGTTCATGTCTATTTCCAACCGTCCTTCTTGCTCACAGTGATGGACATGTCTTCTAGAGGCGTGATCATCACTGAAGAGAGAGGGTGGAGAAGCGGAGAGAACAAGCAAGACCATCGCGGATAGCCTGTTCCGCTGATGGAGAGGTGTTCTGATCGCCAGTTCATACGAAAGACACAGCTGGAGGGATAGGGCTCATAAGAAAATCTATGAGACTTTTTAAGTATACACTATTTCGTAGAAAAATGCAATATATAAAGATTTGAGAGATATCCGTTCTTGTGAGTAAACGGTTGAAATGAACTATTTATTATGTAACTATGCAAGATCTCGTTTGTAATAATTTATAGAGTAAATGTTTTGATGATGTTAATCTGTAAACTCAATGTTTATGGAAAAGTGAAATGAGCGAGTGGCTCATTCTTGCAATAGCGTTCACAATGGTTTCATGTGTGTCTCCTCTCTCTCGACTCCTCAATCATCTTAGCGCATTCTCTCTCACAAGGCACCCTGCTCTCTCCTCATACTAGCTACGCACACCCCTGGAGGAAGCTTCCGTAGCAGTATCCCTCCTGGCTTCACTTCCTCGCTGATCGAGCTTTCAACTCACAGAAATAATTCACTGTACCTCTTCATTATTTTGTTATTTTGATAAATATTGCATTTCTCTAGAAGATAGTGTATACTTAAAGAGTCTTATAGGTCTGCTTATGAGTCCAGCTTCTCTAGCTATGTTCCTCGTATGAAAGAGTGCTCCCTCTAAGAACGCAGCGACTCACACCTCTTCGCGTTCGCCTCTTCTGCACATGGGAGCATGAATTCTGGATAGTTTTGAAGGAGGTCCTCATGGGACAACTGCCAACGGGAGTGATCGTCTGGAGCCTCAAACGATATACCAGAAATGACGATCTGTGGGATCGTGTCTGCTTGAGATGCAAGCGGACGACACCAGTCTTTCTCTATGAACATCATGATGAACAGGAACGACCTGCCTTCGGCTATCTCTGTGAGGCGTGTGCGCAAAAGAAGCTTGCGGAATGGCTGCAATGTGCGGAGAGTCCTGACTATGTACATCTTGGCTACCAGACGGACTTTGACCTGGCAACCATTTTCTATGAGCAAAAAAACAATGGAGAGACCTTGCTGCTAACGCGCTGGAGCCCAGAACAACGCCGACGGAGGCTACAAGGCAACGAGGAGTAAATGAGCACAGGTTCGTGTTTGAGGACTGCAAGATCTCCTTGCTTTTGTTTCACTGAAACCGCTTTTCGTTTTCGTCCTTCACGTTGAAGGAATCATTGGCTGGAGACACTAACTCCAGCTCTCGATATTCAAAATCGATCAGTGTCTCTTCTCCTGTTGAATGTCCCTGCTTATTCCTGGCTCCCCTTCTCTTGTGAGCACCTGACACTCACACTGACATCACCCTGTCACCACGGCCAGAGTGTTAGGTCCTTTAAGCAGCCTACGACTTGCTCGTAGCGGTTGGCAGCGTCAGCACGGGGTGTTTTCTTGTCTGGAGGTTGGTTGGTCAGAGCCTTCAATGTCCGTTGTTGCTCTTCTTTCCATCTCTCTTCAGTATATCCATGTGACACTGCATTCAGGAGAGTCATGACGAGAGGATAATCTGAAGAAGGGAGTTTATCGTATCTCATCGCTTCTTGGACGCGGGCGGAATAAGCACTGGCATGACTGATCTTTCGATGGAACGTTTGTTCCTTCGTCTCAGGAAATGGTTGACTCATCTCTTTGTTCCTTCAGCATCAGTACAATATGTTCGTGCAGGCAAATCTCCTTCTGGTCAGGGATGTTTTCTGGAGGCATCCTTATCAGCACGAGCAGAACAGATCGTTGTCTCGTTGGTTCCCTATTTCTGTCATCAAGGACGAGCCAACGAACTGCTCAGTCTTGAGACTCTCTCATGGTATTGGTTTTGTTTCTTCCCTTGCTTGCCTCTCGGCGTTGTTCCGATAGACCAGGGAACCAAAGGTGCCAACAAAGATCATAAGGGTGAGTAACGGGAGTAGCAATTGAGACTTACTGGTGTCTGAGGAGAAAATGAAGTATCTCATAGACCACCCAGCTTGTATGTGCTATGGTGTTTCGATGGTGCGTCATCTCATTTCTCTCAGCGCTCTCTCCTGTGACTGATCCCAAAAGAGGAAGCGTCACACTCTGTGTTTCCTGCTATTTTTCTAAGTGTACCACACAACGTATTCCTTTGTCGACTTGTGGACACAGGTGAATCAATTGCTGAGTTCAAAGCTGCTGGAGTCCTCCCTGAAAGTGGGGAACTCGCGCTGGGTCAAGTACCTCAAAAATCTGGTCGAACAAGATCATCGCGCGCATCAAACGCCTGGTCAAACCGGTAATGGGTTTTTTCTCCTTCGTTTTCATACTCATTGGTCTTCTGTAAATTTCTTGCAACACAACCCTATTGACTACGAGGGACATGATTCATAAGAAGGGAGATATGCTAAATATACACTATTTAAGGGTAAAAACACTTATTTAATCGCCTCTTTTCATTGGAAATAGATTAAATTGCACTTTATATGATTAATTTGTGATGAGCGAGCTTAAAAATCTATCAATGTATATTTTTTATTGAAGAAACATTGTATTTTACCAAAAAATAGTGTAAACTTCATGTAGCTGATAGATCTTCTTATGAGCTTTACCCCTTGAGCCATGTCCCTCGTAGCAACTGGCGCTCAGAACCTCTCTCCACCATCGGAATGCGCTGTCCGAGATGGTCTTGCTCGTTCTCCCCGCTTGCGTATCCCCTCTCACGTGGACAATGTCCATAAAAGGTATGTTTGACCCCGTGAGCAAGAGGTATGTTGTGAAGACAACGGGAAAGGACACCACTATGTCGGTCGTCATCTTCTCAATCCTTTTCTCTATGGTTCTGCTGGGTGCCATCTGGTTCCATGACGTCTGGCATCCCCCTGAAGGGCGAGCAGAGAAAAAGCAATGGAGCCATTCCTTTGATCGCGTCGAAGGCGGGAACAAGCACAACAGTCAAGGTGTTGCGCTGCTTCACCCATCATACCTGGGGAAAGAAGCGGAGTTGGCATTGCCCCTGGTTCACGAAGAAAGGTGATACCTATGACCATCACAGGGCAGACGACCTCGCCGCTCGATACGATGAGAGAAGCAGGACCTAACGCGCATGTGCAAGGCGTCGTGACTGTTGAGGATACCGCTCAATCAGGACCTGCTGATACGACAACGGGGCGCAATGGAAGTACTGATCCTCCACCAGAGGCGATCTCACAACCTGGGCCAGCTCATCGTCCATTTGCCTATCCAGCGTGGCCGACGTCCAAACCTGGGCCACAGGCAACCGCACCACTCCCAGGACAGCATGCACACTCGCTGCGCACCGATCAGATGATCTACGGGTGCTATGATCAAGAACGCGGTCTGCCGTGTGTTTCCCCTCCACGACCGATCATGTACAAACAAGAAACGAAGCGTCCGAAGATCGGTTAGCAGAAAGAAGAGGAAGAATTACGATGAACAGCCATTGGATAACAACAGCAGAAGCGGTCGCGATGATCAGCAAGAACAGCCATCACCAGGTGAGTCCTCATCATGTCCAAACGCTTGTCAACAGAGGCAAGATTGGTGGGCGATCCTTGCACGGAGGAACGATATTGCTCAAGCGGAGTGATGTTGAAGCAACCCGTGTTGCAGTAGGTACAGGCAACAGCCACCGCAGAGACAAACGCTGAGAAAGGCATGCAAAGTATGAAGACCAATGCAGATGGTACCGACTTTCAGGAAGGTGATCATGTGCGTATGAAGGAAGCACATGCACTTCTTCTGTGACAGCAAGGAGGCGCAATGATCAAGCTCTTATCAGTTGAAAGAAGCTATCCTGCTCCGGGAAGTCACTTATGTGGCCTGGCGTGGGATGGACACGCTCTGTGGCACTCTGATGCAGGTACAGATCGACTCTATTGTCTCGATGTTCACACGGGCACCATTCTCCGAGAGGTCATCTGCCCCGAGGTGCGAACAGGATTGACCTATGATGGCACCTCGTTGTGGCAAATGGCTGGATATCCCAGGCAGATTCGTCTCATCGATCCAGCCAACGGACATCTCGTCCGGGTGATTGAACTGGGGAAAGATGCTGAGGATAGGTGTGGATTGTGTGTTGACGACACATCCTACTGGATGGGGCCAGAGCAGCAAGGAAGGATTACACAGCATGCATTAAGCGACAACAGGGAGCTGAGCACATGTGGAGACGTTCCCAGTGCTGAGGGGATGGCGATCATTGGATCTCTCCTCTGGTACACGAGTTATTGGCAGCGACTGCTTGCCGCGTTCGATCTCAGGACAGGACAAGAGATGCAGCAGTATCACCTCCCTGGTGATCCAACAGGCATGTGTTGGGACGGTGCGCGTTTCTGGTACTGTGATTACATGCATCGTCAGCTCTGCGCCATACGCCCTCCAGTCCTTGAGGATGCAGAAATACGCTCCCAAGATACCCTCTCTCTTCATACAACAAGAGGGGGCTTCTGAAGATGTCTGATATCCGAATTGCTGAACGCCAGATGAGGACGCTCAAGGGAGAAACCTCTCCCTTGAGTACGTGTCTACCAACCCTGGTATTGGACACCCATTTGGTTATGTGTCTCCCGCGTCATAGCAGGGCTGCCAGCAATAATTTACGTGCCCTACTGTGCCTATGGAGTGGCTTCGAGTTGACAGCAATCCTGACAGCAAAGCCCACAATCAACAACAACCCATCGCGTCCCCCAGCGAACATACAATCTCATAAACCAGCCTGAGAAGCTCCTCTACGGAAAATGACGGAAATCGGCGGAAAGATCCCCTCGGATCTCACCTTCGGTGGAACGTCAGCAAACCAAATGGGTCATCTTTGGCTTGTTGCTGACTGTGCTTCTTGTTTTTGGGCTCTTGCTTCCTGCACTCCTTTTCCCGCTCCTGCGTCAGCCTGACTCTCCCTACTCCACCATCTGGCAGTTGATTGCCACATTCATCCTGACCTTCTCTACCGTTGTGTCCCTTGAGCTGGCTGTTTTGCGCTATCGCCTCTGGGATATCGACCTTCTTATCAAGCGCACGCTGATCTATGGTATCCTCACCGCCTGTGTGGTCGGTTTCTACGTTTTGGTCGTTGGCTATCTCGGTGCGATCTTTCACACGGGCAGCAACCTTCTGATTTCTTTGCTGGCCACCAGCCTGGTTGCGGTGCTCTTCCAGCCCATGAGAGAGCTGCTCCAGCGCGGCGTGAACCGGCTGTTCTACGGACAGCGCGACGAGCCATATCGTGTCATTTCCCGGCTGGGACAGCGCCTGGAAGCCAC
>Ga0070741_10018245_pt1 | contig 11395 bp, 11 predicted proteins | sample Coa_R1_4_FD_66440 | JGI IMG/M metagenome (GOLD analysis project Ga0070741, IMG submission 66440) | Surface soil microbial communities from Centralia Pennsylvania, which are recovering from an underground coalmine fire - Coalmine... | ecosystem: Environmental > Terrestrial > Soil > Unclassified ...
GATAAATACCGCCCGGTTCGTGGTGAACGAACAGATCAGGTCGGCGAGATCTTTGCGCTCGACAACGCAAGTATCTTCCATTCCTTTGACCGAATAGTCGCCAAGTCGCAAGGCCCGGTGCTCGATCTTGGCAAACCATCCTCGGAAGCGGCGGAATGAAAGAGGATTCTGCTCGCGGGTATCGACGATCGCCACCGGAAGCGGCGTGCGGAGTTGCGTCCCTCCGCGCTCTGGAATCACGGGGAGCGGCGGATGCGGGATCGGCGTGGTCTTCGTCCATGCCGCGCTCCACGCGAGCGGAGCCGGGATGAGAGTGCGTTTGCGCGGCATTGCCAGGAATAACCGTCTTGAACTCATCATACCTTCGGAGATCCGCGATGGAACAAACAGCCCCAATCATCCCGATATTCGAGGAAATTCGAGGTGGTTTTAAGCCCTACTTGCGGTGTTCGGGTTTCGTAACAAGAGCCCAATTCTCCGCTGGGAAGGGCGGAATCCGGTAGCCTGAAACAACTGGAGACCGCATCTTTCGCGCGCGTGGGAACGGGGTCTCGGGGTAATCATTGACAGCTTCTCCTGCCCTGTCACACGACGGGCCTGATTTTCGTGTGCTCTTTGAGTCTGCTCCGGGCTCTTACCTCGTATTCACTCCCGATCTTAGGATTGTGGCAGCGAACGAGAGCTTTCTAAAAACCACGATGACGCTGCGTGAAGAGATTCTTGGCCGTCATCTCTTTGAAGTTTTTCCTGAAAATCCTGACATTCCAGAGGCCGCCGGCATCGCGAACATCACCGGCTCGATCGAGCGCGTGCTGCAGAACCACTTGCCCGATGCCATGGAGGTCCAACGATATGATCTGCGCAAACCCGAGAGCCACGGCGGTGGTTTTGAGGAAAGACACTGGGCATCCATTCATTCGCCGGTGCTTGGAACGAACGGGGAAGTGGCCTACATCATCACGCGCGTCGAGGACTTGACGGAGTTTGTGCGCTTGAACGGAGCGAGCAAACAACCGGGAGAGTTGGCGGAGTCGATTCGCAACCGCACGTACCAGGCAGAAGCTGAGCTCTATTTACGAGCCACCCAGATCGCCGAAGCCAACCGCTTACGGCTGGATTCGATGGGACGCATGGCGGGCGGTATCGCCCATGACTTCGGCAACTTACTCAATATCATTCTGGGTTATACAAAGCTCCTGCAAGACGATATCGCCGAAGAGAATTCGGTGAAGAGCGGGCTGACGGCGATCGAGCGAGCCGCCGAATCGGCCGCGGGACTGACCCGCCAGTTACTCGCCTTCAGTCGCCAACAAGTGCTCGAACCGCGGGTGGTGAGTCCAAATGAAATCATCACCGGCATTCAAGCTCTTATCGAGCGGGTTATCGGAAGTCGGATCGAACTTGAGATTGCATTGGCTCCCGATCTCGGACGCATAAGGGTCGATCCCACACAATTCGAACAGGTCATTATCAATCTGGTGATAAACGCCCGCGATGCGATGCCGCGCGGAGGCCATCTGATCATTCAGACCCGCAACGTCGAACTCGACGAGGCTTATATCCTCGATCATCCCGGCGTGCCGCCCGGAGTGTATGTCAGCCTGGCAGTCAGCGATACCGGGGTCGGAATTCGCCGCGAGTTGCAATCGCAAATTTTCGAGCCATTCTTCACGACGAAAAAAGGAAAAGGCACCGGTCTGGGACTTGCCACTGTGTATGGCATCGTGCGGCAAAGCGGCGGATATGTGTCTGTCTATTCCGAGCCTGGGATGGGGACAAACTTCCGGATTTATCTGCCAGCAGTGAGCGGGCCGGTTGAGAAGCCGGCGCAAAAAACGCCAGAAACCTCGCTACAAGGCGCAGGCGAGACGATCCTGCTGGTGGAGGATGAGGCGCCGTTGCGAGAGTTGTTTCAGACAATGTTAGAGCGGAGTAATTACCGCGTGTTGTGCGCGGGAAATCCGAAAGAAGCACTGCAACTTGCCCGATCGCATCCGGTCCCGATCCACCTGTTGATCGCCGACGTGGTATTGCCGGAGGTGAATGGTCCGGGGCTGGCGGAACAATTTGCTCTCATTCGCCGGGAATCGGAAGTCCTTTTCATCTCGGCTTTCACCGAGCAGATGATTTCCCGCCAGGGCAAACTCGCTGCTGGAATCAACTTCCTGCAGAAGCCGGTCTCCCATAACGATCTTGCGCGGAAAGTTGGCGAGATCCTGCGTAATGGCCGAGCCGGTTCCCGGAAGAGCGTCGATTAAGATCGTTCAAATCTCTTCTCCAATTCCAAGAATGCGAATGCATTTGTTCGCCCGCCGAGTACGCTAGGAAAACCCTGGGGCCGAACAAGAACACTCGACGAAGCCTTGAGCTGAGGTGCTGCGCACTCAGTCCTCTTGGTGACGTTTTCTGCCTCTGCTACATTGATTGCTTATGTCCCAGGTGCTTACGAAGACGACGCGCAGTTTTGCCAGCGATAACAATGCCGGAGTGCATCCGGAGGTGATGGAGGCGATTGCCCGCGCCAATCAAGGACACGTTGTCGCTTACGGAGACGACCCGTACACGCGGTCGGCAATCGCCAAGTTCGAAGAGCATTTCGGATCGGGGATCAGCGTCTTCTTTACGTTCAATGGCACCGGAGCGAACGTGCTTGGATTGCAAGCAATCAACCGCCCGTATCATGCGGTGCTTTGCAGCGATTACGCGCACATCTATACCGACGAATGCGGAGCGCCGGAAAAGCATACGGGATGCAAGCTGATTCCGCTGGCGCATCAGGATGGGAAGATCGCGGTGGATCAGGTTCGGCATGCGTATCACGGGATTGGCGACCAACATCACGTGCAGGCGCGGGTTGTGTCGATCACGCAGTCGACGGAGATGGGGACGGTGTATCGACCGGAGGAGGTTCGGGCGCTGGCCGATTTTGCGCATCAGCATGACATGTTCTTGCACATGGACGGGGCGCGCATTGCCAACGCTGCCGTGACCCTGGGACAGACGCTGCGGGAGGCTACACGCGATCTGGGAGTGGATGTGCTGTCGTTCGGCGGAACGAAGAACGGGATCATGGGCGGCGAGGCCGTGGTATTTTTCGATCGCAGCCTGGCGTCGGACTTCCTTTACTTACGCAAACAAGGGATGCAGTTGAATTCGAAGATGCGCTTTGTGGCGGCGCAGTTCGAGGCATTGCTGACGGGCGATCTATGGAAGCGCAGCGCGGCGCACTCCAACCGGATGGCGAAGGTGCTCGAGGGCGAAGTACGGAAGATTCCGCAGGTGCGAATTGTCTGGAACGTTGAGGCGAATGGAGTGTTCGCCCAAATTCCGGGGCATGCAATCGAGAAGATCAAGGAACGATACTTCTTCTATCCGTGGATCGAAGAAGAGTGTATTGTGCGCTGGATGTGCTCGTTCGACACGACAGAGGAAGATGTTAGAGAGTTCGTGAAAGTGGTGGCGGAGGCGGTGAAAGGCTGAGTTAGGGCGGTCCCCGGTCGTGCTATTGCATTTTGGTCTTTATTTGGCTACATTTGGCGGAATCCAGCCGTAGTGCGCGTCCCCAGCCGCTCGGTCCCAGGAGCTAGCATGATTCGGAAGTGGTTCGGAGTAGCTGCGCTTACGGTTCTCGCCACCGCGTTGTTAAGCTTCTCATCCAGTTGTGGTCACTCTCAGCAGTTGGTTTCGATTCAAATTCAACCTGCGACGGAAACATTCGGACTGGCAACGACTCCGGTATCTGAGGACGCGGGACTGAAGGTTCAACTTAGAGCGTTAGGCTCGTATATTCACCCGCCCGTCACTAAGGACATCACCAGTCAAGTTACCTGGTCCTCGAATGACACACAGATGTTGACTGTAGACTCGTCTGGGGTTTTGACAGCCACCGGATCCAGTTGCGGATCGACGCTGGTCTCGGCGACTGCAACAACTAATTCAGACACAGGCGGGGTGGGGTCATCGGGAGCGATCGTTACGGGATATATGACAGGGAATGTTACATGTTACACCCCGGCAGCGGGCGCAGAGATCCCAACGCAAAACGGACGCTAGTGCGCTGGCCAAATCCGGTTGCGAAACGATCTTTTGAATCGCTCTGATTGGCTACGATTCGCTTAGCAACTTGCCCAGCGTGGGTTTGTGCTTTTCGGGCTTCTTCTTTTTCTCGACGACAATTTTTTCTGAGGGTGGGCGGCCGATGCGTTCGCGGGCGAGTTCCTTGACCGCGGTAACGGCGCGAAAAGGTTTGGTCGTTTTCTTTTTTGCCATGAATGTGGCTCGCCTGGCGGCTTCAGTGTAACGTGAGCGCCCGGTTTGTCACGTTATGATCCAGTCGTCGCAATGTGCAATAATCTATCTTTGCGCCGCACTTGGGGCGCTCTGATCTTATGGAAGAGCGCGATTTTTTTGATGAGAAAGTAGAAAAGAAGCCTGCCTCGTTGAACTGTCCTCACTGTCATCAATCCGCGGACTACGAAGTAGCCTGGGTTGTCCGGACCAAGAAACGCCAGTTGGGCGGACGCGCTGACGATCGCGATCGCGCCCGCTTTGCGAAGTTCCGTTCCTACATGGTCCGCAAAGATGACATGATGGCCTGCAAGAACATGCGTTGCCGGAAGCGCTTTGAGATCTCCGGGCAATCGACGGTGATCACAGACTGACTGGATGCAAGGGCCATCGGCCAATCTGCTGGCGGACCGCGGTAGTCGCGCAGGCAGCATCGTGCGGAACTACTCGTTTTTCTCCCGTAGAAAAAAGACCGTCGAAGTTTTCTCCACACTGAATTCGTAACCTCTTCCAGTTACTACCGTCAGAGCGCACGAAGCGCTCTCCATTGACTGAAGTCTGTGTGCCTTTCATAGTGAGTCGAGCACACACGTCCTGCTTCCCCAGCAAGATCCGGCGTTGTGCGAGCACATTTTTTCGCAACGACTCATTTCACGAAATTCAGGAGGATCCATGACCGCTTCATCCGCCGCCGCCCGCCACAGCCTCGCGAGCATTATCGACGGCATGAACGAAACCGAATTAGACCAGTTGCCGCACGGAGCCATCCAGTTGAGCGTCGATGGCACGGTGTTGAAGTTCAATGCGTACGAGTCCAAACTGGCCAACTTGAAAAAAGAGAATGTGCTTGGCAAAAACTTTTTCAAGCAGGTTGCTCCGTGTACGGACGTACGCGAATTCTATGGAAGATTCCGCGAGGGTGTACGGGCCAAGGACCTGCACGAAAATTTCCGCTATCACTTCGCATTCAAGCAGAACCCGCGAGATGTGACTGTGACCCTTTTCTACAGCCCGACCACCGATACGGTCTGGGTATTTGTGAAACCGCTGGAAGGGAAATAGCCGGTCACGCCGAATGAGTAAGTGGAGGCAGTCCACATTGGATCGCCACCGGGAGTTCGCCGCCTTCGCGGGAAGGATTCGCTATCCTTAAGATGGCTATGCGGATTCTGGTGGTTGGGGGTACCGGCTTTATTGGCGCTCCGATCGTGCGGGAAATCGCACGCCAGGATCACGACGTTGCTATATACCATCGCGGCGAAACGCGTGTGAATCTTCCGGCGTTTGTCCGTGAGATTGTCGATCCCAGTTCGATCACGCCAATTCGCAACTTCCTGCCGGAAGTTTTCGATTTCAGGCCTGACGTTGTGATCCACACCATGGCGATGGGGTTGGAGGATTCTCAAGCCGCGGTAGCAGCGTTTGCTGGGCGCGCGGGACGGTTCGTCCTGCTGAGCAGTGGAGATGTATACCGGGCGTACGGACGCTTCACGAAAATCGAGCCGGGTCCAATCGACAATGAACTGCTCTGCGAAGAAGCACCTCTGCGCACCGTGCTCTTTCCGTATCGGGGGAAAGCGTCGTCGAAGGATGTCCTGCAATATTGGTACGAGAAGATTTTGGCGGAGCGGGTTGTCCTCAGCGAGCCACGACTGCCGGGCACGGTTCTGCGCTTGCCCAAAGTTTATGGGCCGGGCGGCAATGAGGATCTGGCGACGATCTATCGATATCGTCACCATCCGAATTGGCGCTGGACTCACGGGTTTGTAGAAAACGTTGCCGCGGCGATCGTGCTTGCGGCGACGCATCCGCGTGCCGAGGGACGCGTCTACAACGCGGGGGAGGCGTATACGCCGATGATTGCTGAACGCCTGGCCTCGCTACCGGCGTCCACTCTTGAGCCCGATCTGGTGAGCCCATTTGAGTTCGCGCAGAATATCGCTTTTGATACGAGTCGGATACGCACGGAGTTGGGCTACCGGGAGACGGTTTCGGATGAAGAAGGTTTCCAGCGAACCCTGCGCGCCGCGTATTCGAAACCGCAGAATTAGTGGTTCTTGCTGATTTCCTCCGCTATGCACGCCTCATTTATACTGACCAGTTTTGCCGTGGCGAACGAAAGTCCACTGGCTTGGGAGATTTCAGTGAAAATCCTGGTTTGCATGAAGCAGGTGCCGCAGAAGGATGCGCCCCTGAAACTCAACGAAAACGGCACGTGGATTCGCGAAGACGTTTCCTATGAAGTGAACGAGCCCGACGCGTACGCGCTCGAAGAGGCGTTGCGGCAGCGTGAGAAGCATAAGGGCGAGGTCGTAGTGATCACGAGCGGGCCGGCGCGGGCACAGCAGGTGTTGCGCGAGGCGCTGGCCAAGGGCGCGGACCGGGCCATTCATCTTGAAGACGAGAAGTTTGTCGGGCTCGACGCGTTCAATACGGCGAAGGCTTTCGCGGCTGCGATCAAAGACGAGCAATTCGATCTCATTTTTACCGGGCTACAGTCGGACGATTACGGGTATGCGCAGACGGGTGTCATCCTCGCCGAGCTGCTCGGATGGCCGCACGCGACCATCATTATGCAGATTGAGAAGACGGAGTCCGGCATCCGGGTGAAGCGCGAGTTGGAAGCGGGATATTTTCAGTTTGTCGATATGCCGACGCCCGCGGTGCTGACGATCCAGTCGGGCATCAATAAGCTCCGCTACGCGACGCTGATCGGCATCAAACAGGCGAAGAACAAGCCGCTGCGCAAAGTGCCGCTCGCGGAAGTGCAGTCGGCAATTGGCGAGAACCTGCAAAAGATTGAGAAGCTCTACATTCCGCAGAAGACCAAGAAGACGGAGCGCATTGAAGGCGCGCCCGCGGAGATTGCAAAGAAACTGGTGGACAAGCTGAAGAATGAGCTGCGTGTGTTGTAGGACGAGCGTGCTCGTCGGACAGCAGAAGGCAGACGTCGAGACACTGTTTCAGGTTTTGCTAGAAGTCAGGAGCTAGTAGCTGATATGGCTGACACGATTCTGGTTGTGGTTGAACAGCGCGAGGGAAAGCTGAATCGCGTTTCGTTTGAAACCATCACGGCAGGACAGGCGGTTGCGGCCGCTACGGGCTGGACGCTGGAAGCTGCCGTGGTCGGCGCAGGCTCCGTGGCGTCGGAGATCGCCGGCAAGAAACTGGCGAAGGTGTATGCGATCGAGTCGCCGAAGCTTGCGCCGTATACACCAGATGCATTTGCGGCGGCGTTGAAGCAGTTTCTCGCGAACCATCCCGCCAAGCTGGTGTTGATGCCGCATACCTATCAGGTGCGCGACTTCGTCCCAAAACTTGCGACCAGCATGGGACGCACGGTGATCAGCGACTGCATTGGATTTAAGCATGACTCTGGAAAGCTGGTGTTCACTCGTCAGATGTTCCAGGGAAAGCTGGCTGCGGACGTTAGCTTCACGAGCGAAGCTCCATGGTTTGCGACATTCCAGAATGGCTCGTTCCGCGGAGACAAGGCGGAAGACGGAGCGAGTGCCGCGCCGGTCGAGACTGTGAACGTTGAGATCGCCGATGGAGTCATACGCAACAAGCCGCAGGAAGTATTCAAAGAAGCGAAGCAGGCCGTCGATCTGACGCAAGCTGAGGTAATCGTTGCTGTCGGGCGAGGCATCAAAGAGCAGAAGAACATCGAGATTGCCAAGCAATTGGCCGATGCGCTGGGAGGCGACCTGGCGGCATCGCGTCCGATCTGCGATTCGGGCTGGCTTCCGATGGACCGTCAGATCGGATCGTCGGGGCAGACGGTTGCTCCGAAACTATATCTGGCCCTGGGCATCAGCGGAGCGATTCAGCATATTGTCGGGATGAAGGGATCGCGCGCGATCATTGCCGTGAATAAGGATTCGGAAGCTCCGATTTTTGAGATTGCCGATTATGCAGTGGTCGGCAACCTTTTTGATATCGTCCCGCCACTGATTGAGGAAGTGAAGAAGGCGAAAGGATAGTTTCGGAGTTTCAAGAAAGTCTGAAGAAGTTTGCGGGACATTGAATGGCCTGATCGATTATATGCAAGCGCTCAGGGCCGGAGCTGGGAACTAGAACTCGAAACTGGACACTTTATGCTCGTCTTCCGCAAACGGATTGAAGGCGTGGAACGTCCACAGATGCCGGCCGATGTTGTCATTGTTGGTGGCGGGCCAGCCGGGATGGCTTGTGCCTTGCGGCTCTCGCAGCTCATTGACGCGCATAACGTCGCACATCCTGATTCGCAATTAAGTAAAGAGAATATCTACGTCCTTGAGAAAGCGCGGGAAGTTGGACAGCATTGTCTCTCCGGTGCGCTGCTTGATCCACGGTCGATGCGCGAGTTGTTGCCCGACTTCGAGAAAGAGGCGCCACTCGATGCTGCTGTTCTGAAGGAATCGGTTTATTTCCTCACTAAGGCATCGCGCTTCAAGTTCCCCATAACCCCGCCATTCCTGCGAGATCACGGCAACTACGTCATATCGTTGAACCGCTTCGTGAAATGGATGGGCAGCAAAGTCGAAGAGACGGGAATCACGGTCTTCACGGGATTCGCGGGCTCGGAACTGCTCTACGATGGCGGCCGAGTGATCGGCGTGCGGACGGATGATAAGGGCGTCGATAAGGAAGGAAATCAGAAATCGAATTTCGAGCCTGGTTACGATTTGCAGGCAAAGGTCGTGATTCTGGCGGAAGGCCCGCGGGGATCTCTGACCAAGCAACTCGTCGAGAAGTTCGATCTCGCGAAAGATCGTAATCCCCAAACGTACGGCGTCGGCGTGAAGGAATTATGGGAAGTACCTGCAGGCCGGATCGCGCCGGGCGAAGTTATCTACACGATGGGGTGGCCGCTGACCACGCACGAGTACGGCGGGGCGTGGATCTATGGATCGAAAGATAATGTTGTCTCGCTGGGATTCGTGACCGGCCTGGATTATGCCGATCCAAGGATCGATCCGCAGCGCGTGCTGCAGCAGTTCAAGAAACATCCGTTTGTGGCGCGTTTGCTGGAAGGCGGAAAGATGATCCGCTACGGCGCGAAGTCGATGCCCTATGGGGGATGGTGGTCGGTCCCTCCTGTGGCGGGCGATGGATGGATGATTGTCGGCGATTCCGCCGGATTTCTTAACTCGGCGAGGCTGAAGGGAATTCATCTAGGCATCAAGAGCGGGATGTTGGCCGCGGAGACGGCGTTCGAAGCTCTTCAGAAGGATGATTCGTCTGCGGCAGTGCTGGGCGAGTTTCAGAAGAAAGTGGAATCCAGCTGGATCAAAGAAGAGCTGTGGAAATATCGCAACATTCACCAGGGTTTTGAGCATGGCATGCTCGCCGGAATGTTCCACACCGGATTGCAGATGATCACTGGCGGACGCGGGCTGTGGAACCGCTATCCGGGCGTCGCAGGGTATGAGCGAATGAGGAAGCTTGCGCAGTTGCCGGTCGATGGCGGACCGGAACGGCATTTGATCGGCCCGGCCAAGGGCGATGGCAAGTTGACGTTTGATAAGCTCACCGATCTCTATCACTCAGGCACAAAGCATGAAGAAGATCAGCCGGCGCACCTCGTCATTCACGATACGAAAGTGTGCAACGAGCGCTGCGTTAAAGAGTACGGCAGCCCGTGCCAGAATTTTTGTCCGGCGAATGTATATGAGATGGTTGACGATTCGAGCCAGCCGAATGGCAAGCGCATCAGCTTAAATCCCTCGAACTGTGTGCACTGCAAGACGTGCGATATTCAGGATCCGTACCAGATTATTACGTGGGTGCCTCCGGAGGGCGGAGGCGGGCCGAACTACGACGGGATGTAGTCAACTTCTCTTTGTGCGTATTTACGCGGATTGAACCGCAAGCGACGAGGTCTTATGCACTTCCGCAACACATCGAAGATCATTTTGTTCTTTCTCCTTTTCACTTGCGTCGTTTTTGCGCAACAGCCAGCTGCCCCGGTCCCGTCCATCCCGACCACGGGGTTCGCAGGCCTCGATCAGTACCGGGCGTCGCGCATCGCTATGTTCACCGATGATTTCGGGCAGCTGGCGCGGTATCGCGATGCGGATGCGGCACTTGGGCCTCCGGCCGCGGGAGAGAACCGAGTCGTCTTTTACGGCGACTCGATCACCGACATCTGGAAACTCGAAGATTACTTCCCCGGCAAGCCTTACATCAATCGCGGCATTGGCGGGCAGACCACGCCGCAAATGCTGGTTCGCTTCCGCCAGGATGTGATCAATCTGCAGCCCAAAGTCGTGATTATTCTTGCGGGAACGAATGACATTGCCGGCAATACCGGACCCATGCGGAATGAAACGATCGAAGGCAATTTGGCTTCGATGTCCGAATTGGCGCGCGTGCATGGGATTCGTGTAGTGCTGTGCTCCATCATGCCGGTGCATAACTACACAGAAAAAGCGAAAGACTTCTTCGCACAGCGGCCGCAGTCGCGCATTCTGGCACTCAATGAATGGATCAAGGATTACTGCGCCAAAAACAATATCGTTTACGTCGATTACTTCTCTGCCATGGTCGATGACAAGGGCATGATGAAGAAGGATCTGGCGGATGACGGGCTACATCCGAATGCCGCGGGGTTCAAGATTGCGGCGCCGCTGGCTGAGGCTGGGATTGAGAAGGCTCTGAAATAAGCTGTAGCTCATAGCTATCAGCCTTGAGCTGAATTGATCCCGGTTTCTGGCCCGTGTTGAGACCACCCCGAGACACTGGTCATCCGTGCGGGACTATAATTAATTGATGTTTCCGACTGTCCCGGCCTGCAGGCATACCTGAGGTTGCGACGGCGAGGGGCACATGCAGGCGAGACTGCATCGGTTCCCAAGGGTGTTGGTGGAAACGCCAGCGCCTCCCGCGCTCTGAAAGGGCGCATTGGAAAGGAAACGGCCTGCCGGGGTATTGTCCCGCCTGTTCGTCTCCTTCCCGAATTGCTATTGGCTCCTGGCTTCCCGGTATTTTTTACAGAAAGCTGAGAGCCAAAGCCAAAAGCCTACGGCCAAATGCCTGTACTTCGCGACAAATTCGGGCGTGCGATCACTGACCTGCGGATTTCGATTACCGACCGCTGCAACTACAAGTGCGTGTATTGCCGGAC
>Ga0070741_10018246_pt1 | contig 11395 bp, 8 predicted proteins | sample Coa_R1_4_FD_66440 | JGI IMG/M metagenome (GOLD analysis project Ga0070741, IMG submission 66440) | Surface soil microbial communities from Centralia Pennsylvania, which are recovering from an underground coalmine fire - Coalmine... | ecosystem: Environmental > Terrestrial > Soil > Unclassified ...
GTCGCAACGAGTTCCCATTTTTGTCCTTTACCCTGTGAGGGGACGAGGGCTCCAGTGACAGAGATCGCTGCGCCAGTGGAGAGCCGTTGCACGGCCGCATAATTCGGCAGCGTGCTCTTCGCGATAACCTGTAGATTGCGCAAACTGGACCCGTCGTTCAGCTCGAGAAAAGAAAAATCCTTCGAATCACGCCGCGTGCGCACCCACCCTTGAACCTGAATCGTGTTGACTGGTGCGGTGCTTTGCAGGGCGTCCTTGATTGAACTTGGAGAAACCGGTTTATCCATACATGTGAATGGAACGTTCGATGTTCGGCGCTTAAGGTTCAACGCTCAACTGTCGACCCCACCTGAATGCTGAGCTCTTCAACAGAATTTTCAACTACAGGTGACCAACAACGTTCTCCACGAGTCGCTCGAATCGTGGGTCACCCCGCAAAGGATCGAGCAGCGGTTCGATCTTAAGATTGATCACGTCAGGATCAGTCGGTGCGTGGCAGGCCCGCTCGATTTGCTCGAGTGCCTTTTCGTTTTCGCCCAAGCCCAAGTAGACGAACGCGAAGCTGACAGGCCCGACATAGCGATTGGCTGCCATTTGCTCGAGTTGTGCGAGAAGATTCCAAGCTTTGTCCTTCTCGCCGATCATTGCATAGCCCTGCGCGAGCATTGCGAACGCCGTCGGGTCGTCCGTGAGCTCGACCGTTTTCTCGTACTCGATGACGGCTTCACGTAGTTGTCCTTTCATTTGGAGGGCTTCGCCAAGGATCCAATGGGCGTGGAAAAAGCGCGGATCCAGCGCAAGCGTCTTGCGGCTTTGCTCGATCGCCTCATTATAGCGCCGCGCCATTAAATAGTTCTGCCCAAGGTCGGCATTGATGATGAGGGAAAGTGGGTCGAGTTCCAAAGCGCGAATCCCTTCCGCGATGGCGCGGTCGAATTCCCCGACCTTGACAAGATTGGCGTTTCCGAGTTGGTGATGTGCTTCCGCGTAGTTCGGGTTGAGCTCGATGGCCTGCTCGAACTCCTTCTTGGACTGAGCAAAATCAAGCTCGTAATACGCCAGAACCAAGCCAAGCGAGTTGTGCGCTTCCGGCAAAGTGTCATCGAGCTGGAGAGCTTTTCTCGCAGCCTCGTTCGCCTTGGAGACGGTCGCAGTTGGACCCTCCCCGCCCAACACGGAGAGAATGGTGTAACAATTGGCCAGCTCGGCATATGCCAGTGCATAGTTCGCATCTTTTCCAATCGCTTCTTTGAAATAGTCCATCGCGATGCGCAAATCGGGCCCGGTCCGTTTATTGAAAAAATAGGTGCCTTTGAGATAAAGCAGATGCGCCTCGGGATTCTCAGTTGGCCGTCGGGCAATCGCATGTTGCTCGGCACCCGTAAGCTTCGCATGCAGCACAGTGGCGATATTTGTGGCGATCTCACTCTCGACGGCGAAGATATCAGTCAGATGACGATCGTATTGTTCACTCCAGAGATGCGAATCGTTTTCCGCCTTGATGAGTTGAACGGTAACGCGCACCTGATCCGCCACTTTTTGAACCGTACCTTCCAGAATATGCGCTACACCGAGCTGCCTCGCGATTTGCGGCAGGTTGGCCGGCACACCCCTGAAACGTTGCGTCGATGTCCGAGAAATTACTTTCAGATCGCTGATCTTTGAAAGGCGGCTGAGAATTTCCTCCTGAATTCCATCGCAAAAATATTCCTGATCCTGTGACGCGCTCAGATCGGCAAACGGTAGAACGGCGATCGATTTGTCATTTGGCAATTCGCCCGTACCACCCCGGTAAAACAAATAACCTAAGGCCGCGCTCGCTAGAATTGCCAGTGCGGATGCGAGTAAGACCCCACGCTCGTGTCGTTTGATTTTGCTGATTAGGGAATGCGATTCAAACTGGGATGAAGCGCTTTGCGCTTCGACTTCGCGCCTGAGATCACGCAGGGCGGCGACCATTTCCTCGACCGATTGGTAACGGTGCTCTTTGTGTTTCCGCAGAGCCTTTCGAATGATCTGTTCGGCGCACAGTGGGACCTGGTGCGCTCGCAAGTCCACCCAGCATGGATCTTTCGTCAGCACCGCTGCGATGCACTCACCCGGCGTCTCACCTGAGAACGGCGGTTTTCCTGCGACCATTTCGTAAAGCACTACTCCAAGGCTCCAAATGTCTGAGCGGGCGTCCGCAGTCTGCCCGCTTGCCTGCTCGGGAGACATATATTGCGCCGTGCCGATTACGAGGCCGAGGCGCGCTTTAAGCAGTAGGGTCGTCGTACCCGGGCCGCGATCGGTTCCAGCCACCTCCGGTCCCGTGAGCTTGGCAATGCCAAAGTCGAGTACCTTCGCGTAACCGTCCGGTCGCAGCATGATGTTCTCTGGTTTGATGTCGCGATGCAGGACACCACTTTTATGCGCCGCCCCCAGGGCGGAGCCGATTTGGATCGCAATGTCCAGCGCCTCACGCAAATTTAATCTCCCGCGCGCGAGACGGGCCCGCAGTGTTTCGCCTTCGATGAACTCAGTCGCGATGAAATGCCGGTCTCCGTCGACGCCGATCTCATGGACGGTGAGAATATTCGGATGGTTCAAAGCAGAAGCCGTGCGCGCCTCGTGCTTGAGGCGATTGAGTTGCGCCTCATTGGCGGTCAAACTCTCGGGGAGAAACTTAAGCGCAACTTTGCGCCCGAGTAGTTCGTCCTGCGCAAGATAAACTTCACCCATTCCGCCAACGCCGATGAGTGACTCTATCCGATAACGGCCGATTGTTTGGCCAACCAATGACCCAGGCCGATCCTCGTTAGTCAGAAGCTCGGGGGCAACTTCGAAGGCCGGTAATTCAATGAAGTCTTTTGTCCGTTCGGAACACGCGATCAAGGACTCCACTTCACGTCGAAGCCCTTCGTCGTCGCCGCAGGCTTCAATGAGAAAGGCGTCGCGCTCATCGGACGTACGTTCGGCAGCTGACTGAAAAAGATCATTAATCTGTTGCCAACGTTCACTCTTCATCGGGTTCGTTCCCGCTGAGCGCGCGATAGAGCCAGGTCTTGGCAACGGTCCACTCACGCTCCACACTGCGCCGCGACAATTTTAGAAATTGCGCAGTCTCTTCGACAGTTAGACCTCCAAAGTAACGCAATTCCACGATCTGAACTTTGCGGGGATCCTGCGCACCCAGTCTTTCTAACGCTTCATTTAGCGCCAGCAATTCCTCTGAATGCTTATCGCTAACACAAGCTGCTTCATCGAGAGTAACTTTTGCTGTCTCACCACCGCGCTTGAGCGAACGACGTGCCCGCGCGTGATCGACCATTATACGCCGCATCAGTTGTGCCGTTGCGGCGACAAAATGGGTTCGATTATTCCAGCCCCGCTGCGGGTTCTTAACCAGAAGCAGGTAGGCTTCGTCGAGGAGCGCAGTGGTTTGCAGCGTGTGCCCGGCTCGTTCCCGGCTCATGTATTGATGCGCCAGACGATGCAACTCCGGTTGCACCAGGGGAATCAGTTTTTCCAGCGCGCTCTCGTCTCCACCGCTCCAATCGCCCAGGAGTCGGGTGACCTCTTGCTCCGATGGCGAAGGTGTCGTCATAAAGAGTGCTCGCCCCCACAAATTCTACCATGATCGGCGCTTAAGACGTCGAGAATTTTTACAATTATCTAAGAAATCCTCGCCAATTTGTGGCGGGTTTGAAGCGGGATCTCCGCTTTAGGAGATAGAAGCAGATCTGTCTGGCACGAACAGCAGAGACGGACTGAATCGATATCAATCGTACCGATCCGGGATTCGTTTAACCGCTCGCCTTGGCTGCGCGGTCTTCTTCTCATTGCCCTCGTGGTCGGCCTGACCTGCTTTGCCTTGACGCCCGCCCTGCGGGCAGCATGTCAAAACGGCTGCGATTCTTTCAACACATTTCTAGGAGAGCGTGCACTTGTCAGGAACACATTTGGGTACGGGGATACTGCCGTCGGTTATTTCGCGCTGTCAAACAACACCACCGGCTACGAAAATACTGTCGTCGGTAATCACGCGATGGACTTCAACGACACCGGCTACGACAATACTGCCATCGGTTCTTGGGCGCTCTATCAAAATACCACCGGCTACGAAAATACTGCCACGGGGGTTTCCGCCCTTCAAAATAATACTACCGGCTTCTCAAATACCGCCAGCGGTGCTTTCGCGCTTCCCAACAACAACGGCTCCCGCAATACGGCTAACGGTGCTGATGCGCTTTACAGCAACACGACCGGCAGCAGCAACACGGCGACAGGTTATGATGCGCTTTACACCAACACGATCGGCAACTACAACACAGCCACTGGGGTCGAGACACTGGTGCGCAACACCAGCGGCAGTAGCAACACCGCGCTCGGTTACTATGCGCTGAATAATAACAGCACCGGCAACAATAATATCGCCCTAGGCGAGCACGCGGGCTCCAATCGCACCACCGGCAGTAACAATATCGACATCGGCAACCTGGGGGTTGCCGGTGAGTCCAAAACAATTCGCATCGGTATCCAGGGAACTCAAAACAAAACATTCATCGCGGGAATCAGTGGAGCAACTGTCCCAGGAGGTGTGGGAGTACTTGTTGGTAATAACGGTAAGCTCGGTACCGTCGTCTCCTCGGAACGCTTCAAGGAAGACATCCAACCGATGGATAAGGCCAGCGAAGCGATCCACGCTCTCAAACCGGTGACCTTTCGCTACAAGGAGGAGCTTGATCCCGACGGTATACCGCAATTCGGGCTCGTGGCCGAAGAAGTTGAAAAGGTGAATCCCGATCTAGTGGCCCGTGACGAGCAGGGAAAACCTTACACCGTGCGCTACGAAGCGGTAAACGCGATGTTGCTCAACGAATTTCTCGAAGAGCACCGCAAAGGCCTTGCGCAGGATGAGACGATTGGTCAACTGAAGTCAGCTATCGCAAAGCACGAGGCGACGATCGTGCAGCAACAGAAGACAATGGAAATTCTTATGGCAACCGTCAAAAACCAAGCGGTACAAATCGAAAATGTCAGTGCACATCTTCGAGTCTGCAACCCGGCCCCGCGAGTAGTTGCCAACAACCGATAAGGCGGCTGGCAAGATGTACTTGATGTAAAAAAACACACGACACGTGGTTGCCGGCAATCAATAGAACGGCACGCAGAATTGCTGGAATCGTAAGAAATCGGATTGCTGCCACGGCGTCTATCTCAGACGGATGATCGGCGTCTGGCACAGATCCTTTACAATGTTTTGAAAATTTTTCGTCCAGGTGTGGCGGGTTTTACGAAGGATTTCCGCTTCTAAGAGCCAGACACACCTTCATGCCGGCCCCCCAAGGATGCGCCGGAGACCTGTTACAAACTCAAAAAAAAGGAAGACTATGAAAAAACGAGACACATCAACGAGCATCCGCCTCATTCTGCCTTTCTCCTGCGTAGCAAAGGCTCAATGGATTTCCACGGTGACAAAGTTTCTTCTTGCTCTGGTACTCACTGCGTCGAGCGCTTTTGCCTTTACCTTCACGACAATCGACGTTCCCGGTGCCACATACACCTTTTCGGCCAGAATCAACGCCGCCGGTGAGATTGTCGGCGGATACGGTGATAGCACCGGCACGGGCCACGGCTTTCTCCTGGAAGATGGCATCTTTACAACGATCGATTTTCCAGGGGCCGTGTCGACCGACGCCTGGGGCATTAATCCTCGTGGTCAGATCGTGGGCATTTACACAGACCTAGCAGGAACGCTGCATGGCTATCTGTTAGACAAGGGCTCTTTCACACCGATCGATGTCCCCGGCGCTATAGCCACTGAGGCTTTCGATATCAATCCTCGCGGCCAAATTGTCGGACGCTATACAGATACCAGTGCCGTAGTCCACGGGTTTGTTCTCGACAAAGGAACCTTTACAACCATTGATCCTCCGGGCTCCGGATTTTCGCAAGCCATCGGGATCAATGCGGCTGGCCGGATTGTGGGCGGCTTCGAACCACCCGGTCATCACGGCTTTCTTTTGGACAAAGGCACGTTCATCACAATCCATTTTCCGGGCGCAGTGGCCACTGACGCGCTGGGAATTGACCCTGCCGGCAGAGTTGTAGGGCGTTACGTGGATGCGAGCAGCGTGTTCCATGGTTTCCTATCGGAGAAAGGCAGCTTCACCACGATCGATCCACCAGGGTCGATATTTACCGAAGCAATCGGGGTCAACGCCGCCGGTGAGATTGTAGGAGATTACCAGGACGCGAATGGCACGCTTCACGGCTTTCTGGCGATACCATAGTGCCGAGGCAGCTTTGGAAAAAACCGGTAATCATGGCGGGTCTTAGCCGGGATTTTCGCTTTAGAAGATAAAAGCACATCCCGCCGGCGCGACGAGACAGACGGCTCCGGATGGATGGCACAATCTTAAAATTATGAACACACGACTGGATCTATCATTCCTCACAATATCAATTGCTCGAAGCCTCGGCCTCAACCCGGTACCTCGGCGATACTTTTCTCTCATTGCGCTCGCGCTCACAGTCCCGCTTGCGTTTTCGCCATCGATGAAAGCCGCCTGCCAGCAGGGCTGCGAACAAACAAACACCTTTCTTGGCGAAGACGCGCTAGTGAACACCACGTTTGGCGGCTTTCCGAACACAGCTGTAGGTTATCACGCTCTCTATTCCGATACCACCGGCTATGGCAATTCGGCCATCGGAAACGAAGCACTGTTGCGCAACACCGATGGTATTTTTAATGCGGCCAACGGTTCCGGCGCACTTTATAACAACATTAGCGGCGATTTTAACACTGCTAGCGGGGCAGGTGCGCTCTACAGCAACACAAACGGCTTGTACAACACCGCCGACGGATTTGAAGCCTTGCACGACAATTTGACCGGTAGCGACAATACAGCCGTTGGTTTCCATGCGCTCTATAGCAACGCGACTGGCTTCTACAACACCGCCCTTGGCGCGCAGGCGCTTTTTAATAGCAACAGCGGCTTGAGTAACACAGCGGTGGGTGTTAACGCTCTTTTCGATAACACAGCCGGCGACGAAAACACAGCGTGCGGAACTGCCGCCCTTTTTCACAACACAGAAGGTGCCGGGAATGTCGCCATCGGTCTCAACGCGCTCTTTAACAACAGCACGGGGAGCGGCAACATCGCGTTGGGAGATTCAGCGGGATTGCTTCTCACCAGTGGCGACAACAACATTTACATCGGTAACAAGGGGGTCGTGAGCGAGTCTGACACTATTCGCATTGGCAAAAAAGGGACGCAGAATACAACCTTTATTGCCGGGATCTCCGGGTCGACTGTTGCCAACGGAGCAGGAGTGATCGTTGGCAGCAACGGTAAGCTCGGCACTATCGTCTCGTCCGAGCGCTACAAGGATGGGATCACACCGATGGGGAAAACGAGTGAAGCGATTTTGGCCCTTCAGCCTGTTACGTTCCGCTATAAAGCCGAGGTTGATCCCGATGGTACGCCGCAGTTCGGGCTTGTGGCGGAAGACGTGGCCAGGATCAATCGCAATTTGGTGGTCTTCGATGAAGAAGGCAGACCTTACACCGTCCGGTATGAAGCGGTGAACGCGATGTTACTCAACGAATTTCTCAAAGAGCACAAAGTGGTTCAGGACCTGAAAGCGATGGTCGCGCACCAAAACCAGCAAATCGATGCACTTACTATCGGTCTTCAAAAGGTAAGCGCCCGGATCGAGTGCAGCGACTTAACACCACAAGTAGTGCTCAGCAATCCGTAGAATTTCCCACCTCGGCGAAAGAAATCCAAAAAGATAAACCGAAAATTTGCGCTTATGAAAAATCGAAACACTACATTGATAGCCATCGTGTCCATGCTTGTCTGCTTTGTCCTCTCGCCCGCAGGAAATGCGCTCGAACCGGAGGTTGCCGATAGCGCCTTGTCCGGAGGCAATACGGCGGATGGCCAACTCGCTCTTGGGAACATTAGCATGGGTATATACAATTCAGCGTTTGGTGTGTACTCCCTTCTGAGTCTCACCGACGGCAACTTCTGCACGGGTGTGGGCGCTGGGACGCTGCTGGGCAACACCGCGGATCAAAATACGGCCGTTGGGGCAGGAGCGCTATTGAGTGATGTAGATGGAGAGAATAACAGCGCGGTGGGTGCCTTCGCGCTCTTTAACAATACGAGCGGTAACGCAAATAATGCCCACGGGCAGGGTGCGCTCGAATCCAATGTGAACGGCAATGGAAATAACGCTTTGGGAAAATGGGCCCTTCACGAAAACGTATCCGGCGGCGGTAACACATCCATCGGTGATGACGCCCTCTTTAATTGCAATGGTGACGAGAACGTGGGTGTCGGTCACGGAGCGGGATTTCTCGTTACCACCGGAAATAACATAATCGCAATTGGCGCCGGCGTGAACGGTGTTTCTACTCAGTTCGGCGAGGTGGATGACAGCTGCTATATCGGCAACATTTACGGTGCGGTGATTTCGGACAACGCCGCCTTTGTGTTCGTCGATGCTGATGGAAAGTTAGGCACAGGGGCTGTCGATGCGAACGGGAACAAGTTGGCTCTTCCTGCTCCCCAAGCGATGTTCAATGAATTCGTCAAAGGACAAAATAGGATTGCGGAACTGGAAAAGATCGTAGCGCAGCAAGCGCAAGGAATGGAAGTCCTCACGGCGCAGCTTAAGGAGCAGTCCGCGCGAATCCAAAAAGTCAGTGCTCAGCTTGAAGCAAGCACAGCTGCCCGGCAATTGGTTGCCGGCAGTCGATAGCAGCGCAACGCACAATTTAGTCAACTCCAGGAGACGTGCATCGCGTGCGAAGCGATCGATCCGGGTTATTGCTGTCGGAAATGGTCCGCAAGTCTCCGATCATTTTCAAAAATATCTCGGCAGCGTGGCGGGGTTTTAGCCGGATTTTCGCTTTAGCAGACAGAGACATTTATGCCGTCCCGAAAAGGAGGAACCGGCAAGATGTTCAAGCTAAAAAACTATGAAAATACGGAATACATCACTCAGCAGAACCCTCATACCATCCTGTATTAGCTTTGGCCAGACCATGGCCCAATCAATTTGGGAGATGATGGTCAGCGCCTCTGTTTATCGATACGGCGCCGTGGCGTTTTTGTCATCGGCACTCGTGCTAAACGCCCTAGCTCAGTCGGAAGTACCTAAGAAGCCCAAAATCAAGCTCACGTTTAAACTTGCTGATTTATGGGTCCCAACCGGAGGAGACTGTTGGTGGCCCTCGCCTGCCTGGAATTTCAAGGAGGGGATCTTCTACGTAGCGGTGGGAAACAGAGGAAATGCCGCAGCGCCCAGTTCCTCCTTGAAGGTCATAGAATACCGCGCGGGGGCCGCCATGGAGGAAGGCGAGCCTTACGAGCATTTCAAGGATTACTGGGCAACCGTTCCACCGCTGGCCCCAGGAGAGCAGAAGCAAATCAGCGTCAAGGTGGCTAAATTAACGCCCAGTTCTGATCCCCAAGGGGACTTTCATGATCCCAACAAGCGTCCCCGAAAATGGGTGTTTGTGGCAGATGGCAACAAGAAGGTTTTTGAAGTCAACGAACAAAATAACAGCGCTTCGACTTTAACGAAGAACTAGGAGGTCGCCGGCTCGAGGAGTCCCTCATCTATGAAAGAGCAACACGTAATACAAAAGCACGCACACATCCGATTCGGAATCGGGTCCGTGCCGGTTTTACGGCACCGCCGATGGTGGCACGGTATGGCGGCAATCGTTGTGGCTACGCTGAGCTTGAGTCTTGCGGCAGAGATCGCGCTGGCCCAGAAGCGCGGAAGCGCTGGGGTCTCGAAGCTGCACAAGCCGACGCTTTTTGTACAAGAATACTCGGGCGAGTTTGCGCAATGGGTCCACGCCAAGACGATCGACGCGCCGGAGGATTCGCTGTTCGCATTCCAGAACAACCTGCCAAACGTCGTCGTTGCCCGATGGCAGCTGTCGAACCGGCCCTTTCCAAGCGACATTCTCTCTGACCACTTCGCTGGCTTTCTTGGGAGCGGCGAGTTCGAGCCGCCACTGCAGGGGAAGAACAAGGTAATCAGCGTGAAATGGAAGCACTTGGTTCCTATTCAGATACACCCGAAAGGACATCGCCCGGATCGAGCGGAGAAGAAGTATTACTTTCGCGTCATCGCTGATCAGGGTGCGAGAAAGACACCGATCCTTGCTTCAAATACCGTGGTGATCACGACGAAGAGATCTGAATCCTCGGTCGAATTCACCCCGGAAGGCTTGGGTCTTACCGTTAAGCAGAAGCATCCCGCGATGTTCGCCTCGTCCCCGATGCCAATCGAAATCGATCTGCAAGAGTTATACATCGGCAACGACAACGAGGATGATGATGAGCCGTACCTTCTCATGGCAATTTTGTATGCCGATGGCACCACGATCAATCCACTCAAGATGTCGACGTCCACGGTGCGAATTGACAGCCACACAAAGACGCATGGCAACGTTCCGGACGTGGACGAGAACGGTCATGATCTCGAGCAGGCCTCCACTGCAAAGATTCCGGCGGCGACAGGTCACTACGAGAACACGATCAAACCTATTGGAATCGATTTTGCTGCTGATCTTGAAGACCCGGACGGCAGTATCGGCGATGGGATGGCGAATGGGACGGCCGTGTACGTTGTCGTGATCGCGCTCGAGGAAGATCACACCAATACCGAGGCCGTCAATGCGGCACGCTCAACAATGATCGCGGAGCTGCATAAGAAGGCAGCTGAAATCATGCAAGATAAGACGCTGCAAGATCTGATGAGCGGCGACCCGCCCGAGTTCGACCCGGAGAAAATCCAGGACGAACTGAAGGGCAAAGTGATTGACGCCGCGAAAGAAAAAACGCTTACGCCCGGCTGGTGGACGCCCGTAATCCTTTTAACGAGGATTGTTTGGGAGAGCGACAAGGACGACCTCGTCGGTGTCGATTACAAAAAGTTCACGTTTGGCGATTTGCTTTCTGCGGGGACAAATGGAATCCCATTCGAATTGCAATGCTTCGACACGAACGAGTTTGAAGGTTCCTACACAGTTAAAGGCCGCATCCGGCGAAAATAGTAAGTTCTAATATCCGTGCGGGCGCCTATTCGAAAGCTACGGCCAGCAGCTTGAGGAGCAGGCCGCGCGAATCCAAAAAGTGAGTGCTCAGCTTGAAGCGAGCACACGGGACCGGCCAGGTCCCGGCAATCAATAACTTGTTTGGTTTAACTTAGCGGCAACCAACCGCCGGATTGCGGCAGTGGTTTGACGCCATTGAGCGACAGATAGGTGTATTCCTGCAAGAGACGCTCGTAATCGTCCAGCAACCGCATTGCGTCATTCGGCTTCAGGCGATCGGTTTTGATGGCGTCATCAACCTGCGCCTTGAGCAAACGCATTAACTCA
>Ga0070741_10018247_pt1 | contig 11395 bp, 11 predicted proteins | sample Coa_R1_4_FD_66440 | JGI IMG/M metagenome (GOLD analysis project Ga0070741, IMG submission 66440) | Surface soil microbial communities from Centralia Pennsylvania, which are recovering from an underground coalmine fire - Coalmine... | ecosystem: Environmental > Terrestrial > Soil > Unclassified ...
GCGCGAGGATCGAACGCAGCGCACTCCATCTTTCGCCCCAAAATGAGTAAGCTGTTGCTGGCTCGAGCATGCCGGCGGTCTCGACTTCGCTGGTGGTTTTCGATACCTCGATCGTCGATCTGACCGACCAACTCGACGACCCGATAAACCTGTTGTTCTCCACGCGGCTCGGAGGTGGGACGGATATCAACCGGGCGGTCGCATACTGTCAGCAACTCATCCGCGCGCTGAATGTTCTCCTTGGTGGTAGTCTATCTGCCAAACCAGTAAGGGAGCTCTCATGGACAGCCTGTACCAGATCCAAGTCAAAACCATCACCGGCGAGTCCCGGACGCTGGCGGACTTTGCCGGTAAAACCCTGTTGATCGTCAACGTCGCCAGCAAATGCGGCTTCACTCCCCAGTACCAGGGTCTCGAGGCATTGCACCGGCAATTCAAGGACCGCGGGTTTGCTGTACTGGGTTTCCCCTGCGACCAGTTTGGTCACCAGGAGCCCGGAGACGAGAGCGAGATTCGCAGTTTCTGCTCCCTGACCTACGAGGTGAGCTTTCCGATGTTTTCCAAGATCGAGGTCAACGGTTCCGGGACGCACCCGCTGTACGTTCATCTGAAGAAGGCCGCCCGCGGCATTCTGGGCACCCAGGCGGTGAAATGGAACTTCACCAAGTTCCTGGTCGATCCCCAGGGCAAGGTATTGGCGCGCTACGCCCCGACCGATAAGCCGGAAGCGCTGGCGAAATACATCGAGGCGGCACTGCCGGCGCAGGAGCCTGTCTGACCAGTGCACTCACTCGATCTTGGACTGCCGTACCTGGATACCGGCCGGCACCGTGTCGGCCGGTATCCTCCACGCGCGGCGCGGCTACAGGACAGTGTGCGAGATATCACACCGGTTGGTGTCGTTCGACCAGGTGCTCTGCATCGGGTATGAGCCGTTACCCATCTTGACGTTCGCCGAGGCACCCTGGCCGCTCGAAATCCAGGCGCACTCGTCTCCATTCTCCTCACCGGAATTGAAGTTGGTCCAGCCACCGGCGGGATTCTGGTCGCTCAGCGTCTCGGCATATTCGTGACCCTCCACGATGGTCACGCCGTCTAGTGTGCCCGCCGAGCCGGAATTGACGAAGTTAGCGCCGCAGCTGGCTCCCACGTCAGTGATGTAGGGCATGTTCGTGAAGGCGATATCGCCGACGTTCGACGCCGCGGCTCCGCCCGACAGGCTGGTATCGCCGTTGTAGTCATGCCAGGCGCAGAAGCCGTTGTTCTTGTAGTTGTCGGGATTCGAGCCCGGCGGCGACAGAATGACGTACTGCGCCAGGCGATTGGACGCCGGGGTGGTATTGCCGAAATGTGACGCCGCCTTGATCGCTTCCTTTGCGAGTTGGTTGCCGCTGGCTGTGCTCGGTGAAGAAACGGAATTGTCGTACCACACTCCGGCGAGGTCGCCGTTGGTCGGGTAGGCGACGTGCGGCGCACCAGACGGACAGGAGGTCGCCCCGGTTGCGACGGAGGGGCCATCACAGTACTGGGTCATGGTGCCGGACCATTTCTCACTCCCGGTGCCGAGTCCCCTGAAGAGTTGCTGCAGGCGGGGAACTTCGCCCTTGGTATCCTTGGACAATGTTAGATTACCGTTAGCATCGCTCCCGGCGGTACCCCATTGCTTCCCATACACGACGAGATAGACCTTCGGTATCCCACTCGTGACACCGATGCCGTCGATGCCACCGCCGAAGCTCAGTGTGTCCGGGCCCGTCGCCGCGGCGACGTCGGGATTGAACGCGACCCAGTCATGCATTTGCTTCCATGTCTCGACCATCGGCACGACGCCGTGACGGTACGCATGACCATACGTCGGCGAGTATGGATTTCCGGCATAACTACCGGCATGCGCTGTCGAGATCGCGCCGAGAGTGGCGGCCGCGATCGCCGGGATCAGTTTGATCGACCTGAATGACATACGAATCTCCCTTTATTTCCTTGACTTCATGTCAGGCGCCCAGGCGCCATTGCCTTGCCGGCGAGTGCCGGCCACGCCGCTCGCACGAGCCTCGGGTCGACTCGCGCGGACGACGATGAAACCATGATGGGAAAAGAGATAGGAAGCTATGTCGAGTCGGGATGCGCGCCCTGGCTGACTTCCTGTGACAGCGCTGAGCACGGCAACAGATCGACAAGAGGTACGCGCATGACTTCTCTCCCTGGGCGGAAGCGCGTTTGTCTCATAACTGTAACCGATTATATCGCCGACCCGAGGAGCGTCAATACAGGATTCCACTATGAGCGCTCCCGCGTACTCTCCGGCGTACATCTGGAAATGCGAAACCGACAGTTTCGTATTATAGTGGAGCCGGCAACGAGCTTTGCATGGCAGGAGTCAGGCCACGTGAGCGAAAGGACCCGCACGCCGGCGATCGAAGGTTGGTATACGCTCGATGAGCATGAGCCGTACCTGGTCGGCTCGCGTTGTGCCGCATGCGGCACGTATCGCTTTCCTCCGCTGGGCGGCTGCTGCCCGAATCCGGCTTGCGCGCAGGCTATGTTGGAGCGGGTGCCGCTGAGCCGGTGCGGTACGCTCTGGTCCTATACCAACGCCTGCTATCAGCCTCCCAGGCCTTACGTTTCCCCTGACCCTTTTCAACCGTTTGCCATCGCCGCAGTCGCGCTCGAGGCGGAACGGATGATCGTTCTTGGACAAGTTGTAACGGGGGTCGGTGTCGAGCGCCTGCGTATTGGCATGCCCATGCGAGTGGTGCTCGAGACCTTGTATGGCGATTCGCAGTCGGAAAGAGTCGTATGGAAATGGAGCCCGCTGGAGGAGACGGCGTGAGCGGCGCGGTGGCCATCCTGGGAGTGGGTCTGCATCCGTGGGGAAAATGGGGGCGCAACTTCGTCGAATACGGCCTGCACGCGGCGCGCGCTGCGCTCGCGGATGCCAATGTTCAGTGGCGCGACATCCAGTTCATCTCCGGTGGTGCGACGATGCGCTGTGGGTATCCGGGTTATGTTGCCGGAGCTACGTTTGCGCAGGCGTTAGGTTGGCAGGGCGCGCAGGTCAATACCTCGTATGCTGCTTGTGCCACGGGCTCTCAGGCGCTCGCGGCTGCCCGGGGCCGGATACTGTCGGGTCAGTGTGAGTTGGCCCTGGTGGTAGGGGCTGACACGACGCCCAAGGGATTTCTCGCTCCGGCCGACGGACAGCGCCCAGACGATCCGGACTGGGCTCGATTTCATCTCGGGTTTACCAACCCGACTTATTTCGCGCTATACGCGCGGCGGCGCATGGCTCTGTATGGCGCGACCGAGCGGGATTTCGCGGCCGTAAAGGTCAAAAGTGCGGCCGCCGGATGTGAGAATCCTAATGCCCGCTACCGCAGGAAAGTGACGGTGGACGAAGTGCTGGGTTCCCCCATGGTGGCGGACCCGTTGAGGTTGCTGAATATCTGCGCAACCTCGGACGGCGGGGCTGCATTGGTCGTGTCGAGTCTCGACTATGCACGCAGGCACGGCCACCATCCGCTCGTGCGTGTCGCCGCTGTTGCATGCGTCACACCGCGTTTTGCCAACGCGGAGGTGGAGATGCCGGATATCGCAACCGACAGCGCCGTTGCTGCCGAGACACATTCATTCCGGGCTTCGATCGCCACGCGGGCCTACGAGGAGGCCAACATTGGTCCCGAAGATGTATCGGTCGCCGAAGTCTACGATCTCTCCTCCGCGATGGAGCTCGACTGGTACGAGCACCTCGGCCTGTGCAAACCCGGTGAGGCCGAGAGCCTGCTGCATACGGGAGCGACACACATTGGCGGCCGTGTGCCGGTGAATCCGAGTGGTGGACTTGCGTGCTTCGGGGAGGCTGTGCCCGCGCAGGCGCTGGCGCAGGTCTGCGAGCTGACTTGGCAGCTTCGAGGTCAGGCCGGCACTCGCCAGGTTCCCGGCGCAACGGTGGGTATCACGGCAAACCAGGGTCTGTTCGGCCATGGCTCCTCGGTCATTCTCGAGCGTTGAGTGTTGGTCATCGTAGTGGGAGAAAGTAATGAGCCCTGACGACGCAAAGGCGAGGGTGGCGAGCGGCCGGACGTGGGAAATGTTCTGCGAGCGCCTCAAGGAGGCCGGACAGGTCATTCTGCGACCGGAGGCGCCGGCAGGTGAAATCGACCGCGCCGAGGGCTGGCGGTACCTGAGTCGCCTGACCCGCATCGCGCTCGAGATGATGTTGGAGCACGCCGATGCGGATTTTCCCACGTTTTATAGCGCTTCCCATGCGACGGCCAAAATCGGCGCAGACAATCCTGACAATATCTATTTGAACGCCACCATTACCGGGGACCGTGAATACCGATTGCGGGGATTGCGGGGCACCGTCCCGGTTCTGTCCTTCGGCACCAAGGCCAACCGCTACGCGACCGAGGGAACCATGGTTTCCACTGGTGAGCTCGACGGCAGTGAGCTCATCGTCGATTCCGATGGCTCGTTCGAAGTGGCCGTAAGCCGCGAGCGCCGGCCGGGCAATTGGTTGCCGCTCGGCGCCGATTCAACACTGCTGATCGTCCGTCAAACCTTCCTCGATCGTCCGAAAGAGACCCCCGCGACCGTGACCATCGAGCAGGTGGGAGGGCCCTCCACCCCTCACCCACTGACAGCGGAGCGGCTCGACCGCGGGCTTGCCGCGACCGCGGCCTTTGTGGCGGGAACGGCGCGGACTTTCGCCGATTGGGCGAGAGGTTTCCAGTCGCAGCCGAACACGCTTGCAACGCTCGATCAGACGATGTTTCGCCGGGCCGGTGGCGATCCGACCATCTTCTATCTGCATGGCTATTGGGAAGTCGCCGAGGATGAGGCGCTGGTCATCGACACACCCGTTCCGGAGTGCGCGGTGTGGAATTTTCAACTCAACAATTACTGGATGGAGTCGCTCGACTACCGTTACCTCCCGGTGTGCGTCAACAAGCACACCGCCCGATACAACCCGGACGGCTCGGTGACATTGGTGATCGCCTCCGCCGATCCCGGCAGAGGCAACTTTCTGTACACCGCGGGCCATGATCGCGGCACGATGCTGCTGCGCTGGACGTCCGCGCGGCAGCATCCCATCCCCACCTGTCGCCTGGTGAAGCTCGCCAGTCTTGAGGAGCCTGTCTGACCAATGCTCGCCTACTGCGGCCGCCCGGCAGTGGCATCTTGCTGCGATCCTTTCCCTTACATAGAGCACCGCTATGCGCGGGAAACGATCGCAGCAATCTGCTCGCTGCCGGGCGCCCTCGCTACGGCGATCATTAGACAGACAGGCTCCTATCCAACGTAAAACTGGCTGAAGTACTTACGCCACTTGAGGATCTCACCGTCGCCGTCACACAGCAGCGGCTGCTCCCGGTAGCACTTGTTGTTCCACACGATCATGTCCACCGACTCGAATCCGGCCTGCTCGCCGCTGCCCTGGCCGATCTGCTCCTGGAGCATACCGGAGGCGAGCTGCGCCTCCGCCGAGCCTTCCGGGTATTTTGGATGCGTGAGTCCCATGCGCATGATGGTTTGTCCGTTACTGATGGGTGTCGGGTAGCTCACCATGGTCGTCACCACGGTCCCGCGTTTAAACCGCACCACCTGCAGTCCCGGACCCGCCTGCTCGATGACAATAGCTCCGTTGCCGATATTCACGTGCCACCAGATGCCTTCCGCGCGACATTCACCCGTTGGAATCATGGGTGCATGGTGCAGGTATTTCAGATGCGCGAAGTCCACGCCGTTCTCACCCAACTCCTGGATGAAGGTATTGACCGGCCACTGACCACGCTGGGGTGGAATGTAGCCTGGGTCCGACAGCTCGGGAACTTCCGGTACCTCCCAGGTCGGTGGTGTGCCCTTCGGGTGATACCACGCCCAGATGATCCCTTGCTGCTCGACCACCGGGAGCGCTTTGAGAATGGGTTGTCGCTTGGCAATGGGAGGTATCACCTTGGCGTACGGTATCCGGGTACACCAGCCCTTGGTGTTGTAGGACCAATGGTGGAACGGACAGCGCACCGAGTCTCCCTCCACCTTGCCGCCGTGCCCGATGTGGGCGCCGAGGTGCGGGCAGTAAGGATCGACCACGCCGGCCTCCCCGGTCTCGGCGCGAAACAACACCCACTCCTGTCCGAAGTATTGAATGTTACGCAGCTCGCCGGGTTTGAGCTCTTCGCCATAACTGACGAAGAACCAGCCGCAGGGAATCGGCAAGGGACATCGTTCGACACTCATGACTCACTCCCAAAAAAAGATATCCTGTTATAGGGATGGGCTCTGCGCGGCGCGCAGCCCGGCCTGGCGTCCGAAAAAAGTTGCATCGGCCAGCGACAGGCCGGAGCTGTAGCCGGGGCCCCAGCGCGGCAGACCGCAGGCGGCGCGTCCGGCGGCATACAACCCCGGGATCACTTCGCGGTCCTCGCTCAACACTTCGCCAGTCGGCAGCGTGTCCAGTCCCCCGAGCGTGAAGCTGGAATAGAAACAGTGGTCGACCCGGCAGTCGAGCGCCACGAACGGCGGCTCTCCCAGCGGCTGCAACCACTTCGGAGCTTTGTGGAAGAGCGGATCCTGCCCCAGCGCGGCGTAGTGATTGTATAGGGCGACCGTGCCCACCAATGCCCCGCTGGGCAATCTCAACTCCTGCTCCACTTCGTCCCAGGTCTCACCGGCAGCGCCAATCCCGATACGGGCGAGTTGTTGGAATTCCGGGGGCGCGTAAGTCGCCTTGTCGGCGAGCAGCCAGACGGAATTTCCCGGCTGCCGCAAAATGTATTGCGACACCCGTCCGTGATAGCAGTCCTCGTTGATGAAGCGTTGGCCGCACTCGTTGATGAAGATCCCCTTGACGAGCGAGCCGGGCGGGTACCAGGGCAGGGTCACGAACCCTTCACTCATGTTGATGGCCGAGCCACCGACGCTCATTCCGAGTCGGATACCTGAGCCATCATCGACCGTGCCCAGGGGATGCTGTGAGCGCAACATCAGCGGTGCATGGCGCCGAACCATGTCGCGGTTCATGATGAAGCCGCCAGTGCAAAGCACGATCCCTTTCCTTGCTCGCGCGTAGTGTTGCTCACCTCCGGCGCGTGTGAGGATTCCGTGAACGCGTCCGGTCTCGTCGGTGATGAGAGCTTGCGCGCGAGTGTTGTAGCGCACCTCTATGTCGAGCTCGTTGACGCGACGTGCGAGCACATCCATGAGATACCTTCCCCCTCCCATGCCCACAAATTGTGGACAATGTCCGCGAGGGCAGGGCTTGGCCTCGCTGGCGAACGGCCATGCCTCTTCGCTGCCCGACCAGATGAGGCAGTCATCGGTGACCGGCTCGACGATCTTCCCGGGGATGTAGGATGTCTTGTATTGCACCCCCTGCTGACAGAGCCAGTGGAAGTGCGCCAGGCTCTCGTTAGCATAAAGGCGGGTTTTCGCCTCATCCGCGTTGGGACCGCCTGCCATCGTGAGATAGTGGAACAGGTCCGCGGTCTCATCCGTGAACCCAGCGGCCCGTTGAATGGGCGTGCCGCCACTGCCGCCCATGTAAATCTCACCGCCCGACAATGCCGACGTACCGCCGCTACCCGCTGCGACTTCAATCAGGGTGACCCGGACTCCTGGTTGTGCGGCCTCGATGGCCGCGCACGCACCCGCTGCACCGAAACCCACGACTATCACGTCGGCCTCATGATCGAACCGCGGTACACGTGACAGAGGGCAGGGGCGGCCTGGCGCGACTGCGCTCATCTCATGACTCTCCGGTCATGTCGGCCACTGCCGTTGCGCTCCAGACATATCGGTGCCGCCCGCTCACGAGACTGCGGGTGCGCCTGGCTGGCTGCTGTAGTACTGCCCCACGATCATCCCTCCGTCCACTACGATCTCTGCTCCGCAGATGTACGAGGACTCCTCGCTCGCAAGGAACAGCGTCACCCGGGCGATTTCCTCGGGTTGGCCGATGCGGCCGAGCGGGATGCCTTTGTAGAACTTCTGTGCCATGGCAAGCCCCTCCGGCCCGGGCCTCACGCCCATGGCGGTGTTGATGCCCCCGGGATGGATCGAGTTCACGCGCACGCCACGGTGGCCGAGCTCCATGGCCGCCACCTTGGTGAGCCCCCGCACGCCCCATTTGCTGGCCGAATAGGCGCCTGTCGAGTTGGATCCTTTCATGCCGTCAACCGAGGAGATGTTGACGATGGCGCCGCCGCCGCGCTCGATGATCAGGGGGGCGGTGGTCCTGATGCCCAGGAACGTACCGACCAGGTTGATTGACAGGACGCGCTCGAACTCCTGTTTCTGAATGTCCAGGAGGCCCTTCATGAGCAGGATCCCGGCGTTGTTGACGAGCACGTCTACCCCGCCGAAGTGAGCGACTGTTTCCCGCACGAGCCGCTGCCAACTCTCCTCTTCGGCCACGTCGTGGTGCAGGAATGAGGCCGCCGCCCCGATCTCACGCGCCAGTGCATCGCCTTCGGCATCCAGAACATCGGCAATCACTACACGCGCGCCTTCCGAGGCAAAGAGTCGGACCGTGGCGGCCCCCATGCCACGCGCCCCCCCGGTAATGATGGCTACCTTGCCCGCGAGTCGTTGCATGCGTCTCTCTCCTGAGGAACTACGGTACCGACGGTTCCCAAATTACCACGAGCAGCGTATTGTGTGCGAGTCCGGCAAGCCAATCTGGCAAGGAAGGGGGCAGACATGGGATTGCGACTGGAAGATATCGAGTTGATCCGCCGCTTGAAATACCGCTACTGGCGGGCGATCGACATGGGGCACATCGACGAGGTCCGTGACCTGCTGACCGAGGATGTGCGAGTCGACTTCGTCGGTGGATCGTACCGGTGGAAGATGGAGGGGCGCGAGACGTTCCTGACGGCGCTGGCACAGTCCTTCAGTCCACACGCGATTTCCGTTCATACAGGACATCATCCCGAGATCGACGTGTTGACCGATACCACCGCCACGGGCATCTGGTATCTCACCGACATGTTCATTCATCTGAATGAGAATCTTCTGACCGAAGGCAGTGCGCTATATCGCGACGAATACGTGAAAACCGACGACGGCTGGCGGATCAAGGTCTCCACCTACGAGCGCCTCTACGAGCGCGTCGAGCGCCTGGCGGCAAAGCCCAACATCACTGCGCACTATCTCGGCAAGGCGCTGAGTGCCCGGACGCAAGGCCCTGCGTAGGGAGCTGCGCGTCATGGGGATCCTGCAGGACAAAACAGCCATCGTCACGGGCGCGGGGCAGGGAATCGGCCGGGGAATCGCGCTCGCACTCGCAAAGGAGGGTGCAGCGGTCGCCGTAACGGGGCGTACGGAGTCGAAGCTCCTCGAGACCGTGAGCATGATCGAAGCGGCGGGCGGCCGCGCGCTGCCAATCGTGTGCGACGTGAGCCGCGCCGAAGACATCACGCGCACAGCCGAGCGCACGGCGGCTGCCTTCGGTGGAGTCGACATCCTGGTCAACAATGCTTACGACGGTGTGTTGGGCCCGTTGCTGTCGATTGATGACGAAGGGTTCATGCGCGGCATCATCGCAGGTCCGCTCGCCACTTTCCGGTTCATGCGGACCTGTCATCCTTACATGAAAACCCGGGGTGGCGGGGACATCATCAACCTGGCGACCTCGGCCGCGGTACGCTGGGATGCCAGCAATTACGGCCCTTACGCTGTTGCAAAACAAGGTATTCGAGCACTGACTCGCGCCGCTGCGTGTGAATGGGGGAAGGATGGAATCCGGGTGCTCAGTATCGCGCCCCACGCACGCTCACCCTCCCTGGCGCGGTGGATTGACACTCACCCCGCGGAAAGCCAGGAGTTCTTCAAGACCATTCCCCTGGGACGCATCGGCGATTGCGAGTTGGATATCGGCCGTGCCGTGGTTGCGTTGCTCGGGCCGCCCATGGCGTACCTGACGGGCGCCACCATTCCGTTGGATGGCGGGCAAGCTTACTTCGGCTGAGCGATAAGACAGGAAAAAAGCGCCATGGCCGCACCTGACTTTCCGGTTGACGTGCTGGTCGTGGGCTCCGGCAACGGAGCCCTTACGGCGGCACTGTGTGCCTACGAGTTGGGTGTCCGCGACGTGCTCGTCATCGAGAAGAGCGACCGCTACGGCGGCACGAGCGCGACTTCGGGCGGTGGAGTCTGGATCCCGTGCAATCGTTATGCTCGCGAGGCCGGTGCGCAGGACAGTCTCGATGAGGCGCGCGAATACCTGCAAGGAACCATTCCACCCGGTGCCGTGCCGGCTGAAATGATCGATACGTATCTTCGGGAAGGGCCGAGGATGATCGATTTCCTGCACGAGCGTACCCGGGTGCGATACCAGTCACTCGCGCACTATCCGGACTACTGGTCGTTTTTTCCAGGCGCCAAGCACGGTCATCGCTCGATGGAGCCCGAGCCAGTCAACCGCGACGTACTCGCAGCGGAGGCTCCCCGGCTCCGCGATACCCATCACATGATGTGGATGTTCGATCGCATCGCCTTTACCCAGGTCGAGGCCCAGACCCTGATGGCCCAGATGCCGGGATGGCGTTCGCTCATGGGAAAGCTGTTGTGGCAGTACCTGAGCGATGTTCCCTGGGTGTTGACCCACCGACGCTCGCGGCGACTCGCCTGCGGTGCCGCCGGGATTGCGCGCCTGAGATGGTCATTACTGGACCGAAACATCCCGTTATGGCTCAACGCTCCCATGCAGGATCTGTTGCGGGATGAGAAAGGCCGGGTAGTGGGAGCGACGGTGCTTCGCGGCGGTGAGCGAATCGTCGTACGAGCACGATGTGGGGTCGTGCTTGCGGCGGGAGGTTTCGAGCACAACCAGGCCATGCGGGAGCAGTATCTGCCCAAGCCAACGCGTACCGAGTGGAGCGCGGCGGCGGGTACCAACACCGGCGATGCTCTTCGCGCCGCGCTCGCCATCGGCGCCGCTACGCGGCTGATGAACGGTGGATGGTGGTGCTCCTCGATCAAGGCGCCGGACGACCCGGTGCCGCGGCTGGCGATCATGGAGAAATCCTATCCGGGCAATTGTGTAGTCAACCGGCGTGGTCGCCGCATCGCCAATGAATCCCAGAATTACATGGCCTATCAACTGGAGCTCTTCGCCCGGCACAGCGAGGCAGATCCCCAGGTTCCGGCCTGGATGGTGTTTGATGCGCGCTTCCGCCGAAGTTACTTCGTCGGTCCGTTGTCCACCGAGCGTTTCCGTCCGGACTGGATGTTGCCACGCTCCTATTTCTCCTCGGGGTTTCTGAGCAAGGCAGGGACGATCCGTGAGCTGGCGGACATGGCCGGAATCGATCGCGACGGCCTGCAGCAGACCATCACCGCCATGAACGAGTACGCCCGGACGGGCAAGGACCTCGAGTTCGGACGCGGCGAG
>Ga0070741_10018248_pt1 | contig 11394 bp, 7 predicted proteins | sample Coa_R1_4_FD_66440 | JGI IMG/M metagenome (GOLD analysis project Ga0070741, IMG submission 66440) | Surface soil microbial communities from Centralia Pennsylvania, which are recovering from an underground coalmine fire - Coalmine... | ecosystem: Environmental > Terrestrial > Soil > Unclassified ...
CGCGGGCCGGACGGCGGCTGGGAGCTCCGCCCGCGCCAGATCGTCGGCGGCTTCGAGCTTCCCGACGAGGGCGCCCTGGCGCGCTCCCGGCGCAACCTCCGCAAGGCGATCCGCTTCTACCGGACCGCCCGCAGGCTCAAGCGCTCCCGGGCGGCCTGAGCGCCGCGCCCGCCCTCGCGTGCTCGCGATCTAGGGCGCGATCGCCCGCCGCCGCGACCGATGGCCGAGTTGACGCGAAATAGCTGGATCAAGTCGGCCATCGTTGCAGCCAGGGCGGTTCGCTAGGGCCAGCTGGTACTCGCTCGCGTCCCGGTGCCGTCCACGATCACGAGCCTGGCCGCGGGAGTCACGCCGGGCGGGAAGCGGTGGACGACCCGCACGCCTGAAGCGGTCCCGCCGCCCGCGAAGCGCCAGTGGCCGGCGAGCACCGTGCCGTCGCCACCCACGGCCCGCGCTGCGAACGCGTATCCGCCGCCGGTGCGCGCGACCGCGATCCGCGCGCGCAGCCGGGGATAGACGCGAACCTCGAAGCTCCACGAGCTCGGCGTGCCACCCGAGTCCACCGCCCGTGCGGTCACGCGGTAGGCGCCGGGACGGTAGGCGTGAGTGAAGCGAGCGACGCCGTGCTCTCCCTGACCCGTCTGGCCGTAGTCCTGCCCCACCTGCAGGTAACCGCTCATCCCGTGCGTGCCGTCGCCGAAGTCCCAGCGGACGGGCCCCGCTGCCTGACGGTCGAGGATCGACGCGGGCGAGAAGATGGCCTGGAGCGTCGTGCGGAACCGTCCCCGCCGCCCCGCGTCGCCGACCGGGGGCGACGCCATCGCCTGGAGCCCGGGGCGGACCTTCTGCTCGACACGCGTCGGTAGCGGCGTCTCGAGCGGCACGTCGGTCTGGAAACCCAGGCGCCCCAGGTTCGCCTCCTGGGCCGCGACGATCTGATCGCCCGCCTGCGGAGCGACGTTGAACAGCAGGTGATCGGAGCCGTAGGCGGCGGTGAACGGCTCCACCCACGCCGGATAGAAGTAGCCAAAGTCGTCCTGGCCCTTCGATAGCGCGACGATGGCGGCAGCGCCGCTGGTGGCGCTGGCGAGAGCGGCGCGGATCTCGGGAAAGGGCTCTCCGGGCATGCTCACGAAGGCGAGGTCGCCGATCCGAAGCGCGGTGAGCCAGGTGCCGAGCACGTCGCCGGTGCGGTACGGAGGCGTGTTCGCCCGGTCGATCGGGTAGATGCCGGTCTGCTTCGCCTCCGCCTCCTTGACCGGGGCGGGCAGCGCCCAGGCGTCGTTGAGCGCAAGCAGCGCCGCGTTGGCGGCCGGGATGTGGACCATCCGCTCCGTGCCCCCGACCCTGGTCGAGGTGACCGGCGTCGAGCGCGCGAGCGCCTGCTCGACGTCGCTGGTGATGATCCCGGAGAGCCACTCCATGTTGTCCGCGCCCGTTGTCTCCACCGGGCTCTCCTCGCGGCCGAGGGTCGCCGGGCCGACGACGTTCACCCCGCCGAGCGCCCGGTCCAACCGAGCCCGCACCGCGCCGAAGTAGTCGGCGCTCAGGATGCGATCACAGGCGCCGCAGATGTGCGCTCCGTGGACCGGCACGCTGTCGAAGGTGGCGATCGTCGAGCCATCGCGCGGATCGACCGCCCACAGGGCGGAGATCTGGGTGTCGTTAGTCCATCCCTCGTAGCTGTCCTGGTCGATGTTCTCGCCGGCGATGTTGGGGTCCGAGATCGTGGCCCAGCGAAGCTCCGCCGGCCGGGCCGATCGCGCGGCCTGCGCGAGCGCCCCGACCACCTGTCTGTGGACGAGGCGCAGGTAACGCAGAGGTACCGGTCCCCAGATCCCCTCCAGGGTCGCCGCCGCGTGGCTGTGCGTCGCCTGGACGATGATGTCCTCAGGGCCCACGCGGCCGTGCCCGAGCGCCGAGATCCTGCGCGCGGCTTCGCGGCGGTCCGCCGTGATCCCGAAGCGGGGCCCCTCCTGGTAGCCGGAGAAGTAGGCCTGCGAGTCCACCACGGCCAGGGCGACGGCGTCGTGGCCGTGCCGCACGTAGAAGGCCCGCACCTGGAGCGGATCCCGCACCTTCGTCACCGGCGGGCTGAGGCCGAAACCGCCCGCGAAGACTGGCACGGGCGGGTTGATGCTCCGCACGGCCGCGCCCACCGCGAAGAGTGGGGGCCTGGACGCATGAGCGCCCGTGGGGCTCGCCCAGGGCAGGGCCATCGCGAGTGCGACCGCCGCGAGTCGCCGCATCGGCGGCCAAGCTAGCAATCAGGCGGCGCGGACGCGCCGCCTCGTTTCAGCCCGCTTCGGCCGAGCCCGGGAACGGCTCGAGGCCCGCGTTCCAGGGGCCCGGCGGGTAGGTGGCGACCCCGGCCTCGCGCAACTCCGAGTAGATGCGGGCGAAGAGCTTGCCGGCGTTCTCGAGCGCGAGCTCGTACTCGGCCCTGCTTCGCTCGCGCAGGCGCCAGTGGAAATAGAGCTGCTGCTCCTGCACGCCGAAGTCCACCTCGCGCTCAAGCCGCGTGCACCAGTCGAGGAAGCCGGGGCTGAACGTCTCCCGCAGCGCGACCGGGTCGTGCTCCCTCGGAACCGTGGCGAGGAAGCGGCGGTTGAACTCGATGCTCTCGAACTCCACCCGCCGGGCGGCGCGCTGGCGGATCAGCTCCTCGGGGTTGCGCTCGACCGACTCGACGTCGAAGGGCGGCATCGCGCGCGCGACGTCGGGCGCGTGCGCCTTCACCAGGACGGCGCCCGGGAGCACCGCCTTGCCGCCGTTCAGGATCCCGCCTTCCTTGCGCTCGTCGGCGTCGCAGGCCGCGCCCCAGAAGCCCGGCGCGAGCTCCCCGGTGATCCGGTTGGTTCCGCCCGGGCAGAGGGCCGCCGGCCCGCCGCGCGGGTTGAGGCCGCCGACGGGCTCGTAGCGGAGGCCGCGCCCGCGCGCGAGCGCCCGCACCGTCTCCGCCCAGGCGGCGGCCTCAGCCCTGGCGCTCATCGCGGCGCCGGATCAGGGGTCCGGCCCGACCTGCGGCCCGTGACCGCCGCCGAAGCCCGAGCCGTGGAAGCTCGACGGGAAGTTGGGCTGGATCCAGCACGGGGCCATGCTCTGGGTGGCGGCCGAGCGCGGGATCTCGCCGTTGCCGGCCGCCCCCGTGTTGTCGCAGTCGAAGTTGGGGAAGATGCCGCCCGCGGCGGAGGCCGGGCTGTTGATCGAGTTCGGCAGCAGGTAGCCGTTGCCGCGGTTGGTGCTGGGCCGGTTCGGGTAGACCGAGAGGCTCTCCGAGCTGAGGTAGGAGATCTGCCGCAGCGCGTGTCGCGGCGCCGGCTGGCCGGGGACCTTGCTGAGCGTCCCGGCGAGTGCCGCCGGGGGGCTCGAGAGGAAGTTGCCGATCTCGGTCTTGTAGAAGAGCAGGTAGTTGATCACCGGGTTCAGGTTGGCGAGGAACGGGTCCAGGTTGTCGAGCACGGGCTGAAGGGCGGCGAGGAAGTCCCGCGTCGCCGGCAGGCCCTTCATCGACGCCCTGATCAGCGGCTTCAGGTGGCGGAAGAGCGCCTTCAGGTTGGGCGAGAGCTTGCGCACCGAGCGCAGGGTCGGCGAGATGTCCTTGGCGACGGGGATCAGCTCCCGCACCACCGGGTCGGCGCTGGCCTGGAAGGCGTCGAGGCGCTCGAACGTGAGCCGCGACTCGCGCTCGAAGATGGGCAGGATCCTGAACGTCTCCGCGAGCGCCCGCTGCTCGGAAGCGAGCGCGCCGAATGTCTCATCGGAGCTCCGGATCGCGTTCGCGAGCTCGCCGTCGTTCTGGGAGAGGGCGCTGAACACCGTCCCGGTGTTGCGGATCAGCCCCCGCAGCGCAACCCGCTGGCGGCGCAGCACCTGCAGGATGTTCGAGGCGTCGTCGAGGAAGGGCCCCAGGTTGCCGAGCGCGTCGTTGAAGTCCTGGCCGCGGTTGTGGATCGCCTGGGCCGCGTTGGCCATCCAGCGCTGGAACGCCTCGCGCGTCTGCTTGTCGAGGGCGTTGAAGATCTCGTCGATCTGGACCTCGTTGCGCGTGCGCCCGATGCCGAGCGTGCCGCCCTCGGGGATCGCGTGCACGCCCTGCGTCGACGCGTCGGAGGCCCCGCCGGCGGCGCCAAGCGAGACGGGGGCCGGGTTGCCGCCCGGCTTTGAGCCCGAGGTGAGCTCGACGTACGTCTCGCCCAGCAGCGTCTTCTGGCGCAGGATGGCCCTGGCGTCCGAGGAGATCGGCGCGAACTCGGGGTCGATCTCGAGCACGGCGGCGGTCGTGTCCTGCCCGTCCACCCGCTTGTCGGGCGGCGCCAGGCTCACGGACTGGACCTTGCCCACAGTGACGCCGCCGATCCGCACGTCCGACTCTGGCGCGAGCTGCGTGGCCTCCGGGAAGTAGGCCGTGATCTCGTAGCTCTTCGACTTGAGCGGGATCGGGCCGCCGAACGAGATCCACAGGAACAGCATCAGCCCGAAGCAGGAGAGCGCGAACAGCACCGCGACGAGGATGCGACCGAGCGATGGCGCCTGCTTCTGCATCAGCTCACGCTCCTCGCGATCATGGGTGGCACGGTCCTCCTGGCGCGAACAGGGCGCCGAACGGGGTCACGAGGGCCGCCAGCGGAGTCGAGGCGAGGATGTTGGCCGCGTTGGAGCAGCTCACCGTGAAGTAGATGCGCCGGTAGAGGCCGTTGGCGTCCTGGTTCTGGAAGACCGTGTCGCCGACGTGGCCGAGCCAGGCGGCCCAGTAAAGGTAGCCCTCGTCGCGGTTCGGGGTGCCCGCCGGCTCGGCGCCGTGCGGGTTGTAGGCGGCCATGTTGGCGAGCCGGTTGAGCTGGCGGCCGAGGACGGTGAGCTTGGGCGTCGCCTTCGAGTACTCGCGCGCGGCGCCGCGCAGCGGCTTGATCTGCGGCTCGGCGGCGCGCACGAGGGGCCGGATCCGGTCGCGCAGGACCGGCGTAGCATGGAGGGCCAGCGTGCGCACCGAGTCGTTCATCCGCTTGAGGTGGGTTGCGAAGGGGATCAGGGAGCTGAACGCCGGCGCCGCCTGCTTCGCGAAGGCGTCCACCTGGCGCAGCGCCGACTGGGCGGTCGCCAGCGTGCCCGGCAGCTCGGCGACGGCGCGGCGCACGTCCGGGTCCTGGCGCGCGATCGCGGAGAGCGCCGTGTTGCTCGCGGTCACGAACGTGTTGACGTCGGCCGAGTGCTGGCCCACGGCCTTGGTCAGGACTCCGAGGTTGTGGATGAGGTCGGCGAGCTCGCGGTCGCGCTGGGCGACCAGGCGGTTGAGCCGCGCCAGGTCCTCGTTGATCGGCCCCAGCCCGCCGAGCGTGCGACCGAGGTCCTTGGCCCGCCCCTTCAGACCCTCGCCGGCGCCGACCAGGAGCAGGCGGAGGTACGCCTGGGTGTCGGAGTCGAGCGACTCCAGGATCTGGTCGAGGTTCACGTTGGGCGCCGTGTTGGAGGCCGGGATGTTGCCCCCCTCGGGCAGGACGCCGGCGTCCCTGGTGCCGGGGTCGAGCTCGAAGAACATGTCCTGGAGGCCGGTGCGCGGTCGCAGCAGGATCGTCGCGTTGCGGTAGATGGGCAGGAACTGCCGGTCCACGGAGAACGTCACCTGGGCCTGCCCGTTCACGAGCTTGACCCCCTCCACGTCCCCGACCCGGACCCCGGCGACGTCGATCGTCTGGCCCTGGCCGGCGACGACGCCCTGGGCGTTGTCGAAGTTGGCCGTGAACTCGAAGGGCTTCTTCTCGAGGATCGGGATGCGCAGGCGCTGCTGCTGCACGATCACGTAGGTCGTGACCAGGGCGACGACGACCAGGAAGGCGACGGCGATGAAGTCGCGGAGGTGCTTGCGGATCGCGGTCGTCATCAGCCGCTGCCTCCCGCCGAGGACGGGATCATCGCCTTGAGCTCGCGGACGAGCGCCGGCAACCCCTTCTGCCAGGCCAGGGTCGCCTTGGCCAGGAGGCCCTGGCTCCGCGTCGCCCTGCCGCTGGCGACGAGCTGCTGCGCCTTCATCCACGCCTGCGCGTAGCTCCTCGAGCGGTCCGCGAGCTGGCGCAGCGGCGGGGCCGGCTCGCCGGAGGCGCTAGCGGCGAACTGCTGCGGCGCCCCGAACGGCAGCGACTCGTGGTTGGTGATCGAGTCGAGGTTCGGCGGCTCCTGGCGCTCGCAGGGCGCGTCGGGCCGGAAGGGCGTCTTCTGCGAGTCCGCCGACGGGTCCGTCTCCGTGGTGCCCAGGAACGGCTCGGAGCCGAGGATGGGGCTGGCGACGAAGCCGAACAGGGGCACGCCCGCGCTGGTGCCGAGCGACTCGACGATGTGGCCGGTCAGCGGCGGGAGCACGAGCGTGTTCGCGCCGCCGCCCGCGGCGACGCGGATGTACTCGCCGTTGGCGTCGCCGGAGCGGCTCTCGCCCGCGATGCCCGCGAGGCCGTAGCCGGTCTCCTCGGCCACGTTCCCGGCGGCCGGGAAGTAAGCGTCCGGCACGGTCGCGTTGGACCAGGGGATGATCACCTCGTTGAAGCAGCTCGAGATCGCGCGCGACTGGTGCAGGAACGGCACGGTGCGGTCGGCGAGCTTGGCGAGGTCGGGGATCGCCGGGCGCAGGCGGTGCACGAGGCCCCGCAGCTCGCGCTTCGAGACCAGCCCCCGGAGCTGGTGCAAGAACGGGTTGGCGGCGTCGAGAGTCTCGGGCGAGTTGCGGACGCCGGGCAGGATCGCGCGGGCGAATGCGCGAAGCGGCGGGAAGGAGGCGTTCAGGTGGGCCAGCGCGGGCGTCCCGGTGCGCAGCACGCCGGGAAGCCTGGCGACCGCCGTCGCCAGGGCACGGTCGCGGGCGGCGAGCGAGCCCGTGACGATGCGCAGGTTCGTCACCAGCCCCTTGAGCGCGGGCTCGTTCTGGTCCAGCGCCCGCACCGTCGAGTCGAGGCTCTTGACCAGGTTCGACAGGTCGTGCGGCGCGGTGCCGAGGAAGGCCTCGTTCACGCGCGAGGTCCACCGGAAGGCTCCGGGCGAGGTCCGGTAGAAGGTCTGGAAGCCCTTGGCGCCGCCGTAGCGCTCGAGCGCGTCGCCGAACTCGTGCAGGAAGACCTGAAGGTCGCGCCGGACGGGCGCCTGGAGCGTCGTCAGCACCTGGTCGAGCTGCACCGAGGTCGAGGTCTGCGTCTCCGGGAACGTGTAGCCGTCGGAGACCTCGGGCGACTCCGGGCTGCCGGGGCGAACGTCCACGAAAAGGTTGCCCTCCAGGAAGAGCCGCGGGCGCAGGCGGAAGGTCGCGTCCTGGTGCAGCGGCAGGCCGTCGTCGTTGATCGCCATCGTCACCACGGCGGCCGCCTGACCCTTGCTCCCGTCGCCCGATCCGGCCGGCAGCGACTGGACGCCGGTCACCTCGCCGACGTTCACGCCCGCGATCCGGACCGGGCTCTTGGGGCGGATGTTCTGCGCCGTCGCGAACACCGCCTTGACCGTGAAGTGGTGCGACCAGGGCAGCGACTTCGTGTATGCGAGCACCGAGGCGACCGCGATCACGATCACGAGGATCAGCCCGATCACGTGGTTGGGGAGGCGGTGTCGGCGGTGAGCTCTCATGGCTGGTGCGAGGGGATGCGGGTGTCCTTGAGCGTGCGGGTGCCGTCCTGGTTCAGGTAGAGGTCCGTCACCCCTCGCACGCCGGGGAGGTCGGAGACGCCGACCGCCGGGTTGTCGGCGGCCTGGTTGGGGACCGGGTAGCGGCCGAGCAGGTAGCCCGTCTGCCCCGACTGGCAGTCAGGCGTGCCGCCGGGGCCGTTGAACTGGGGCTGCCCCAGCGGCCCGTAGGGGTCGCCGTGGAGGATCGGGATCTGATGGGGGGCGAAGACGTCAGGCGCCAGGCTCTGGACCGGGTCCCCGATGGTCGCGTTCGTGCGGCCGTTGGCCTGGATCCCCGAGTAGCCGTTCAGCGGCCCCTGGACGAAGTTGCCCTCGGTCGGCCCGGCCGTGCCGCCGACCAGCGCGATCCGCTGCTGGTAGCCGATCTGGTCGCGCTCGGTGATGTGCTCGGTCAGGTAGGTGAACCAGTAGTTCCAGTAGTTGCAGACGGTCTGGATCGGCGCCACGTACCCCGCGAGCGGCTTGGCGCTGTCGAAGGTCTCCTTGAGCCGGCCCAGCGTGATCCCCGTCTCCGGGTCGGCGGCGATCCGGTGGAGCGCGACGAAGACCTGGCGCAGGCGCTCGTTCATCGCGGGCGTCTTCAGGAGCACCGGCGTCCCGATCCGCACCGCGCCGTTCAGGTCGGGCAGCGCCAGGTTGAGCTGGCGGGCCCCCGGGCGCAGGTTGCGCGAGAGCGAGGCGAGGTCGGCGAGGAAGGCGCGCTGGGCGGGGAGCGTGCGGATACCCGTCTCGAGCGTCGGCGGCCCCTCGGAGATCGCGTCGCGGAGCGCCTGCGGGTCGGAGGAGATCGCGGCGAAGGCGTCGGCCGCCTGGGTGAAGAAGTCCGCCTGCTCGGTCGCGACCGGGGCGACGATCTGCGACGTGCGCGCCAGCGCCTCGATGAAGCGGCGGAGCTCGGTGCTCGGGTCGGCCAGCGTCTTCGAGACCGGGACGAGGTTCCGGAACACGGGCCTGAGCGCCCCGATCGCCAGGTTCAGGTCGGCCCCCCGGCCCGCGAACGCATCCCCGAAGCCGACCAGGTTGGTGCGCGAGTTGGTCCGCGTCTTGGTGTCGAAGGTGTCGTTGATCGCGTCGAACTCGGTCTGCGGCTGGAAGCAGCCGTCCTTGGCCGTCTTCGGCTCGCTCGCGTAGAAGGTCGCGAGGTCCGTCGGCAGCTTGCAGTCGCCGTGGTCGTCGAGCCCGTTGAAGACGTAGCCCTCCGGCGCCGGCGGCCCCGTCCCGCGCACGATCTCCAGGTACTTGAGGCCGAACGATGAGCGGTAGCGCACCCGGAAGATCGAGTCCTCGGGCAGCGGCGCCACGGACTTGTCGAGCTTCAGGTTGAGGCGCGCCGCGACGCAGCACGTGTCCTGCGAGGCGCGGGTGGTGGGGGCCTGCGAGACCTTACCCGCCGCAGCCTCGGCGCTCGGCGGCGCCTGGCTTACGTGCACCGCCTCGATGGACTCGACGACGCCGACGCGGTGCCCGCCGATCCGCACCTCGTTGTTCTTGACCAGCCGCGCGCCGTTCGGAATCTCGACCGACACGCGGTAGACGGGCACGAACGGCAGCCCGTTGTTCGCGTTGTAGGCGAGGAAGACGGCCACGATCACGATCAGGGTCGTGATCGCCCCGACCATCGTCGGCGAGGAGGCGAGTGACTGTACGGGCGAGCGTCGCATCAGTCTCCGAGCAGGAAGTCGAGGAGGTTCCGGGTCGCGTCGCCGCCGAGGGCGCCGCCACCGCCGCCCCCGCCGCCGAGCAGGCCGCCGCCCCCGCCGCCGAGCAGGCCGCCGCCCCCGCCGCCGAGCAGGCCGCCGTGGCGGTGGCGATGGCGGTGGTGGCCGAGGCCCAGCAGATCGTCGAGGCCGCCGGGGAGGTGGCCACCGTGCGGGAGCGGGCTGGGCGGAAGCTGCGGCAGCGGGCCGCCGCCCTGGCTGGGCGGAGCGGTGCCCTGGCCGGCGCTCGGCGCGGGCGCGGTGGGCTGGGCGGCCGGGCCGGCGCCCCGCGACCCCGGCTTCGCCGGGCCACGCTTCGGCGAGCCGCCCGACGGGCTGCAGAGCTGCGGGTCCGTGGAGCCGCTCGGGCAGACCGATGGGTCGTAGGGGCTGATCTGGTTGATCCCGGGCTCCTGGCTGATGCCCGGCTGGTTGGGGCCGAGCCAGGAGACGCAGGGGGCGGCGGCGAGGATGTTCGTCGTCGTGCCGCCCGACGCGCTGGGGACGCCGATCGTGTGGCTGCTGTCGCTGGGGTTGTCGCCCGCGTTGTAGTTGCCGCACGGGCTCTGGCCGACGTCGAACAGGCTGAAGTGGAGCAGGTGCCCGGCCTGATCGAACTGGTTCAGGGCGCCCGTCTGGTAGTAGACGTAGTTGAGCAGCCCCTCCATCCCCGTGTAGCCGGTGGGGGCCTTGCGCCCGGTCGAGTAGCAGGGCTTGGTCTTCGGGTGGGCCGTGCCGGGCGGGCAGTGGTAGGCCGCGCGGGCGTCGGTCTCGACGTGCCGCTTGGGGCTAGCGATGTCGAGCAGGAACTTGTCGAGGGTATTGGCCGTCGGGAACGCGTTGCGGCCCGATGCCCTGAGCTTGGCGAGGATGCGGTTGCGGGCGATCGTCCGGAAGGCCGCGGTGCCGGGCTTGGCGGCGCGGCCGAGCGACTTCAGCGAGACGTCCGTCGCGTGGTTGAAGGCGGGCAGGTTGACCGCGAGCGTGTTCAGGCCCGGGGCCGCGGCGCGCAGGTTCTGGAGCAGCGAGCCCTGGCCGGGCGCGATCGGCTGCGCGTTGGCGCCCGCGAACTCGCTCAGCTTGGCCAGCGTCGGCCGGAGCTGGTGGAGGAAGTTGTCGAGCAGGTCGAAGTTGCGCGAGAGGTCCGCCTCGCGCTGGGACGAGATCGCGGCCGTGCGGCCCGCGTTCTGGATGAACCTGACCACGTCGTCGTGGCGCGCCGCGAGCTGGCGGATGATCGTGTCGGAGTTGGCGTTGAGGTCGCGGATCGTCGCGTTCTCGCTGGCCAGGATGTCGAGCGCCCGCTTCAGGTTGCGGAGCGCCGGCGCGCCGAGGCGGATCGCCTGGTTCAGGTCGTGCGGGTTGCCGGCCAGGGCGGTGCCGAACTCGTTGATCAGGAGCTGGAGCCGCTGTGCGAAGGGCAGCCGCAGGGTGTTCTGGACCAGGTCCGACTGGACCGTCTGCGTGACGTGGCTCGCCGGGATGACCCCGCCGTCCGGGAGCGGCGGGCCCTTGGGGTTGCAGTCGATGAAGTACTCCGCGATCAGCGACTGCGGCTCCGAGGAGCAGTGGGTGTCCTTGCCCAGAACCGACACCGGCCCCGACAGCTCCACCGTCACGACCGCCCGCTTCTCCGGCGTGATCCCGAGGTCGGTGACGGTGCCGGCGTTGACCCCGCCGACGCGGACGTCCGAGCCCTTGACGATGCCGAACGCGTTGTACATCTCGATCTTGTAGGTGTGCGAGTCGTCGGCGCCGGCCGAGGCGGCGATGAGGGCCGCGGAGGCCGCGAGCAGCGCTGCTATGGCGATCAGGCGTCTCATGAGCCCGGTGGTATCTGCGAGGGGTCGCAGGGCAGGGTGCCGCCCTCGGTGTAGGGGTTGGAGCCGTCGGGGGCGGGGCGCTCGTTGGCGCCCGGGCAGCGGCGGTTGTTGCCGGTGTCGAGCAGGGGCGAGGAGAGCAGGTCGGCGGGCGGGCCGAGGATGTTGGGCACGCCGGAGGCGGAGAGGCTGAAGACGTTGAAGGTGGTGCTGAT
>Ga0070741_10018249_pt1 | contig 11394 bp, 12 predicted proteins | sample Coa_R1_4_FD_66440 | JGI IMG/M metagenome (GOLD analysis project Ga0070741, IMG submission 66440) | Surface soil microbial communities from Centralia Pennsylvania, which are recovering from an underground coalmine fire - Coalmine... | ecosystem: Environmental > Terrestrial > Soil > Unclassified ...
GACGAGGAGTACTACCTCCACTACGCCGGGCTCAAGGAGGCGCTCGAGCTCGAGCAGATCTACGAGCGCCACGCGGAGTTGACGAAGCTCGAGACGGCGAACCGGCTCGGCGACGCGCCCACGGAGCTCTGGAGGTTCGCCTGCGAGGGCTTCCTCGGCAACCTCACGCGCGCGCACCAGGAGCAGCTGGCTCGCGTCGAGTCGCAGCTCGAGGTGGAGGTCGACGGCGAGCGGATCCCGTTCCGGATGCTGCGGCCCGCGATCGCGAACGAGGCCGACCGCGATCGGCGGCAACGTCTCGAGGCGCGGAGGCTCCAGCTGACCGACGGGGAGCTGAACCCCGTGTACCTCGAGGCCGCGCGAATCGACCGCGACGCGGTGACGAAGCTCGGCGCGCCGAACTACTACGAGCTCTACCGACGTTTCGGCTTTCGGCTCGACGACCTGGCGGCCGAGTGCACGGAGCTGCTCGACGTGACGGAGCGGTTGTGGGAGGAGACGGGCGACCGGCTGTTCAGGGAACGGCTCGGCATCGCGCTCGGCGACGCGCGCCCCTGGGACGTGCCGCGTCTCTTCCGCGCGCCGGAGTGGGACAAGGCGTTCCCTTCCGACGCGATGCTGCCGGCACTCGAGGCGACGCTACGAGACCTCGGGATCGACCTCCGCTCGCAGGAGAACGTGCACCTCGATCTCGATCAGCGCCCGGCGAAGACGCCGCGCGCGTTCTGCTCGCCGATCGAAGTGCCCGACAAGGTGATGCTCGTGATCCAGCCGATCGGCGGCCGCGACGACTGGGAGGCGCTCTTCCACGAGGCGGGCCACACCGAGCACTTCGCGCACACCGCGCGCGATCTGCCGATGGAGGCGCGGCGGCTCGGCGACATGGCCGTGACCGAAGGCTGGGCGATGCTGATGCAGCACCTCGTCACCGAGCCACGGTGGCTGCAGCGCCGGCTCGACGTGCCTCGTGTCGCGCAGCTCGCGAACGAGGGTGCTGCCTCCCTCCTCTACTTCGTGCGGCGCTACAGCGCGAAGCTGCTCTACGAGATCGAGTTCTTCCAGGCCGACGACCCCGCGTCGATGAAGGACCGCTACGTCGAGCTCCTGTCGGAGGCCTACCGCTTCCCGGCCGCGGGGGAGAACTACCTGTCGGACATCGACGGCTCGTTCTACGTGACCGGGTACCTGCGGTCGTGGGCCTTCGAGGCGCAGTTCCGCGACTTCTTGCGCAGCGAGTTCGGCAACGACTGGTTCACGCGCCGGGACGCCGGCGACCTACTGCGCGAGCTGTGGGCGCTCGGCCAGGGCCCGACCGCCGACGAGCTGCTCGCCGACGTCACGGGCGCGAAGCTCGAGATGGCTGCGGTCGCGGACCGCGTCCGAGAAGGCCTCGCGCTCTAGCCTCAGACGACGCTCGCGAGGGCGGCGATCCCGGCCGCGTAGATCACCACGAGCGCGATCGAGTCGATCCCGAGCCCGAGGAACGTGCGCTGCGGCCGGATGATGATCGCCGCCGCGGCGACACCCGTCATCAACAGGCCGAGCCCGCCCAGCCACACGTCGGTGTGATGCTCCGCGACGATCACCGGTGTTCCGGCAAGGAGATCGGCCAGCAGGAAGAGCGTCACCTGGAAGGAGTTGCCGCCGAGGATGTCGCCGACCGCGAGCTGCGTGTCGCCGATCCGGACGGCGGCGATCCCCGACGAGATCTCGGGCAGAGCGGTCGCAGCCGAGAGGATCGTGGCGCCGAAGATCGCTCCCTGGATCCCGATTCGCCCGGCGAGGGCGCTGCCGGCTCCCTGGAGCGCCACCCCCGCACCGAGCGTGACCGCCGACGCCGCCGCGAAGACGCCCACGACCACCGCCGTCCTTGCGCCGGCATACGGCCGCTCCGCCCCGGCCGGCAGCGGCTCGCGCCCGTGCCGCCGCCCCGGCGCCGACTCCGGCGCCTCGCCGCGCCACATCGGGTGCCGGCGCGCGTAGTTCACGAGCCCCACGCCGGCGAGCCAGAGGACGACGGCGGCGATGGAGGTCGGGCCGGCTCCGGCGATGTTCGCCTTCGGCGAGAGGACCGCGCCCGACATCGCGGTCGCGAGCACGACCACGACCATGAGCGCCTCGAGGACGGGCACGAGCGAGCCGACGAGGAACGAGAGCGGCCGTTCCCGTCCCGAGGCGGCATCGAGCACCACGAGCACGAGCGTCTGGACAGCGATCCCGCCGATCAGATTCCCGACCGCGAGGTCGAGGTGGCCGGAAAGGGCCGCGGACGAGGTGATCGCGATCTCCGGGAGGGTGCCCGTGATCGCGAGCAGGATCAGCCCGCCGAGCTCCTCGCCGAGCCCGAACCGGACGTCGAGGGCATCCGTCGACCTCGACAGGTAGACGCCGGCGCGCCAGGTTGCCGCTGCGGCCGCGACGAACACGAGCACGAGCACGGGCGTCGCGAGGGCGCTCACGCGGAGAAGCTAGAGGAGGGGCGGCCTTGCGGCCGCCCCGAGGGTGAGGTGCGAGCGTTGTGTGCGGATCCAGCGGACGGCCGGAGCTTACGCCTTCGTGCCCTCGATCGTCTGCGCGCCGGCGCTGTCGACGCCGACCGCGATCTTCTTCGGCTTCACCTGCTCGGGCTTCGGGACGTGGATCTCGAGCACGCCGTCCTTGTACGAGGCCTTGATCTGCTCTTCGCTGATGCCTTGCGGCAGCCCGACGGTGCGCGCGAACGAGCCGAAGCGGCGCTCGAAGCGGTGGAACCGCTCCTGCGAGACCTCTTGGCTCCGCTCACGCTCGGCGGAGACGGTCAGCGTGCCGTCCTCGACCTCGACCGAGATCTTGTCCTGCGGCACGCCGGGCAGGTCGAACGCGTAGACGAGCGCGTCCTCGGTCTCCCAGGCGTCGAGCGTCGGCACCCAGGACTGCGTTGCGCCGCCGTTGCCTTCGAAGAGCCCGTTCATGAGGCGCGAGAGCTCGTTGTGGACGGCTGCCGCCTCGCGGAAGGGATCCCAGCGAACCAGCGTGGTCATCTGACGTCGATCCTCCTTCGTTTCCAGACGTATGCCTGATTGATGCCCTGATTGATGCGCAACGCCATGATAAAACCTAAGTCTCTACTTGTCAAGTCGCTGCGGCCGTAGGATCGGCCGGTGCTGCCGCTGACGGACAACGTCCCGACGAGGCGGCGCCCGGTGGTCACGATCGGCCTGATCGCGGCCAACTTCCTCGTCTGGTTCTGGGAGCTCGGCCGCAGCGAGGCGAGCGTCGACCGCTACGCGTACTACCCGTGCTCGGTCGAGGGACCGTGCGTCGGCCCGGCCGCACATCACCACCTGCCCGCCTGGGAGGGGGCGTTCAGCTCGATGTTCATGCACGCGAGCTGGGTGCACATCCTCGGGAACATGCTCTTCCTCTGGATCTTCGGCAACAACGTCGAGGATGCCCTCGGCCGGGTGCGGTTCCTCCTCTGGTACGTCGCGGCAGGCCTCGTCGCGACCGCGACGCAGACGTGGGTCACGCTCCACTACGCGGCGCAGGCCGACGCGAGCGTCCCGAACCTGGGCGCGAGCGGGGCGATCGCGGGCGTCCTCGGCGGCTACCTGCTCCTCCTCCCGACGGCCCGCGTGCTCACGCTGGTCGGGTTCTTCGTCGTCCCGGTGCCGGCGTTCCTCTTCCTCGGCGTGTGGTTCATCCTCCAGCTCTGGGAGGGAGGCTTCGCCGTGACGCATCCCTCGTCGGGCGGCGGCGTCGCGTTCTTCGCGCACGTCGGCGGCTTCCTCTTCGGTGTCGCGACCGTGTACCTGGTGGCGAAACGGCCCCCGATGCGGCGCTACCGGTGAACCGGCGGCAGTTCGAGGAGCACGTGCGGCGGGCGCTCGACTCCCTGCCGCCGCCGCTCGCGCGGGGGCTCGAGAACGTCGCCGTCGTCGTCGAGGAGGCCGATCCGGACGACCCGGGGCTCTTCGGGCTCTGGGAGTCGCACGAGTTCCTCCCGGACAAGATCACGATCTTCCGCAAGCCTCTCGTCGACGCCTTTCCCGACCCGGGCGAGCTCGAGGAGGAGATCCGGGTGACGGTCCTGCACGAGCTCGCGCACTACTTCGGAATGGACGAAGATCGGCTCGAGGAGCTGGGTTACGACTAGCGGGATTCGGGAATCCGACGCCGAACTCCGACGTTGAGAGGGGTAATGAGAAATCTGGACGAAATCAGACAGGAGATCGACAGGCTGTCCGACCGGCGGGCGGAGGTTCTCCACAAGCTGTCGGAGGGCCATGACGCGGCCTTGACGGCGGAGCACCAGCGGCTCGACGAGCAGCTGGCCGAACTGTGGGACGAGCAGCGTGCGGCAAAGGCGATGATCCGCTTCGGCGATCGCGACCTCATCATCCAGCGCGCCCGCCACGAAGAGCGGCTCTCGCGCGCGGCGTAGCCGAGCAGTCAGCGAGCAGACAGAGCTAGAGTGACCCCCGGAAAACGGGGCGTTAGCTCAGCTGGGAGAGCGCCGGCTTTGCAAGCCGGAGGTCGCCGGTTCGATCCCGGCACGCTCCACTCGCGAGACAGGCTGGAAGAGCCGCTGACACACAGCGGCGCCGCCTACCGCTTCGCGCCGGCGTGTCGGCCCAACGATCGTCGCGCGTCCACGCCGGCCGCGGGCGCGTGCGCGGACCCCCCGAGCAGCGCACCGTGCGGATCCCGCGGCCTCGAGTCGCGCTGCGTCAGCCTTTTCGGATCGTGAAGACGTCGCGAGCTCTCGTCAGTTTCGTGTCGAGCCAAGTACCTCTCAACTCACCTGATGCGCCCTGGTAGACGCCGGTGCCTCCCAGGACTGCCAGGCGGAAACCCGCGGCGAGGGTGAAGCGGCCGGCCTCGCGGATCTCGCCGCCTGCGAAGTGATCCTCGCCCACGCAGTCGAAACGTGTTCCTGCAGTGTTGATCTGCGTACAGATCGCCGTGCCGCCGCCAATCACCTTCCCGGTCTTGGGGCTCACGTGGATGACCTCGGCGACGCTGTAGTCACCGATACTCGCCTTGCCGTTGTGATCAGCGTCAATGGTCGTGAAGGCGCTCGCCTTCTGGATCGTCTTGATCGTCGTCACGGCGGCGCCCGGCGTCGAGGAAGCAGCAGCGGGCGCAACAAGCAGGAGCGGGCCGCAGCAGACGATCCCGATGAGACTCGTGCGCATGATCGTTCCTCCTGTCGTTTTCTCGTTCGTCAGCGACTCTACGAAGCCCGCTTCCTCCGCTGCAAGGCGCCGGCCTCATCCCACCGGGTCAGCTCGCCGGGCGCTGACACTGCGCAAACCGCGATCGAGTCGAAGCGTTCAGCGTTCGCAGGCAACGGCGATCTCGAGCGCTTGACAGATCTGCCGCATCCGCTCGCCGCCGAGTCGGCCGAGGCGTTCGACGAGCGTCGCGAGCGACACGCTCTCGACGGAATCGAGGTTCACAACCGACCTCCGCGGCACCGGATCTTCGCCCGGCTCGAGCGGGACCTCGCTGGGAAGGCCGCGAACGGTCGTCGTGCACGGTCCGATCAGGGTGCGCCGAAGGCGCGGGATGGCCGCATCTCGAGACAGCACGACGACCGGTCGGCGCCCGATCTCCGGGAGCTCGCACCACCAGACTTCTCCACGCGCCGGGAGCGCGTTCACGACGAGCCGGCAGCCGCGCGAAACGATGCGAGGTCGCCCCACTCGTCAGCGCTCTCGAGTGGGAGTCGGTCGTATGCGGCGTAGGCCGCATCGATCTGCGCCGCGCGATGGCGCGCGAGGAGCGCGTCGAGCGCCTCATCGATGAGAGCGGCATCGTTCAGCCCGGCAAGCGTCCCGCGCGCCGCGGCAAGCAGCTGCTCGTCGACGGTCGTACTGATCCTGACCCGAGCCATGCCACATTCATACCACAGATGTGGCACGCCCCCGGGCGAGCTCGAGTCATCGGTCCGGGTTGCGAAGGGTCATTCGCGTGGTGCCTGCGGCCGTGTCGGCCCACTCGTAGCTCGCCGCTCGCCCGGGACGAGGGTCGTGACCTCGTACGTATAGGCAAGGCGGCGACCGAGGAAGCGCGCGACAAACGCAATCCTGGCGCCGACCGAGAGCGGTCTCGGCGTCTTCCACTCCACGGATTCGATGTTCTCGTACCAGCGCGGTGCGGTGTCCGGATCGGCGGCGAACGCGGCCACGCGCATCCGGGGATCGTAGGGGCATCGGGCAAGCGTGACGAGCGCACGCTCGCTCGCCGCCGGCTCAGCGGGCGACGCGATAGCGGACGTGCGTCGCCAGCGGCGAGTGGATCACCTCAACCGGCTCGAGGCGGAGATCGCGCAGGCCCTCGAAGAGCGCTTCCCCGGCGCCCAGCACGACCGGGGCGAAGTCGAGGACGAGCTCGTCGACGACGCCCGCGGCAAGCGCCTGGCGCACGGTGGATGCGCCGCCCGCGATGTCGACTCCTCGGTCTCCCGCGACCTCCGACGCGCGCGCGAACGCGGCGTCGAAGCCGTCGGTGACGAAGTGGAACGTCGTCCCGCCCGCCATTTCGACCGGAGGCCGGTCGTAGTGCGTGAGCACGAACACCGGCGCGTGGTACGGCGGCTCGTCGCCCCACCACCCACGCCAGTCGCCGTGCCAGGGGCCGCGAACAGGCCCGAACATGTTGCGGCCCATCACGTACGCGCCGCGCGGACGCAAGAGCAGGTCGCGCGCCCGGGCGTCCGCCTCGTTCAGCGGCTCGTCGAGGTGCCAGTGGTGGAGCTCGCGCCCGCGAAGGCCGAGGGGATGCTCGAGACTTTGGTCAGGCCCTGCGACGTATCCGTCGAGCGAGATCGACATGTGGCATGTGGTTGTGTTCATGCTCCTTCCGACCCCGCCTCGACGCAGAAATCATCGCGCGCGGCCGCGGCAGGCTCGTCGGCGGCGCCTTCGCGTGTCTCTTGTCAACCCGCCGGGCGCCGAGGCGCTTTCGCGCGCGCCCTCCGGCCGCACTGCTACGGTGAGGAGCACGGACGGCAATCCGGTCGTCCTGTGAGACAAGCTTCTCGTTCCTCCTCGTGGGTTTCGAGTCGTGTCTCGAACCCGCAACCGAAGGAGTCGAACACCAGATGTCCCAATCGTTCCCTGCGCTCGGAGTGAGCGCGCCGGTCACACGAGAGCTCGCCTCGCGTGGGATCGTCGAAGCCTTTCCGATCCAGGAGCTCGCACTGCCGGATGCGCTCGCCGGCCACGACGTGCTCGCGAAGTCGCCGACCGGCTCGGGCAAGACGCTCGCATTCGGGCTGCCGATCGTGGAGCGGGTCGACGCCGACGCGACGGTTCCCGCAGCGCTCGTGCTCGTGCCGACGCGCGAGCTCGCACTCCAGGTGAGCGACGAGCTCTCCCGCCTTGCTGCTCCGAAGGGATTGCGCGTCGCCACCGTCTACGGCGGCGCTCCCCTCGGCGCGCAGGCGAAGGAGGCGCGCGCCGCGCACGTCCTCGTTGCAACACCGGGCCGGCTCCAGGATCTCGACGACCGCCGGCTCGTCTCGCTCGACTCGATCGCCGTGCTCGTTCTGGACGAGGCGGACCGCATGCTCGACATGGGGTTCCGGCCGCAGGTCGAGCGCATCGTTCGCCGGCTGCCGAAGGCGCGCCAGACGATGCTGTTCTCGGCGACGCTGGACGGCGAGGTCGGCGAGCTGGCGCGCACGTTCACACGGAATCCGAGCCGCTTCGAGGCGGACCTTGCGCCGGCGAACGGCGATGCCGCCGTCGATCACGCCTTCGTCTCCGTCACCGCCGGCGACAAGCTCGATCGGCTGGTCGAGGTGCTCGGCGCGGAGCGCGGGCTGGCGCTCGTCTTCGTTCGGACGAAGCGGGGCGCCGACCGGCTCGCGAAGAAGCTCAAGGAGCGCGGCGTCGACGCAGCCGCCATGCACGGCGACATGACGCAGCGTGCACGGGAGCGCGCGCTCGAGCGGTTCCGCAGTGGCCGCACGACGACGCTCGTCGCCACGGACGTCGCCGCGCGCGGCCTCGACCTCGAGTCGATCAGCCACGTGATCAACTTCGACCCGCCGGAGGACGACAAGGGATACGTCCACCGCGTCGGGCGCACGGGACGCGCGGGCCGCGCAGGCCAGGGAATCACGCTCGTCCTCCCGGAGCAACAGGCGGACGTGAGCCGCGTCGCCGCCCGTCTCGGTCACAAGGAGCAGTTCGAGAGCTCGGGCATGAACACCGCCCGGCCGAAGCTCCTCTACACGAGCCGGCGCGGCCGCAACTCCCGCTGGTAGGCGAAGGGCCGCCCGAAGGCGGCCCTTCTCTCCTCGCTGGTGGGTGGTAGCGAGTCCTTCTCAGCCGTGCAGGTTGACGCGGAACGAGACGAGCCGCCGCGTCGAGACGCCCGCGAGCACGGGGTCGCCCGGCTTCGAGGCGCGGACGAACATCACGAGCAGGTGCTGCCTCGGCGTCGCGGGGAAGCCGCGCAGCGTGCGGAACTGCAGCGACACCCAGCCGTTGTCGTCGGTCGTCTGCTGAGCAGGGATCGAGACCATGTTGTACGGCACGCCGGTCGCGTAGACCTGCGCACCCTTCACCGGGCTACCGCACGTGTCCGAGACGTGGAACTTCACGGTGAACGTGCTCGTCCCGAGGGTGATCGTGCCCGGGCTCGCCTGCATCTGGTTGATCTGCAGGCGCGCCGGTGCGCTCACGTCGCTGACCGAGACGGACGACGCGCCGGCCGCCATCTTCGGGCAGCCGTTCGTCGAGGCCCCGGCGGACGTCGTGGTGGTCGGCGACGTGGTCGTCGTCGTCGCGGTGCCGCCGGCCGCCGCGATCAACGCCGTCGGCACCGACGTGGCGGTGTCGGAGCCGTCGGAGTTCTTGGCCGTGACCTGCACGCGGATCGTGTTGCCCTGATCCGCCGCCTTCAAGCTGTATTCGTTGCCCGTGGCGCCCGGGATGTCGCGACACGCGCCGCCGTCCGTGCCGCAGACACGCCACTGGTAGGTGTACGTGAAGGGCGCGGTACCGCTCCAGGTGCCGTTGTCGGCCTTCAAGAGCTCGCCCACCTGCGGCTTGCCGGAGATCGTCGGCGGCGCCGTGTTGTTCGGGGCCGCGGTCGTGCGGGCCGAGCCGATGCCGGCTGTGAGCGCGAAGAGCAAGACGGCGAGCGCGGCGACGGCCGGAAGGCCGAGCCAGCGAATTCCTCTCATCAGCATTCCTCCTGAGGGTCGTAGTGTCTTAGGGTGTGTTTTGGGAGCTTCGACCGGACCCCAAACACATCACGGGGTGGTCATCCACCGCGTTTTGGCCGCAAAGCCGTAGGTTCCGTGGAGCGGCGGGCAACCCTTACCGGATCCAAACGCTTTCCGTAGATTTGGCTCATGCGCCGCCCGGCGGGGGTCACCGGCAGCCGCCGGGTCGCGGAGCTCGCGGCGGTCGCCGCTCTCTGGCTCGGCGCGGCGCTCGGCCTGCAGGCGCTGACGACGCGCGTCGGCGACTGGTTCGTGATGACGGACGAGCTCCTCTACGAGCGGCTGGCGATCTCGATCGCGCGGGGGCGATCGCCGCTTCCCCGCGTTCACGAGGTGCTCGTGCCGAGCGTCGATCAGCTCTACCCGCTCCTCATCGCGCCCCTCTACGGCGACCAGCTCGTGCCCGCGTCGCTCCACGACGCCCACTTCGTGAACGCGTTCGTGATGAGCTCGGCGTGCATCCCCGCCTACCTCGTCGCCCGGCGCGCAACGGGGCGCGTCGCAGCGGCGTGGATCACCGCCGTCCTCTCGTTGTGCGTCCCGTGGCTCGTCCTGTCGTCCTTCCTGCTCACGGAGGTCGCGGCGTACCCGGCGTTCCTCTGGGCGGTGTACGGGATCCAGGTTGCGCTCGACTCGCCCTCGCCCCGGAAGGACGGGCTCGCGCTTCTCGGGATCGCGCTCGCCGTGCTCGCGCGAACGCAGTTCGCCGTCCTGCTCGTCGTTCTCGCGGTGGCCGCGGTCGCCGTCGACGGCCGCATGGTCCTCACCCGCCACCGAGCGCTCGCGTGGGCCTACGCCGCGCTTGCCGCCGCGGGACTCGTCCTCCTCGCGACGGGCCGCACCGCGAGCGCGCTCGGGACGTACGGCTCGACGATCCGCGGGAACCTCCTTCCGACGGACAGCGGCCGCGCGTTCACCGAGCACGTGGCGGTGGTGGCGCTCGGCGCCGGCGTGCTTCCCTTCGTGGTCGGGCTCGCGTGGCTGCTCGCGAAGGCAGTCCGCAGAGACGCGTTCGCCGTCCTCGCAGTCGTGACCGTGGTCGCGCTCGCGGTCGAGGTGACGATCTTCGACCTCCGGTTCGGCGGCGGAACGGTGCGCGACCGATACCTCTTCTACCTCGTGCCGCTCGTGCTGACGGGCTTCGCCGCTGCCGTCGTGCAGCGTTCGTGGCCGCGGTGGTCGCTTGCGCTCCCGGCCGCGGTCGTCGCGGTCGGGTTCGGAGTCGCACGGCTTCCGAGGTACGACAAGCTGAACGCGGACACACCCGTGTCGATCGTCGACAACGTGCTCGTCCGGAGCACGCAGTCGCTTGCAGGCGCGCGCATCTTCCTCGTCGCAGCGACGCTGCTCGCGATCGCGTGCTTCCTTGCATGGCGGCCGCTTCGGATCGCGGTCCTCGCGCTGACGCTGGCGATCGTGCCCGCGGGAGCCGCCTATGCCTGGGTGCGGCTCTACCGCGCGCCCGGCACGTCCGGCCGGCCGCTGACGCACCCCGCCGCGGCCCGGTTCGCGTGGCTCGACCACCACGTCGGGCTCCACCGGAAGCTGACGCTCGTTCCGTACCCGACGATCCCCGGCGACTACTGGGCCAGCGTCGGCTCGTGGTGGGACCTCGAGTTCTGGAACGTCTCGGCAGGCCGCGCCGCCTACTACCCGGGCGAGTTCGAGGAGACACCGAGCACGTTTCCGAAGCTCCATCTGCGCTTCGACCGGCGCAACGGCGCGGCGAACGTCTCACCGACCCCGTACGTCGCGCAGAGCGCGAAGGAGACGCGCTTTCGCATCAGCGGCACCGTCCGCGCCGAGCAGTACAACGTCCTGCTCGTGGACGCGAGCCGGCCGTGGCGCACGGACTGGCTGACGTTCGGCCTCACCGACGACGGCTGGACGAAGCCGGGCGTCGTCGCACGCGTGCGCGTGTTTGCCGCTCCCGGACAGACGACCCCGGTGTCGCGCTCGCTCTCGCTTGCGATCCGCGCGCCCGAATCGTCGCCGCGGACGACGTTCGACGTGCGATCGAATGTCGCCCGCTGGCACGACGACGAGGCGAATACCGGGACCGTCGTCGGCGAGATCCGCGTCTGCGTTCCCCGCACCGGCTACACGGATGTCCGGATCTCCACGCCGCTCGTCGGGCTGACGTACGGCGACATGCGGGACGCGTCGAGCTT
>Ga0070741_10018250_pt1 | contig 11394 bp, 12 predicted proteins | sample Coa_R1_4_FD_66440 | JGI IMG/M metagenome (GOLD analysis project Ga0070741, IMG submission 66440) | Surface soil microbial communities from Centralia Pennsylvania, which are recovering from an underground coalmine fire - Coalmine... | ecosystem: Environmental > Terrestrial > Soil > Unclassified ...
GCAGACGCCGCACGCGGCCGAGCTCCGCAAGCTCATCTTCTGGGCGCTGACCCAGGGTCAGCAGTCGAAGTACACGGCGAAGCTGCTTTTCGAGCCTCTGCCGAAGACCGTGCTCGCAGCGTCGGAGAAGACGCTGAAGTCGATTCACACCTAGTTCGCCTCGCGCGAGCTAGCTGCACGTTCGCGGGCTCAGCCCGCGAACGTGCAGCGGATGCGCAGGCCGTGGCCGCGCGCGCTACTTGCCTCCACCTCGCCGCCGGCCGCAGTGACGATGTGCTTCACGATCGCGAGGCCCAGGCCGGTGCCGCGGGTCGTCCGCGCTGCGTCTCCGCGGTAGAAGCGCTCGAAGAGGCGGTCGAGGGTCTTGGGGTCGACACCGACGCCGTCGTCCGCGGCCGTCAGCACCGCGCCCTCGCCGCTCCGCCGGGTCGACAGCGTGAACCGCGACCCGTGGCCGGCGTAACGGATCGCGTTCTCGGTCAGGTTCTCGGCGACGACGCGGAGCATCCGCGCACGGAGCGGCACCTCGACGCCGGGCTCTCCCTCGACGACGACCGCGACGCCCGCACGGGCGGCCGACTCCTGCAGGTCGCGGACGACCTCCTCGAGCACCGGGAGCGCGGCGGTGCGGCCGAGCGACACGACCTCCTTGCCGCTCTCGAGCTCCGACAGGAAGAGGATCTCGTCGATCAGCTCGCCCGCGCTCTCGACTTCGGCGCGTGCCTGGTCGATCAGCGCGCTCACGTCCGCGCCCGGCAGCTCGGCCGAGTCCAGCAGCACGAGGATGCGGGCGAGCGGCGTCCGAAGCTCGTGGGACACCGCGGCCGTGAACCCCGTCCGGAGCTCGTCGAAGCTGCGGTCGTCGAGCTCTCGTTCCGTCACCGAATCGTCACCAGTCTGAAACCCGAACGGACCGCCGGGCCGCACTATCGTAGGGCTCGTGGCACGCGTGCTGATCGTCGAGGACGACAGCCTGATCGCAGACGGCATGGCGCGACACCTCGTCGCCGCCGGCTTCGAGCCGGTCGTGGTCGGCAGGGGCGAGCTCGGCCTCGCGCGGCTCCGGTTCGAGAACCCCGACGTCTGCGTGCTCGACCTGATGCTGCCGGAGCTCGACGGCTGGAAGCTGATCGAGACCGCGCGTGCGGAGGGAATCGGAACGCCGATCGTTGTGGTGTCGGCCCGCGGGACGGAGCACGATCGCGTGCACGCGCTCGAGATCGGCGCCGACGACTACCTCGTCAAGCCGTTCTCGATGCGTGAGCTCGTCGCACGTGTCGGCGCGGCGGCGCGTCGCGGCGTCCGGCCGGCGGAGGAGCGGCGTGGCGACCCGATCGAGATCGAGGAGCTCCGGATCGACCCGCGCGAGGTGCAGGCGTTCGTCGAGGGCCGAAGCGCAGGTCTCACGCCCACGGAGTTCAAGCTGCTGTACACGCTCGCGCTCGACCGCGGGCGCGTCGTGACCCGCGACGAGCTCCTGCAGAAGGTGTGGGGTCGCCGGGAGACGCACCGCGATCGCACGGTCGACGTCTTCGTGCGGCGGCTGCGCCAGAAGATCGACCGCCCGGCGCCGCGCCACTCGTTCATCCACACGCGCTTCGGCGTCGGCTACAAGCTCGAGCCCGAGCCGAAGTAAAGAGTCAGACGAGCTCGCTGCTGCTCGGCGGAGGCGGCGCCGGCGTCTGGTGCCAGAGCACGATCTTCCCGTCTCGCACCGAGAAGAGCACCGCCGCCTGTCCGCCCGGCGCGTCGCAGCGATGCTGCGGCCGCCCTTCGAGCGTGAAGACGACGATCACACGCCCGTCGCCGCGGGACTCGACCGAGTCGACGCGGCTGCCGCACGGCAGCTCGGCGTTCCATCGCAACGCGTCGGCGCGCGTCGCGAGCTGCAGCGGCGCGCCCTGCACCACGGTCGCACCGTTCGCGAACAACGCTGCCGCCGCATCGTTGTCGTTCCGGTCGAGGGCCGCGCTCCACGCGCGGGCGATCTGCTCCGGGGACCGCTCGTGCGAGCCCCCGCAGCCGGTGAGCGCGGCCAGCACCAGTACGAGGGCCGCCGAACGCATGCGGATAGTCTGCCGCCCGTGGACTTCGAGCTGACGCCGGAGCAGCGCGAGATCCGCGGCGTCGCACGCGAGGTCGCGCTCGCGGAGATCGAGCCTCACGCCGCGGAGTGGGATCGCGCGCACGGCTTTCCACGGTCGCTGCTCGATGCTCTCGGCGCGCTCGGCCTGCTCGGCGTGTGTGTGCCGGAGAAGTACGGCGGTGCGGGAGCGGACTTCGTGTCGTACATCCTCGTGCTGGAGGAACTGTCGCGCGCCGACGCGGGCGTTGGCGTCACCGTCGCCGTGCACACGTCCGCGTGCACTCTGCCGATCCTCGCGTTCGGCACCGACGCGCAGCGCGCACGGTTCGTGCCGCCGCTCGCGCGCGGGGAGCAGGTCGGCTGCTTCGCGCTCACCGAGCCCGGAGCGGGATCCGACGCCGGTGCGCTCGTCACGCGCGCCGAGCCCGCCGAAGGCGGCTGGCATGTCGTCGGGGCGAAGCAATGGATCACGAACGCCGCGTTCGGCGGCCCGGTGCTGCTGTTCGCCCGGACCGACCCCGAGACCCGCACCGCGTGCGGCGTGTCTGCGTTCGTGGTCGACGGCCGGCAGATCGAGGTCACGCGTACCGAGGAGAAGCTCGGGCTCAACTCGTCCGTGACCAACGACATCGCGATCGACGCCGTCGTCGACGCCGACCGGCTACTCGGTGAAGAGGGGCACGGGTTTCGTATCGCGATGGCGACACTCGACGGCGGCCGCATCGGCATCGCCGCGCAGGCTGTCGGCATCGCGCAGGCGGCCTACGACGTCGCGCTCCGCTACGCGCAGGAGCGCCAGACCTTCGGCCGGCGTATCGCCGACCACCAGGCGATCCAGCACAAACTCGCGAACATGTCGATGGAGATCGACGCGGCGCGTCTGCTGACGCTGCGCGCGGCGTGGCTGAAGGCGAACGACCGTCCGCACACGGAGGAGGGCGCCAAGGCGAAGCTCTTCGCATCCGAGACGGCGCGCCGGCAGACGGCGGAGGCGATCCAGGTGCTGGGCGGCTACGGGTACACGAAGGAGTTCCCGGTCGAGCGCTACTACCGCGACGCGAAGATCACCGAGATCTACGAGGGAACGAGCGAGATTCAGCGCCTCGTGATCGCGCGCCAGATCCTGGGCGAGCGGCAGGCGGTCGCCTCGGAGTGAGCCCGCGCGAGCGCGACGAGCCGGTCCGGCTCACGAAGATCTACACACGCGGCGGCGACCGTGGCCAGACGTCGCTCGGTGACGGCTCGCGCGTGTCGAAGCTCGACCCGCTCGTGCGGGCCTACGGCGCCGTCGACGAGCTCAACTCGGTCGTCGGCTGGGCGCAGGCGGCTGCCGGCGACGACAGGCTCGCGCGGATCCAGAACGAGCTCTTCGACCTCGGTGCCGATCTCTCGGTGCCGTACGCCGACGACGACAAGCTGCGGATCACGCAGGCCGCGATCGACCGGCTCGAGCACGACTGCGACGAGGCGAACGCCGAGCTTCCGCCCCTCAAGAGCTTCGTCCTTCCCGGCGGCACGGAGGTCGCGGCGCGGTTGCACGTCGCGCGCTCGGTGTGCCGCCGGGTCGAACGCGAGGTGATCGGCGTCAGCGAGGAGCGGACGGTCAACCCGCTCGCACCCGTCTACCTGAACCGGCTCTCCGACCTGCTCTTCATCCTCGCGCGGGCAGCGGCGAGCGGCGGTGACGAGCCGCTGTGGAAGCCCGGCGCGTAGCCCGACGCGCGTTCGGGCATCATCAGCTGGAGAGAGCGATGGCGACGACGAAAGAGCCCCGCGACACCACCGGCCTCGGCGCCTGGCGCCGCGAGGTCTACGACGCCGCCTCCGAGCGCAAGGGGCAGCTGTTCTCGACGATGTCAGGGGTCGAGAACGAGCCGTTGCAGACGCCGGAGTCGGCGCCGGTGGACTACGAGCGCGACCTCGGCTATCCCGGCGAATATCCGTTCACGCGCGGCGTCTATCCGTCGATGTACCGCGGGCGGCTGTGGACGATGCGGCAGTTCGCCGGCTTCGGCACGGCCGAGGAGACGAACGAGCGCTTCCGCTATCTGCTCGACCACGGCCAGACGGGGCTGTCGACGGCGTTCGACATGCCGACGTTGATGGGATACGACTCGGATCATCCCCGTTCGCTCGGGGAGGTCGGGCGCGAGGGCGTCGCGATCGATTCGCTCGAGGACATGGAGACGCTGTTCTCCGGGATCCCGCTCGGCGAGGTGTCGACGTCGATGACGATCAACTCGCCTGCGGCGATGCTGCTCGCGTTCTACGTGTGCGTCGGTGAGGAGCAGTCGGTCGGGCGCGACCGGCTGCGGGGGACGATCCAGACGGACATCCTGAAGGAGTACATCGCGCAGAAGGAGTACATCTTCCCGCCGGAGCCGTCGATGCGGCTCGTCACGGACATGGTCGAGTTCTGTGCGCGCGAGATGCCGTTGTGGCATCCGATCTCGATCAGCGGCTACCACATCCGGGAGGCAGGGTCGACCGCGGCGCAGGAGCTTGCGTTCACGCTGGCGGACGGCTTCACGTATGTCGAGTGGGCGGTCGAGCGCGGGCTGGACGTCGACGACTTCGCGCCCCGCTTGTCGTTCTTCTTCAATGCGCATCTCGATTTCTTCGAGGAGATCGCGAAGTACCGTGCGGCGCGCCGGATCTGGGCGCGCGAGTTGCGGGAGCGGTTCGGGGCGAAGAATCCGCGATCGTGGTTGATGCGCTTCCACACGCAGACGGCGGGTGTGTCGTTGACGGCGCAGCAGCCGGAGGTGAACATCGTGCGGACGGCGATCGAGGCACTCGCGGCGGTGCTCGGCGGCACGCAGTCCCTGCACACGAACTCGTTCGACGAGGCACTCGCGCTTCCGACCGAGGACGCGGTGCGGCTTGCGTTGCGGACGCAGCAGGTGATCGCGCATGAGACCGGTGTCGTGAACACGATCGACCCGCTCGGCGGCTCGTACCACCTCGAGCACCTGACGAACGAGCTGGAGGCGCAGGCGTACGACTACTTCGACCGGATCGGCAAGCTGGGCGGCGTCGTCGAGGCGATCAAGGACAACTTCTTCCAGCGCGAGATCGCGGAGGCGTCGTTCCGCTACCAGTCGGAGGTCGAGTCGCAGCAGCGGATCATCGTCGGCGTCAACCGCTACGAGCTCGCCGACGACACGGCGCCGGAGATCCTCAAGATCGACCCCGCGCTCGAGCGCAAGCAGGTCGACCGCGTACAGGCCCTGCGCGCGCGCCGCGACACCACCGCCGTCGAGCAGGCACTCGCGCAACTGCGCGTCGCGGCGGCACGGCCCGACCACAACCTGATGCACCCGATCCTCGACGCCGCCCGCGCCTACGTGACGATGGGCGAGATGTGCGACGTCCTCCGCGACGCCTGGGGAACCTGGCGCGAGACACCCGTCTTCTGAAGTCGGGTTAACTTCGACTCAACAAATCGCGCAAACCGGCCGCGGCGGTTGCTCGTCTACTCTTCCAGCGGATATGGGCGCCGATCCACTCGACTCGCTGTTCGAACAACGCGAGCACACCCACAGGCCCGGCTGGCACAAGGCTCTGCCGTGGCTCGTCGGGATCGTGGTCGTGGCCGGTGGCGTCGCGGCGCTGATCGTCTTGCTCCCGAGCTCGAACGGGGACACGTCGACGCCGCTCAATCCGAACGTGCCGGCGAAGATCGTCTCGAAGCCGCCGAAGTCGGTGAAGCTCGACCCGACCGCCGAGAAGGTCGCGCGGCGCTTCATCAGGACGGCCGTCGCGCGAAAGCACCTCAGGGAGGCGTACTCGCTCGCCGGCCCGCAGATCCTCCAGGGGCAGTCGCTCAAGTCGTGGATGACCGGGAACAACGCAGTCATCCCGTTCCCGGTCGACAAGGTTACGATCGCGCCGATGAAGGTCGACTACTCGCACAAGGACGACGCCCAGATCGAAGTCGCGCTGCTGACGAAGCCCAACTCCGGCGTGAAGTCGCAGCTGTTCGTGATGCAGCTGAACCGGATTCACGGCAAGTGGGTCGTGAACAGCTGGGTGCCGCGCGCGACGGCGTTCGTCCACTCGCAGCAGTAGCGGGGCTGCGCGCGGGCGAGACTCCGTCGTCCATATGCCCGGCAGGCTCTCGTCTCCACGGTTCCGGCGCCGCCTCGCATGGTTCGGCGGGATCGCGGTGTGCGTCACGGGCGTCGTTGTGGCTGCGGTCGCGATCGGGAACACGGGTGGGTCGACCGCGACGCCGATCGACACGAACGCGAAGGCGTGGATCTCGACCGAGCCAGCCTCGGTCACCTTGAGCGCGGCGGACCGCCGCGCCGTGTTCCGCGTGTCGACGGACTTCATCCGCACGGCCGTCGTGCGCAAGCACCTCGACTCCGCGTGGAAGCTGCTCGGTCCCGAGATGCGCGCGGGCCAGACACGCGCATCGTTCGACACAGGCAACAACAACGTGGTCCCGTTTCCGGCCGTAGGCGTCGCGACGTGGGACCTTCTCTACAGCTACCGCGACAATGTGGCGCTCGACTTCGCGCTCGTCGGGTCGAAGAAGAGCGAATGGGCGGGAAAGACGTTCACGATCGTGCTCGAGCGCTCCCGTTCCAGGCCCCGGCGCTGGCTTGTCTCGTCGTGGACGCCCCGCGGGGTCGGCGGTGCGGGCCAGATCCGCGACTACACGAAGCTCTTTCCGGCGGCGACTCCGCGCAATCCGCTCGACGCGCGGTGGCTGCTCGCGCCGGCGGGTGTGATCGGCGCGATGATCGTCGCGCTGATCGGGTGGGGCGTGCGGTCGAAGCTGAAGTACCGCCGCGCGGTGCGCCGCTACCAGGAGCTGCTGGGGCACCGCGGCGGCACGCGGCCCGTCTGAGCGCTCGGCGCCGCTCCTATACTCCTCGCCGTGGCCGGCAAGATTCGTGTGGTGATCGCGAAGCCCGGCCTCGACGGCCACGATCGCGGCGCGAAGATCATCGCGCGGGCGTTGCGTGACGCCGGCATGGAGGTCATCTACACCGGGCTGCACCAGACGCCCGAGCAGATCGCCGAGACTGCGATCCAGGAGGATGCCGACGCCGTCGGCATCTCGATTCTGTCGGGCGCGCACATGACGCTCGTGCCGCGCATCCTCGAACTGCTGCGCGCCGAGGGCGCCGAGGACGTCGTCGTGGTCGTCGGGGGCACGATTCCCGCCGACGACGTCATCGCCCTGAAGGAGCAGGGGGTGGCGGAGGTGTTCACGCCGGGTGCGCCGACCTCCGAGATCGTCGACTTCTTGCAGGCCCGCGTCGCCGTCTAGCGGAGCGCGAGTAAAGTCACGCCCCGATGAAGGTTGCCGTGTGCGTGAAAGCCGTGCCCGACGCCGCCTCGGGCCGCCGGATCGACCCGTCGACGAAGCGGCTCGACCGGTCGGGTGAGCTCGCGATCTCCGAGTGGGATACGTACGCGATCGAGGAAGCGCTGGTCCTCACGGAGGCGGCCGGCGACGGCGAGGTCGTCGTCGTGTCGCTCGGGCCCGAGCGCGCGGTCGACGCGGTGCGCAAGGCGCTCGCGATGGGCGCCGACCGGGCCGTCCTCGTGACCGACCCGGCGTTCGAAGGCGCCGACCTGCTCGGGACCGCGAAGGCGCTCGCCGCCGCGCTCGAGCGCGAAGCGCCGGATCTCGTGCTGTTCGGGCAGCAGTCGGCGGACGGCGGCGGCGCGTGCCTCTGGGCGGCCGTCGCAGACCGGCTCCGCCGGCCGATCGTGTCGCAGGTGAGTGAGCTCACGGTCGACGGCGGAACGCTCACCGGAAAGCGGCAGACCGAGTTCGGCTACGACACCCTTCGTCTGCCGCTGCCGGCGGTCGTCGCGGTCGCCGACTCGATCAACACGCCCCGGTATCCGTCGCTGAAGGGGATCATGGGTGCGAAGAAGAAGCCGCAGGAGACGCTCGCGGCGGCCGACGTCGGGGGTCTCGACGAGTCGCGCACGACGGTGCTCGCGCTCAACCCGCCGCCGGCGCGCGGCGAGGCGCGGCGGATCGACGACGACGGGACCGCGGCCGAGAAGATCGTCGAGTTCCTCGCCGAGCGGAGGTTGCTGTGAAGACGCTCGTGTTCCTCGAGCACCACGACGGCGCGATCCAGAAGGGTGCGCTCGGCGTCCTCGCGAAGGCGGTTGCGCTCGGCGGCGCCGTCGCAGGTGTGCTCACGGGATCCGATGTTCGCGCGCTCGCCGAGGAGGCGGGAGCGCACGGCGCGCCGACGGTATGGGTCGCCGACGACGAGCGGCTCGCCGCGCCGCTGCCGCAGCCGCGCGTCGACGTGCTCGCGAAGCTCGTGCGCGACGAGGGCTTCGACACGGTCCTGTTCGCGCAGTCGGTGCTCGCCGCGGACGTCGCGGCCGGGCTTGCGGCGCGGCTCGACGCCGGGCTCAACTGGGACCTCGTCGACCTGAACGCCGACGGTGTCGGCACGCGGCCGGCCCTCGCCGACAGCGTCTACGTCGACGTCGGCTGGACGGACGGCCCGCGGCTCGCGGTGTTCCGCAGCGGGACGTTCGACCCGAGCCGAACCGGCGGCACCGCCGAGGTGAAGGACGCGGCGGTCGAGCTCGAGGACTTCTCGACGCTCGCGGAGATGGTGGAGCAGGCGCACGCCGAGCAGCAGGGGCCGTCGATCGAGGAGGCGGACGTGATCGTGGCCGGCGGCCGGGGGCTCGGCGAGCCGGAGAAGTTTTCGCTCGCAGAGGAGCTCGCGCAGGCGCTCGGCGGCGCGGTCGGCGCGACGCGCGCGGTGGTCGACGCGGGGTGGTATCCGTACTCGGCGCAGGTCGGCCAGACGGGCAAGACGGTGTCGCCGAAGCTGTACGTCGCGCTCGGCATCTCGGGCGCGATCCAGCACAAGGTCGGCATGCAGAGCTCGAACGTGATCGTCTCGATCAACAAGGATCCGAACGCGCCGATCTTCGAGTTCTCCGACCTCGGCGTCGTCGGCGACCTGCACGAGATCGTCCCGAAGCTCACCGAGCTCGTCCGCGCGCGCCGGTCGTGATCGTGCGGCCGTCCGACTTCCCGCCGCCGTGGTCGGCCGGCGAGGCGTTTCGGCCGCCGACGGATCCGGCCGACGAGCGGATCGAGGTCGGATTCCTCGTGGTCGGCGCCGGGCCGGCGGGGCTGGCGGCGGCGATCCGGCTCGGACAGCTGCTCGAGGAGCACCCGGAGCAGGCCGAGCGGCTCGGCGACGTGCCGGTCGCAGTGCTCGAGAAGGGCAAGGCGCCGGGGGCGCACCTGGTCTCCGGCGCGGTCGTGAACCCGCGCGCGCTGCAGCGGTTGTTCCGCGGCCGCAAACGGCTCGACCAGCTGCCGTTCGCGGGTCCGGTGGAGGCGGAGTCGGTGCTCTTCCTGACGCGCAAGCACGCGTACCGGATCCCGACGCCGCCGACGATGGTGAACGACCGCAACCACATCGCGTCCCTTTCGCGCCTCGGTGGGTGGCTCGCGGAGGAGGCGGAGTCGCTCGGGGCGACGGTGCTGCCCGAGACGGTGGCGGAGTCGCTGCTCGTCGAAGGCGGGCGGGTCGTGGGGGTGCGAACCGGCGACCGCGGCCGCGGGCGGAACGGCGAGGCGCTCGCGAACTTCGAGCCGGGGTCGGATCTGACGGCGCGTGTGACGATCCTCGCGGAGGGCACCCAGGGGCACCTCACCGGCGCGGCGCTCGAGCGGTTCGGGCTGCAGGGCGAGAACCCGCAGGTGTGGGCGCTCGGCGTGAAGGAGGTGTGGCGGGTGCCGCGGCCGCTTCGGCGGGTGATCCACACGATGGGCTGGCCGCTTCGCGCGCGCGCGAAGTACCGCGAGTTCGGCGGCTCGTTCATCTATCCGGTCGGCGAGGACCTGGTCACGATCGGGATGGTCGTCGGGCTCGACTACCGCGACACGGCGCTGTCGGTGCACGACCTCCTGCAGGAGCTGAAGACGCATCCGCGGATCCGGCGGATCCTCGAGGGCGGCGAGCGCGTGCAGTGGGGGGCGAAGACGATTCCGGAGGGCGGCTTCGTCGCGCTGCCGCGGCGGTTCCACGCGCCCGGCCTGCTGCTCGCAGGCGACGGGGTCGGGCTCGTCAACGTGCCCGCGCTGAAGGGGATCCACTACGCGATCGAGTCGGGCCGGCTCGCGGCCGAGGCGGCCTGGCGGACGCTCGCGCGCGGGACGTCGGCGCGTGCCGCGCTTGCGTCCTACGACGAGTCGCTGCGTTCGTCGTTCATCTGGCGCGATCTGCGCGAGGTGCGGAACATGCGCCAGGCGTTCGGGCACGGATTCTACGTCGGCGGCGCGCTCGCGAGCGCGATGACCGCGTCGAAGGGACGCTTCCCGCCCGGCGAGTCGCGGACCGAGCGCGATGCGGAGCAGTCGCTGCTGCACACGCGCCGCGCCGATCTCTATCCGGCGCCGGACGGACGGCTGACGTTCGACAAGCTCTCGAGCGTGTTCGCGTCGGGGAACCGCACGCGCGACGACCAGCCGAATCACATTCGCGTGCAGACGCGCGTGCCGCGCGAGCTGGCGGAGCTCTGGGCGCACATGTGCCCGGCGCAGGTGTACGAGGTGGGGGAGGAAGACCGCGACGGAACCGTCGAGGTGCACCTCGCACCCTCGAACTGCGTCCAGTGCGGCGCGATCACCGCCAAAGGCGGCCGCCTCACGCCGCCGGAAGGCGGCAGCGGCCCCGAGTACACGATCACGTAGCGACTCGGTGGCAGGTTCGTCACGGTGGCTGCCACCGAGCGGGTCCGTCCGGGCCGGTTGCGTCACAAAACTCGACGAACCGCTCGACGGCACGCTCCGGGCGAGGCGCGAACAGCTCCAGGAGCTCGCCGGTCGCCAGGTGTGCGAAGGACAGCGCGAGCCCGATCGTCGCCGCGTAGCTCGACCACGCGTAACCCTGGAGCGGGCCTGTGCGGCCGGCGCGCCTCGGGTTCTGGACGACGTAGCGAATTGCATTCAGCAGCCGTCGGTCGTCCGCGATGTGCTCGCTCCAGTAGCGCTTCCCGAACAGATGGTTGATCCGCCCATGCCGAGCGTTGAACCGCAGCGCGTACGCCGTGTTCAGCTCGCACATGCCCCGCGCAAGGCCGCGATCGCCGACGCTGATTACCAGGTGATAGTGGTTGCGCATCAGGCAGTAGGCGTAAATGGTCCAGCCGTGCTTGGCGCAGACGTCGACGAGGATGCGCATGAAGTCGCGACGATCGACGTCGTTCATGAAGATCCGCTGTTTGTTGTTTCCGCGCGTGACGACGTGATGGAAGCCCGGCCGCTCGTCGCGGAGCTTGTACGGCATTCG
>Ga0070741_10018251_pt1 | contig 11394 bp, 11 predicted proteins | sample Coa_R1_4_FD_66440 | JGI IMG/M metagenome (GOLD analysis project Ga0070741, IMG submission 66440) | Surface soil microbial communities from Centralia Pennsylvania, which are recovering from an underground coalmine fire - Coalmine... | ecosystem: Environmental > Terrestrial > Soil > Unclassified ...
CTGAAGCCATAGCGATGTGCCAGCATCGATTCCAGAAACGTTGTCGTCCCCGATTTCAGCATCTCGGCAATACACAGCCGCGCGCTCACATAGCCATCCTCCTCCGTAAAATTTCCCTGCAACACCCACACCCGGTCACACAACCACTCTATCAGTGCCATATCATCAGCGCAACCCCGAATCAACGCCTGAGCCACATGCACATGTGTATCGATCAGACCCGGTATAATCACCTTTCCCTGCACATCAACCACTTGCTCATCTGGATACTGCGACAATAAAGCATCCGTCTTTCCCACGCCTACAATACGATTTCCTCGTATCGCAATTGCCCCGTCGCTGATAATCTCCCTTGCCGGGTTCATCGTAATAATCGTTGCATTCTTAAATAACATCGTTCATCTCCTACCCTTCAGAAATTGGGAATATCAGTGAGCCGCTCGCGCATTTCAAGGCTTCTTAGTAGCGGCCCCCAGCATACGCCCAAAGGCTGATTCCAGAAGCTGTGCTTCCTCTAGCGTCAACCACTGAGCAAAATACTCAGCAATACCTCTGGCATAGGTTGGCCATGTTTGCCGCAGAGTCGCAATGCCCTGCTCGGTAATCACGGCATATGCCCCCCGACGATCCGTTCCAGAGCGGTCTCGTAGCAACAACCCTTCCGCTTCGAGCCTATCTACTAGACGTGTTAACCCACTTCGGCTCAAGACCACGCGCTCGGCCAGTTCATGCATGCGCAACCGTTGCTCAGGTGCCTCATACAGTTCGATAAGCACATCATAGGTTGACAGTGGCGGCAGCCTGGCCGCCACCAAATCGTGGTCAATGCGGTCGATGATGGTGGCATGCGCTTTGAGAAAGACGCGCCAGGCTGCAAGATGTTGATCTGAAAGATATTCCTCGCTCATAGAGCTTAGTATAACATAGAGAAGTTGTTGTTGCAACCATTGACAATACAACAAAATGCTGCTATATTATCTGATTAGTTGCACATGCAATGATACGCAAAGCAATGATATATGTAAGAGATACTTCCTCTTGCAGCGAAGACCGTGTGACGCAAGCAGTCGAAAGGAGACAGAGCATGAGTTGGCAATTCGATCCTGGACATACCTATATCGGTTTTAGTGGTCGTCATCTGATGGTGGCAACCGTCCGAGGCGAATTTGAGCAGTTTAGTGGCACCGTGAAATTCGATGAACAGGACATCACCAGTTCGCAGGCGAACATCCAGATCGAAGCGGCCAGTGTCACTACTCATAATGCCCAGCGGGATGAACACTTTCGCTCGGCAGATTTCTTCGATGTAGAACACTATCCGTACATCATCTTTAAGAGTAAGCGCGTGATCATGCAGGACGCGCATCATGGACAGATTGTTGGTGACCTGACCATTCGCAATATCACGCGAGAAGTGGTATTGGATGGGGAATATAGCGGAGTGAGCCAGACTCCCTGGAACACCTACAGCGCCGGATTCAGCCTCCGTGGCAAAGTGAACCGCAAAGAGTGGGGCATGAAATGGAATATGGTGTTGGCGGGAGGTGGCCTGGTCGCCAGTGATGAGATCACCTTAGCCATTGATCTCGAACTCACCAGGCCAGTGGAAGTGTTGACAGCTTCCCAGGTCGGAGAAGCTTCGGCGTGAGGAAAAACTCCTTCATCTAACCTTACTGGAGCGAATGTTTTTGATCCTCTACCTCAGGTGGACCAGCTGGCCTCGATAAGAGAAACAACGAGCCTCAGTATTCGGTTCACCTGAGCGGCTGGGCATCTTACCGCTCAGGTGAACCATATCCTGGTGATCCAGACACCAATGCACCACGTAGCCCCTTGTAGGCAATTGAACACGACTTGCTCTACTTAATCGCTGAATCGCGAGCACAATCTGAAAAAAATCCCCCACTCACCCGTGTGAATCAACGGTATATCTTTTTCCCCAAACACTCCTTCAGACTGTCAAGGATAGCCAATAAGACAATTTGCTATTAGATAGTCTTCGGTGAACTACAATGAGGTAGGATTCCCTAAAAGTACTGTTCAGTCAGCCTTCCTTGACGAAAAATATTAGGGCATGCTAATATTCTCACAAGGTTACCTATTAGGGGATGCTAATACATAAACTTATAAACATATCCATCTCCCTTAGTAGGTGGACCGGTGAACAGGTCAATAGATCACTGTAGTTCCATGCCAGTAAGAACAAGCGCTGGAGAAGGACCACCAGCCGCAAGAAAGACCATGCATACCTGATATGGGCAACAGAGTGATCAAAACCAGGGCCAATAACAAAACAGGGGGAGGATCATATCTCATGGCAGACAACGATGGTAAGCGACAAGACCAGGCTCCTATCTCCGAGTCCTCATCGGGATCATCAGTCTCAACATCAGAGTTACCGCGAGAACAAACACAGCTCGAAACAGCCCCGCCCGAAACAATTCCATCACAAAACGGGCATGTGAGGTCTTCACGTCGCACCCTTTTGAAGCTGGGCGCAGTCGTGGGAGGATCACTGATCGTCGTAGGAGGCGCAGCATTTGCAGCGCAAAATTACCTGAAGCGTCCTGCACCTACAGTTATAAGTCAGGTACCTCAGGTAAAGGGCATAACGCAGAATTTCAATCTCTATATACGCACCACACAGGTCGTTATGCCTGATAAGACCAAAATCTGGTGCTTCGGCTTTACCGATGACCCCAAAGGATCCGCGAAAGTCCCTGCCCCACCTATTATCGTCAACGAGGGCGATACGGTCCACGTGACCCTGCACAACGATAAAGATCCGACCAAGTCAGCAAACAATCCAACTGGTGATGGGCACACCGTTCACATGCATGGGTTGGATCTGCCAAGTGCGATGGATGGTGACCCTATGACCGCCCCTGGCGGTCACGCCGTCATGGAGGGACAGAGCTATACGTACAGTTTTGTCGCCAAAAACCCTGGGACATACTGGTACCACTGTCACTCTCAGGCAGCCGAGCACATTCAGATGGGTATGTATGGTGCTCTTGTCATCCGACCTAACGCACAACCTAAATTGGCCTATCCAGGCACATCGGCCTTCGACAAAGAATATATCTTTGTCTTGAGCGATATGGACAGCGGGAGGCACCAGCAGGACTACAACAACATATATCAGGGCGGTGAGGATGTCAACTGGACCCAGTATCAGGCCAACTATTTCCTGATCAATGGCAAAGCCTGGCCCGACACTATGATGGACCCGCAGGATAATATTGTCGCCACCGTAGGCCAGACTGTGCTGGTCCGCCTCATCAACGCTGGCTATCAGGTCCACTCGATGCACTCTCATGGCTACCACTTCCAGGTCCTTGGCAGCGATGGTCGCAAGCTCGCAGATCCATACTTGAAAGATACGTTGGATGTCGCCCCTGGAGAGCGCTATGAAATCCTCTTCAAGTTTGATCAGGCAGGGCGCTACATGTTCCATGACCATCAGGAACAAAATACGACCAACAATGGCAAGTACCCTGGCGGCATGATCACTATGATCTCAGTGAACAATCCAGATGGCTCCAACCCTGTGCCTATGGATCAAATGATGAACGCGAGCTAAGGACTAGTGAAGCTTGTGCTGACATGATCGCCTTCAGGAAGGCTGGATAGAAAAATAGCGTTAATACCAATATATTAGTACTTTTCTCCTAAAAAAGGAATAACATTTTCACACGAGCAGATGGATATGGTAATATCGAGATCAGGAGATCTTGATAGAGAACATTCAAGATAAATCAGCTCTTTCAGTAAGATGGGTGTCAAACTTATTGTTATATAAGAAACATCCTCTTGCTTTGAAAGTAGTTTGATGTATAAGACAACAATGACAGAAAAACGTTATCTGTCGTTACTATCGTTCTGTAGTAGAACAAGAGTAAAAGGAGAGTTTGCGATGAAGTCTTTCGTACGACCCGTTCATTCCTGGATCTTGCTTGGTTGCCTTGCTATGCTCATGCTCGTACTGGCAGCATGCGGCGGCGATAGCGGTTCGGCCGCCTCTTCCAGCAGCAACAATAGTGCCAGTAGCAGCAGTAACACCAGTGCCAGTAGCAGCAGTCCAAAGTCAGTGATGACGGTGATGGTAAAAGAGGCAAAGGGAGCTAGCGGCGATGTCTACACATTTTCCCCCGCTACGATTACAGTAAACAAGGGTGACACCATCACCATCGAAAACGATAGCGATGAGTTGCAAGACATCGACTCAGGCGATGCTCAAAAAGCTGGTGTGGATAAGGCTATTCCAGTCAATCAATCAGGCACGATGACCTTCAACAACGCTGGAACCTTCACTATCAAGAGCGAAAAAGGTGCAACGATCACCGTAACCGTGAAGTAATTCCCCTCATAGCAGCTACTATATACATGGCGGATATCCCTTGATGAGGATATCCGCCATTTTTGAACCGCAAAGCTTTGACCGCCTCCCCGTTACCGCAACACTGTGCCGAGATCCCAGATTTGAACGCTTCTATCCTGTCCTGCCGAGGCCAGTACTCTATCAAAACAAGATTGAACAGTAAACTTATCACAGCCCTCTTGATTTCTCGGGAATATCATGTTATATTAAAAGTAATGAAGCAAACTTTCAGCTTCATCTTTCATCTCTTCTCACAATTATATCGTGGCAACTGTCACATCCGTCACAACCGTTACATCCTTCGTCTCATCTCACAATTATGTTAACACGAACTTCACAACCATTACATCTTTCATCATTTCTCACAATTATGCCGCTACAACTGTCACATTCGTCACAATCATTCCATTCTCATCTTCAGGCATTCAATGCCTCTCACAAAAATTTTGTCCCAACTGTCACAATCATCCCAATATATCAATTTTTAAGGAAAAAGCCTTCTTTCAACTGTCACAACCGTCACAAACGATACAGTCTTCAATTCATCTCACAAAATCACCACTCAGATTTCAGAGATGAGATACAGACCCGAGGTAATCATCTTGCACAAACGCCATCACAAGTGTCACAATGATCACAAAGCAGGCGATGATCCGCTCCTTAGAGAACGCACCGCTACCACAACAACCGTGTTCGCACAGGGCACGCATAGCGACATTACCTGCCCCCAGGCGGTCTGTTGCTTGCACTAATAGAAAGTCAGGAAACCGTCTTATGTTCACATTGCAAGAGGTGAATGCCCTCGATCAGGATAACTTTACAACAGCTTTAGCCCCTTTATTTGAGGGGCCTCCCTGGATCGTTGCTCAGACATGGCACGCTCGTCCGTTTCACAGCCTGAAGCAACTCCATGACGCCTTATGCACAGTGATGTATAATGCTCCTGTCGAGCAGCAAATCGCGCTGCTGCAATCACACCCGGACCTGGTTGGACGAGCTGCCCTGGCCGGGACGCTCTCTCCCGAGTCAACCGGTGAACAGGCCTCTGCAGGTCTCAACCGCCTCTCTCCCGAGGAGATTGCGGCCTTCACTCGGTTCAACCAGGAGTACCGTGCGCGTTTTGGCTTCCCTTTCGTTATCTGTGCACGCGAGAACAAAAAAGAGAGTATCCTGGCAGGTTTTGCTACGCGCCTCCAGCACTCACGCGAGCAAGAAATCGCCATCGCGCTCGGCGAGGTTGCCAAAATCTGCACTTTCCGTTTACACGATCTTCTTCTTGAGGATGAAAATCATGGATAAACTTGTCTCCAATAATAATCCGCAATACACCTACGATATCAGCTACGGTAAGGCTCACGTTCCCCTTTACCGCGTCTATGCGACGCCTCTGACGGGTATTACTCCCATCCCCGAATCGGCCTTTACCGGCAGGGATAACACGCTTTTCGCGCTGGAGGTTGATATCGAGGTCTTTAGCCAACATGTGCTCCCTGCCTACACGCATGGCGACAATACCCAGGTCGTTGCCACCGACAGCATGAAAAACTTTGTGCTACGGCACGCGCTCACTTTCAACGGCTCAACGCTCGAAAGTTTTCTCGCTTCGCTTGGACGCCAATTCCTCACAACCTATCCGCAGATGCAGAGTATCCGTCTGACCGCCAGAGAGCTTCCTTTCGCGACCGTTCCTGTTCCACAGTTCGCTACTGCTACTTTTGCTGCCAGCAATGTGCTGTACAAGCGTTCGCACGACGACTTTGCCATTGCTCAGATTGATTTCTCGCTTGATGGCGATACTGTCGCCATCACTGATCATCGCTGTGGTCGCCTCGACCTGCAACTGCTCAAGGTCACAGGCAGTTCCTTCACGCGTTTTGTGCAGGATGGCTACACGACTTTGCCAGAGCGCAGTGATCGCCCCCTATTTATTTACCTTGATGTATACTGGAGATATGCGAATGTTGCCTCTATGCTGACCTCTGATCTGGCACAGTATGTTGCAGCCGAACAGGTACGCGATGTTGTGCAGGTTGTTTTCCACGAGTTCGTCAGTGAGTCGATCCAGCACCTTGTGCACGAGATAGGTCTTCGGCTCCTGGAGCGATTTCCACAGCTCGCCGAGGTCTCTTTCGAGGCGCAAAATCGCACCCGTGACCCCATGTTTACATCTGACAGTGACGACAGGGTGAAGGTCTATAGTGATCCATTTCCTGCATATGGTTCCATTAAACTCACGTTGAAGAGGGCTGTCTGATGGGAGGCCGTCTTACCACGCATGTACTCAATACGGCTGAGGGCTGTCCAGCTTGCAATATGATCATCGAACTCTGGCGCATCGATACTACTGATACTGGACCAGTGCGGCTCAAGACGGTACGTACCAATGCCGATGGTCGCACCGCAGTCCCTTTGCTTGCTGATGACGAACTCCAGGTCGGTATCTACGAGATCGTTTTTGAGGTAGGCAACTACTTTGCTACTCGGACACAAGCGACTACGACGCTGCCTTTCCTGGATCGTGTCCCTGTGCGCTTCGGCATCGCCGACCCAACTGCCCATTATCACGTGCCCTTGCTGGTCTCGCCCTGGTCCTATACCACCTATCGAGGAAGCTGACTATGACCGTTGAAACCTCCGCGCACACTATTATGGAGCGCTGCAATCTTCTGGCAAGCTATAGCGAAGAGCCTGGTCGCCTCACCCGCCGTTTCGCCACGCCTGCGCTACGTCAGGCAAACGCTACGGTTGCTGAGTGGATGCGTGCGGCGGGTATGACCGTTCGGCAGGATCACATCGGGAATGTCATCGGACGCTATGAAGCCGACCGTGGCCCCTTTGGGGGTCATGCTCAAACCAAAACTTTGCTGATTGGTTCGCACCTCGATACGGTGCGCGATGCAGGCAAATATGATGGTCAGCTTGGTGTGCTGACCGCTCTGGCCTGCGTTGAGCTGCTGCACGAGCGCAATCAGCGCCTTCCCTTCGCGCTCGAAGTGCTTGCCTTTGCCGATGAGGAGGGTTTGCGCTATCACACCACCTATCTTGGGAGTCGAGTGGTCGCTGGTACGTTCGAGCCAGACCTGTTGCGCCTGACCGATAATGCCGGTGTTACGATGGCGGAGGCGATCCGCTCCTTTGGTGGCAATCCCGACGCTCTCTCCCAATCGAAACGCCGCAGCGATGATCTGCTCGGTTACGTCGAAGTTCATATCGAGCAGGGGCCAGTCCTGGAATCGCTCAACTTGCCGGTCGGCGTCGTTTCTGCCATCACGGGATCTAGCCGTATGCTCGTCACTTTTACCGGGCAGGCTGGTCATGCCGGAACGGTCCCTATGTCTGCCCGGCACGATGCTCTTTGTGCAGCAGCGGAATTCATCCTGGCCGCTGAGAAGCTGGCCCGCAGCCAGCCCGGTCTGGTCGCTACGATCGGACAGCTCACTGTACACCCCGGTGCCAGCAATGTCATTCCCGGCGAGGTCATTTTGAGCCTGGATGTACGCCACCAGAGCGATAGCATACTTGAAGATGCCTGCCAGCAATTGCAGCGCCAGGCTTATCAGATTAGTGAGGCTCGGGAATTATCACTGACATGGCAGCACGTCCAGAAATATGACATGACGCCGTGCAAGCCCTATTTTACACAGCTGTTAGCGCAATCAATCGAGGCTGCTGGCTATCCTGCTCACTTCCTCGCCAGCGGAGCGGGGCACGATGGCAACACCATGTCGACGATTGCGCCAATTGCGATGCTCTTTGTCCGTTGCAAAGGGGGGATCAGCCACCATCCTGACGAAGCAATTACGACCGAAGATGTAACCGTAGCACTCAAGGTGATGGAACATTTCCTTACCCTCTTAGCACAAAAAAGGGAGCAAGGTCAAATATCATGAGCCTGTATGATTTGATCGTTCGCAATGGCACCCTGGTCATGCCAGCCAGCCTTAGTTCTGCTGATCTTGCAGTCGCTGATGGTCGCATCGTTGCTATCGGCCAGCAGCTTGCAGGAACAAGCAAAGAGGAAATCGCTGCCGATGATCTGCACATCTTCCCTGGTGTCATCGATGCCCATGTCCACTTCAACGAGCCTGGGCGTACCGAATGGGAGGGTTTCGCGACGGGTACGCGTGCTCTGGCGGCAGGCGGTACAACGACGTTTTTTGACATGCCCCTCAACGCTCATCCGCCGACGCTCGATGCGGCCAGTTTCGACCTCAAACTTGCTGCTGCTCGGGCTTCATCGCTCGCCGATTTCGCCTTGTGGGGTGGCTTGGTGCCAGGAAATCTCGATTCCCTGGACGAACTCGCTGCTCGTGGCGTCATCGGCTTCAAAGCCTTTATGTCCAATAGCGGCATCTCCGATTTCTCCTCTGTTGACGATCTTACCCTCTACGAAGGCATGGCCCGTGCAGCTCGTCTTGGGCGCATCGTCGCGTTACATGCAGAGAATGATCAGATTACTGGGGCCCTGGCTCAACGTGCTCTGGCCCAGGGGCGCAAGGGCATACGCGATTACCTTGCCTCGCGTCCTGTTATTGCTGAGCTAGAAGCAATCGAGAGAGCCATTACCTTTGCAGCTGAAACCAGCTGTGCACTACATATCGTACATGTCAGTTGCGGGCGCGGTATACAATTGATCAAAGCGGCACAAGAGCGTGGCATTAACGTCAGTTGCGAGACCTGCCCACACTATCTCGTGCTCACTGAAGATGATATGGAAGCCCTAGGAGCAGTGGCAAAGTGCGCTCCGCCATTGCGTTCTAAGGCAGATCAGGACTCGCTTTGGCAGTATCTCCGAGCAGGCAGCGTGCCAATGGTGACATCTGATCATTCCCCTGCTCCAGCCTCCATGAAAACCTCGGCAAATTTCTTCGAGGTCTGGGGAGGTATCTCAGGTTGTCAATCTCTGCTCTCATTACTGCTCACAGAGGGATACGATCAGCGCCAATTGCCGCTCAACGCTATTGCCGCTATCACCGCCGAATACGTCGCCTATCGCTTTGGTCTGTTCCCGCGCAAGGGCCACATCGCCATCGGTGCCGACGCTGACCTCACCCTGGTTGATCTCAAAAGCAGTGTTACCTTGCGAGCCTCTGATCTGTTCTACCATCATCAACACAGTCCCTACGTTGGCAAAACCCTGCGTGGTCGCATTGTACGCACATTGTTACGTGGCAGAACCATCTTCCAGGAAGGCCACATCGTCTCTGCACCCTGCGGCCAATTGCTTAAACCATCAGGAGTAGGCCATCCGCACGCCCCAGCACTCACACAAGGAACGGCATGAATCATCACAATTTTTTTGAACGCCCATTTCAAATCATCGCCGTCCCACCTGCGGTGGCACACCGGGAAAACAACTTCTTTCTACACCTGTTGGCAGAAGTCACGGAAAAACAACTTCTTTCTACACCTGCCTCCGGCAGGTGTAGAAAGAAGTTGTTTTTCCTGGTCCCCCCGCCGCAGGCGGGGATTCAGCGTGGTTGAAAAGATGACCGATCTAAAGTAGGATTTAAGAAGAAAAGGCACACACCATGTGGAAAACCTATCTGCAACCAACCAGCCTTGATGAAACATTGGTCGCGCTGCACCAACTGGCGGGACAAGCCCGCATCATCGCAGGGGGCACCGATGTCATCGTCGAGTTGCAACGTGGGGTACATCCCACCACCACCCTCATCGACATTACAGCATTGAGTGAGCTGAAATATGTTCGTTATTCGGACGGCTGGCTTGCTCTCGGTGCGCTGGCTAGCCACAATGATGTCATCGCTTCCCCGGCCTGCATCCAACACGCAATTCCTCTGGTTCAGGCATGCAGTGAAATTGGTGCACCGCAAATTCGCACTCGCGCAACCGTTGCGGGCAACCTGATTACTGCCTCGCCCGCTAACGACACTATCGCGCCGCTGATTGCTCTGAACGCTCAGCTTGTGCTAACCAGCCATTCGGGCGAACGCATCGTCTCATTACAAGACTTCTATCTCGGCGTGCGTCGTACCATGCTCCAACCCGACGAACTGCTTCGTGAAATTCGCATCCCAGGTATGAGTGCCGATCAGCGCGGTCTCTTCCTCAAACTGGGTCTGCGCCAGGCACAAGCGATCTCTGTGATCAATATCGCCTTCGTGCTCACCTTCGATAACGAGTATATCAGCGATGCGCGTATCACGCTTGGCAGCCTGGCCCCCACGATCGTCCACGCCCGCAACGTCGAAGCCTTCCTTATAGGAAAACGCCTTACGCCGCAGGTCTGTCAGGAAGCCGGACAACTCGCCAGCCAGGATGCTTCTCCCATCGACGATATCCGTTCCTCCGCCGCTTACCGCCACACCACGCTGGTCAATCTTGTCACACACGGGCTAGAGCGCCTCGCCTCCGCTGCTATATCGTCAAGCTCTATGCAGTCACCCGTACTGCTCGAAACACCTACTGCAACAGCCAATCTCCCAACCGAGTCGTGCCCATTTACAGGCACGATCTGCACCACTATCAACGAAAAGCCTTATCAACTCAGCCAGAATAAAACTCTGCTCAACGCCTTGCGCGAAGATGCCGGACTAACCGGCACGAAAGAAGGTTGTGCCGAGGGCGAGTGCGGAGCCTGTACGGTCTGGTTGAATGGGCAGGCAGTGATGTCTTGCCTTGTCCCTGCTCCACAGGCGCATAATGCCACGATCACGACCATCGAGGGCCTTGCTGCGACAGAACAACTGCATCCCCTACAACAGGCGTTTATTGATCAGGGCGCAGTACAATGTGGCTTTTGCATTCCTGGTATGCTCATGGCCGGGGCCAGATTGTTAGACGAGCATCCCCATCCCGATCTTGAGCAGATTCGCACGGCTCTCAGCGGCAATATCTGTCGTTGTACTGGCTATAGGAAAATCATTGCTGCTATGAAACAGGCAGGAGGTGTTGCATGACTCGCTTGATTGGCGCTCCACTCCCACGCCCAGATGCGCCCGGCAAGGTGACAGGGGCTACCCACTATCCAGCAGACCTGATTCGTCCTG
>Ga0070741_10018252_pt1 | contig 11393 bp, 10 predicted proteins | sample Coa_R1_4_FD_66440 | JGI IMG/M metagenome (GOLD analysis project Ga0070741, IMG submission 66440) | Surface soil microbial communities from Centralia Pennsylvania, which are recovering from an underground coalmine fire - Coalmine... | ecosystem: Environmental > Terrestrial > Soil > Unclassified ...
TCCCGTTCCCCGGCTCGGCGCTGCTGGCGCGGCTGGTCGACACGTTCATCGCGCTTCCGACCTTCCTGGTGGCGCTCGCCCTCACCTTCCTCTACGGCTCGGCCGGGATCCTGAACGCCTCGCTCATGGCCGCGCTCCGGCTCCCGCTGCCGCCGGTCGACTTCCTGTACTCGGCGTGGGGGGTGATCCTGGCCGAGGTGACGGTCTACACGCCCTTCGTCATGCGCCCGCTGCTGGCCGCGTTCTCCCTGGTCGAGACCGCGCAGCTCGAGATCGCCTCCAGCCTGGGGGCGGGCTTCTTCCGCATCGTGCGCCAGATCATCCTGCCCGCCGCCCTGCCGGCCCTGCTGGCCGGCGGCAGCCTGTGCCTCCTGCTCACGGTCAACGAGTTCGGCATCGTGCTCTTCATCGGGGCCAAGGGCGTGATCACGCTGCCGCTCCTGGTCTACGACAAGGCGATCCAGGAATTCGACTACGGGACGGCGTGCGTCATCGCGGTGGTCAACATCCTGCTCTCGATGGCCCTCTACGCCATCTACCGGACGGCGCTCGGCCGGCTCGGGGGAGCCCGTGCTCGTCTGGTCTAGGGCGGCGCGCCGGAACGCCTGGTTCGCGTTCGCGGTGCTGGCGGGCGTCGTGTACGCCCTCCCGCTCCTGATGATCGCGCTCGCCAGCGTGGCCGGGCAGTGGAACGGGGTGCTGCCGAGCCACCTCACGCTCGGGCACTACGCCGACGCCGTGCAGGGCGAGTCGGGGGCGGAGCTGCGGGTGAGCGTGGTGACCGGTCTCCTCGCGAGCCTGATCGCGGTGGCGTACGGCAGCTGGGCCGCGCTGGCGCTCCGCCTGGTGCGGCCGCTGCCGCGGCAGCTCCTGGGCATGTGCTTCTTCCTGCCCAGCGCGGTCCCGTCCGTGTCGGTCGGCCTCGGGCTCCTGGTGGCGTTCAGCCGGCCGCCGGTGCTGCTGAACGGCACCACGGCGATCGTCGTCCTCGCCCACTTCATCCTGATCTCGGCGTTCACGTTCGGCAGCGTCTCGGCCGGCCTGGCCCGGCTCTCGCCGGACTACGAGGAGATCGCGGCCAGCCTGGGAGCGCGACCGGTGTACCTGCTCCGGCGGGTCACGCTCCCCCTGATCGCCCCCTACCTGGTCGGGGCCTTCAGCCTGAGCTTCGCGCTGTCGATGGGGGAGCTCGGCGCCACGATCATGGTCTACCCGCCGGGCTGGGTCACGCTGCCGGTCGGCATCTTCGGCCTGACCGACCGCGGCGACGTGTTCGCGGGCGCCGCGCTGACGATCCTGCTGATCGCGGTGACGCTCGCCGTCCTCCTCGGCCTGTCCCGCGTCCCGGCCCGCGCGGCGCGGTAGCGTCGGCCCGCCCCGGTCCCGGGCCACCGGCGGCCGTCCGGCACCGACGGGGTGCCCCCTCGACGTACCCGAGCTCCCGCATCGCGAGGCGGAACGCGTCCCGGCGGGGTGCGCGGCTCGCCGGCGAGCCGGAGGCGGAGTCGTCGCCGAAGAACCTACGAGGCCGCCCCTCACACATAGCCCCGGGCGTCGGGATACCGCTCGGAGCGTGAGCGCCCTGAGCTCCGGACGCCCCGGCCGGCGCCGCAATCGCGGCGACCTGGACGCGCCGCCCCCGTGCGGGCGCACCATTGTGGCGAGCGCCCCGGGGCTGTCCACACGCGCCCCGGGCCCTCCGGCGCGGGGGCGCGCACCGATCGGAGCGCTCGCCCGGAGGGCCGGTTGCTGAGCCCGCCGGGGCCCTCGTATCCTGGGCGCGTTCCCGCGAAGACACACGAACCGACCGATGGCGACGAGTGGCGTCCGGCCCCGGCCGGGCGCCACGGGTCAGGAGGCGCGCCGATGCGTGAGGTGAAGTGGCCGTACGGATGGGGGCGGGTCGGGTACTCGTGGCCGGAGCGCGAGCCGTGGCTCGAGCTGCCGTTCCCGGTCGCCGAGTACGAGCACCGGATCGAGAAGGTCCGCCGGGCGATGCGGGAGCGCGGGCTCGACGGCCTGGTCGTCCACGGCAACCGCGCCGAGCGCGCGCCGGTCCGCTACCTCTCCAACTTCGAGGACTACTACGGCGGCGACACGCTGATCGTCATCCCCCTGACCGGGGCGGTGGGCCTCACCACCAACGCCGTGATGCACGGGGAGCCGATGCACTCGGGGATCCAGGACACGTGGATCCACGACGTCCGCTGCGCCCCGCACCCGCGGACGGTCGACTACCAGACGACGACCATCTACGACCACCTGGAGGACCTCCTGACCGAGCGGGGGCTCGCCCAGGGGACGCTCGGGATCTCCGGCGAGTACGCCTATCACGCCCGCGAGTTCCTCAAGCGCCGCTTCCCGGGGCTCACCCAGGTGGAGGCGGGCGGGATCCTCGGCGAGGTGATGATGCGGAAGAGCGACGCCGAGGTCGCGCTCATGCGGGAGGTCGCCCGGATGAGCGACGCCGGCATGATCGCCCTCATGAAGGCCGCCCGGCCCGGCGTGAGCGAGCACGACCTGGCCGCCGAGGCGAACTACGCGCTCTTCAAGGCCGGGGCGGAGGACACCGCGTTCCCGATCGCCGCGTGCGGCGGACCGCGGGCCGGGTTCAAGCACGTCGTGCCGAGCGACCGCCGCCTCCGGGCCGGGGAGATCGTCTTCACCGACCTGGGGGCGCGGCTCAAGGGCTACTGCAGCGACACCGCCCGCGGGCGGGTCGTGGGCGACGCCCCGAGCGCCGAGCAGCGCCGGTTCCTGAACGCCCAGATCGAGATCGTGCACGAGACGATCGCCATGGTGCGGCCCGGCGTCCGCATCGGCGACCTCGCCGCGCGGGCGCTCGAGATGGCGAAGGCGTTCGGGTACGAGGAGTGGTTCTACTTCCGCGGCCACGGCATCGGCGCCACGACCCACATCCCGCCGAGCTTCGTGCCGGGCAGCCACGTCGTCCTCGAGCGGAACATGACGTTCGCCTACGAGCCGATGTTCGTGCGGAAGGGGTTCGGCACCGCCTGCGTCGAGGACCTCTACGTGGTCACCGCCGACGGGTGCGAGCGGCTCTCGGAGGCGCCGGAGAGGTGGTGGGAGTAGCCGCCCGGCGTTGACCCGCTTCGTCCTCCGGCGCCTCGCGCTGACCCTGCTGCTCGTGGTCGCGAGCAGCGTCGTGGTGTTCGTCGTGGGGCGCCTCGCGCCGGGGGACCCGGTCCAGCTGCTGATGGGCGACCTCCGCGATCCGGTCGTGGAGGGCCGGATCCGGCGCGAGCTCGGCCTGGACCGCCCGGTCTGGGAGCAGTACCTCCGGTTCGCCCGCCGGGCAGTCCGCGGGAACTTCGGCCAGTCCTACGCGAACCCGGGCCGCCCGGTGGCGGGCATGATCGGCCAGGCGCTCCCCGTCACCGCGGCGCTCGCGACCGCCGCCGTCGGGCTCGCGCTGCTGCTCGGGCTGCCGCTCGGCCTGCTCGCCGCGGTCGGCCGCGGGACGCTCCCGGACGTGGTGACGCGGTTCGTGGCGCTGGGCGGGATGTCGATCCCCAGCTTCGTGGTCGCGGTCGTCCTGATCCAGTGGCTGGCGCTCGGCTGGCACGTGGCGCCGGTCTCCGGGTGGGGCGAGCCTCGCCACTACCTCCTGCCGGTGGCGGCGCTGACGCTCCAGCCGCTCGCCTACGTCACGCGCGTCACGCGGGCGGGCATCCTCCGGGTCCTCCCGGAGGACTACGTGCGGACGGCGCGGAGCAAGGGGCTGTCGCCGGGCCGCGTCCTCGTCCGGCACGTGCTGCCGAACGCGCTGATCTCGATCATCACGGTGGCCGGCCTGGCGTTCAGCTACACGCTCACCGGGGCGTTCGTCGTCGAGACGATCTTCCGGATTCCGGGGCTGGGCCAGGCGGCGGTGGGCGCGCTCTTCCTGCGGGACTACCCGATGATCCAGGCGGTCGGGCTCCTGTACGCCGCGATCTTCCTCGGCACGGGGCTGCTCGCCGACGTGGGGTACGCGGTCGTCGATCCGCGGGTCCGGTATCGCCGGTGACCGGCGCCGACGCGGCGGCCGCGGCCGGCGTGCTTCGCCCGGCGGTCCTCCGGCGGCGCCGCCTGCTCGGCCGGGTCCGGCGCGACCCGGCCGCGGTGGCGTCCGCGCTCCTGCTGGCCGTGATCCTGGCCGGCGTGCTGGTCCTGCCGGAGGCCTGGCCGTACCGGTACGACCAGCAGAGCCTCGAGCACCAGTTCGAGGGGCCGTCGGGCCGGCACCCGCTCGGCACCGACCAGTACGGTCGGGACCTCCTGACGCGGCTCGCCTACGGCGGGCGGATCTCGCTGGCGGTCGCGTTCGTGACCGTCCTCGCCGAGCTGGTGCTGGGGGCCGCGCTGGGGGGGGTGGCCGGGTACGCCGGCGGGGCGATCGACGACTGGCTGATGCGGCTCACCGACGTGATGCTCGCGTTCCCGGCCCTGCTGCTGGCGCTCCTCCTGGCGGCCTTCCTCGGCCCCGGCACCACGACGGTGATCGCGGCCCTGGCGCTCGCGGGGTGGCCGGGGATGGCGCGGACCGTCCGCAGCGAGGTCCTGAGCCTCCGGGAGCGCGAGTACGTGGTGGCCGCGCGCGCCCAGGGCGCGCCGCCCCGGCGCATCCTGCTCTGGCACCTGCTCCCGAACACCGTGCACCTCCTGGTGGTGCGGGCGACGCTCGACGTCGGCCCGATCATCCTCACCGAGGCGACGCTGAGCTTCCTCGGGCTCGGCATCCAGCGGCCGATCCCGTCGTGGGGCGTCCTCATCGCCGACTCGTTCCAGCACCTCCAGAGCTATCCCTACCTGGCGATCGTGCCGTGCGTGGCCCTCTCGGCGACGATCCTGACCCTGAACTTCTTCGGCGAGGGCCTGGCCGAGGCCATGGACCCGAGCGTGCGCGAGGGGGCGTCTTGACCGCGCCGGGGAGCGGCTTCAGGCTGTCCCGCACGGAACCCGGCTCCCGCTCGCTCTCGACCATGCGCCCGAACGGAGGATCGCGATGCGCCGCCTGACCCGCCCCCGCTGCGTCCTTCTCGCCGTGCTGACCGCCGTGCTGGTGGCGCCGACCGGCGCGCCGGCCGCGACGGTCTTCCGGTCCGCCCTGGTGGGCGAGCCGCCGCACATCGATCCCCAGCGGATGGCCGACTTCGGCTCCTACACCGTGGCCTCGCAGGTCTACTCCACCCTGGTCACCCTCGACGAGCACCTCCAGCTCGTCCCGTACGCGGCGGAGAAGTGGTCGGTGTCCCGCGACGGCCTGGTGTGGACGTTCAAGCTCCGCGACAACCTCGTGTTCCACAACGGGCGCAAGGCCGACGCGAACGACGTCAAGTACTCGCTGACCCGGCTCGCCTCCCCCGACTCGCGCTCGCCCAGCTCGGCCCTCCTGCTGGCCGACGTCGTCGGGTTCGAGGCGGTGAACAAGGGCCAGTCGAAGGAGCTGGCCGGCGTGCGCGTGGTGGACCCGCTCACGGTCGAGATCCGGCTCCAGTCGCCGCCGAAGGGCGACCTCCTCACCCGCCTCTCCCACATCTCCACCGCGATCATCGCCCACGAGGCGGTCGAGGCCGGCGGCGCGAACTGGGCCGAGACCCAGCCGATCGGCACCGGCCCCTGGCGGCTCAAGGAGTGGGTCCACCGCTCGCGGGTCACGTACGAGGCGTTCCCCCAGTACTTCGAGGGGAAGCCGAAGGTGGACCAGCTGGAGATGCCGATCGTGCAGGAGCCGGCGACCCAGCTGGCCATGTACCAGAACGGCGAGCTGGACGTGGTGCTGGTCCCGCTCGGCGACTACGCCCGGCTCAAGGCCGACCCGCGGTGGGGGAAGGAGATGAGGACGTGGGACCGGGCCCAGGTCCAGTTCCTCGCCTTCAACCCGCGCGTCTACGCGCCGTTCCGGGACGTCCGGGTGCGGCAGGCCTTCGCGCACGCCATCGACCGGCCGAAGGTGATCGCCCAGGTGTTCCAGGGGCTCTACACGGTGGCCGGCGGGATGTTGCCGCCGGGCGTGCCCGGCCACGATCCCCAGCTCAAGGGGCTCCCGCACGATCCCGCCCGCGCGAAGCAGCTCCTCGCCGACGCCGGATTCCCCGGCGGGAAGGGGTTGCCGAGCCTCACGCTGGCGGTGAACCCGGTCACCGCCGACTACCGCATGATGGCCGAGCCGATCGCGGCGATGCTGAAGGACACGCTCGGGGTGGCCATCGACGTCCAGCTGCAGGAGTTCGCCAGCTTCACCGCCGCGATGAACCGGCGCGACGCGCTGGCCGCGTTCGTGACCGGCTGGAGCGCCAGCACGCTGGACCCCGCCTACTTCCAGGAGCTCTGGCTCTACGGGAAGTCGCCGATGAACCGCGTGAACTACGAGAATCCCGCGTTCGACCGGCTGATCGACCAGGCCAACGCGAGCACCGGGGCCCGGCGGATCGCGGCCATCCGGCAGGCGGACGAGCTGATCGCCCGCGAGGTGCCGCTGATCCCGCTCATGTACACGCGGTTCGTGTACCTGATCAGCCCCCGCGTGAAGGGGCTGGTCCTGGTCCCGCTGGGGCTGGGCTTCGGCCCCTTCCGCTCCGTCGAGATCACGCGCTGAGAGGGGGATCCACGATGGCGATCTGGGACGACGTCGTTCCGCCCGCCGAGCGGGCGCTGTACGAGCGGGGCGGCTGGGGCGGCCGGGTCGGGTTCGGCGAGCGGCCGGCGCTGCTGGTGATCGACATGTACACCGCCTTCGTGGACCCCGCCTACCCGTTCGCGAGCCCGGACGCGCGGGCATGCGCCCGGAGCATCCGGGTCCTCCTGGACGCCGCGCGGGCGCACGGGCACCCGGTCTTCTACACCCGGGCCGAGCGCCCGACGCGCGAGGTCGAGCGCGGCCGCTGGAAGACCCGGGGCGTCTACACGCCGATCATGGAGCGCCCGGAGGCCTACCAGGTCGTGCCGGAGCTCGCGCCGCGGCCCGAGGAGCCGGTGCTGGTGAAGTCGTTCCCGAGCGGGTTCGCCGGCACCAACCTCCTGAGCTACCTCGTCTACCACGCGATCGACACCGTCGTGGTCACCGGGACCGTGACCAGCGGCTGCGTGCGCGACACCGTGCTCGACGCCTTCAGCCACAACTTCCGGGTGATCGTGCCGGTGGAGGCGGTCTGCGACCGCGGCCCGACCTCCCACAAGGTGACCCTGTTCGACATCCACATGAAGTACGGGGACGTCCTGCCGCTCGCCGAGGTGCGGGAGTACCTGGAGACGGTCCGGCGCCGCGCCGTCACGCCGGTGCCCGAGCCCGCGACGTAGGACTTCGTGCCGGTGGGCTCGAGCGACCAGCCCAAGGGGTCTGCCCCCACGAGGGCTAGGCGGGGAGATCGGCGCATGGCTGTCAACTGCACCGCGCCCTGCCAGGCTCCTCGCGGACCCAACCGGCCGCACGCGGTGGCTATGGGTCCCGCGTGACGGGCGGGGGGCGGGTCGCGGGGAAGGTCGCGCTGGTGACCGGCGCCAGCCGGGGGATCGGGCGCGAGATCGCGCTGACCCTGGCCCGCGAGGGCGCCGGCGTCGGGGTCAATCACTTCCCCGACGCCGAGCAGACGGCGCTGGCGGCGACGCTGCTCGACGAGCTCCGCGCCGCCGGCGCGCGGGCCGTCGCGCTGCCGGCCGACGTGACCGACGGGGCGGCCATGCGCGCCGCGGGCGACCGGCTGGTCGAGGCGCTCGGCCGGGTCGACATCGTGGTGACCAACGCCGGGATCATCGACCGCCGGCCGTTCGTGGAGACGAGCGAGGCCGACTGGGACCGGGTGATCGCGGTCAACCTCAAGGGGACCTTCAACGCGATCCAGGCGGTGCTGCCGTACCTGCTCCGCCAGGGCCGCGGGAAGATCGTGACCGTGGCCTCGGAGCTCGCGCTGATCGGGCGCGCCGGGGCCGCCGCCTACGCCGCCTCCAAGGCCGGGGTGGTCGGGCTCACGAAGTCCCTCGCTCGCGAGCTCTCGCCGCTCGGCATCCACGTCAACGCCGTGGCGCCCGGCCCGGTGGACACCACGATGCTCCGCTCGAACCCGGAGTTCCGGGACGAGAACCGCCAGAACGTGCCCCTCCGGCGCTGGGGGCATCCGCGCGACATCGCGCTCACGGTGCTCTTCCTGGCCTCCGCCGAGAGCGACTACTACGCGGGGCAGGTCCTGAGCCCGAACGGCGGCGTCGTGATGTAGGCTCGACGTGCCCGCGTCGAGCCGGAGTGCAGGAGGTAAGCGACATGAAGCGGCACTGCGTGGACGCCATTCGCATGATCCTCGGACCGCTCGCGGGAGGCCTGGGGCTGCTGGCCCTTCTTGCCCCGGGCGCCGCGGCGCAGCCGCCGTGCGCGACCCGGACGCTGCAGGGTCAGTACGTGTTCACGGGCAGAGGGTTCATCGAGCCCGGCGATCCCGGCGTGCAGTGCGCAGCCGGGCCTGGTGCAGCTGGCGGTGGCCGGGCAGATTACGACAGCCGCGGGGGCCCACGCTCTGGCAATGAGCCGGCGGCCCCATGACGGCGTCCTGCTGTTCGACGGGGCAGGGAAGGTCACTGGCAAGCAGTCGTCGAGCCGCGGCGGCAAGATCGGGCACGAGAAGCTGCAGGGCACCTATGCGCTCGACGCCGACTGCACCGGGGCGATGACGTTCGGCTCCGTCGCGCGTCCCGGCTCCGAGATCCACTGGGACGTCTACGTCACCCCGGACGGCAAGCGCGGTCACATGATCCGCACGGACGGCGGCAGCATGGCCGTGCGCGACTTCGAGAAGTAGCGGCGCGGCCCGCCGGCGGTTCGCGGGGCGGTCCGCGCTCGGGCGCCGCGACTCCGGCTGGCGTCCGCCGACCGGGGTATGCTCGGGGCCGGGAGGCGCCGATGAACAAGAAGCCCGCCAGGGGACGACCGGGGCCCGGCGTCCGCCCGCCGATCACGTGGCCGCGCGGCGTGCAGGCCGCCCTGTGCCTGACCTTCGACCTGGACGCCGAGACCGCGTGGATCTCGCGCGACCCCGAGAACCTCCACCGGCTGGCGGTGATGTCGCAGGGCGCCTACGGGCCGAAGGTCGGGGTGCCGCTGCTGCTCGACTTCCTGGACCGGCACGCGCTCCGCGCGACGTTCTTCGTTCCCGGCTGGACGGCCGAGCGCTACCCGGACGTCGTGGCCGAGGTCCACCGCCGCGGGCACGAGATCGGGCATCACGGGTACCTCCACGAGCCCCTCGAGGGGCGGTCGCGCGACGAGGAGGAGGAGATCCTCCGGCGCGGCGTGCAGATCCTGGAGGGCATCACGGGGGAGCGCCCGGTGGGCTACCGCGCGCCCCGCTACGAGATCACCCGCGAGACGATCGGCCTTCTGCGAACGCACGGGTTCCGGTACGCGTCGAACCTCCAGGACACGCTCTGGCCCTACCTCCATCCGGGCACGCCGGCGCTGGTGGAGCTGCCGACCACCTGGATCTTCGACGACGGCCCGTACTTCGCGTACGGGATCCGGCCGCCGCTCTACCGGCAGATCTACCCGCCGGCGGCCGTCCTCTCGACGTGGACGGAGGAGCTCCGCGGGATGCACGCGGTGGGCGGGGCGGTCACCCTGATCCTGCATCCCCAGTTCATCGGCCGGCCGTCGCGAGTCGTGATGCTGGAGGCGCTCGTCGAGTACGCCCGGACGCTGCCCGGGGTGTGGCTGACGCACGGCCGGGAGCTGGCCGGCTGGGTCGCGAGCGACGCCGCGCAGGCCGGAACCGACGGCCGGCCGCGACCGGGGCCGGACCGCGAGGCGAGCCCGGGGCCCGCGAGGCGCCGGGCGGGGCCAGCGCTCCGGGCGGCGGCGCGCCCGGGGACCGCCGGGCGCGCGCGGGGGCGGGTTCTCGGCGCGGCAGCGCGCCGAGGCACCGCCGGGGGCGCGGGGGATCGGACCCCCGGGCCGGGGGCGCGTCGGGGGACGGTCGCGGGCGGAGCGGATCGCGATCCCGGCGCGGCAGCGTGGCCTGATACCGCCGGGCGCCAGGCGCATGGGATTGCCGGGCCGGCCTCGGGCCGGGCTACTGGCGGGCGTGCTCCAGCCAGTAGTGATACGTCTTCGCGACGGCGGTCACGACGTTCTTGATCTCGCCGCCGAGCGTGAACTCGGGGGCCGCCGGCAGGAAGAGGACCGCGCCCTCGCGGCGGGCGAGCACGTTCTCCACCACGATGGCGCGCAGGAGCCAGATCGCCATCGCCTCGCTCGCGCAGACGAGCCCGATCCAGCCCGGGGTCCCGCCCGTCACCACCTCGAGCCCCGTCACCATCCGGAGCCCGCGCTCGAGCTCGCGGACGACCGCGGCGTAGCGCGCCGGCTCGGCCAGGACGCGCTCCCGCGGCGCGGGCTCCAGCAGCGTGTCCCGGTGCGGAGGGCCGCCGGCCAGCGCCAGCTCGCAGAACCCCTGCCACATCCGGTCCCACGCCACGGCGCCGTCGCCGTCGAACGCGAGGGGTGCCGCGCCCATCGGGGCCGGGCTGACGGACGCCCCGCCGTCCTGGTAGCGCCGCGGCAGGAGCGCCGCGATCCGCGCCGCGAGGTCCGCGAGCGGCGCCGTGCCGTGCCCATGGGCGCCGCGCAGGACCTCGAGCAGGCCGGGGGCGACCCATGCGCCGCCGGGCTCGCCCGCCGCCGGGCCGAGCGCGTCCAGGTGGCGGCGCACCAGCGCCCAGAGGAGGGCCGGGTGCGACGCGAGCGGCCGCGCCACCGGCGCCGCGATCCCCGACGCCCGCGCGGCGTCGGCGGCCGCGGCGACGAGCCGGCGCTGGAGCCGCCCACCCAGGAGGGCGTAGGGGACGACGACCACCGCGCGGGCGCCGAGCCGCGCCCAGCGCGCCACGATCTGGCCGACGCTCGGGGCGGTGAGGGCCAGGAACGCGTACCCGACCTCGGCGAACCGGTCCGCCTCGCCGACCAGCCGGGCCACTCGCGCGAGTTCGGCGTTCGCGGTCGGATTGGCGTCGCCGGCGCCGACCAGCACGACCACGACCTCGTCCGGCCGGAGCGGCGCCGGCGCGGTCCGCCGCAGGACCTCCCGCGCGCGGTCGCCGAGCATCCGGGCCACGTCGTCGGTCGCCGGGGGGCTGCCGGCGTGGACGTGGAGCTCCGGCCAGCGCCGGCGGAGCTCGGTCACCGCGGCGACGACCGCCCGGTGCGCCGTCCCCGCCGGGTCGAGGACGAGCGGGAGGGTCACCACGCGCCGGACGCCTCCCGCGAGCGCCGGCGGCACACCGGCCGGCCAGGCGTCAGCGGCGTCGGCCTGGACGGGGACGACCGCGTGGCCCAGCCGGCGGGCCAGCCGCCGCCCGAGCGCGGCGAGCGACGCGCCGGCGCCCGGCTCGGCGGGCGCGAGCAGCAG
>Ga0070741_10018253_pt1 | contig 11393 bp, 7 predicted proteins | sample Coa_R1_4_FD_66440 | JGI IMG/M metagenome (GOLD analysis project Ga0070741, IMG submission 66440) | Surface soil microbial communities from Centralia Pennsylvania, which are recovering from an underground coalmine fire - Coalmine... | ecosystem: Environmental > Terrestrial > Soil > Unclassified ...
GAACGCGTCGCAGAAGCGGATGAAGCGGGCCGCCTTGTCCGACGCGTCAACGTCGATCGCGCCGGCCATCCAGTTTGGCTGGTTGCCGACGAACCCGACGGGTTGTCCGCCCAGCCTCCCGAAGCCGACGACCATGTTGCGGGCGAATCGGGGCTTGATCTCGAAAAAGTCCTCTTCGTCCACCAGACGCCGGATCACCGCCACCATGTTGTACGCCTTGCGCGAGTCCTCGGGCACGAGGTCCAAGAGCTCGTCCACGCGGCGATCCGGGTCGTCTCGGCGCTCGCGAACGGGCGGCTTCACCCGCCAGCTCGCGGGTAAGAAGCTCAAGAGCCGTCGAATGCTGGCCAGACAGTCGACGTCGGTCGCCGTCACCACGTCCGCGCATCCGGAGACCTCGGAGTGCACCTTGGCTCCGCCGAGGTCCTCGAAGGTCACCTCCTCACCGGTCACCTGTTTGATGACGGCCGGACCGGTGATGAACATCTGACCGGCCCCCCGGGCCATGAAGGTGAAATCGGTGAGCGCCGGCGAATAGGCGGCGACACCGATGCAGGGACCGAGGATGGCGCTGATCTGGGGGATCGCCCCGCTCGCGAGACTGTTGGCATGGAAGATTCGGCCAATGGCTTTGGTTACGTCGAGCCCCTCCTGAATGCGCGCGCCGACCGAGTCGTAGAGCCCCACGACCGGCACGCCGATCTTGCGCGCCGTGTCGATCGCGTAGGCGATCTTCTCCGCGTGGGCCTGCCCCACCGCGCCCTGGAGCACGGTCCGATCCTGGGCGAAGACGTACACGAGGCGGCCGTCGATCCGGCCGGTCCCGACAACCACACCGTCGGTGGGCTGCCGCCGCTCGGCCATCCCGAAGTCCGTGACCTGCGTCTCCGCGAGCATGAACTCCTCGACGAACGTTCCTGGATCGAAGAGGGCCTCGATGCGCTCGCGAGCGGTGAGCTTCCCCTCGCTGTGCTGGCGCTCCACCATTCGCGCGTCTCCTTGGAGCGCGCGCGCTTCCATCGACCGAAGTCGGGCCTCGATCTCTTCCCACATAGGTCACCTCCGGGGTGAGACGTGTTGGGCGGTCGCACGCGCCGTGGAGTCGCGCAAGAGCGCTCAGCCGATTCCGAGGCCCGCGATGACGGACAACATGATCGCCGCCGCCATGATGCTTCCGATCTGGCCGCCGGTGTTGGCGCCCATGGCATGCATCAGCAGATAGTTCCGGCGATTGTAGCGCTGTCCTTCCACCTGCACGACCCGCGCGGCCATGGGAAAGGCCGAGATGCCCGCCGCGCCGATGAGCGGGTTCACGCGTCCGCGCGTGATGGCGCACATGAGCTTTCCGAACAGCACACCCGATGCCGTGTCGAGACAGATTGCGAGAAATCCCAGCGCAAGGACCAGCAGCGTCGTCGGAGTCAAAAACTTATCCGCCGCCATCGTCGCGCCGATGGCGAGCCCCAGGAGGAGAGTCACGATATTCGTCAGCTCGTTCTCGGCCATGCCCGTGAGCCGCTGGACCACGCCGGACTCGCGCATGAGGTTACCCAGCATGACGGTGCCGAGCAGCGGCGTGCCCTGGGGCGCGACGATGCTCCCGACGATGAACACGACCACTGGGAACAGGATCTTGGTCGTCTTGGACGCGCTGCTGCGCACCGCGGGCATTACCACGGCCTTCTCCTTCGCCGTCGTGAGCGCGCGCATGATGGGCGGCTGGATGAGGGGTACCAGTGACATGTACGAGTACGCCGCGACGGAGACCGCGCCCAAAAGCTCGGGCGCGTACTTGCTGGCGACGTAGATGGCCGTTGGTCCGTCCATCGCGCCGATGACGCCGATGGAGACCGCTTGCAGCGGTGGAAACCCCAGCAGCAGTGCGATCAGGAGCGTCAGAAAGATCCCGAACTGCCCCGCCGCCCCCAGGAGGAGGATGCGGGGATTGTCGAGCAAGGGCCCGAAGTCGGTCATCGCGCCGATACCGATGAAAATGAGGATCGGGAACAGCTCCGTGAGCACGCCCGCATCGTAGACGACGCGAAGGACGCCCCCAGGCTCCATGAGATTGGCGCCGGGAATATTGACGAGCAGCGCTCCGAACCCGATGGGCAAGAGCAGCAGCGGCTCGAGTCCTCGCGCGATCGCGAGATAGAGGAGGAGACAGCCGATCGCCATCATAATCACTTCGGAGATTGTGAGGGCGGAAAAACCGGCGACGAGACCGCTGAGGCCGGCCTGGAGCGCGCGCTCCATCTAGCTGGGCGCCGGCGCTCGGGGGCCCGTCGACGCGCCGGAATCCAGCTCTCGCCTCAGCGGAAACAGCCGCTTCAGGAGGTCGACGATCAGGCTCAGCACGAACAGTGTGAGCAGCGTGCCCCCCATGCCGAGTACGGCCAGGACGAGCCCGAGCGTGACCGGGTCGAACACCTTCACCGACTGTCAGGCCTCATCGATCGTCGCAACGACGGTATCCGGATCCACGGCGTCGCCGGGCGCGACCCGTATCTCCGCGATCACGCCGGCCGCTGGTGCCACGACTTCGATCTCCATCTTCATCGCTTCCATCACCAGGATGGTCTCGTCCTCGTCGACGTGATCGCCGACCGACCCAACGATGGTCAGGATCTTGCCGACCATTGGCGCATTGACCGGAGTCGCCATCGTGCGATCACCTTCCTCGAATCAACCTCGATGAGCCAATCGCTCTCGCCCGAGCCCAGGCCGGGGTTGGCACTGGTCCGGTTGAACGGGCGATCGGCGCGGCCGGGCTGGGGATGGCCTCGGCGGATGATAGCACGGTGCCCGCGAGCGCGGAAAGGCGGGCCGCCGGCGCCCGCCCCCCGCGCCCTTCCATCGTCCGCGATTCGCTGAGACGGCCTTGTGAGCGATATTGCCGAGCGCGTGAGCCCGTCGTGACCGATCAGAACAGATGATTGGAACGTACGTTCGTTCTGAGGAGTGTGGGATGGACAACGCCGTGTGGGCCTTCGTGATCGCGCTCATGACGCTCGGCTATTTGTCGCTGTACGCCGCTCGACTGGTGCGCGCCGTCTGGAGTGCGCGCCCGCTGCAGCCTGCGCGCGCGACGCTCGTCTTCGTGACCGCGCTCATCGGCACAGCAGCGCTCTCGCTCCCCCATGGACGCTCCGAAGCCCTCGTGGCCGGCGTTTCGTCCGCCAGCCCAGTTCCGACGAATGTCGAGGCCGTCGCGGTGTCCGTCAGCGGAAGCCGAGTGCGGATCGCTGGGACGGAGCGCCGGGAGCCCCCGGATCGCGTCTGGGCCGTTGTCGAGGACCCCAGGACGGAAAACCTCTGGGTCCAGGGTCCAGCGGCCGCGACGGAGGGCGGGTGGGCCCTCGACGTCGTGATCGGCATCGATCCGATGCCACCCAAGCCCCTGCTCTATCGGGTCAACGTCCTGGCGGTCGATGAGCCGCTCGGAGTCGCGTGGCTGACGGCTGCCAACGACCGCCGCGTGGTTTCCCCGGACTCGCTGCCGACGAACCAGACGTGGCTGCTCCGTGACCGCGCGGTGCTCGCCGGACTCTAGAAGCCAAATCGCGGTCGTACCATGAGCCAATGTTTCCGTGGAGAACCGATGGGCGCAGTGCACGTCACGGTCACCCTCGCGGGGTTCGCCGGTTCGCCCGAAACCTACGAGGCGCTCTTTCCCGTCGACACGGGCGCCACTGACTGCCGAGCGCCGGCCAGCGCGCTCCAGCAGATCGGCGTCGCGCCCATCGCACGCTCCGCCGATCGCCTGCGATCCCGCTGAAAGAACCCAGCGCCCTCGGAGCGTCGGGCCCGATTACGCGGGAGCGCGATCGCCCTCGGTCGCGGCTGGAGCGGCCCGGGGTGCGGACGGCCGATAGCTCCACAGATCGCTAGATACGTCGCCACCGTGTCCGCCGAACACGAGCAGACTTCCGCTCGCGGTGTCCCACAGCGCGGTTCCATCGCCGCGCGGGCCAGGCCCAGAGTCGGCCGACAAGCGCGTCCATAGCCCCGTGCTGGGCTGGAAGCTCCAGAGATCGTCGAGATAGTCGACGCCCCCGACGTAGCCGCCGAAGATCAGCATCTGCCCTTGCTTGCTGTCCCACACCGCGCCGTGTCTGGCGCGGGCAGGCGGCTGCCCACCTGTTCCGTCGATCCGTGTCCAGCTCTCGCTGGATGGGCTGAAGCTCCACAGCTCGTTCGAATAGCCACTCAGCCCGCGGTAACCGCCGAACACCAGCATTCGACGACCGGCCGGGTCCCAGACGGCGGCGTGGCGCGCACGGGCATCGGGCGATGGCGCGCCCTCGTCAACGCGGCCCCACGCGTTCGCGGACGGATCATAGCTCCAAAGATCGTCCAGGTAGCTCGTGTTGTCCGTCATCCCCCCGAACACGAACATCCGCCCGTCCGCCGCGTCCCACACCGCCGCGTGCGCGGCTCGGGCACTCGGCGCTTGGCCGGTCGGCGATAGCTCGCTCCACGCATTGTGCGCGGTGTCGTAGATCCAGAGATCTGCCAGCGGCTTTCCGTCGCGACCAGCCCCTCCGAAGAGGAGCGCGCGACCCTTCACGTCGTCCCACGCCACGGTGTGTCCGCTGCGCGGGGTTGGCGCCGGTCCCGAGACCGTAATGTACTCCCAGACGTTTGTCGCTGGCGTGTAGCTCCATATTCCATTGAAGGGGGTGAGGTCACCCCTGCCGTCCTTGCCGCCGAAGAGCAGCATCCGACCGCGCGCGGAGTCCCAGACACTCGCCTGCTCGGCCATGGCCGGCGCGGGGACGACCCGCGATACGCGCTGGTTCCAGGTCGCCGTAGCCGGCCGGTAGGCCCAGAGATCGTTCAATGCGCTCCCGCCGAAGACGAGCATCTCGCCATCCGCCGCGTCCCACACGGCGCTGTGACCTCCCCGGCGCGCGGGCGCAACTGCGCCCATCGGAATGAGCGACCAGGTGTTGTCCGCCGGCGAGTAGCTCCAGAGATCGTCCAGGTAGCAGCCGCCGCACCCGCCGGCGAAGACGAGCATCTGCGATCGAATCGGATCCCAGACGGCGCTCTGCGAGAGCCGGGGGGTCGGCGACGGCCCCGTCGGGTCGATGGGAACCCAGGCATCGAGCGCCGGCGAAAAACCCCAGAGATCGTTCATGAGGCCGTCGACTGGATTCGCTCCCGCGAATACCAGCATCAGCTCATCGTCCTGGTCCCACACCGCGCTCTGGAAGAAGCGCTCCTCGGGCACGAAGCCTTGCGGGGAGAGATCGGCCCAGGCATCCGCGCGCGGATCGTAGCTCCACACGTCGTTGAACGCCTCGAACCGCCCGCCGATGCCGCCAAAGATCAGCATTCGCCCGCTGCTGGAATCCCACACCGCGGAGTGGTAGGCGCGGGGCCGAGGACGATCACCGGTCGGATGGAGCTGCGACCAGGTCCGAGTCGTCGGCTTGTAGCTCCACAGACTCGATCCTTGGTCCTCTTCCTTCCCCCGCAGCCCGCCATAGACGATCATCTGGCTGTCGATGGGATCCCACACCGCCGTGTGGCCGATGAGGCCGGCGTTTGGACCGTCGAGCGGCGTCCACGTGTCGTTCGCGGGGCGATAGGTCCACAGGTCGGCCAGCGCGCCACCGCCTCGCCCGCCGACGACCAGCATCTGCCCATCAGCCGGATCCCAGACGGCGGCGTGCGAGTTTCGCGCTTCGGGCGGGTTCATCAGCGCCCATCCGGTCTCGGGCGCGACGTTGACGCCGCGACGCGCCCACGACCAGCCGCAGCGCGTGTGCGCGTACACGTAGAGCGCGTGGCCCCCGAGCGATGCGGTGCGCAGGTCAATGGGGAAGCTCCAACCGGAGCGCTCGCGCGCTTGCCCGTACGCGGCGGCAACGTCTGGCCTGGGGAGCCCGGTCGTCGCCTCGCCCAGCCCCACGCCGGTCCCTCCCGCCTCGCCGTCCAGGTAGATGTGGACGGCGTCGATCCCCGAGCCGGAAGAGTCGGCCAGGTCGGCCGCCCAGCCCGTGGCGACCGCCGGATCGCGCAGCGTCGCATTTTCGGCGGGTGCGTCGAGGGTAATGGTCGGCTGACAGACCTGCTGCGACTGCGCGTAGACCGGCTGTGCGAGCGCGAGGATCGGGAGGAGGCGCAGCGCCAACAGCGCTCCCACCGAGCGCCCAAGGTTCCACGGGCGCAGCCCGCTCGCCTTCCATCGCGCATTCACCATGCCCATTGCCGTCTCCCCCTGCCCCCAGCGCCGCGCGCTGCGCGAATCTTGCTTTGACCTCGATCTTACTGGAACTTCGGAAGCACCGCCTCACCGATCAGCTCTACGGACCGTGCGGCGACGTCGAGCGGGAGATCGTCCGGGCTGACACGCATCTGGATCTGGGTCACACCCGCGTCCACGTAGCGTTGGATTCGCTCGATGACGACGTCGGGTGTGCCCACGAGGCACCAGTCAAGGTCGAACCGTTCGAAGAGCTGGCCCGGCTCGCCCGAGACCACCTCGGGATCGCTCCCCAGCGCGCCGTTGCGCGCGTATCGCTGGAGCACCCGCCCGGCGTAGATGCGCGCCGCGGCGCGCGCCGCGGAGTCGGAATCGGCGACGACCGCGAGTCGGTTGATCGCGACCGTCCCATTCGCGGCTGGCTTTCCCTCCCTCGCCAGCTCCTCGCGATACCGCGCGCTCTGGCGCGCGATCACGTCGAAGCCGTAGTTCGTCGAGGCGCACCATCCGTCGCCGAAGTGCGCCGCGCGTCGGGCTGATCGGCGCAGCGAGCCGCCGACCCAAACAGTCGGTCCGCCCTCGCGAATGGGCAGCATGCCAATGCTTTGGTCCGTGGAGAGCAAGGAGCCGTGAAACCCCTTCTCGCCGCGCCACAGCGCGCGCATCATCGCCAACGCATCGTCGACGAATTCGCCGACCCGCGCCGGGTCTGTCCCGAAGCGCCGTTGGACCGCCGGCCCGCCGAGTCCTATCCCGAGAATGAGCCGACCGCCGCTGATCTGGTCCAGCGCGGCCGCGTCGTACGCGAGCTTCAGCGGGTTCCACGTCGGAAGCAACGTCACGCTCGTCCCAAGGCGGAGGCTCGTGCGCGGGGCCAGGGCGGCCAGAACCAGGAGCGGCGACGACACGTGCCCCCACTCGGGCCGCGTCGCGTACCCCTCGCCCGCCGTGACCGAGTCGAAACCATGCCGCTCGGCGACGCGCAGCAGCTCCACATAGCGGTCGATCTGCTGGTCCAGCGTCCGGACCGGGGTGGCAAAGTCGAGGGCGAGACCGAATTTCATCGTACGAGCGTCTCCATTCGGGATTCTCTGATCGCGAGCGGGCGGCGGACTGCGGGCTAGCGCGCCGTGGCCCGCGGCAGCTGCAGCCGGCTCCGGACAGCCCCCACCGGACCCACGTCGACCGGTATGCCGTCGCGGTAGGCGATGATCTGGTGTGAGAAGGGCGAAACCCGGGCGCCCGGCGTGAGAATGCCCACGAGATTCAGCGGGTCGCCACTGTGCGCCAGGACGAGGTCGCCCGTCGCGCCGGCCCTCCGCACCGCGCGGAGCGCCTCGACGGCGTCAGGCATGGCGAACTGCTCGCCGACGAAGCCCGCGACGAACCTCCCGCCGCGAATCTCCCCTCGGGCCTCGAGTCGGCGGAAGATCCCCAGAAGAACGCGCCACGGCGGGGCCTGCGTTTCCCGGGCCAGAAGATCGCGAAACACGACACCCCAGCGGCGAAGGAGCTGGCGCGCGAACCACTCCGCGCGCTCCCCATCGTTGGGCGGCTCGCCCTCGTCGCCCCAGAGAGACCATCGACCGACGGGCATCGCGCGGCTCGGCGCGCGCCCGCCGCGAAGCGCGCGCAGGTGCCGCGCTGGCGCACGCCGCTTCGTTTCGGGCAGCAGGAGCGCACGCAGTCCTGCCACCCCGTCGCCCGTCGCAAGCCCGCTGGCGACGAGCTCCCACAGCGCCTCTTCCACCACGGAGGGAAGACGGCCGGTGCCGCGCGCCACGTCGCCGAGGAATGAGGCGCCACGGCGCATCAGATAGCGCGCAACATCCTGCGCCGCCGGAGAGACGTGCTGGATCGCCTCATCCCGGGACGAAGTCCCGGCGAGGAGAAACGGAAGGTCGTCGCGCAGCAGGAACGCGACCGGCGCCTGCCGCCCCGGCGCCGATTTCCGTCGCCGCGCGCCGTTCGCGCCGCCCTCTTCATCGAGCGTCGGTCCCGGCCGACTCGAGAGCCGGCCCCACGCGACGACGCCGGCGAGGCAGAGCTGCTCCAGGTCGGCGGGGTCGTAGCTGGAGACGCGAGCGGGCAGCACGTCCTGTTCCCACGACGGCGCCGGCAGCTCGAGTCCCTGGAGCTGGCCGACCACGGCCGCGAGCCCCTCGCGCCCGTGGACCTGCGTCCCGGTGGCGACGTGCTGCCACTGCAAGAGGAATCGGATGAACTCGGCGACGGTGACGGGCTGGATCTCCTGCCGCAGGCGGCCGAGGGTGAGGCGATGGATCCGCGCCAGGAGCCGCCGCTCGCACCACTCGGTCTCTCCGGCCACGCCGTTTGCGGTGAACTGGCCGCGGAGGACCATGCCACTCCCCTCGAGCGCCGCGAGCGCCATCTCGATGAGACCGAGCCGGAGGCCGGTTCGCTCCGCCAGAGCTGAGGCGCTCGTCGGTCCAAGCACCTCCAGCCAGCCCTGCACCACCTGGCGGGCGGCGGCGTCCTCGTCGGGCTGGGGGGCGCCGGCGGGCTCTTCGATGACGGGCTGGAGGGAGAGCGGGCCGAGGGCCGAGGTTGCGACGGATAGGCGCTCGGCGGCGACGAGCCAGCGTTCCCCGCCTCCCTCGCCGTCCCCCGCCAGGGGGGAGGGAACAGCGGGCGCGCCCGGGCGCGCGGCCACCGTGGCGCGCCGATCGGCGATGAGGGCCCGGGCCCAAGGGTCCCAGTCGCCGATCTCCCGCACCGGAAGGATGCCCAGGTTGAGGAGCGCATCGTGGAGGTCATCGGCGTCGCGCACGTCCGGCCACGCCTGCGCCCGCACCGTCGCGATCGCCTCCGGATCCAATGCGCCGATGCCGCTCGCCAGGTCAGGGTCCACGCGCCGAAGCGAGACGGCGCGCGCGCGTCGCTCCTCCAGCGGGGCGTCATCGAGAAACGCGTAGGGGTTCGCGTTCAGGATCTCGTGGGACATGGGCGAAGGCGCGGGCGTTTCCACGGCGCGAGCCTCGATCTCGCCCCGCTGGATCGCGTCCAGCACGTCGCGCAGCCCATCGATGTCCATCGCCTCGTGGAGGCAGTTGTCGATCGTCTCGTTCACGAGGGGGTGATCGGGTGGAGTGATGGGGCCCGCGGGCATATTGTCCTGGCAGGCGACCTGCGCCGGGAAGACGGCCGCGAGCAGGTCCTCCGCCCGCATGCGCTGGATGTTCATCGGCACGCGGCGGCCGCCCTGGTGCCGAAGCAGCGCCAGCGACCGGCCGGCGTTCCAGCGCCAACGGTTCGTGAACATGGGCGACTTCAGCGTGGCCTGGATCAGGTCCTGTTCCAGGGTGGCGGTCCGAACCATACCGAACACGCTCGCGAGGGGGAACGAGTGCCGCTCGCCCAGCGAGATGACGATGCCGTCATCGGTCGCCGCGGCCTGCAGCTCGAAATCGAAGGTCACGCAGAAGCGCTTGCGGAGCGCAAGGCCCCAGGCGCGGTTGATGCGCCCGCCGAAGGGAGCGTGCACGACGAGCTGCATCCCGCCAGCCTCGTCGAAGAATCGCTCCGCGACGATCGTTCGCTGGCTCGGGACCGCGCCCAGCATGCGCACGGTCTCGTCGACATAGTCCACGATCTGCTCGGCGCCGGCAGGATCGAGGTCCGTCTCCTCGACGACCCAATCGACGGCCCCCTTGCGATCGGGGAGTCGCCGCGCGACCTCCTCGCGGAGCGCCGACACCGACGCGGACATCTCGAGGGAGCGCGCCGGGGCCTCGCCAAACCAGAACGGGATGGTCGGTGGCGCGCCCTGGGCGTCCTCCACCCGGACGCGGCCCGCCTCGACGCGCCGAATGCGCCACGAGTGGTTTCCGAGCAAGAAGATGTCCCCCGCGAGGCTCTCGACCGCGAAGTCCTCGTGCACCTTGCCGACGAAGATGCCCGCCGGGTCCTCGATCACGTCGTAGTCGGCCACGTCCGGGATCGCGCCGCCGGAGGTGATGGCTGCGAGGCGCGCGCCGCGCCGAGGACGGATCACGCGGTGCACGCGATCGAGGTGCAGGTGCGCGGAGCGGCGGCCGCGCTCCGTCGCGATCCCCTCGCTCAACATCTCCAGCACTGCGTCGAAGTCGCGCCGGGGCAGGTTCCGATAAGGATGTGCGCGCCTGACGAGGTCGAAGAGATCGTCCTCCCCGATCGGTCCACTGGCGGCGATGGCCACCATCTGCTGGGCCAGGATGTCCAGCGCGTTCTCCGGAATCGACAGCCGGTCGAGCTCGCCCGCGCGCACGCCCCGGATCGCAGCCGCGCTCTGGAGGAGATCGTCGCGGGTCATCGGATACAGAATCCCGTGCGGGATCGCGCCCAGCCAGTGGCCGGAGCGACCGACGCGCTGGAGCAGCGTGGCGAAGAGCCGCGGGGCGCCGATGTGGCACACGAGGTCCACGTATCCGATGTCGATCCCCAGCTCGAGGGACGCGGTGGCGACCATGACCGGGACCGCGCCCGTCTTGAGCGCCTGCTCCGCCTTGAGGCGGGTCTCCCGCGAGAGACTCCCGTGGTGGGCGGCGACCCGCTCGTCGCCGAGGCGCTGACCCAGGGCGTGGGCGACCCGCTCGACCTGCCGCCGCGTGTTCACGAATACGAGGGTGGCGCGGTGCTCCTGGACCTCCCGCGCGATGCGGTCGTAGGTCTCGGCCCACAGCTCGTGACTCGCGATGGGACCCAGCTCCTGATCGGGGACGGCCACGGAGAGCCGCATGGGGCGCCGGTGGCCGACGTCCACGATGGCGCACCGCTGGCGAACGTCGTCGCGCGGCTCTCCCGGGCGGGGCGCGCCGACCAGGAGCGCGGCGACCTCCTCGATGGGGCGCTGGGTAGCGCTGAGCCCGATGCGCTGGACCGGCGCGCCCACCAGCGCGTCCAAGCGCTCGAGGGATATCGCCAGGTGCGACCCGCGCTTGTCACCGGCCACGGCGTGGATCTCGTCCACGATGACGGTCTTCGCGTCCGCGAGAAATGTTCGACTCCCTTCGGCGGTGAGGAGGATGAAGAAGGTCTCCGGCGTGGTGATCAGGATGTGGGGCGGCCTGCGAAGCATCCGCGATCGATCGACGGCCGGCGTGTCGCCGCTGCGCACCGCGACGCGAATCTCGGGCAGAGCGATCCCGCTTTCGGTCGCCGCGCGTCGAACGCCCTCGAG
>Ga0070741_10018254_pt1 | contig 11392 bp, 6 predicted proteins | sample Coa_R1_4_FD_66440 | JGI IMG/M metagenome (GOLD analysis project Ga0070741, IMG submission 66440) | Surface soil microbial communities from Centralia Pennsylvania, which are recovering from an underground coalmine fire - Coalmine... | ecosystem: Environmental > Terrestrial > Soil > Unclassified ...
ACGAAGGCAAGATCTCGGAGATGAGGACCGGCGAGGGTAAGACCCTCGTGGCGACGCTGCCGGCCTATCTCAATGCGCTCACCGGCGAGGGCGTGCACATCGTCACGGTGAACGAGTACCTCGCCCAGCGCGATGCCGACTGGATGAGCCCGATCTATCGGTTCCTCGGCCTCACGGTCGGCGTGATCAAGAACGCGCAGTCCCCTCCCGAGAAGCGCGCCGCGTATGCGTGCGATATCACCTACGGCACCAACAACGAGTTTGGCTTCGATTACCTGCGGGACAACCTGGCGTTCCGCCTCGATGACAAGGTTCAGCGACCGCTCGCTTACGCGATCGTGGACGAAGTCGACTCCATCCTGATCGATGAGGCGCGCACCCCACTGATCATTTCCGGACCGGCGGAAGAGAGCACCGAGCTGTATCTGCGGATCAACCAGCTCGTGCCCCGGCTGAAGAAGCAGCTCGAGCAGGATGGGCCCGGGGACTTCAGCGTCGAGGAGAAAACCAAGCAGGTTCACATCACGGAAGAGGGCCACGAGCACGTCGAGGCCCTGATGCTCGAGCTGGGTCTGCTGCGCGAGGGCGAGAGCCTCTACGATCCGGCCAACATCCGCCTGATGCACCACCTGAATGCTGCATTGCGCGCGCACGCACTGTACAAGCGGGATGTGGAGTACATCGTCCGGGGCGGCGAAGTCATCATCGTCGATGAGTTTACCGGCCGCACGATGCCGGGCCGCCGCTGGTCCGATGGTCTGCATCAGGCCGTCGAAGCCAAGGAAGGCGTGCGGGTGCGCGAGGAAAACCAGACGGTCGCCTCGATCACCTTCCAGAACTATTTTCGCATCTACAAGAAGCTCGCCGGCATGACCGGTACGGCCGATACGGAAGCGCCGGAGTTCCTGCAGATCTACGGGCTCGAGGTGGTCGTCATCCCGACACACCGGCCGATGATCCGCAAGGACATGTCCGACTTCGTCTATCTGACGCAGAAGGACAAGTTCCAGGCGATCATCGAGGACATCCGTGACTGCGTGGAACGCGAGCAGCCGGTGCTCGTCGGCACGACCTCCATCGAGACCTCGGAGTTCCTCGCAGGTCTGCTCCAGAAGGAGAAGATCCCGCATCAGGTGTTGAACGCGAAACAGCATGAGCGCGAGGCGCTGATCGTTGCCCAGGCCGGTCAACCGGGCGCCGTGACCATCGCCACCAACATGGCCGGTCGCGGAACCGATATCGTTCTCGGCGGCAATCTCGATGCCGAGCTGCTCTCCATGGGCGAGATCGACGATCCCACGCGCGAGCAGGTGCGGGGCGACTGGCAGATTCGGCATGACAGGGTGCTTGCGGCCGGCGGTTTGCACATCGTCGGCACTGAGCGGCATGAGTCGCGCCGCATCGACAATCAGCTGCGCGGCCGTTCGGGACGGCAGGGCGACCCCGGCTCGAGCCGGTTCTATCTGTCGATGGAAGACAACCTGATGCGCATCTTCGGGGACCCGTTGCGCACCAAACGGCTGCTGCAGATGGCCGGCATGAAGGAGGGCGAGGTCATCGAGAGCGGGATGCTCACGCGCCAGATCGAGAAGGCGCAGCGCAAAGTCGAATCGCACAACTTTGATATCCGCAAGCAACTGCTGTTGTTCGATGATGTGGCCAACGATCAGCGCAAGGTCGTCTATCAGCAGCGCAACGAGATCATGGCCACGGCGGATCTGTCCGCGGCGATCGCCGGAATCATGGAGGAGGCGGTCGGCACGCTGATCGATCAGCACATGCCCCGCAATGCCTCCCCCACGGACTGGAATCTACAGGGTCTGGCGGAGGCCATTCAGAAGGATTTCAACACGCGCGTGGAGCCTAGAGCCTGGCTCGAGGCGGATCCGGAGCTCGATGAGGCTGCGCTGCGGAGTCGACTGGCGAGCGCGGTACGCGAGGCCTACGACGCCAAGGTTACGCGGATTGGTCTGGCTGAAAGCGGAATCCCGATCATGCGCCACGTCGAAAAGGACGTGATGCTCAGCATGCTGGACCGCCATTGGCGCGAGCACCTCGGAGCGATGGATTACCTGCGGCAGGGCATCCATCTGCGCGGCTATGCCCAGAAGGATTATCGTTTCGAGTACAAGCGCGAGGCGTTCGAGTTGTTTGCCGCGATGCTCGATCGTGTGAAGTTCGAGACCGTGACTACGCTCGCAACCATCGAGGTCCGAACGCAGGAAGACATTGACCGCGAAGAGGAAGAACGCCGCCAGCGCCTCATGCGTGCGCTGCAGGCGCAACACGCTGAAGCGCAGTCAGTGCTCTCTACTGATGGGGCTGAGCCTTCCGCCGAGCAGGCGGCGCTGGCCCGCGAGGGCCCGGCGGGTCCCGCCGCCGGCCAGCCGCGAGCGGGTGTGCTGCCCATGCCGCCCCCCGCCGACGCGGCCGGTACGTTCGTGCGCAGCGAGCGCAAGATCGGCCGCAACGAGCCCTGTCCGTGCGGTTCGGGCAAGAAGTACAAGCACTGTCACGGAGTGCTGTCCGGTCTCGGATAGCCCGTGTTGACTCGCGTGCTGGTGGTTGCCGGGGCGCTTTTCGACCGCGGGGGCCGGGTCCTGATCGCGCAGCGTCCCGCGGGCAAACACCTCGCCGGGCGATGGGAGTTCCCAGGAGGCAAGGTCGGCGCCGGCGAGTCCGAGCCGCAGGCCCTCGCACGCGAGCTCCAGGAGGAGCTCGGAGTCCGGGTCATCCGCAGCCGGCCCTTCATGCGCCTGGCACACGAATATAGCGATCGGGCTGTCGAGCTTTCGATGTGGCTCGTCGAGGAGTTTGCGGGGGAGGCCGCCGGACTGGACGGGCAGAGCCTCAAATGGGTGGCTCCAGGGGATCTTCCGAAAGAGGACATTCTCGAGGCGGACCGGCCGTTCGTGCTGGCCCTGCAGGAAATCGCGGGCCAGCGGCGGTGATGTTGGCAGCCGGTACGGCTGGCCGAGCGGCACTTGGGATGAGTCAGCGAGCTCGCACCCGGGTGGTATTTCGGCAGGTCAGCACGTCCGACCCTCCGGCGGCTCCTCGGGCTGGGACGTCGCGAGTTGGCTCCTCGTACGAGCAGCCTGCTCCGACGACTTAGCGGGGTGGCGCTGCCGACGGATCAACGGCTGGCCCCGCGATCAGCCAACGGCCTGGCTCAGCCCGTGGCCCGTGGGGCTTGGTTCCTCCTCGGTGGGCCCCCATTCTGGCCCTGTGTACAATGCAACTCGCAGCACGATGCGACGGGATTCCCATGGCAGCTCAGAATGACCTTCCGGACGTCAAACTCGACCCAGCCGGACTCTATCGCGAAGACACCTTCACCGACCGAAGGGCGGGCACCATCCGTCGCCTCACTCCCGTGACCATCTCGGGCGACGCCGACACGACGCGCCCCGTTCTGTTCTCGGGGCAGACGCAGCTCCTGACGCCTGCCGGTGTGCTGCCGCTCGTATTCGAGATCGAGGCTGCGACGATGGAAGAGGCCCTGCGCAAGTTTCCCGAGGGCGTCAAGGGTGCGCTCGAGCAGGCGATCGACGAAGCTCGCGAGATGCGGCGCGAGGCTGCATCGAGAATCGTCGTGCCGGAGGTAGGTTCGGGCTTGGGACCCGCTCCAGGCGGCGGGGGCGGCGGGAAGATCAAGTTTCCTTGAGGAGAGGGGGGTGCTCGGGCAAACGCATCGCGGTTGCACTCTCGGACGCAAAAATCACCTTTTCGCGACGCCGCGGGCATCTACGCCCTCATCGGCGCGGCAAACCTCAGTGGCATCGATTCGAAGTCCATTTGGCCCAAGTTCTCGCACGTATTGCCGAGCATCCAGTCAATCGCGTCCTGAAGCTTTTACCCTGCAACGTTTCGGATTTGCCTGTCAGCGCGATTTGGCCTACGCAAGTTGCCCGCGGTGGTTGGGCAAGATCGGTCAGCGATCGCGCAAGATCGGGGGGAGCGCAATGCCAACCCGGTCGCTAGCTTTAGGCCTCTGACGAGAGTGCCCGACCGATGGGCAGGCAGATTTGCGCAGCGGCGCTGGTTCGGAAAGTTACGTCCTGCAGAATATTACCGCGCCCCGCCGATCGTCCGATCGAAGAACCGCTTGACCATCTCGTACCCGTGACGCCCGGTGTCCGCATGACGGAGGAGCCCGTGCTTGCTGCCCGGGTACGTCATCATGTCGAAGGGCTTATCCAGATCCTGCAGTTTCTTGAAAAGAGTGGTGCTGTTCGTAAAGAGCACGTTGTCATCTGCCATGCCGTGCATGATCAACAGCGGGCCGCTTAGTGCCGCCGCATGTTGCAGCACGCTGCTTTGCAGGTAGCCCTCGGGGTTGGCCTGTGGCGTGCCCATGAATCGCTCGGTGTAGTGCGTGTCATAGAGCTTCCAGTCCGTCACGGGGGCACCAGCCACTCCTGCGGCGAACGTGGCGGGCGCCTGCATCATGCACATCAAGGACATGAATCCGCCGTAGCTCCAGCCGAACACGCCGATTCTTGCCGGATCCACATAAGGCAGAGTCTTGAGGAAATTGACCCCCGCCACCTGATCCTGCACTTCGACGGAGCCGAGGTGATGGTAGAGGGCACTCTCGAAACGCTCGCCTCGTGAACCACTGCCCCGATTGTCCAGCGTGAAAACGATGTAGCCATTCTGTGCCAGGAGCTCGCGAAAAAATCCCTCGTTGCTGCTCCACGCCCGTCGCACGCGTTGAACGGTCGGCCCGCCATATACATCGACAATCACCGGATAACGGCGACCGGGCTCCAGAGTGCGAGGTTTCATGATCTGGTAGTGGAGGATTTGCCCGTCACTCGCTGTCAGCGTGCCAAACTCGGTCGGAATATGGTCGGACAGATAAGGGGCGTAAGGGTGGTCGCGGGTGAGTGCGTTCGGGACTAGCGGCGCCAATACTTTTCCGTCCGCGGCGCGCAGCGTCACGGACGGTGGCAGATCGGGCGTCGAGAACGTGTCGAGGAACATGCGCGCATCCTTCGACATCGTGATGGCGTGCCAACCCGATTCGGGGGTGATGCGGCTTATCGTGGGTTCGGGATCCTTGAAGGAGACGTTGTAGAGCTGCCTCTCGAGCGGGGTCTCGGCATTGGCCGTGAAGTACACGAGGCCGGCTTGCTCATCCACTCCGCGCACGCCGTGTGCGTCGTTATCGCCGATTACCTGCCACTCACCGCTCGTAAGAGGGCGGATCAGCTTGCCCGTCCAGTCATAGAGATATAGATGCTGATACCCCGTCCGCCGCGAGGCCCAGATCATCTGCTGCGATTGGGGCAGAAAGGTAAGGTTGTCGTTCAGCTCAATCCACGTTTTGCTGTGCTCGCTCAGCAGCTCGTTAGTTGCTCCCGTAACCGGATTGGCTCGCAGGAGTGCCAGGGTTTTCTGGTCACGGCTTTCACGCTGGACTGCGAGCGCGCCGCTGTCGGGAAACCAGTTCACTCGGGCGAGATAAAAATCGGGATTCGATCCGAGGTCCATCTTGACCGGCTCGGAGCGATCCTCGGCGGCCGCGCCGTTCGCACCCACTGAGCCTCCGTTTTTCATGGCGGGTGTCGCGTGCGCATCCGCGGACTGGGGCTGGGCTGTATTTGATTGCCCACGCTCCTCCGACTCCCGGCCTATGGAAACCACGAACAGCTGAATGTTTGCGTTCGGCATGCCCGCCGCTGGATACCGTTGCCGCACGACAGTGGTGCGATCGGCATAGATCTCGAAGCGCTCGACCTCAGGGACCGGTGACTCATCGACTCGGGTGAAAGCGATGCGTTTCTCATCCGGCGACCACCAGTATCCGGTCGTGCGCGCCATTTCTTCCTGCGCGATGAATTCCGCCACGCCGAAAGAGACAAGACCGCCGCCCTCGTGGGTGATGGCACGCTCGCGGCCGCTCAGCAGGTCATAGACGATCAAATTCTGATCGCGGATGAAGCTGACGTAGTGACCACCGGGTGAGAACCTGGCGTCAGTCTCGTAGCTCGCCGTCTTCGTCAGCCGCCGGACTGCATTCTCGGCTTTGGCATGCAGGTCATAGACGTAGAGATCGCCCCCCAGCGGCACGAGCAAATAGCGCGAGTCCGGCGAAAATTCGTACTCGACGATGCCCGAGAGCGAGGAGGTCCGTTGCCGCTCGCGCCGCTGTTCTTCCTCGGGGGAAAGGGCATGCTTCTCGGGCACGAGTCTCGCGGAATCCACCAGAAGTCGTTGCTTGTGCAGGGCGATGTCGTAGGCCCACAGATCCATGCGGTCCTTGTCGTGCTCCGCACCGCGCAGATAGGCGATCAGGCGGCCATCGGGTGAGATCTGCGGGGAGCGCAGCGTCTCGCCCGAGAGGTCCGGCGCTGTGAAGAGGCGCTCGATCGTTAGCTTTTCGGCGTGCGCGAAGGTACTCAGGAGTGCCATCAGGAGGATCTGGATAGCGCGTACCAGCGATCGTGGAAACATGCAGTTTGCTAGACTTTGCTCTTTCGATGGCCCAGGTGGGAGTTTAGGGATGAAAAGTCCGCTGCGCTATGGCTGGACCCTTGCGGCCTCCCTCGCGTGCGGACTCGTCGCTTGCTCGGGCCTGCAGTGGGAAGGAGCGAAGCCCATGCCTGGCAAAGGCCCGAACGGCACTCCCTTGCGTTCTGGGAGCGAGGTGGCCGTGGGACTGAATCCTGCGCCTGAGCATCCTCCCGTGTATCCGGTCACTGCAACCATCAAAAATCGCAATGCCTACCACGGCGTCACGGTCGCGGACGACTATCGCTGGCTCGAGGATCTCGACTCCAAAGACACTCGCAACTGGGTGGATGCCGAAAATCGGCTATCGCAGCCGCGGCTCGAGGCCATTCCGCAGCGCGCCTGGCTGAAGGAGCGACTGACCCAGCTCTGGAACTACGAGCGCTACGGGGTGCCCGTCCCGGAAGGGCGGCGTTATTTTTTCCTGCATAACGACGGCAGGCAAAATCAAAGCGTGCTGTTCGTTTCCGACAGTCTCGATTCGCCTGGGCGCGTGCTCTTCGATCCGAATACGGTCCGCGAGGATGCGACCGTCGCGTTGTCGGAATTCAAGCCGAGTCCGCATGGTGACATCGTCGCTTATGCGCTTTCGGATGGCGGCACCGATTGGCAAATCTGGAGGTTCCGGCGTGTTTCCGATGGCACCGATCTGAGCGACACCCTGCGTTATACCAAGTTCTGGGGAGTCTCCTGGGCCCACGACGGATCGGGGGTCTATTACAGCCGCTATCCGGCACTACCGAGCGGCAAGGGTGACGATGCTGGAAGGCCTGCCGTGTACTTCCACCGGCTCGGCGAATCACAGGATCAGGACAAGCTGATTTACGCCGTCACGGATCATCCGACGCGGATCCCCTCCGCGCGTGTGACCGATGACGGGCACTATCTGGTGATCACCCTGTTCGACGGGTATGAGCGCAATGGAGTCAGTCTTCTGGATCTGCGGCGCCTGGGTGCGACTGCGCAGCCGCTGTTCTACGCGTGGGATGCGCTTTACACATTCATTGGCTCACAGGGCGAAGAGCTTTTCTTTCAGACTACCAAGGATGCGCCACAGCGCCGCGTAATCGCAGTGGATGCCCGCCGACCGGCCTGGACCAGTTGGCCGACCGTCGTGCCGGAGCAGCGCTCAGCGCTCGAGGAAGCCGTATTTGTTGGAGGTCGGATCATCGCGCGATATGTTGAGGACGTGCACAACGTGGTGCGCGTCTATGAGCGTGATGGCAAACCGGCAGGTGAAGTCTCATTGCCTGGGCTCGGCCATGTGGAGGGATTCGAGGGCAAGAGCAACGATAACGAGACCTTCTTTTCCTATACTGATTATCTGACTCCGCCGCGGATCTATCGTTATGAGGTTCGCAGCAATACGTCAACTGTCTGGCATTCCGCCACGATACCAGCCTCCACGCAGGAGTATGTCACTGAACAGGTTTTCTACCCGAGTAAGGACGGCACGCGAATCCCGATGTTCATCACGCATCGGCGAGATATGCCGAAAGATGGCAATCAGCCGGTGCTGCTGCACGGCTATGGGGGATTCAACGTTTCCCTGACGCCTGCGTTCCGTCCGTCAGTGCTCGCATGGCTGGAGATGGGAGGCGTGTACGCCGAAGCCAACCTGCGCGGCGGGGGAGAGTACGGGGAGAACTGGCACACGGCAGGTACACTCACGAACAAGCAGAACGTGTTTGATGACTTCATCGCCGCCGCCCAATATCTGATCAACGAGCACTACACGCGATCACAGCGCCTCGGTATTCACGGACGCAGCAATGGCGGACTGCTCATCGGAGCCGTGATGACCCAACGGCCGGATCTCTTCGGCGTGGCCTTGCCGGCGGTGGGAGTGTTGGACATGCTTCGCTATCAGACTGCGAGTGCCAACGCACGGCAGTGGTCCTCGGACTATGGACTCAGTGAAAACCCGGAGCAGTTCAACGCCTTGTATGCCTACTCGCCGTACCACAACGTGAAGAAGGGCGTCTGTTATCCGCCGACGCTCATCACGACAGCGGACCACGATGATCGCGTAGCTCCCTGGCACAGCTATAAGTTTGCGGCGGCTCTCCAGGCCGTACAGCTTTGCTCCAACCCCATTCTGATTCGGGTAGAAACCCGGGCCGGACATGGGGCCGGTAAGCCGGTCTGGATGCAGATCGAAGACATCGCCGATCAATGGGCGTTTGCGGCCAAAGCGCTCGGGATGCCGTTGCCGACCGCTCGCTGATTTTCGTGAAGTCCTTCACTGCGTCCGCCTCTCGTGACCGGGACCATATGGCGATCCGGACCATATCGGGCAGTCCGACGGGATCGTAGATGAGGTTCAGATTCAAGGCATTCGGGTTGCATCTTGCCTGTAGCGCCTGCGCGCTGCTGCTAGTGCTGGGCGCGCTGTATCTGGGCTGGTATCGCTGGCCCGGTTGGTATCTCACGGGAGTAGTAAAGGTCGCCGCAATGATGGCGGGCGTGGATGTGGTCCTGGGGCCGCTGTTGACGCTGGTGGTGGCGAATCCCGTCAAATCGCTTCGCGAACTGAGGAGAGACATCGGGACAATCGTCGCTGTGCAACTGTTGGCGCTCGTCTATGGCACCGGCACTCTGTGGGGCGGGCGACCACTGTACTACGCGTTTTCCGTCAATGAGCTGCAGATGACGCAGGCATCTGATATCGACCCAACAGAGATTGCCTTGGCCGAGCGGGAGACCCCCGGCTTCGCCCCACGCTGGTACAGCCTGCCACGGTGGGTGTGGGCGCCACTTCCCGATGATCCGGATCTGAATAAAAAGATCGTCACCGCCGCTGTCATGGGTGGAGACGATGTGATCCAAATGCCGCGCTACTTCAGATCCTGGCAGCAGGGCGAGTCAGAGCTGCGGAAGCAACTCCTGCCCGTCGATGCTCTGAGGCAGTTCACTCCGGCACAGAAACTAGCAGTCAAACGCCGTATGCAGCAGATGGGTTTGGCCTCGAATCAGGCCACGGCGATGACTATGGCGGGCCGTGCTGGATTTCTCGTGGCGATTTTCGATCCGCGTTCGCTGCAGCTCAAGACACTGCTCAGGGTCGATTGATGGATCGCCGAGAGAGGCGACCTTTCACGGCCTTATCTCGCCCTGCTCGGGGCCGAACGCTCGTCAGGTTCAGCCGGGGCTTCTTCTGTCGTCGTAGACGTGTCCGCAATGGTGTGCTGCTCCGAGAGCCATGCGCCCAGATCGATGAGCCGGCACCGCTCGCTGCAGAACGGCCGAAAGGGTGAGGTTGCCCAATCGGTCTCGCGATGGCAGGTCGGGCATTTCACTGATTGCGGCGTCATGTGAGTTTCTATCGGGGCAGTGCACTAACCTGGCGACGGCGAGGAACGCCTATCAGCGCTGCTCATCAGGGCAACTACCCGCAGCAGCTCAGCACGAATGGCACATTCGCCTCGGTTTGAGTGGGCCGTGCCGTGAGGCCATTCCAGATCAAAAAACGCACACTGCACCGATAATGGCTTCCACTGATCTCCGGGTAGAGACCGCCGGAAGTGGGGAGCGAGATCCTCAGCAACTGATACGGGGTATCTCGTTCGAAAGTGATGTGGAACAGTCCTCCCTGGGCGACCTCCTGTCGGGTGCGGCCATTCTGTCGCGTCAGCCACAGCAGTTCGGTGATCGCATCACACATCGGCCGCATCAGGGACAGCCACTGATTGAACGTGCGGATACGCGGCTCATCCGGTTGAGCGAGCCAGTAGTAATAGTCCGGTAGATCGAACTCGCACGTGCCGCCCGGAATGGCGCTGCGATGTTTGATCGCGCTGAGGAATTCGGATTCACGCAGAGGTTGCAGGAAGGCCGTGCCGGCATTCGTGAGCTCCCCGCGGAGTCGCTGCAGGTTCGAGACCAGGCTATTCAGGCGCTCGGCATCGACCCCCGGCTTGGACTGGAACTCACTGAGGGTGGCCAGGTGGCGCTCGAGCTCTTTGAGCACATCCGAGCGGACGTCGCCGCGGGCGGTGATGGCCAGAATGTCGAGCAGGCTCGACATCGCGGCGCGACTGCCCCACTGGCTGGCAATCTCGTTGTGATAGAGCGCCTGGTTATACAGAAAATCCAGACGCAGGAAGGTCCGCATCCGCTCGTTGAGCGGCTGCTCGAAGATCATGGAGCCAGACTCCTCCTGGCTGTCGGGGCCCGAGGCCATCTCCTGAGCGGCAGGTTCTGTCATAGGCCTATTGTGCTTGACAGATCAGCCATGCGTAAACGGTGGGTCCGATCGCCACCTGCCGGCCGAGTCAGCTCAAGTCCGCGCTTGTCGCGCCAGCCCCAGATAGCGGGCGTGGAGGGCGGAGACCTGATCACGCACGCCGGCCAGATCACCCTCATTCCGGAGTACGTCGTGAGCGGCTTTCAGCCTCGTCGCACGCGACACCTGCGCATTCAGAATGGCCTGTGCCTGCTCGACGGTGGTCCCATCGCGGGCCTGCACCCGACGAATCTGCAGCGCTTCATCGCAGTCAACTACCAGCACCCGATCGAGCTGCGAGCCTAGGTTCTTCTCCACGAGCAGCGGGATGACGAGAATCTGATAGATGCCGCCCGCCGCGGCCGAGCGGGCCTCGGCCGCGGCGCCGATGGCGGGATGCGTCAGCGCCTCGAGATCTGCGCGCGCCTTGGGATCAGAAAAGACAATCGCCCGCAAAGCGGGGCGGTCGAGATGTCCGTCCTCGGTCAGGATGGAAGTGCCAAAACGCTCTACCAGCCGCTCGAGTGGCGGCTGGCCAGGCTCCACGACGTCGCGTGCAAGCTGATCGGTATCGATGATAGGGACGCCCAAAGCTCCGAAAAATTTTGCCGCAGTCGATTTGCCGCTGGCGATGCCGCCGGTAAGGCC
>Ga0070741_10018255_pt1 | contig 11391 bp, 8 predicted proteins | sample Coa_R1_4_FD_66440 | JGI IMG/M metagenome (GOLD analysis project Ga0070741, IMG submission 66440) | Surface soil microbial communities from Centralia Pennsylvania, which are recovering from an underground coalmine fire - Coalmine... | ecosystem: Environmental > Terrestrial > Soil > Unclassified ...
CGCACAGGCGGTCGTAGCCGCCGGTGCGCCACTGCGCGGCTTCGTCCCACCAGTCGCCGTAGAACGCCTTTCGCCGCTTGAGGTTCATGCGGTCGACGTTGCTCGCCCAGCCCGTCCACCCGCGCGTCCCGACGTCCCAGATGTTGACGACCTGCGGCCACCGCCCGCCGCCGGCCGCGCACACGTAGAACGACCCCTGCAGCCCGAACATCTCGGGCATCCGGAGCACCGGGTCCTTCCAGAGGTGCTCCATGTACGCGTACTGGCCCTGCCCGACGATGTCGACGGTCTCGTGCAGGTAGAGGTTGCGTTCCGCCATCCCCGTCACCTCATGACGCCGGTGCCGCGGATGTGGGGGAACGCGGCACGCTGGCCGCCGTCAGCGACGATGCTGTGGCCCGTGACGAAGCTGGCGAGGCCGGAGACGAGGAAGACGAGCGGGCCGGCGATCTCTTCAGGTGTCCCGAACCGGCCCAGGGGCGCGCCGTCGGCGCGCGCGGCCTCGTTCGGGTCGGTGCCGCTGTCGGAGTAGGCGGCCATGACGCGGGGCGTCGCGATCATGTCGGGCGCGACCGCGTTCACGCGGATGCCGTGCGGTCCCCACTCGTCGGCCATCGTGCGGACGAGACCCATCAGGCCGGCCTTCGCCGCGCCGTACGCGCCGTGGTTGGGCGCACCGTAGAGCCCGCTCACGGAAGCCACGACCGCGATCGCGCCGCCGGTTCCCTGCTCGATCATCCGGCGGGCGGCCGCCCGGCCCACGTAGAGGTGCTGGGTCAGGTTGCGGGTCAGGTCGGTCTGCCAGGTGTCGTCGTCGACGTCGAGGAGCTGCGCCCACGCGGCCAGACCCACCATGTTGATCAGCACGTCGAGCCGACCGAGGAACTCGGCGGCGTCGCGCACGACCGACTCCGCCTGCGGGCGGTCCGTGACGTCGCCGGTGAGTGCGGTGCTGCGCACGCCGAGCTCCTTCAGCTCACCGGCGACGGCCGCGGCGCGATCACCGTCGAGATCGGCGACCGCGACGTCGGCGCCGGCCCGGGCGAGCAGCAGCGCGCTCGCGCGTCCGATCCCGAAGCCGCCGCCCACCACGAGCGCCGCCTTCCCCTGCAACCCGAGCACGTCCGCGTCCACGTGACCTCCCGTCGCCGACCGACGGGGTGACGTTACGCGCGCCGCCGATCCTCGTGCCGGGTGGGCGAACCGGACCTCCGGGTGACCGCCGGGTGAACAGTGGACGTCGGGCGGCGACGCCCGTGCCCACCCGCGGGAGACTCGCGCCCATGGAGATCAACATCTTCCGGAACGCGCGCGACGCCGTCGAGCTGCAGCCGGGCGACGTGCTGTTCCACGAGGGCGCGGACGGGGACGTCATGTTCGCCGTCGTCGAGGGTGAGATCGAGCTCAGCCGTCATCGCCGCGTCATCGACCGGGTGGGGCCGGGCGGCATCGTCGGCGAGCTCGCGCTGATCGACCCTGCGCCGCGGAGCGCGACCGCGACCGCGCGGACCGTTTGCCGCGTCGTGACCGTCGACCGCCAGCACTTCTCGTTCCTCGTCCAGCAGCACCCGACGTTCGCGTTGCAGGTCATGGCCGTCATGGCCGAGCGGCTGCGGCGCGCGAACGTCGCGGCGGAGCCCGTGCGCTGAGAGCAGGCCCGGCTACCGAGCGGCCGCCCGCTCGGCCCGGCCCGCCGCCCACTCCTGCGAACCCCACGGGTTGCCGGTGCCGGTCTCGACGTACGCCCGGAGGCTCGCGAGGTAGTGGTCCCAGCCGCGTGAGCACGTGCCGTAGCAGTCGAGCGTCGGATCCAGCCCGAAGTGGTGGGCACCGCGCTCGGACCCGATAGGCAACCGTATGGCTGCCTTTCAAGATACGCAGCCGAACGGCTGCATGTCAAGGCGGGTCCGGGATCAGCCCGCGGTGGCGGCGTAGACGGCTTCGCCGGTGCGGGCGGCGGTCTCGCACACCTCCCGGCGGGCCTGGCTCGCGAAGGGGTCACCGGACAGCGCCCGCCATTTCTCGATGGCGGCGAGCGCGGCGTTCCGGAGGGCATCGGGGCCCATCCCGTCGACACCGAGGGCGGCGGCGGGTGAGCCCGCGAGCAGGAGTCGGTCGAGCTCCTCGCGCTCGCCGTCGCGCAGTTGCGCCGCACCCGACGCCACCAGGTGCGCGGCCCGCAGGCGGGCGAACTCGACCGCGCTCGCCTCGATGCGTTCGGCCTCGTGGTCGATCGACTCCGCGAGCTCGGGGTTCGAGGACCGCATCTCGCGCGCGACCGTCCGCAGCGCGACGAGCGCGCCGCGGCTCTGCAGCGTACGGGCGCGGGGCAGGAAGTGCTGCGCGATCACCGTGCGGAGCTCGTTGAGACCCGACCGTTGCACGAGCCGGGGCGCGAGCGTCGCCGCGGTGGTCAACCCGTTGTCACGGATCTCCTGGATCGACAGCCGGATGCCGTACATCCCGAGCCGGTCGACGAGTGCGCGGCGGATCTCGACCGTCAGGTCGCTCGCGTGCAGGTCGCAGAAGTGGTCGGCCGACAGCAGCATCTGGTCGAGCTGCTGCGGGTCGCTGCCGGCGAGCGCGCGGAGCGCACCCGCCTCGTCCTCGCGCATGGTCAGACCGGTCTCGGCGAGCAGGCCCGCGAGCGGCACGACGGTCGCGCACAGCTCGCGGATCGTCTCGTCGTTCCGGTAGCGCAACGCGATGCGCGTCGCGGACTCCATCGCGTCGAGGCGCCCGGCGCCGATCTCGTCGGCGCGCGACAGGACGCCGACCGCGTTGACGGGCGACGCGGCCGTCACCGACCGGTCCATGAACGCCTCGAGGAAGTCGACGTCGCTGCGGTGCGCGTGACGCATGAGGTAGATCACCGCGTCGGCGTCGCTCGCATGGTCGGGATCGACCTCGAGGAACTCGCGCGTCCGGCGCGAGTTCTCGTCGTTGAGCGACGCGAGGCCGGGCGTGTCGATGAGCGTCACCTGCTCGAGCGTCGACGCCGGCCAACGGATGTCGAGGGAGGCGATCTCGCGCTCCGTGAGCCCGCCGAGCTGCAGCTCGAGCGCCTTCTCTCCCCGCTGGAACGGGATCGCGCGCTCCTGGCCGTCGATGAGGTGCGCGCTCACCTGGTAGCTCTGACCCCGCCGGTACCACGAGACGATGCGTGTGCACTCGCCGGCGTCGGTCGGCGCGAGACGCTCGCCGACCAACGCGTTCAGCAGCGTCGACTTGCCGGCCTTGACCCGACCGGCGATCGCGACGCGCAGAGGGCCTGCGAGCCGTTCACGGATCGATGCGATCTGGTTGGCGTACGCGGACCCGGCGGTGCGCGAGGCGAGCGAGTCGACGAGCGCGAGCACCTGGTCGGCGGCGGACCCGAACCCCGAAGCGGTGACGACGGTGGTCATGCCGTCAACCCCCGACCTGCTTCTCGATCGCCGCGAGCGCGGCGAGCGCCTTGGCGCCCTCGGCGGCGCGCGCCTGGCGTTCCTGCTGCGAGCGCTGCACGTCGGCCTGGGCGCGCTGCGCGGTCTCGGCGTACGTTCGCTGCAGCTCGCCGAGACGGTCGGTGAACTCGTCGCGCAGCTCCCGCTGGCCCTCCCGCACCATCGTCGCGATCTCGTTGCCGACCTGGAACTGCACGTCGTCGAGGAACTTCCGCACCTGTTGGCGGGCGGACTGGCGGCGGGCCGTCAGCTTCCGCTTGCGGTCGTCGAGCAGCTGCATGCTCCCGAACAGCGCGCCGGCGCCGATCATCACCGGGTTCGCGATCAGCAGCGCGCCCGCGGCCGAGGGGAGCCAGCTCCCGATCGAGCTGAACATGTACATGCCGCTCTGCACGCCCCGGATCCCCGTGACGCCGGTCTGGAAGGCGCGCTTGCCCTTCACCTCCTTCTCGTCGAGGGGCTTGGCGGTCCAGAGGCTCGACACGTCGATGCTGTGGTCGCGTCCCGTCCGGGGTGGGAGCCCGAGCTGCTCCTCCTGGAGCATGTCGACGACCTCGGCCTCGATGGCCGCGAACCCGTGCTCGATCGCCACGAACGCCCGGGTGACGCCCTCGGCCACCTCGGACTGCATCTGGCGCACCATCTCGTCCCACTCGGTGCCGTTCCTCAGGTTCTCGATCTGCTCGTCCATCGAGTCCGAGATGCTGCGCATCGCGGCGCGGAACTGGAACGTGATGTCGTTGGACAGGTCGGCGACGCGGTCGCTGACGACGATGCTCCACTTCGCGCCCGGCCCTCGGAGGAACTCGAGGCGCGACTTCGCCTGCTCGAGCTCGGCCATCACCTCGGTGAGCGCGTTCGGGTCGTCGAGGAGCCGCTGCTCCTCCTCGAGACCGGTGCGGACGATCGACACGATGGCGCGGACATCGGCCGCCGACCGCTCCGCGGCGTGCTCCTTCGCCGGGGTCACGACCCCCTCGTCGAGGGCCTTGATCAGCCCCGGGAACTGTGACCGCTCGTTCAGGTCGCGGTCCTTGCGGACGAGGGCCTCGTGGCGCAGCGCGCTCGAGGCGACCGCGACCGGTACCCGCACGCCGCTGCGCTCCAGATGACCTCGGTTGATGTCGAGGATCCGCGGCCACGATGGGTACAGGTCGATCTTCGACTGCACGAACAGGACCGTCGGGCAGAGCTCGGCGGCGCGCGCGAGGAACTCGACCTCGGGCGCGCTCAGCTCCGCCGACGCATCCGACACGAGGATGACGCCGTCCGCGAACGGCAGGAAGGCGAGCGTGGCGGCTGCGTGCCCGGCGCCGAGGCCGCCCATGCCGGGCGTGTCGACGAGGACGAGGCCCTGCTTCAGGATCGCGCTCGGGACCGCGATCTCGACCCGCTCCACACCCTCGCGGTTGCCGGGGTTGCCCGCCTCGGTGACCCAGCGCGGCAGGTCCTCGATCGTGATCTGCTCCGCGAGCTGCTGGCCGTCGACCCGGCGGCGCACCATCGCCGCGGGCTGGTCGCCGTAGCGCACGAGCGTGATCGCGGCGGTCGCGACGTCGTCGTCGACCGGGCAGGCGTCCCGGCCGAGCAGGCCGTTGACGAGCGAGCTCTTGCCCTGCTTGAACTCGCCGACGACGCACACGACGGTCGCGGGGCGCCGCAGGCGGGCGCCGGCGGCGTTGGCGCGGTCGGCCAGGTCGGTACGGCCGAGCTGCTGCAGGACACCGACGAGCTGGGGGATCGCCGCGTCGAGCCCGGCCGGGGCCGGCGCCGGCGCGGCCGGTGCGGTCGCGGTCATCTGGCGGTGGTGCTCACAGGTCGTCCGAGAGGCCGGAGAGCGAGTCGCCCATGTTGTCGGCCGTCCGGATGTCGCTGCTGAAGTCGTCCATCGGCGCGGCGTCGGGCGGCGCCTCCGCCGCCGGCTCGGGCGGCGCGGGCGCGTCGAACGTGTCGGCCATGCCCGCGTCGGCGGGCGCCGGCGCCGCGCCCCCGTCGTCGGTGGGCATCCCGGCGTCGGCGTGCGCGCCGGCCTGGTCGAGCATCTCGCCCGTCCCGCCCGGTGCCCCCGACCCACCCGTGAGCGCGTCGTCGGCGAAGGGGTCGGCCAGGGTCGCGTGGTCGGGCGCGAAGCCGCCCGCCTCGGTGCCGGCGCCGGCCTCGGCGTGCGGCGTCCCGAGCGGCATCGAGCTCGAGATCGCGCCCTCGGCGTCGTGGACGAGGCCGCCGACGGCACCGCTCACCTCGTGCTGCGCCTCGTGGACCAGGTTGCCGGCCGCGGTCTCGGCCTGCCCGACGAGGCCGGCGAGGCCGCTCTGGGCACCGGCGACGTTCTCGAGCGCGTCCTCCGCCTGCCCGACGAGACCGTCGAGGCCGCCCGGAACGCCGGCGGCGTTCTCGAGCGCGTTCTCGGCCTGCCCGACGAGACCGCCGAGGCCGCCCTCGCCGCCGACCAGCTGGCCCGCCGCGTTCTCGACCTGGTCGAGGATGGCCCCCGCGCCGCCGGCTCCGCCCACGAGGTTGGTGACCGTGCCGACGGGATCCTCGAAGAGGCTCGCGGCCGTCCCGAGGCCCTGGTTCGAAAGGAAGCTGTCGAGGGAGTCGCTCACGCTGCCGAGATCGAATCCCGAGTCGCCGAGGAACGAGCCCGCCATCGACGCGAGGCCGCCGCCGCCGAAGGCGTCGCTCACCGTGTCCGCGATCTGGGACAGGTCGCCGCTGCCGATCGCGCCGATCGCGCTCGACACCGAGTCGGGCAGGAGCGAGCCGCCGAAGTGCTGGACGGCGCTGCCGATCGAGTCCCAGATGCCGCCGCCGCCGTTGCCGCCCCCGCCGGCGAAGGAGCTGACGGCGTCGCCGATCGAGTCCCAGATGCCGCCGCCACCGCCGCTGTCGCCGCCGCTCCCGCCGGTGAAGGAGTTGAAGGCGTCGCCGACGGCACCGAGGATGCCGCCCCCGCCACCGTCGTCGCCGCCGCTGCCTCCGCCGAAGGAGTCGATCGCGTCGCCGAGTGAGTCCCAGAAGCTCATGGTTCGTCGTCCCCGGTAGAAGGAGAAGGAGTGGTGAGGTTGTCGGTCATGGAGTCGAGGTCGCTCTGCATCTGGTCGGCCGCCCCGACCGACTGGTCGAACGCGTCCACGGGCGGCCCCGCGTCGGGCGGGGCCGCATCGAAGCCGCCGCCGGCGTCGGGCGCGGCGTCCCACGAGTCGCCGCCGGAGGCGGGCGCCGCGGTCCCGAACCCGCCCGCGTCGCCCGCGGGCGCCGGTGCCGCGCCCCCGCCCGGACCCATCAGCACGTCGTCGTCGCCCAGGGCCGGCCCCGCGCCGGGCGCGCCGGCCGGTGCCGACGACGCGGTGCCGGTGCCGAGCACGTCGTCGCCGGCCAGCTGGTTCCCGAGCTTCTCGAGACCGTCGACCGTCGGGCCCGACACGTCGTAACCGCTGTCGAAGTGCGACGCGCTGCCCTGCGGCGTGTCGATGCCGACGTAGCTCTCGCCGGCGGAGAGATTGACGCCGTAGCCCGACGCGTGGGCCTCCGCCTGCTCCTGGGAGACCGTGACGCCGTCGTGGGTCGTCGACTGGTAGCCGAAGCTGCCGCCGATCGTCCCGACTCCCGGCTCGCTGACCGAACCCTCGACCCCGAAGACCGTGCGGCTGTCATCACCGGACTCCATGTAGCCGGCCTGCACCCCGGCCCCGATCGTGACGCCCGACTCGGTGAGGAGCGTGCCGTTCGCGTCGAGGGAGGTGCCCCACCCCTGGTCGGTGCTCTCGAACCCGGCGGTGGCCTGACCGCTGAGGATCCCGTACGGCGTCGGGACCGTGCCCTGGACGTGCCCGTTCACCGACACGTCGCCGTTCGCGCCGACGCTCACGTGGCCGTCGTAGTAGGGAAGCGGTCCCCAGTCGATCCCGCCGCTCGAGTCGAACTGGAAGCCCTGGTCGGTGAGGCCGACGTCGGTCGAGCCGAGCAGCGTGCTCGAGCCCGCGGTGACGCCGTTCTCGCCGATGGAGGCGCTCACGTCGGCGACTCCGGGGATCCCGACGCTGGCGCTGAAGCGCCCGTCGTCGAAGTTGAGGTTCACCGCCCCGTCGGTCACGTAGTTCACGGTGTCGAAGACGGTGTCGTCGACGGCGTTGAACAGCGAGCTCGCGGCGCCGCCGGTCAGCGCGTCGGCGGCCGATCCGAGGGCCCCGACCGTCCCGCCGACGTAGCCACCGGCGGAGCCGGCGACGTCGACCGCGGCCGAGCCGACGCTCTCGGCGGCGTCCTCGATGCTCGAACCGACGTCGGACACCGCGTCGCTCGCGGCGTCGACCACGTCATCGAACCAACCCATGGCTCCACCCTAGGAGAGGTGCGCGACCGCGGGAACCGGGAGCATTCCCGGTTCGGGCGACGGATCGCGACGCCGGCGGTACACTGCGCGGATGGCTGACACGACCGCACCTGCGGCGACGAGGCCGACGGATCTGACCGCGCGCCTCGCGGTGTACCCGGGCTCCCAGCTCAGGCCCGTGCCGTCGTTCGTCTTCTCCGTCCCCCAGGGCTGGCAGCTCGACGAGGCCGCCGACGCCCTGGCGGTGATCCGCACACCAGAAGAGGTCGACGGCTTCTGGGTGAACGCGATCGTCAGTCACGACCGGGTGCCCCGCGCCGTCGACTTCGAGGCGGCGGCCAAGACGACCTGGGTGCGGATCAAGCAGTCGAGCCCGGACGCGACGCCGACGCTCGAGAAGATGGCGCGCTTCGGCGACAACGTCGTGTACCTGCGCGGCGTCGAGCTCACGGCCCCGAAATCCGGCCGGAAGCTGGGCCAGCTCCACGCACTCTTCTTCGCGCCGGCCGAAGGCGAAGGCAAGACCGTCGACCTGTTCCAGATCGTCGGAACGAGCCCGGCCGACCTGATGGAGCGGTTCGCGCCCGCGTTCCTCGAGATCGTCGGGTCGTTCCGCTTCACCTGAGCCCACGGCTTCGGCCCGTCAATCCTGGTCGTGCGCGTCGTCGACGTGCGGCGCGTCGTCGACCGGCGCGAAGTCGTGGTGCTCCTCGGGCGGCGGTTCCGGCGCGGCCATGACCTCGTGCGCCGGCGCGAGGTCGGCGTGGGCGGGCGGCTCGTCGGCGCCGGCGGTCGGCGTCAGGTCGGGCGCCGTCATCGTGACCTCGGGCGCGGCATGCTCGAACGCCGGCATCGGCGCCGCCTCGGCGGTCGCCTGTGCCATCGCGTGGGTGCCGAGGAGATCGTCCTCGAACATCGGCGCCGGTGACGGCATCGCGTCGGGCGCCGCCGCCTCGGCGGTCATCGCGCCCGGCGCCATCGTGGCCGCCGCGGTCAAGTCCGGCGCCGTCGATCCCCGCGCCGGGTCGGCGATGATGCCGAGCGTGTCGCCGGCGGCCATCGAGTCGGGCGACGCGGCGACGGCGTCGAACTCGTCGACCAGTCCCGACGCGGCCGCCTGGGCCTCGGGCCCGGGGGCGGTCATCAGGTCGGGCGGGACGATGCCCGTGTTGGCCGGTTCGTGGTCGAAGTGGATGCCGGTCGTCGGGTCGGCCTGACCGGTCGCCGTCGCCGTGTCGGCCGTCGCGTCGGCGTACGCAGGCGTCGCCGGGTCCATGTTCGGGTCGTGGGTGAGGTCGGGCAGCGGATCGGTCGGCGTGGGCGCGCCGGTCGGCGTCTCGCTTCCTGCCGTTCCCATGCCGGTCGGCCCGGCCGCGGGGCCGGTCGCGGGCCCGGCCGGCGCCGTGGTCCCGGGCATGCCGGCCGCGGTCGTGCCCGGCATCCCGGTCGCCGTCCCCGGCATGCCGGTCGTGGTCGTGCCGGGCATCCCCGTGCCGCTCGCGGGCTGGGTCGGGTCGGACGTGCCGGGCATGCCCGGCGTACCGGGCGCACCACCGGGCGTCTCGGGCATCCCGGGCGTGGTGCCGGTCGTGATGTTCCCCAGCGTCGACTGCGCGTTGTCGCGCTGTTCCTCGGCGACGAGCGCGTCGATCTTCTGGTCCTGGGTGAAGTCGTGGACCCGGTCCTGGAACTGGTCCTGCAGGTTCGCGATCGCGGACTCGACCGACTGACCGGGGACCGGCTGGTAGTTGTCGATCAGGTGGTTCAGCTCCGTGCGCAACTTGTCGACGTCGGCCGCGTCGGCGCCCGCGGGCGGGGTCCAGTGCTCGAGGCGGTCGTGGAGCTCGGCGCGCGCCGAGTCGATGTCGGGAGCCGTCAGGGTCCCGCCCCCAATGCCGCCCGTGGCGCCCATTCCGCCGGCGCCCATCCCGCCTTCGGCGCCACCCGCGTGATGGACGGGCTCGGCGCCGCCCGCGTGGTGGGCGGGTTCACCGCCGCCGTGGTGCACGGCTCCGCCACCTCCGCCGCCGTGGTGCGGCGCGGACGTGAACGCGGTGGCTGCCGCGCCCGGGCCGCTGCCCGGGCTGTCGAACGCGTCCATGCTCTCGCCGTGGTGGTGGCCGGGCTCCTCGTGCTGCTGCTGCTCGTGGTGCGGTGCCGTCGTCGTGCTCGCGCTCGCATCGTCGTCGAGCAGGCCCGACGCGACCACGCCGGCGGCGGCGGCGCCCACCGCCGCGACGCCGGCCGCGCCTGCGGCCACCCGGCCGAGGTTGACCTCGCGTCCGGCGATCGTGCGCGTGCCGCCGCCACCACCGCCGCCCGACTTCGCCGCCGGGCGCTTGGCCGCGTCGCCCTTGCCGTCACCCGGCTTCGTCTCGCCCTTGGCCTCGGCGGCCTCTTCCTTCGACGCCTCCGGCGGCGTGGTCTCGGCCATCGCGGTCTCCTTCACTGACTCGCTCGTGGTCGTGCTCATGAAGCCGGCCGCCCCCAGCGCGACGACGAGCTTGGCGTCGGCGTCGACGAGGACCGGGCGTCCCGTGTGCTGCGCGACGAGCTCCGACACGACGGGAATGCGCGAGGACCCCCCGACCAGGAGGACGCCCGCGAGATCTCCGGCCTGCAGCCCGGCCGACGCGAGGGCGCGGTCGAACGCGCCGAGCGTGTCCTCGAGGCGCGGCCGGATCGCGGACTCGAACTCGCCCCGCGTGATGCGGACCTCGGTCACGAGGTCGGGGAGCGCGATCGGGATCGCCGTCTCGCTGTCGAGCGAGAGCGCCTCCTTGGCGCGCGTGCACTGCACGCGCAGCTGCACGAGGGCGCGGCGAACCGCGGGATCGGTCGGATCGATCTCCGCCAGGTGTCCGTCGAGCGACGCGTTCACGTGCGCGAGGACGGCGTCGTCGAGGTCGAGACCGCCCAGCCGTTCCAGCCCCTGCGGGCTGCCGAGCACCTCGCTGGTGCCGTCACCGCAGCGGACGACGGCGACGTCGAAGGTGCCGCCGCCGAAGTCGTAGACGGCGACGGCGTCGCCGGGGTGGACCCGACCGAGATGGAGGTAGTGGAGCGCGGCGGCCTCGGGCTCGCTGAGCAGCGTGACGTCGCCGACCCCGGCGACCCGGCCCGCCTCCCGCAGGAGGTCGAGCTTGAACTCGCCCCAGTTCGCGGGGTGCGTGAGCACGACCTGCTCGGGCTGGCCGCCGTCGCCGCCGGCCGCGACCGCGAGCACGTGGCGCAGCAGGTGGCCCATGAGGGTGTCGGCGCCGTAGGGCGTGCCGCCGATGACGAACGGCGTGGTGTCGCCCAGTCGTCGCTTGGGCTCCCGTGCGCCCGACGACGGCTCGGCGAGCAGCCGGCGCTCGGCGGCATCGCCGGCGAGGACGGTGTCGCCCTCGACCGCGACGACCGACGGCATCGCCGGGCCGGATTCGCCCAGCGCCAGCGCCTCGGCCTCGCCGCCCGGCGCGCACCGCGCCGCGGCGGTCCACGTCGTTCCCAGGTCCACCCCCAGCGCGTCGCGACGCTCGCTCATGCTTCCCCGCTCTCGGCGCTGCGCGCCGGGCCGCTCGGGCCCCGCTCGCTGCTGCGCGGGATACCCGCTCCGCGACGCTC
>Ga0070741_10018256_pt1 | contig 11391 bp, 9 predicted proteins | sample Coa_R1_4_FD_66440 | JGI IMG/M metagenome (GOLD analysis project Ga0070741, IMG submission 66440) | Surface soil microbial communities from Centralia Pennsylvania, which are recovering from an underground coalmine fire - Coalmine... | ecosystem: Environmental > Terrestrial > Soil > Unclassified ...
AAAATGAAGTGGCTACCATAGGCACGGACGTTTGAGCATCACTCGCGAGACCTAGGCACAGAAGCTCACCGAACGCGGACGCGGCCACCGCCCCGCGTTTTTGTGGCCTTTGAGGGGATTCGGTCAAGGTTTTTCGCCATCGGCCGACATCAGATGCCCGACAGCCAGGAAAATCACGGACAGCCAGGAAGGAAGAGCGTAGGCGAATGCTGGTAGCGGAGATCCAAGAGCTTGAAGAGGTGAAGACGCTGGTCGCCAAGGGCCAGCAGCTGGGTGTCCTCACGTTCGGTGATGTCGCCAGTGCCGTGTCCGAGGTCGAGCTCGACGAGTCGGACGTCGAGGATCTCTACGGCCACCTCGAGAAGAACGGTATCGAGCTGGTCGAGGACCTCGACCCGGCCCAGAAGTCCGCCGCCGAGGCCGAGCGAGCCGACGGCAAGCGCGGTCGCAACCGGAAGAAGGCGCTCGACCTGAAGCCGGACATGACGACCGACTCGCTCCAGCTCTTCCTCAAGGACATCGGCAAGGTCCGGCTGCTCACCGCCGCGGAGGAGGTCGAGCTGGCCAAGCGCATCGAGCGCGGCGACCTCGACGCCAAGCAGAAGATGGTCGAGTCGAACCTCCGCCTGGTCGTCTCGATCGCGAAGAACTACCGCAACCAGGGGCTGCCCTTCCTCGACCTGATTCAGGAGGGCACGCTCGGTCTGGTCCGCGCTGCTGAGAAGTTCGACTATCGCAAGGGCTTCAAGTTCTCGACCTACGCGACCTGGTGGATCCGCCAGGCGATCGCCCGTGCGCTCGCCGACAAGGCGCGGACCATCCGCATCCCGGTCCACGTCGTCGAGAAGCTCAACAAGATCGGCCGCGCGGAGCGCAAGCTGGTCACCGAGCTGGGCCGGGAGCCCACCCCGGAGGAGATCGCCGAGGTCACCGGCATCGAGCCCGAGGAGGTCGACTCGATCAAGCGGTCGGCGCAGGCGCCGGTCTCCCTCGAGAAGCCGGTCGGCGACGAGGAGGAGTCGGAGTTCGGCCAGTTCATCGCCGATGAGCGGGCCGAGTCCCCCTTCGAGCGCGCCGCCGAGCTGCTCACCAAGGAGGCGCTGAAGGAGGCCCTCGAGAACCTCTCCTACCGCGAGCGGCGCGTCCTCGAGCTCCGCTACGGGCTCGGCGGCGAGCACCCGCGGACCCTGGACGAGGTCGGCCGGACCTTCAACGTCACCCGCGAGCGGATCCGGCAGATCGAGAACCAGAGCCTCAAGAAGCTCCAGTCTCTCGCTGAGGCGCAGAAGCTCCGCGAAGTCGCCTAGGCCGCCAGCTCAAGCTGACGCTCGAGCAGCGCCCCCAGGTCTCGGACATCTGCGCCGGCCTTTCGCTGACGTCGGTCCACGTGTAGCGGCGGAACCGGTCACCGCGCTTGCGAGCCCGACGTTCCCGCATCCCGGCGGGGCGTCTGTGATGGCTGGTGAGAACCTCCGGCGATGAAGGGGGGATGCCTGACGAGGTGGGGGAGATGCGCAGCGGCCCCCCCGCAAGCAGCGCGTCCGGTCCGGACGCTTTGACCGCCGCCAGGTAGCGGGCCTCCGGACTTGGCGCTGCATGTCCGATACGGAAGCCCCCTCGGTGAATCACAAGAAGCGCCTGCCGGGTGACGACGCCGTGCGAGCGACCCGCCAGGCGCGCCAGGATCTCCTCTTTGGCCGCCACTGACGGCATTGATCAGCACGAACGCACGGTTCGCCCCCGACTTAGCACCCCACTTTTGCTGATCTAGCTGCGCCTGCCCACGCCCGATAGGGCGAGGGATGGGCTTCGATATCGATGCGGCGCTCGCCTACGTGGTCGAGCGGGAGGGTTCCGACCTCCACATCAAGGCGGACTCGCCGCCGGTCGCCCGCGTGCACGGCGACCTCTGGGCGCTGAAGGACACGGGAGTCCTCTCGGCCGAGGACAGCGAGAGGGCGCTCCACCAGATCGCCGACAAGAGTCACCTCACCGAGTTCGAGGAGACCGGCGAGGTCGACTTCTCGTATGAGGTGCCGGGCGTCTCGCGGTTTCGCGTGAACGCCTTCCGCCAGCGGGGCGCGGTCTCGATCGCGCTGCGCGCGATCCCGTTCTCGGTCCGGACGATCGACGACCTCGGCCTCCCCGAGGTCGTCCGCCGGCTCGCCGAGGAGCCGCGCGGGATCATCCTGCTCACCGGGACCACCGGCTCGGGCAAGTCGACCACGCTCGCGGCGATGATCGACCACATCAACTCGACGCGGGCGCGGCACATCGTCACGCTCGAGGACCCGATCGAGTACCTGCACCGCGACAAGCTCTCGATCATCAACCAGCGCGAGGTGGGCTCGGACACCGAGAGCTTCGCCAAGGCCATGCGCCGTGTCCTGCGCCAGGACCCCGACGTGATCCTGATCGGGGAGATGCGCGACGAGGAGACCGTCCGGACCGCGCTGTCGGCGGCCGAGACCGGGCACCTCGTGCTCTCCACGCTCCACACCCTGGACGCGACCGAGACGATCAACCGGATCATCGACTTCTTCCCGCCGCACCTCCAGCAGCAGGCGCGCGTGATGCTCGCCTCCACCCTGAAGGGCGCGATCTCCCAGCGGCTCGTTCCGCGGATCGACCGCGAGGGACGCGTCGCCGTCTCCGAGGTGATGGTCGTGACCGGCCGGATCCAGGACCTGATCCTCAATCCGGAGGAGACCGGCCGCATCAGCGAGGTGATCGCCGAGGGTGACTACTACGGGATGCAGACCTTCGACCAGGCGCTCCTGGGCTACGTCACCGACGGGGTCGTCTCCGAGGAGGTCGCGATGGAGACCGCCTCCAGCCCGCATGACTTCAAGCTGATGCTCGCCGCCAGGGGACAGCGCGCGAGCGGGATCGAGCAGGTGGTCGCATGAGGCAGGCCCTGAACAACAACCCGGTCGTGCAGATCGCGGTGATCGGCGTCCTGGTCGTGGTGGTCGGGCTCTTCTTCATGATGAACATGAAGGGCAGCTCGAGCTCGAGCAGCTCGACCGCGGCCCCGGCGACGCAGGGGGCGGCGAGCTCCGCGGCTCCGGGCACCACCACGCCGGTCACGGTCAGCCCCGACGGGTCCTCTTCGGCGGCCGCGCCCGCGCCGAGCAGCGGCTCCGTGGGCGGCGTCGCACTGCCCTCCGCGGGCCAGCCGGTGACCCCCGAGTCGCTGATCCCCGGGCCCGGCCTGCCGCGCCCCGTCGTCAAGGCGTACAAGAGCGGCGAGGCGATCGCCCTGCTGATCGTCAGGCAGGGCGGCATCGACGATCGCCTGGTCCGCGGCTCCGTCGACCAGCTCTCGAGGGAGGGAGTGGCGGTCTTCGTCGCCAAGGCGAAGGACGTCGCCCGGTATTCGCGGATCACGCAGGGGGCAGGCGTGGACCGGGTGCCCGCACTCGTCGTAGTGCGGCCCCGGAAGGAGAGCGGAGCGGTCCCGCAGGCGACGGTGAGCTACGGCTTCCGGAGCTCCGCCAGCGTCGTTCAGGCCGTCCATAACGCCCTCTACTCGGGGCCGGACGACCTTCCGTACTACCCGAGGTAGGACAATGAGCCCCCGGGACCTACCCGACTACCTGCGGCCAGTGCCGGGGCCGAGCCAGGGATCCGCCGCCGAGGCCGCCCAGCCCGAGGACGCCACGGCCGAGAACAAGGGCCTGATCGCGCCGACTCGCCGCGGTCATTCGGGTGCCTTCGTCACGGACGCGATCGTCGACCTCGGCTATGCGTCGCGGGAGCAGGTCGAACAGGCCATCGCCACGTCGCGCACCGCCGGCCGGGCGCCGGAACAGGTCCTGCTGGACCAGGGCGCGATCGACACCGAGCAGCTCGCCCGCGCGGTCGCCGAGCGCTACGGCCTCGACTACGTCGACCTGGCCGTCTTCCAGGTCGACATGGCCGCGGCGAACCTGATCTCCGTGAAGTCCGCCCGGCGTCACCAGGCCGTGCCGATCTCGTTCCTCGACGAGCAGACGCTGCTGCTGGCGATGGCCGACCCGGCGAACGTGCTTGCCCTCGACGACGTGCAGATGGCGACCGGGCTGAACTGCCACGTGGCGGTCGCGCCGGCGCACGACATCGATGCGCTGATCAGCAAGCTCTCGACGCTGCAGAGCACCGTCACGGAGGCGATCGAGGAGGACGCCGACGAGGTCGACGAAGAGGGGGCCGCCGAGATCACCGACATCCGGGCTTCCGCCGAGGAAGGGCCGGTCGTCAAGCTCGTCAACAGCATCCTCGGCCAGGCCGTCACCGAGGGCGCCTCGGACATCCACTTCGAGCCGAACGGCGGGGAGATGCGGATCAGGTTCCGTGTGGATGGCGTGCTCCAGGAGATGGCGCGGGTGCCGAAGCGGATGGTCAACGGCGTGATCTCCCGCGTGAAGATCATGAGCGACCTGGACATCGCCGAGAAGCGCATCCCGCAGGACGGCCGCGTCGCGGTCAACATCGACGACCGCCGCATCGATCTCCGCGTCACGACCCTGCCGACCCAGCGCGGCGAGGGAGCGTCGATCCGCATCCTCGACGAGCGCGCCGCGCTGCGCTCGCTCGACGACCTCGGGATGCTCGGCGAGGAGCGCCAGCGCTTCGAGGCCTCCTTCCGCAAGCCGCACGGCGCCGTGCTCGTCACCGGTCCGACCGGCGCCGGTAAGTCGACGACGCTGTACGCGGCGCTGCAGGAGCTCAACGACGTCAACAAGCACGTCGTCACGATCGAGGATCCCGTCGAGTACCAGCTCGACGGCGTCAACCAGATCGGCGTCAACCGGAAGGCCGGGCTGACCTTCGCCACCGGGCTCCGCTCGATGCTGCGAGCCGATCCCGACGTGATCATGGTGGGCGAGATCCGCGACGCCGAGACCGGCCGGATCGCGATCGAGGCGGCCCTCACCGGCCACATGGTCCTGACGACGCTGCACACGAACGACGCTCCCGGAGCGATCACCCGTCTCCAGGAGATGGGCATCGAGAGCTTCCTGACCTCGTCGGCCGTCGATTGCGTCGTCGCGCAGCGGCTGGCGCGGGTGCTCTGCCCGCACTGCAAGCGCCGCACCGTGATCCCGCAGACGGCTCTCGAGGAAGCCGGCTTCCGGATGGGAACCGACCTTGAGGCCTACGAGCCGGTCGGCTGTGCCCGCTGTCACGGGATCGGCTACCGCGGCCGGATTGGGGTCTACTCGGTGATGGTGATGAGCGAGCGGATCAAGGAGATGGTCGTGAACATGGAGTCCGAGGCCGATATCGGCAAGGTCGCGATCGAGGAGGGCATGTCCACGCTTCGCGAGGCCGGCCTCGCGAAGGTGAGGGCAGGCGTGACCAGTATCGAGGAGGTCGCGCGCGTCACTTCCTAGAGGACACCCACTTTTGGGGTGTTAAGGCATGAGCGCGCGCGGACGATCACACACACAGCCATGGATGCATCAGGGGCCGTAAAGCCCACCCAGAGCTTCGACTTCGCCGAGGTGCTCACCACGATGGCCGAGCAGCGCGCCTCGGACGTCCACCTCAGCCCGGGCTTCCGCCCGGCGATCCGCGTGCGAGGAAAGATCACGCCGCTCGAGGACTACCCGCCCCTCACCCCGCAGGAGACGCGCGACACGGTCTACAGCCTGCTCAACGACGACCAGCGGAAGCGCTTCGAGTCGAACAAGCAGCTCGACCTCGCCTACGCCGTCCCGGGCGTGGCCCGCTTCCGCGTCAACTGCTTCTTCCAGCGCGGCTCGATCAGCGCCGCGTTCCGTCGGATTCCGCATGAGATCCCGCAGCTCGGAGAGCTCGGGCTCCCCGCCATCCTCGAGGAGTTCACGCGCAAGCCGCGCGGCTTCGTCTTGGTCACCGGTCCGACCGGCTCGGGCAAGTCCACCTCGCTGGCGGCGATGCTCGACATCATCAATCGGGAGCGCGAGGAGCACATCCTCACGATCGAGGACCCGATCGAGTTCCTCCACAACCACAAGAAGTGCATCGTCAACCAGCGCGAGATCGGGGCCGACGCGGATGACTTCTCCCTGGCTCTCAAGTCGGCCCTCCGCGAGGACCCCGACGTGATCCTCGTCGGCGAGATGCGCGACCTCGAGACCATGGCGACGGCCCTGACCGCCGCCGAAACCGGCCACCTGGTCTTCGCCACCCTCCACACCCAGTCGACCGCGCAGACGATCGACCGGATCATCGACATCTTCCCCGCCGAGCAGCAGTCGCAGGTGCGCATGCAGCTCTCGATCGGGCTGCAGGGCATCGTCACGCAGCAGCTCCTGCCGACCGCGGACGGGGCCGGCCGCGTGGTCGCCTGCGAGGTCCTGGTCCCGACGCCTGCGGTCCGCAACCTGATCCGTGAGGGGAAGACGCACCAGATCTACTCCGCGATCCAGACCTCGGGCGCCCTCGGCATGCAGACCATGGACGCCCATCTCGCCCAGCTCGTGCGGATGGGGCGCATCACCCGCCAGCTGGCGGAGCAGCGCGCGTCGGTGCCGGAGGAGCTCAAGCGCCTGCTCGGTCCGGTGCAGGGCGCCGACCCCGCCGCAGTCGCCGCGATAGCGAACGGGGGCGGCTAGGTGAGCACCTTCGCCTTCCGCGCCGTCGATCTCGCCGGGGTGCCGTCCCGCGGAGAGGTCGAGGCGGACTCCAAGGGGCAGGTCACCGAGCAGCTTCGCGAGCGCGGGCTGATCGTCCTCGACGTCTCGGAGAAGAGCGAGGCCTTCCGGCTCGAGCAGATCTTCGACCGGTTCCGCGGGATCAAGGCGCGCGACATGGCGGTCTTCTCGCGCCAGTTCGCCACGCTGATCGCCTCCGGCATGCCGATGCTCCGCTCGCTGCACACCCTCGAGGATCAGACGGAGGACGAGCGCCTCCGTGATGCGATCACCGGCATCCGCCAGGACGTCGAGGCCGGCAGCTCACTGGCTGACGCGATGGAGCGGCGGCCGCAGATCTTCGACCCGATGTTCCGGGCCATGGTGCGCTCGGGGGAGGGCTCCGGGCGCCTCGACGAGGCCCTCGACCGCGTCGCCTACCAGCTCGAGAAGCTGGACGCGCTCAAGCGGCAGATCCGCTCGGCGATGATGTACCCGGCCTTCGTCTTCGTCCTCGCCATCGTGATCCTGATGGTCGTGGTGGCGTTCATCGTCCCGGTGTTCGCCGGCATCTTCAAGGAGATCGCGCAGGAGACCCCGGGCGAGTCGGCGCAGCTGCCGCTGCTTACCCGGATCACGATGGGCCTCTCCCACCTGATCACCGGGTTCTGGTTCATCTGGATGCCGGGCCTGATCGGCGCCACGATCGGCTTTATCCAGTGGAAGAAGACGGACTGGGGCCGGCCCCAGTGGGACGCCCTCAAGCTCAGGATCCCCGTCCACATCGGGGACGTGATCCAGAAGGCCGCGCTGGCCCGCTGGTCGAGGACCTTCGCCGGCACCGTCGCCTCCGGCGTGCCGCTGCTCCAGTCGGTCAAGATCACCGGCCAGACCTCGGGGAACGCGCTGATCGCGAACGCGATGGACGATGTCTACGCGTCCGTCCAGAGCGGCGGGTCGATCGCCCACCCGATCGAGAAGAGCGACCTCTTCCCCCCGATGGTCGGCCACATGGTCTCGGTTGGCGAGGAGACCGGGCAGCTCGAGCAGATGCTGACCAAGGTCGCCGACTTCTACGAGACCGAGGTCGACGCGAAGGTCAAGGCGCTCACCTCGCTGCTCGAGCCGATGATGATTGTCTTCGTCGGCGGCATGGTCGGCGTGATCGTCATCTCGATGTACCTGCCGATCTTCTCGCTCTACGACAAGATCCGCTAGTCGCTGAATCCCTCTGGCTCGGTCCGTCGTATTCTTCGCGACGGCTTGGGGAATCCGAGAGGAGGCGCAGAGATGGCAAGCGTGTGGAGCGCGCGGGCGCGTGTCGCGGGAATGACCCTCGCGGCCGCCCTGCTGGCGGTCGGGATGACACTGGTCCTCGGGGGGACGGCGCGAGCGGCGACGTTCGGATCCGCCACCGTGATCACAGGGGACGACACCGGCGAGCCCGGGATCGACATCGCGCCCGACGGGACGATCTACGTGAACGCGCCGGCCGGTCTGCTCTCGAACCTCCCGGGAAGCCCGAGCTTCGTCTATCGCTCATCTGACGGGGGAGCGAGCTGGACGAAGCTGCCCGCCGGCCTCCGCAGCCTCTTCCCGGGTGGCGGTGACTCGGACATCTCGATCGATCCGGGCAACGGCAAGCTCTACATGACCGATCTCTGGCTGGGCAGCGCCACGGTCTCGTACTCGACCAACCGGGGCGACAGCTGGACCGCGAACCCGCTCGAGGGCACGCCGATCCAGGACCGCCAGTGGATCTCCACGCCCGGCGGCAACCGCGCCTACCACCTCACCCACCAGATCCCGCTCGGCCTGATCGTCTCGAAGTCGATCGACGGCGGGCTCACCTATCCGCTGAAGACCATCGGCGCGACCCCGATCGATCAGACCGGTTGCGTGTGCCCGCCCGGGAACCTGATCTCCGAGAACGGCGGCGGCCTGCTCGGCTCCAACGACAAGGTGGGATTCGTCTACTCGACCTCGAGCGGAGGGGTGAACTTCGCCCGCTCGACGAACGGCGGCCTGACCTTTGCGCAGTCCACCGTGGGGCCAGCCAGCAGCGACGACACGGCGCAGGCGTTCCCGGTCGTCGCCAACGGCGGCGGAGGTCATCTCGCGGCGGTCTGGCAGGCGGTGGCCGGCAACAGCAGCGTCGTCAAGTTCTCGAGCTCGTCGAACTGGGGCCAGAGCTGGTCGTCGCCCCGCACACTGGTGAGCTCGGGGACCTCCCTCTACCCGTGGGTTGCCGCCTCCGGTTCGAAGGTCGCGATCTCCCTGTACCACACGGATGCGGCCGGGGTTCCTTCATCCGTGCCGGAGGGCGCCCTGTGGTTCGAGTCCTTCCTCGAGAGCACCGACGGCGGCTCGACCTTCTCCGCGCTTCAGACCGTCGACCCGACACCGGTCAAGAGCGGGCCGATCTGCACGGAGGGGATCAGCTGCTCGGGCGACCGCGAGCTGCTCGACTTCCAGTCGCTCGCCCTCGACGACGGCGGCCACGCGGACCTCACCTGGACGCGCTCGATCGATGGGGCCAGCAACACCGAGCTCCGCTTCGCCAAGGAGGGTTGAGGGCGGATCCGCCTGACCGGCTATCCGCGTCGGGGCCCCTTCCGACGCGCGCGGGTTGTGGCCGCAAGCCGCTCGGGCGGCTCGCCGGGTAGAACGATCCTCCTGCTCCCGCCGGCACCGGCCGTCAACGCGACCTCGCCTGTCTTGCGAAGGTGGCTCATGGCCGTCGTGATCGTCGCTCGCCGAGCGCCAACGAGCTCCGCGAGCATGCTGTGGGTGAAGGAGAAGGGCAGCAGAACACCTTCCTGCGTCATTCGTCCCCAACGTCCGGCGCTGTGCCACAGGAAGAGCAGCAGCCGTTCGTCGACCCTGTTCGCGCTGCTGATCGCCAGGCGCACGGCAAGCCAGCGCGAGCGGTCGATCGCCCGGTGGATCAACTCGTCCACGAAGCCGGGCCAGCGACCGCCAAGGGCGAGGATGCTCCGGTCGAGATGCGCGAGACGCAGGTCTTCGATCACGGTGAAGCCGGCCTCGGCGAATGGGGGAAGGAAATCCCGCTCGAGGTCCCAGGGCCGAAGCAGATCGCCGGGGCCGATCAACTCTCGCGATTTTCTGCCGGCGAAGACCACATTGCGGGTGACAAAGCCCTCGATCACGATCAGACCAAGGCACCCGGGCGGGGCATAGCTGACGAGCTCCTCCCCGTCGCCGGTCGAAAAGGTCACGAGGCGTGCGGTCAGCTGGCCCTTGGCGACGTCGCGCTCGGCGAGGGGCACCGTTTCGGCGAGCTCGTCGTCGATCTCGAGCAGACGCAGGTAGCGGCCGTCTGCCTCGCCGCCCTGCCCTCCGCTCTCGCTTTCGTCCGTACTCATCCTTCCCTCGGTAGCAAGCGCTCAAAGGCGGTCGGCCGGACTAAGCAGTCTGACATCGCCGGCCACCGGCCGTGGACAGCGCTGGCCGAGCCTCCGGAAGAGCGTTCCGAAGGCCCGACCGCCCTGACCAAGGAGGTGGACCGCCCCAAGGGCGGCCTCACTGGCTGAAATCGGCCTCAGCGCAGCCGCGCCTGAGGTGAGGGTCAGAGCTCTGACACCGAGGCTGCGATTGCGTGCTCCGCTGGACGCACGTTGGGAGGCGCGCCGTAGGCAATTTTCGGGCTCGCGCTAAAGCGCACCGTCCCTGCGCCCGATTCAAGTCGGCGGAAACGCAATAGCCAGGGCCTTGGTGAGAAAGGCAAACCCACCGCGAGGTGGGGACGCAAAGCCAACGGGGCTCGGAGAGAGATCTCAGAGCCAGCCGGGTTGCCGCCGAGGTCATCGGACTTCAGGGGCACGGGGCTCTGGCAGACGTTTGGACATAGGAGGTCCAGATGCTGTTGAAGCTCCGTCAGAGGATGGCCAGCGAGGAGTCGGGCTTTACGCTCGTCGAGCTCCTGGTCGTCATGCTCATTCTCGGCCTGCTGGCCGCGATCGCCATCCCGGCGTTCTTCAACCAGCGGGACAAGGCCAAGGACGCCGGCGCCAAGGAGATGGCGCGCACGTCGGAGACGGCGATGGAGACCTACGCCACCGACAACAACGGCGTCTACACCGGTGTCACGCCGGCGGCCCTGAACAACATCGAGAACTCGATCAACACCACCTCCAGCACCACCGACCCGTACCTGAGCGCCGCCGCGGCGGCCGGCGCGGGCGGCAAGGGCTGGACGCTGACGGTCACCTCCGGCGCGACCGGGAACACCTTCTCGATCGCCCGCGATGCGACCACCGGTCAGCTCACGTTCACGTGCACCACGACCGGCAAGGCGGGTTGTCCGTCGAGCGGCGACTGGGCTCACTAGCCCGGCGCGTCGCCTGACGCAAGCCGTGAAGAGGGGCGGGCCTTCGGGCCCGCCCCTCTTCTTTGCGGGGTCGCCGAATCCGAGCTCCGGCTGGACGGACGTTCGAGGCGTCACCCTTCAGCACTATTCGGTCACCTTCTCAAGGCCTTGCGCAAAGGGTCGATTAAACGACCTGTAAGAGAAAAGCCAGGGCTTCGGTGTGAAAAGGCAAACCCACCGCGAGGTGGGGGCGCAAAGCCAACGGGGCTCGGAGAGAGATCTCAGAGCCAGCCGGGTTGCCGCCGAGGTCAGACGACTTCGAGGGATTCGGAGCTCTGGCGGCAACTGATTTGGACCAAGGAGGCCCAAATGCTGTTGAAGCTCCGTCAGAGGATGGCCAGCGAGGAGTCGGGCTTTACGCTCGTCGAGCTCCTGGTCGTCATGCTCATTCTCGGCCTG
>Ga0070741_10018257_pt1 | contig 11391 bp, 11 predicted proteins | sample Coa_R1_4_FD_66440 | JGI IMG/M metagenome (GOLD analysis project Ga0070741, IMG submission 66440) | Surface soil microbial communities from Centralia Pennsylvania, which are recovering from an underground coalmine fire - Coalmine... | ecosystem: Environmental > Terrestrial > Soil > Unclassified ...
GGTCGTGGAACGACGCGCCGGTGTCGGCGCTCGCCGGCGCCGCGCCGACTGCGCACGCGAGCGCCGCCAGCAGGACCGCGAGCCTCGTCACGGAGCGGCCGTTCCCAGCGGTCCCTGGAAATAAAACGACGACCAGGCCTCCCCCCTGTCATCGCCGTGCGAGCGGAGCGTGGAAGAGCCGGTCAGTCGACGTCGCACGACGTGGACGCGCACCGACCGGCAGACTACTCCGGTGGACACGGGCCTTCGCGGCAAGGGCGTCCTCGTCACAGGAGCGTCCGGCGGCATCGGCTCTGCGTGCGCCCGCGCCTTCGCGGCCGAAGGCGCCCACGTCGTGCTCCACTTCAACCGCGGGCGCGAGCGGGCCGAGGCGCTCGCCGAGGCGCTCGGGCGTGTCCCCGTACTCGGCGCCGACCTCGCCGACGAGTCGCAGGTCGAGTATTTGTTCACGCGCGCGCGCGAGGAACTAGGGACGGTCGACGTGTGCGCCGCCGTCGCCGGCGTCTGGCCGCGCGACGACGAGCCGGTCTGGCGGCTGACACTCGCTCGCTGGGAGGAGGTGCTGCGCGCGAACCTGACTGTCACCTTCCTCACCGCGCGCAGCTTCCTCCGCGAGGTGCAGCGCAACGGGCACGGCAGCCTCGTCCTCGTCGGCTCGACCGCGGGGCGCTTCGGGGAAGCGGGCCACGCCGACTACGCAGCCGCGAAGTCGGCCATCCAGGTCGGCCTCCTCCTCAGCCTGAAGAACGAGATCGTGCGCATCGCGCCGGGCGGGCGCGTGAACGCGGTCGCGCCGGGATGGACGTACTCCCCGATGACGCGCGGCAAGCTGGACGACGAGGTCGTCGACCGCCTCACGCGCACGATGGCGCTGCGCAAGGTCGCGCTCGCGGACGACATTGCACGAGCCGTCGTCGTCCTCGCGTCGGACGAGCTCTCAGGTCACGTCACCGGCGAAGTGGTGACGGTCGCCGGCGGCATGGAGGGTCGAACGGTCCACGCCTGAAACGACGAGCGGCGCCGAAGCGCCGCTCAACGTCCCCCTGCCGCAGAGATGATTGCCGTCAGTCCCCGGGAGGAGTGGTCCTGATATCGGCACACGGAGCAGCCTGCTTGATCCCCCTAGACTGGCCTGAATGAGCCGGTTTCTCGAGCGGCTGGCGTCGGGGCCGCCGATCGTGGCCGACGGCAGCATGGGGGCGGTCCTCGCCAGCGCCGTCCCGAGGCTGCGCTGCCCGGAGGAGGCGAATCTCCGCGCGCCCGAGAGCGTCGTCGACGTCCATCTCGGCTACATCCGCGCCGGAGCGGAGCTGATCGAGACGAACACGTTCGGCGCCAACCGGCCGAAGCTCGCCCAGCACTTCCTCGACGACGAGCTCGAGCAGATCACGAGCGCCGGAGTCCGGCTCGCACGCGAGGCGCGCGAGATCGCCGGACGCGACGTCTTCATCGCCGGCTCGATCGGTCCCGACTCCGCCGGCGGCTACGCCGACCAGGCGCGCGTGCTGGAGGGCCGCGGCGCCGACCTGTTCATGATCGAGACGTTCTTCGACCTCGGCGATCTCGAGGCGGCGATCGAGGCGATCCGCTCGGTGTCGACCCTGCCGGTGGTCGCGCTCATGTCGTTCGACGCGGACGGCGAGACCATCGCCGGCGTCTCGGCGCGCCGCGCCGCCGAGCGGCTGCACGCGCTCGGCCTCGCCGCCTTCGGAGCGAACCACGGCGCCGGTCCCGCGGCGGCGCTCCGCGCGCTCGCGGACATGAGCGGCGACGGCCGCGTCCTCGCCGCGCTCCCGAACGTCGGGCTTGCGAGCATGACCGGCAGGCGGATCGTCTTCCCCCACGCGACGCCGGAGTACTTCGGAGAGTTCGCCGCGCAGGCGCGCGCCCTCGGCGCCGGCATCATCGGCGGCTGCTGCGGCACGACCCCCGCGCAGATCGCCGCCGTTCGCGCCGCAATCGACGACGACCTCGTCCCCGCCGGGTCCGTGCTCGTGCGCGAGCGCGCACAGGCGACGCGTCCTGCGCCGGCCGGGGCGCAGACGGAGCTCGGGAGGCTGCTCGCCGAGGGAACGTTCGTCGTGTCGGTGCAACTCGACCCGCCGCTCGGTGCGAACGCCGAGTCGCTGATCGAGACGGCGCGAGCCGTTCGCGACTCGAACAGGGCGCAGTTCGTCGACGTGAACGACAACCCGCGTGCGCGCGCCCGGATGAGCGGAATCATGGCGTCGGTCGCGATCGAACGGTTCACGGGCGTCGAGACGATCCCGCATCTCACGCCGCGCGACATGACGCTGACCGGGCTCGAGTCGATCCTCCTCGGCGCGCACGCGGAGGGTGTGCGCAACGTGCTCGCCGTGACCGGCGACCCGCCCGAGGCCGGGGACTATCCCGGCAAGCACACCGTCTACGACGTCGACTCGATCGGTCTCGTCGAGCTGATCGAGAAGCTCAACCGCGGCGAGGACTGGCACGGCCGCGCGATCGACGCGCCGGCCTCGTTCCTCAGCGGCGTCGCGGTCAACCCCACCGCAGACGATCTGGAGCTCGAGGCCGACCGCTTCCACCGCAAGGTGGCTGCCGGGGCGCGCTTCGCGATGACGCAGCTGCTCTTCGACATGGAGCCGCTCGAGCGCTTCCGCGATCGTGTCGGCGGCTGGCCGGTCCCGATCCTCGTCGGCATCTGGCCGATCCGCTCGCTCGAGACGCTGGTCCGCGTGCACAACGAGGTCCCCGGAATCGTCGTGCCCGAGCATGTGCAGGAGCGATATCGCCGCGCCGGCGCGAACGCGCGCGAGGTCGGCGACGAGGTCGGCCACGAGCTCCTGGAGGCCTCACGCCGGGTCGCGCAGGGCGCGTACGTGGTTGCGCCGTTCCGGGCGCCGATGAACGTGGTCGATTTCCTGCCCGAGCTTCAGCCCGAAGCGCAGTCGCCGGTCGAGACCGGCCGCGTGCCCGCCGAGTCGAGCACGGGGCGGACGACGGAGACCGGCACGCCGTAGCCGCCGGGCGCATCGAGGCGCGCGGCGAACATCGTCGCCTCGACCGCTCCGTTCGCGTCGATCGCCGGGCCTCCGGAGTCGCCGTGCCGGACGTCGCCGCCGACGGCGGTGATCGTGCGCGACACGGGACCGTTCCCGTACGCGTCCTGCGTGAGCACGGTCGTCGTGTCGCCGACGCGGCCCGGCGTTCCGACGAGCGGTCCGTTCTGCGGATAGCCGACGATCTCGACCTGCGCTCCCGGCCGCGGGTCGGCGAGCGGGAGCGGATTGTCCGTCCCGGCGCCTTTGACACGGAGCACCGCCACATCGTTGTGCGCGTCGAAGGCGACGACGTCGACGTCGCGGAGACCCAACTCGCCGGGGATCTCGATGCCGGTGTCCTTCTCGCCGGCGACGACGTGAGCCGCGGTGACGACGAGGTCGCGGGCGGCGAACCAGCCGCTGCCCTCGACCCCGACGCCGCACGCCGTCCCGAGCACGCGCACGACGTCCCGCGCGGCGCGGCGCACGTTGGCGTTGCCGGCGATCGCGCCGTTGGGCGGCTCGCTCGGCGGCTCGGGGCCGGCGATGGACGGGAACGGGTCGATGCGCGCGAGCAGGTTGAGCAGGCGGCGCGGCGGAACCGCCTGGTCGAGCCGGCGGACGACGGCCGACTCCTGCACGTCTCGGCGAAGGCTCGATTGTCCCGGCATGAGCAGCGCGGTCGCGCTCACCACCCAGACGAGAACCAGCCCCGTGGCCGCGCCGAGGACGAGCCCGCCGGCGGAGTCGACCAGGCGAAGCGGCGTCAGCCGCAGTCCGCCGCGCGCGAGCGAGCCGGCCATGCCCGCGAGCGTCTGCAGCACCACCGCGCCGAGCACGGCGCCGATCAGGCTCGCGACCGGCGTCCACGCGGAATGAGAGCCGCCGCTCAGGAGATGCGGAGCGACGCGTGAGCCGGCGTACGCCCCGGCGACGAGCCCGGCGAGCGAGAGCGCCGTGACGACGAGGCCGCGCCGAAGCCCGCCGAGCGCGCTGAGGGCGACGAGCGCGAGCGCGACCCAATCGACAGCATTCGGGCTCACGCGGGCTACACTAGGCCGTCCGCGGGGGCGTAGTTCAGCTGGTTAGAACGCCGGCCTGTCACGCCGGAGGTCGCGGGTTCGAGTCCCGTCGCTCCCGTCTTCGAAATGCCTGCAAAGGCCCTGCTCGCGTTGACTCGAGAGGCGGGAAAGCGACGATCGGAATCGATCGTTTGCTACCTGCGGACGGGAAACCGGTCATAACGACAGGCGGTGCTCGTCGTCGAGCGATTGACCGACGCAGGAGCAGCATGAGAACCTGCCGCCGTGGCGGATGCCGGTCGCTGCTTTGTCGTCACCCCCGGGGAGGGAGGGCTGATCGACCTCGGCGACTTCGAGATGCGTGTCAAGGCCGACGCGGGCAGCACACGCGGGGTCATCTCAGTTCTGGAGGCGACTGAGCCACCCGGCTTCGGTCCGCCTGTACACGTGCACGACGATGCGGCCGAGGCGTTCTATGTTCTCGACGGGGAGTACGTCATGAGCCTGGACGGAGACGAGTACCGCTGTCCGGCCGGCTCGTTCGTGTTCATCCCTGCGGGTGTTCCTCATGGGTTCCGAGTCGGCGAAGCGCCGAGCCGCAAGCTCAACTTCTACTTTCCGGCAGCGATGACCGGCTACTTCGATGACCTGGCCGCTGCGCTCGCACGGTCTGATGTGACAGACGCCGAACTAGCGCAGATCGCCGAGGCTCACCACATGCACGTCGTCGGGCCGCCGTCCGAGAGATACCTCTAGCAGTTCGGTCCTTCAGCGTCAGCCGTTGCCATGGTGGCCATGGCGGTCGAAACTCCATCAGACAGTGCCCGTGTTTCGATCCCGCCGGTCGCCAGAGCGGCTGCTCGCGACAATCCTCTTCACGGACATCGTCGGGTCCACCGATCTGGCGGTCAGACTCGGTGACGAGTCTTGGCAGCGGCTGGTGGCGGCCCATCATGCTGCGGTTCGCCGAGAACTCCGCCGGTTCCGTGGCCGAGAACTCGATACCGCTGGCGACGGCTTCTTTGCCGCCTTTGATCAGCCTGCCCAGGCTGTGCGCGCCGCCGACGCGATCGTCGCTGCAGTCTCGGAGCTGGGTGTCTCGATCCGGGCGGGCTTGCATGCCGGAGAGGCCGAGGCGGCCGGCGCGAAGATCGGCGGAATTGCCGTGCACATCGCAAACAGAGTGATGTCTGCGGCGGAGCCGGGCCAGGTCCTCGTGTCGGGCACGCTGCGGGACCTGGTCGCCGGGTCCGGCCTCGAGTTCCGCGACCGGGGCCTACACCTGCTCAAGGGCGTCCCGGGCGAGTGGCACCTGTGGGCGCTCGTTCGCGCGGCGCCGGAAGCCGGCCAGGATGCACTGGCCGGCTCGGTGAGTGTTCCGGCAGCTCGCTCCGGACTCACGCTGCCGCTGCCGGACAAGCCGTCAATCGCAGTGCTGCCGTTCGCCAATCTGAGCGGCGACCCGGAGCAGGAGTACTTCGCCGACGGCATGGTCGAAGACATCATCACCGGCCTCTCCCGGATCAAGTGGATCTTCGTCATCGCCCGCAACTCGAGCTTCGCCTACAGGCGCAAGGAGATCGACGTGAAACAGGTCGGCCGCGAGCTCGGCGTCCGCTATGTCCTCGAAGGAAGCGTCCGGAAGTCCGGGGACCGCGTCCGCATCACGGCTCAGCTGATCGACGCCGAAACCGGCACTCATATCTGGGCCGACCAGTACGACCGCGCGCTCGACGACATCTTCGTCGTCCAGGACGAGCTGACGATCAGCGTTGTCGGCGTCATCGAGCCAACCCTGCGCAAAGCAGAGATCGAACGCGCGCGGCGCAAGCGGCCCGACAGCCTCGACGCGTACGACCTGTACCTCCGCGCGTTGCCGTTCGCCTTCACGGCGATGCCCGAGGATGCGGACAAGGGCCTGACGTTGCTCATGAAGGCGATCGAGCTCGAGCCCGACTACGCCGCGGCACACGCGATGATCGCTTGGTGTCACGAGCAGCGATACCTACGCGGCGGACTACATGAGGAAACAAAACAAGCTGCGCTCCATCACGCGCGCACAGCGATCGCCGTCGGCGGCGACGATGCCGCCGCGCTTGCAACGGCCGCTTTTGTCATCGCAGTGGTCGAATACGACTACGAGACCGCGACCGCTGCCTTCGGCCGATCCTTCGCACTCTCGAACTCGTCGGCGCTCGCGCTCGGTTTCAGTTCCATCGTACGCGCCTGGAAGGGCGACGATGCGATGGCCGTGAATCAGGCCGAGCGTGCGATCCGCCTCAGTCCTTTCGACCCGCTTCTGTACCTGCCCTACGTCGGCCTCGCGTACGCGCACTTCGCCGCGGGACGCTTCGAGGAAGCGGCCACCGCGGCGAGCCGAGCGAGTCAATCGAACCCAAAGTTCAGCATGCCCTACGTCTTGCACGCGGCTGCTCTGGCCAACCTCGACCGCCGCGAAGAAGCAAGAGTGGTGGCAGACCGCCTGCGCCAGGTGGAGCCAACCCTCACTGTCTCCACCGCGATCCGATCCGCACGCTTCGCGAACCCAGACAAGAACGCTGAGCTCGGCGACGCGCTGCTCTTGGCGGGCCTCCCCGAGTAGCGCGGCCGCCCTCGAATCGCCCGGCGCGGGGGCAGCAAACAGGCGGCAAACGTCGCGACGCTCGGCTCGACTACGCGATAGCGGTCCGCTGCGATCTCACTGCCGCCCGGCTCGCCTCTGCGCTAAGAGGTGTGCTGGAAGCGTGCGACGGTGAAGCCGACGAGCAGCGGCGGGGCGAGCATGAAGACGAAGAGCATCAACGTCATCACGACGAGCACGGCCCCGTGCGTGTGGTCGTAGATGAACGCGTACTCGATCATCCCCGCGATCACGACGTAGGCGAGGAATGTCCATCCGGCAACCTGACGGAACCGCTGCCACGCGAACTGACGCTGCCGGGCCAGGAGGACGACGCCCACAGCAAGGACGATCGCCGACGCCGCCAGCAGGCCGACGGCGGGGCCGAGGGGTGCGCGCTTCGGAAGGTAGGCGGCGAGGTAGCTCACCCCACCGGCGATCAGCGCGAGCGAGAGCATCCACAGCCCCGTCACCGGCGGCACCTTGCGGTTGGCCCATGCCTCTTGTTCAGGCCCGCTCATCAGCTCGCAAGTCTCGTCATGATGACCAAGGTCCCGATCTGCATCGCGCCGGTGATCCCTGCCGTGAAGATGAAGCGGCGCATGAGCTTCTCGATCACCGCAGGGTTCGGCTGCGGCTTTCGCAGCTCGAAGAGCACGGCGATGTTCGCCGGCTCCAGCAAGCCGATCGCGATCACGGCCATCACGCCCACGACCGCGAACGAGGCGACGACCCAAGCATGGCGCGGAAAGGACGTATCGAGCATTCCGTTGTAACGCGCGAGCTGGAATCCGGCCGCGAGCGTCATCGTGACGAGCACGGGAATGATCAGCACGAGCTTCGGCATCAGCTTCTTCGTCAACTCGACCCGCGCGGGGATGGACAGCCGCCCGAGGATCGGGCCGAGCACGAACCCGAGGAAGAGGTCGAGAGCCGTCCAGATCCCGCCGCCGGCAACGTGGAAGAAGTCGAGTGCCCAACGCGAGTTCGTGCCGATCGCGGCGATCAGGGCCGCGACGATGACCCCGACGACCGGCAGCGCCCTGACCGGCAGGATCTCGACCGGCGCGTCCCTGTCCGGGCTCGCCGACGCAGCTCCGGAAACGGAATGCTCGACAGTGGCCACCGGCGCGAGACTATCCGGAGGTCCGCCGCGGGACAAGGCTCACCGACTCGGAACGGCTCAGCCCCGGTTGTGGTGGACGACCTCGACGTTGTGCCCGTCCGGGTCGAGCACGAACGCGCCGTAGTAGCCCGGGTGGTAGACCGCGCGCTCGCCGGGCGCGCCGTGGTCCTCGTAGCCTGCCGCGAGTGCGGCGGCGTGGAACGCGCGCACAGTGGCGTCCTCGCGCGCGGGGAACGCGATGTGGACGTGCTCGGTGAGCGGCCGCTCGTCCTGGACGAGCGAGAAGCTGTAGTCCGAACCGGACAGCTGCACGCGGCCGGGCTCCTCATGCGCGAGGCGAAGCCCGGCGTGCGGGGCGATCGTCGTGTAGAAGCGCCGGGAGGCCTGCAGGTCGCGGATGCGGATCCACAGGTGGTCGACGCAGCCGTCAGGCACGGGGTTCTCGCGGTCGCCGTGGACCGCCTCGACGCTGTTGCCGTCGGGGTCGAGCAGGAACGCTCCGTAGTACGTCGGGCCGTACTGCGTGCGCGGCCCCGGTTCGCCGTCGTCGCGGTAACCCGCGTCGACACCCGCCTTCCAGAACGCGTCGACCTGCGCGCGGTCGCGGGCGCGGAAGCCAACGTGGAGCCCGCGCGTCACCGGGTGCTCGGGATCCGTCGCCGCGATGTCCCAGTCCTCCCACTCGACCAGCTCGGCGTCCGCATGGCCGGGCTCGGCGCCCAGGACGCTCAGAACGGTGCGGTAGAAGCGCTCGGAGGCCGCGAAGTCCGAGACGGCGATGCCGACATGGTCGAACACGCGGCCGAGGCTACCGCTGCCGGCACGCTCGATGAGGGCCAATCCTGACGTTCTCCGCGCAGGAACCGGTTCCGTCGTCGAGCGCGGGGCCGATTTTCCTACCATCCCCGCGTCGAACACTCTTCTCGGCCCGAAGGGGGGATTGTGCATGCGCAACTTCATGCAGCGTAGGCCCGGCCGAGTGTCAGGTCTCGTCCTGTTCGCGCTCGCGATCGGAACGGCGGCGGCCGGTTCCTCGTCGGCAGCGCAGGGCAGCACGCTCTGGGCTTCGCCGAATGGAAGCGGCACCGCCTGCACCGCGCCGGCGCCCTGCTCGCTCGCCTACGCCGTGACGAACGCGCCCGCGGGCGGGACCGTCCGGGCGCTGGGCGGCACCTACCATGGCGGCGTCGTCATCTCGACGCCTCTGACGCTCCACGGCTCCGGAAACTCGATCCTCGATGCCTCGACGTCGGCGAACGGCGTCGGGATCCTCGTCAACGCGTCCAACTCGGAGGTCGACCACTTCACCGTCGAGAACGCGAAGTTCGAGGGCATCCTCGTCCGCCCGCCCTCGCCCGGGTCGACCGTGAGCAACGTCAGGATCGACCACAACGCGGTGTTGAACAACGACACCGGCTACGCGGCACAGACCGACGGCGAGTGCCATCCCAACGGCGAGATCCCGGGTGATTGCGGCGAGGGTCTGCACCTCTGGTCGGCGACGAACTCCCGGGTCGACCACAACGAGGTCTCCGGGAACGCCGGAGGGATCCTGCTCACCGACGAGTTCGGACCGAACACCGGCAACGAGATCGACCACAACACGTCGTCGAACAACATCCACGACTGCGGCATCACGCTCGCCAGCCACACCTCCAACGGCGTCTTCGACAACACCGTCGATCACAACGTCGCCGACGGCAACGGCACCGCAGGCGAGGGCGCCGGCATCCTCATCGCGGGAGCCGGCCCCGGCACACGGGCCTCCGGGAACGTGATCAGCCACAACGAGGCCTCCGGGAACGGCTTAGCCGGTATCACGATCCACGAGCACGCGCCCAGCAACCTGAACGACAACGTGCTCGACCACAACGACCTCAGGAACAACAACCTGACCGGCGATCCGGACTTCAACGTCAGCGTCACCACCGACATCCTGGTCGGCTCGGCCGCGAACGCGATCACCGGCACGGTGATCTCGCACAACGAGTTGAGCGACGCGCAGATCGGCATCTGGACGCACAACGCGCCCTCCTCGCTCGATCACAACGTCTTCTCGAACGTCGGGACGCCGGTCGTCAGCAGCTGACGCAAAGAGCGGGGCGGCCGGTTCACACCGGCTGCCCCGCCGCTCTCCGTTCAGAGCCCGTCGGTCAGCTTCGCCAGAGGGATCGTCGCCGTGAGCCCGCGGCGGAGAAGCGTTCGCAGCTGGCCGACCGACGCGTCGGCGGGAAGCGGCATGCGGCCGAAGAACTGGAGCGCGCTGGTCAGCACCGCGTCGACCACGTTGTCGGCTCCGAGCGCCTGGTCGAGGTCACGCTCGATCGCGGCCACGTTCGGGATCGGCTTTGTGTGCGCTCTGGTCACGAGTGCGGACTCCGTCGCTCGAAGAGCCGACAGGGCGGCCTCGACGTGCACGAGCACCCGCTGGTAGCTCCGCTCGACCGGTGCGCCTGGCCCCGGCAGCGCGGCGAGTGCGCGCTGCTGCTCGACGAGGCCACGGTGCGCACTCGCGCCGGCGCCCGGCCCCATCGCGGCTGCGGCAACGAGCGCGACGAGCGGCGCCACCCCCATTCCTCCTGTGTCGGCGAGCGCCGCGACGGCGAACATCCCTCGACCCGGTCCGGCCACGTCGCCGGCTCCGCGAGCCGGCTGTCGTCGATCACGGAGCGAGCGTATGCGACGAGGCCGCGAGCTCGGCTGCCGCCGCTCGCACGAGCGGAAGCAGCTCGGTGCGACGCGCACGGCCGAGTCGGAAGGTCGGGCCACTGAGTCCGACGGCGGCGAGGAGCGTTCCCTCCGGGGATCGGACGGCGACCGCGAGCGACGCGAGGCCGTCCTCGAGCCCGTCGACGAGCTCCGCCCAGCCGCGTCGGCGGATGCGCTCGAGCTCCCGCCGAAGCGTCTGCGGGTCGGTCACGGTCGAGCCCGTGAAGGTCGTGAGCGGATGGTCCGCGAGCCACGCTTCGAGGTCGGCCGGCGCCAGCTCCGCGAGGGCGAGCTTGCCTGCAGCCGACGCGTGCAACGGCACGTCGACTCCGACCCAGCTGGCGACGCCGACATGGCGGTCCGGATCGAGCTGCAGCACGATCTCGATCCCCGGGCGGCCGCGGACGACGGCGAGGAGCGCCGACTCGCCCGTCTCGTCGCGCAGCCGTTCGAGCACGCCGCGCGCTTCCTCCACGAGCGCTCGGTAGGGGTCGGCCGCACGGGCGAGCCGCACGAGCTCGTAGCCGAGCACCCATGCGCCCGGACGCTCGACGAGCCCCGCGTCGGCCAGCGTTCGAAGCGTGCGGGTGACCGTCGAGCGGGGAAGGCCGGTCGCCCGTGCGAGCTCTGCGGCCGACGAGCCCTCCGGACGCGTCGCGACGGCACCGAGAAGCTCCACCGCGCGTCCGAGCGATCGTGTCCGCGGCATGCTCACTACGTGAGCAGTCTAGCTTATGCTGCGGACAGGAGGTAGGATCGGCCGATGCTGATCGACTGCGACATTCACGTCGGCTACGAGACGCTCGCAGACCTCCACGACTACCTCGACGGCCCCACCCGCGAGCTCGTCTCGAGCTCCGGCACGAACGGCCTCGCGATGCCGAGCTACCC
>Ga0070741_10018258_pt1 | contig 11390 bp, 9 predicted proteins | sample Coa_R1_4_FD_66440 | JGI IMG/M metagenome (GOLD analysis project Ga0070741, IMG submission 66440) | Surface soil microbial communities from Centralia Pennsylvania, which are recovering from an underground coalmine fire - Coalmine... | ecosystem: Environmental > Terrestrial > Soil > Unclassified ...
ACAATCATATGGATACGCGCATCTATGCCCTGTGCACCGAGTTATCGCTGTACGGAGAGCAGTTCATTCGTTTCTATGTCAACCCGATGAACGGCAGCGTCAAAATTCGCCAGATCGACCCCTCTATTATCGATCAGATCGAGACAGATCCCGATGATATCGAGACACCGCTGCGCTTCCATCGTCGACCAATTGGCCCCAGCGCCACGCTGCCCGGCGACCCCGCGCCGATTACGCCGCAGGACAAGCACAGCTTTGAGGGCGAATGGTTTACGGCTGGCAGCGAAGTGATGCAATTTTGTATCAATAAGGTCTCAAATGCTAAGCGCGGCAAAAGCGATCTGGCAACGCTGCTGCCCTGGCTGCGGCGCTATAAAGATTGGTTGACCGACCGCGTACGCATCAATAAGTATAAAGGAGCGTTTTTGTGGGATGTTCAGTTGCAAGGAGCGGATAAGAAGACGATAGATCGCAAGAAGATGGAGTATTCGTATCCACCGGAACCAGGCACTATCGTTATCCATAGCGAGAGCGAGAAATGGACAGCGATCAAACCGGAGATCAATGCCAATGAAGCGGCTGAAGATGGACGGGCATTAAAGTTGATGCTGGCTGTGGGCGCACAGCTCCCAGAACACTATCTCTCTGACGGTAATTATGGGAATCGTGCAACTGCGGCTGAGATGGGGCTGCCAACGTTCCTGAAATTTCAGCGCCGCCAATATGTGATGCGGGCGATGTTGCGGGCTATCCTTGACCGCGTGCTGCTGGAGGCGCGCAAAGCAAGAGTTCTGTCCCAGGATATCGATACTCACTATGACATCCTCTTTCCAGAAATCAATGTGGCCGATCATCAGACGCTTGCCAACGCGACACAGATGCTTGTCTCCGCGCTCACTGTAGCCAAAGAGCAAGGCTGGATCAGTGATGAAACAGCAATGCGCTTGATCTTCCAATTCGCGGGCGAAGAACTGGATGTCCACGAAGAGCAGGCGCGTATTCGCTCCGGGGAGTGATCTGTTATGCCATTGGATGCACGCAAAACGCAGCATATATTACAGGTTGTGGCCCGTAGTTTTACAGGACGCCAGCGCACGATTGTGATTGTGTATCTGGCGGGAGGGAGCTATAGTTATAGCGCCGTGCAGGTGATTATGCGGCCTGAACAGATTGTTGATCCCCAGGTGCCCAATATAGCGGGTCAGGTATTGCCGCGCAGCGCCGATACGCTGATGATTGCTCCACTCGGCACAAACTTCACAGGCGCTGTCTATGTTGCTGATACCACCAGTGCAACGGCCAGCGCGATTGCCGCAGCCCCCAAGTACGAGATCGTCGAAGTATTGCCAATTGGCATTATCCCCGGCGGGAGTCACCTGCGCGTCTCATTGCGCCGTTTACGATGATCATCCATGCTGAATACCCGTTATGATCTTTAACAATTTACTATGGGTATAGGCTTGTGCTGCCGATAAATCGGCGGTGGGCACGATAAATCGGACCCTACGCAAATAAAAGGTCCAGCGCTTTTATTTGCGTAGGGTCCGATTTATCGTGCCCACCGCCGATTTATCGGCAGCACAACTATATATATGTATTACCGTATAAATTCGTTAAATTCCATGCGGGGGGTACTCACAGGAAGAAATTATTTTCCTGTGAGTGCCCCCTGCAGGCGCGGATAGCCCATACTAACTAATGACTATGACTTTGCAAATCGAAGAAAATGTTTTATGATTCTGGCATAGCCCTATTTACCCATAGAGATGGGTAAAAATTGTATTGATATACGGGCTTTTTTGCGCCAGAAATAGGCGCTGGCGGTTCCGTGATCATTGTATCAAGTTGTACTATCTCGTTTCTACGGAGATAACTGCGATTTTCAAAAATTCTGGTTTTGTAATGTTTTGAACAAGGTTTACAAATTTTTTACAAATGGAGAGTGACTTTTCCCATAGATGTCTGTATACTTATGGGAGTTAAAGGTCTATAATTTGGTTTATATGGGGCATTACCAATATATTGAAGAATAGGAGCATATCTTTATATGTCACAGCAGCCTCAAAATCCTCCGGGGGCGATCTCTCCACCGTCGAGATCTCCTAATCCGTTATTGACAATGCCAGGCTTTATTAATGGCGGTGGTGACGATGTAATAGGTGGCCCGCAGACCCCCTGGTGGCGGCGCAGGTGGGTCATTGTGGTTGCTATTATCTTAGTGGTCCTTATCCTGGGATATCTGCTTATCAATGCATTAACCCCTAAACGGACTCTAGCATATCAGACAGGTACAGTTACGCGGGGAACTATATCTCAGGTGATCAGTGCGACCGGACCGGTGCAGAGTGCGGCAAGCTATAATTTGTCTTACACCGGGAACACGACCGCAAAAATCACAGAGATCGATGTTAAAGTAGGACAGGCAGTAAAAAAAGGTCAGACTCTGGCCCAGGTAGATAAGACGGCATTGCAGAACACGCTTGATAAGGATCAGGCAAAGATGTCTGCTGACCAGGATAGCCTGAATCATGCCCTTGCTGCTCTAGGTCTGCAACAGGCGTCAAATACCGCAAGTACGAATAGTTCGCAAACGAACTTGGGGAATGCTCAAACCACTCTAGGCGATTCGTCGGCAGGTTCGTCGAATACGCTTACTGGAGATCAGACAAAGGTTAATCAGGACCAGACGAACCTGAATAATGTACAAGCGGCTGCGACTACCACGGTTGACCAGGCTACGATCACGAGAGACTCGTCTATCGCAACCTGTAATAATGACGCGACCGCATCAGTAAATTCGCAAGCAACAGCCACAGCAGCAGCAAAAGCAGCTACATCAGCGGTAGAGACTGCACAGGCAGCTAAAGCAACGCCTACTGTGCTTCCGATTCCATCTGTGTCCTCTGGGATAACTGTTGGTGGCACGACCTATTCCAGCCTCGACCAGTGTATTCAGGCGGCGAATGATACCTTTACATCAGCGGTAAACACTGCTAACACCAATATTACTAATGCCAATAATACGCTGGCTAATGATCAGCAAGCGTTGACTTCAGCACAGACTCAGGCAACAACGACCGCGCACACGAATACAGGGCAGGTTAACGTATCAGCAAATTCGGCGACTGCGCAAACAGATACTAACAACACGAACCTCGAAACTCAACGGAACAATGTTGTTACGGCTGAGAATACAATCAAAGCTGATCAGTTGGTGATCCAACTGGATCAGTTCAATGTGAATCAGGCCACGCTGACTGCTCCACATGATGGAACGGTGACGGCGATCAATGGTGCTGTGGGCGGGCTGCCTGGCCAATCTAGCACTTCTACCAGCGGAGCCAGCAGCAGTAGCAGTAGCAGTAACATTCCCTTCATCCAGCTTGTTGATCTCTCGACGTTCCAGGTGCAGGCGGCGGTGAACGAGGCGGATACGGCAAATCTGCAAGTGGGACAGCCCGCGACATTTTCCGTCAATGCGTTTCCAACGAAGACGTTCAAAGGCACTGTGAGTTCTATCTCGCCTGCCGGAACGACGACCAATAACGTTGTGACCTATCCTGTCGCTATTGACGTGGATATGAATAGCCTGAACGGAACGCGCTTGCTTCCGTCGATGACGGCGACCGTCACAATTACCACCCTGCAACGCCCGGACGTGCTGGAGATTCCCGTCAACGCGGTCAACTTTGCACGCACGGCCAGCGTCAGCAACGCAACAACTGGCACGAATGCCATTATTACCCGGCAACAGGCGAACACGGCGACCAGGGATGCGCAACAGATGGTGAGTGATCTGGAGGCGCAGAACCCCAACATTACGCAAGATAGCCCGATAGCCGCCTATGTCATTGAGCGACCAGGCGGAGTGGGTTCTACATTTATTGCCAAGCCGGTCGTGCTGGGTTTGTCTGATGGACAATTCTATGAAGTGCTGGGTGGCCTCAACGAAGGTGAAAGTATTATTACCGGTACGTCCACAGGTGGCTTCGGCGGAGCGGCTGGAACGCGCACTCCTGGTGGTGGCGGTGGCGGCGGTGGCAATGGTGGAGGTCCCGGTGGCGGTGGTGGCTGAGTTACGTTGAGCGCGAAGGCATGTGCTGCAATAGCACGAGTTGATCTAAGGATTGAGAGATCTTACACATGGCGAATAAAGATCGTAAGCCCCCAGTAGAAGGAGGCGATGACAATCGAATACCTGAAAAAAACTCGCCTGGCGCGAACCCATCGGCCATAGATGACTTACCTACAGCTCCTGAAATGCCTGCTGTGGATGAACAGCCCACGCATCCGATCACAGAAATGGCACAGGATCAGCAGCCTGCCGGTACAGGAGAAAGTGAGGCAGATCCACGGGCGTCGGTAATCCCTGATCTGCCCACAGCTCGGGTGCCTGCTGTAGATGAGCAGCAGGCACCCACTGCCAATATTGCAGGCGAGAATACAGTGGGGCAGGGAAATGCAGAAATCGCTGACCTGCCCACAACTCGCATGCCAGCTGTAGATGAGCAGTCGCAAAATGTTGGTAAAGTGAGCAATAGTAGCGAGACGGAGGCTGTGCTGTCCACGCCTCAGCGTCCCGTGAAGCCTGGGGCAGCGCTGGCAAAAAAGACTGCACTGGTAAAAGTCGATCAAAAGAAATCCAACGTTTCCTCCGCAGTAGCACCCTCCAGCAGCGTGGCCCCGCCGGCTGGAGTCACACCGGTCATTTCGGTGCGCAATGTCACGAAAGTCTATGTTTTGGGCAAGAAGACCCAGGTTCCGGCCCTGCGGGGCATCTCGCTGGAAGTCTATCCAGGTGAGTTTGTTGCTGTTTTGGGGCCGTCTGGTTCGGGTAAGTCCACATTTATGAATATACTCGGCTGCCTGGATCGTCCTACAGGGGGAGAATACTGGTTAGCCGGGAAACTGGTGAGTCGTATGGGAAGCGACGAACTGGCGGGTATTCGTAATCAACTGATAGGTTTCGTGTTCCAGGGCTTTAACCTGCTTGGCCGAGCGACGGCACTCAGTAATGTAGGTTTACCGATGGTCTACGCGGGCATTCCCAAAACAGAACGTGATCGCCGTGCCCGCAGAGTGCTGCAACTTGTCGGGCTGGGGGGACGTATACATCATAAACCCTCGGAACTCTCTGGTGGGCAGCAGCAGCGTGTTGCCATCGCGCGTTCGCTAGTCAATGGACCAGCCTTGCTGCTGGCTGACGAACCGACAGGCAACCTGGATAGCCGCACCAGTATCGAAATCATGGGCGTGTTACAAGCATTAAATGATCAAGGATTGACCATCGTGCTCGTCACGCATGACTTAAAAGTCGCAGCATATGCGAAGCGTCAGGTGACGTTCCTCGATGGACGTATCCTGCGCGATGAAATTAACCTCTCACCGCGTTCGGCTGTTGAAGAGTGGAATGCGTTGCAAGCAGAAGCAGAAGATCAAAATTCTGCAATGGCACAAGTGGGTACGACTCAGGTCAAGGAGGAACCCAGGTGAGTGTCATCAGACCACAGAAGCATTCAAGACAACCGGCTCGCTCCCCTGTGCCTTCTGCGCCAGTCCCGGCGCAGGAGCAGACACCGCTGGGAAGCATGCTTGCGGAGCTACGTATACATGGGCGTAGACGCGGGCTATGGGCTGTCATCAGCACGAGTTTTGCGAGCGGGCTGGAAGCGCTCTGGGGGAACCGCACGCGCTCGATTTTAACGATTCTGGGTATCTTTATTGGCGTAGCCGCTGTGATCGCTGCCCTGACGCTTGTCCAGGGTGTCAATGCCTACATCACTAACCTGATCAGTAAGGGTGGCAATACGGTTTATGTTTTCCCATTCTCCAGAACAGGCACGGTTTCCCAGGGGAGGCAAGGCAATAGTATCACAGTAAGCACTGCCCAGTCGTTGCAACGTTTACCGCATGTGTCGGCGTTCAGTCCCATCATCTCACAGAACAGTCCTGTGGTATATGGTAATCAGAACTGGACGACGCAGGTCCAGGGCGTGACGAGCGACATACAGACAATCCAGGACTGGCAGGTAGCCGAAGGGAACTGGTTTGGCCCAATCGACGAGAGTCAGGGAACGGCGGTTGCAGTGCTTGGCGATACCGTCTATCATAACCTCTTTGATACTTCAGGGGATGATCCGATAGGCAAGCAGATCCGTATTGGCAGGAACGTTTTCCGTGTTGTAGGGGTGCTGGCACCGCAGGGAGGTTTTCTCACGCAAGATGATGTGATCTTCATCCCTTTCAAAACGATGCAACTGCGCCTGAATAATACAACGTATGTTCAACAGGTATATCTCCAGTCGGATACGGCACAAAATGTAGATCAGGTAACGCAGGAGGTCACCAGGGCGCTGGAAAAAGCCAACCGTATCACGGACCCCAGCCAGGATAACTTCACGGTGATAAGCTCCACGCAGATATTGCAGCAAATAGGGCAAAGCAATATCATCCTGGAAGGATTGCTGATAGGCATCGCGGCAATTTCTCTCACGGTCGGCGGTGTAGGTATTATGAATATCATGCTTGTCTCGGTAACCGAACGTACCTGGGAGATTGGCATTCGTATGTCCATCGGGGCTCGCAGACGAGATATTCTCAGCCAGTTTCTGGTCGAGGCGCTATTGTTATGCGGAATCGGTGGTTTGATGGGCCTGGGGTTGGGTCTGCTTATTGGGAAGCTCGTGACGGGTGCTGGTGGATTGCCGTTTGTCATCACACCGTTCACACTCTTGTTGCCGTTTATGATCGCGGTAGTCATTTCGCTTGTTTTTGGCCTCTACCCGGCGATACGGGCTGCGCGTCTTGATCCTATTGTAGCAATACGCACTGAGGAGTAATAAAAAAGGAGAAAACTGAATGAGCAGTTCAGTCGGGCCGGAGCAGACGAGTCGTGCTATAGAACCGTCTCCGACCCCTCCAGCGCAGGCACCGATGCAAGGGGAGCCGACGCCTCTGGAGAGTATGCTCCGTGATTTGCGTGTGAAAAAGCAAGGTCGGGGGAACATTCTAGGCGCGAGTTTTGGCAGTGCGATCGAGTCAATCTGGGCGAATCGCTTACGATCGCTCTTAACGATGCTCGGCATCATCATTGGCATAGCAGCCGTCATTGGTGCGATGACCCTGACACAAGGCGTGGGAGCATACGCGACAAATCTCGTAGCGGGGAGAGGCACGAATACGGTATTTGTGCAATCTGGTCAGCCGAGCCAGAATGGGAAGGGTGCTACAGTTGTGCGTCCGCTCTCGCAACAGGACTACCTGTCCCTCAGCCAACTCCAGCATGTCACGGCGATCAGTCCCCGTAACTCATCGAATGCACAGGTCGTCTATGGCAACCAGAACTGGCGCACCGCAATAGTTGGGGTAAGCACAGATATACAGACGATCCAGCAATGGGACATGGCTCAGGGACTCTTCTTTAGTAAGTCCGACGAACTCGGAGGCAAGTCGGTTGCAGTGCTTGGAGATACCGTCTACCAGAACCTCTTCGCAGCTTCAGGAACCGATCCGATTGGTAAAAGAGTACGTATTGGTTCGCAGATCTTTACTGTGGTTGGTGTTCTGGCGGCGAAAGGTCAGAGTGGTTTTGGCTCTGGCGATGATGAGGTCTTTATTCCTTACAAGGCAGCTCAGACGCGCTTTAGAGGGTTTGTGGGTGGTGTCAGCTTTGATGAAATTGATATTCAGGCCGACACGACCGATAATGTGAACCTGCTAGTACAGGAAATCACCACAACGCTTGAGAGCAACCATCACGTCCCCAGGGGTGGTCTGGATGACTTCCAGGTTACCACCTCGGCCCAATTGATGCAGCAGGTGAATCAGGAAATAGCTGGTATTACATTGCTGCTGGTTGGTATCGCGGCCATCTCGCTGACGGTAGGCGGCATCGGCATTATGAATATCATGATCGTGGCCGTGACGGAACGTACGCGTGAAATTGGTATAAGGATGTCTATTGGTGCGCGGCGAGCCGATATTCGCAATCAATTCCTGATAGAGGCATTGATCTTATGTCTGCTTGGTGGATTGATTGGTCTGGGGCTGGGCATCCTCATGGGATGGGGCACAACCGCTGTGATTGCTGCGGCAGCATCGTCGGGGCGTCCCGGTTCGCAGGCTGCGAGCGTGCCGCTGGTGATTACGCCGATGACGTTGATATTGCCATTCACCGTCTCGGTAGTGATTGGCCTCGTGTTCGGTATCTACCCGGCGATCCGGGCTTCTCACCTTGATCCGATCATTGCCCTAAGACGGCGCAGATAGGAAGCTTAGAAAAAGACCATCAGTGGCGAAATCAGCCTGGACAGCAGGCTGGTTTCGCCACTGATGGTCTTTTTATGTTCTTATGCTTCGACAAGCTCAATGGTTACCTCGTAGGATAAACCGGGAGGATTGCCAACTGCGAGAGGGACCTGTTGTACATGCAGGTCGTAAACGATTTCTGTATAGGAGTCAAAATGGACTGCGACGGCGCTGGCGCTGATGGGATCGGTATATTGCACGGTGGTACCTACCGAGTTCAGGTAGGACGCGCGCAAGGCATTGCGGTATTGCTGGCCTGTGAGTCCGGTGGAGGTGCCGTCGTAGCGCAAGAGATCGTTCAGGCAGAGGACGACCATGCTCCATCTGCGTTTGCCCGGTCCCAGATCTACATAGGATAGCCCGCCATCGGCCCTGATTACTGCCTGACGGATACGTGGCTGCTGCATTTTGTAGGACCCAGGCTTCAGAAAGTAGCCCGTGCCGTCCAGGATCAACTCGCAATCCACGCCGATAGTTGCCATCAGTGGCCCTCTTCTGGAGAAAAGCGCGAGGTATGCTTCCTACGATGACGGCGGCTGGCGCGTGGAGGAATACGCGGATCCCGTTGTTGTATTTCTTCCTGCTCACTATGGGGGGTATATGTTTTGGAGCCAAAGATGCGCGTGCCGCTTGAGGGTGTATCACTGGACGAATCATGGACTTTGATTTCATCGCCTTCAATAGTCACGTGAATGCCCTGTTCCTTCAGGACCAGGCATAACCGGGTGATTGTCTGGTGTAAGTGTGTATTCTCCTGCTCTAATGCGCTGATACGCTCGTGTAATGACTCGATCTCGCTTTCCAGTGTATGGATCACACGCTCCTGCACCTCGTTGGTGGTGCGCGCAAAGCCATAACGATAGGCGACGATGCCACCTATCAGCATACCAATGGTGATGATCAAGCTGAGTATGGAGAGAGACTCTTGCCACACTATACTGTTCTCCCTTCTTATAGTCTTTCCCAACGGAGCGGCACATCGCCCCAGTGTGCGCGTGTTCCGTAGGCGAAATCTCGTTGCTGTTTTATCTCTTGCAGGCGGGCTTCAAACTGCTGCAATTTGGCCTGGGAGGCGAGAAGCCAGGCATGCGGGATTTTGGTGTCGTCGACACGATCATGTATGGAGCCATCCTGAAAATCGAAGTTATCGTTGGTGGGTATCTGGTAAGCTTCCATCGCGTAGGTGCAGGCACCAAGCACGATGATATCGCGGTGCACCTCCGGGATAGTGGAGCCGTTGGCGTCTAACTGGTGTTTCGTCGCATAGAAGACGCGTATGACCAGAGATGAGTCCTGTGGCAGTTCCGCGCTGGAGAGCTTCAAGGTAAAGGTGGGAGCCGTCGTTCCGGTGGGTCCCTGGCCTATGCCGATGGTGCCCTGGAGGCCCAGGTTGCCGCCTGTCGCCAGTGCTACTGTGCTATCGAACAGATTGGAGTATTCGGCGAAATCGCGCTCGAATGGAGGCCAGAGCATGACGCCGGAGGTATTGACCGTGGGCGGCTGCGGTTTGTTTGCCAGAGCAGTATCTGGCGTGCTATCGCTGTAGGTTGTGGTGGTATTGTCTTGCAGTGTAGCGAGCAGAAAAAAGGTTGTGCCGCCTACCTGTGTGCGATAGAGATTGCGTCCAATCACCGTGTTGGTGGCGGTGCCAGGAACGGTCGTGACGGTGCTGCCAAGAGGGATGGATGAAAGCGTTACTTTCTGGTTATTGGTGGTTGTGGTCACCGATGTTACTAGTGAAGGTGTGGTCTCGCCACCCTGGGTCAGCAGCGTCACGACGTATTGGTAGACGCCAACGCCCAATGTGGTGCCGCTGGCAGGTGTTGCGCTGGCTGCGCTCGTGGGTGGCGCGAAGGCTGATCCATATGCCTGCAGGGGATAGATCACGCGCTCCAGCCACCAGACTGGGTAACTGGCATTCCAGGATACCGGGTAGGGATAGGTACGCTGGTAGGGCTGTGTATTCATGTCGGTATAAACAATGTTCGGATAGTACTGGCTATAACGGTCAACGGCCTTATCGATGGCCCGGTCCAGGTCTGAAGTCGCCCAGCGCTGGTTGGGATTCCCGAGGGGATCGAACAGGTCTTGCCGTACCGCCGTCTCAATATCTGAAAGGATCATCGCGGATTCCTTTTGCTTTGGTACCCCGCGTAGCGACAACCCCTGCAGTTACTGCCCTGCGATTACGCCTGGCTAACAGCAAGGGTTGCCGTTGCGCGGGGAAGGGTTAGATGATGTAGCCGTGTGTATATAGAGTGATCGTACAGGTGCCAACGTTGGCTTTGATATCGATGCGGCCCGCGCTATCAAGTTGTAGCAGGCCCATGCCATTGATGGAACTGTTCGCCACGGTAATGTTGCCGATAGAGCCGTATGCGGTAATGTCTGCTGTAGCGTGTGGTGCAAGCTGGATATAAGCTCCGACGCTGGCGCTGCTGAAGTACGCCTTGTACAAGACGCCCAGCGCGCCTGAAGGTATGCCTGCACTCACTCCTGTCAGCGTGTATGTATTGGTTGCACCTGCCGCGATCACATCGCCGGAGACCTGGCGATAACTGGTCACGAATGTCAGGCGACCAGGGGCGGGCGTAGGGAGCCCACTTGAGCCATTGACGAAGGTGGCGATGATCACCGAGTCCTGCGGATTGTGTTCGTCGAAGAAGAGGATCGCGCAGAGCGCACCTGGCAACGCTGATGTCCCGTCCAGATGGTTAGCCACAGGGACTCCAGTAAGAGCACATGATGTGGCTTCAAACAATAGCACCGAAGCTGTGTAGGTAACGGGGTTAAACGATTGTAAGATGCCGCGTTTGATGATCATCGCCTGATCTCCTTTTCGGGTAGGGATGAAGCTCAAGAGAGCATCCCTGCCCATGTATGCTATGCGTCGTCTGACATCTGGCCTGGGGAGGCTATGTTGTCAGCGGTAGTGTAGGTGTGGAAACTGGCTGCTGTGTAGGCGGTGCCGAGCAGGTTATTAATGGTCGTGGCTATATTCGCCAGAGTTTGTGTCGCGCTGGAGTCTACCCGGCACCATGTTCCGGCCTGGGGTAAATTCCCGTCGCTAGCCTGTTGGAAGA
>Ga0070741_10018259_pt1 | contig 11390 bp, 6 predicted proteins | sample Coa_R1_4_FD_66440 | JGI IMG/M metagenome (GOLD analysis project Ga0070741, IMG submission 66440) | Surface soil microbial communities from Centralia Pennsylvania, which are recovering from an underground coalmine fire - Coalmine... | ecosystem: Environmental > Terrestrial > Soil > Unclassified ...
GGGCGGCGCGTTGTTCAGCGCCATTTGCGAGCTGGACGAGTACTATCCGACCCGCACGGAGCAGTCCATTTTCGTGCAGCATCGCGCAGCCATCGCCGAATGCATCGGAATGGGGCGGCAGCTCGTGGATCTCGGCGCGGGCGATGGCCGCAAGGCGCAGCAGTGGTTCGGCGCGCTGCGCACCTCGCGCTATGTCGCGGTCGACATCGCGCGGGCCGCGGTCGAGCCGACGCTTGCCCGCATCGGCCTCAAGTACCGCGACCTCGACGTGCTGGGGGTGCTCAGCGATTTCACCCGCGGCCTCGATCTGCCGCGCGAGGCGATCACCGCGCCGGCGGTGTTCTTCTATCCGGGCTCGTCGATCGGCAACTTCGCGCCCGACGACGCGCTGCAATTCCTGGCGGCGGTGCGTGCACATTGCGCCCGGGCGGGCGCGGGCAGCGGTCTCCTGATCGGCGTCGACACGAAGAAGGACGAAGCGCGCCTGACTGCAGCGTATGACGATGCGCTGGGACTCACTGCCGCGTTCAATCGCAACGCACTGCGGCACGTGAACAGGATCATCGCCAGCGATTTCGACCCGCGTGCGTTCATCCATCGCGCGTTCTACAACGCACGCGAAAGCCGCATCGAAATGCAGCTCGAAGCAGGCAGCGAGCAGCGTGTCGCGATCGGCGCGAGCCTCCGCACGTTCGCCGCGGGCGAGCGCATCACGACCGAGTACTCTTACAAGTACGCGCCCGCGGAATTCGAGGCGCTGCTGCGCCGCGCCGATTTCGCCGAGATCAGGCTGTGGCAGGATCCGGCGAAGGATTTCGCGGTGTTCTACGCGCGCTGAGCATCGCGCGCGAGGCGAACGCCGGAGAACTGCCACCTCGCTTCCGGCGGAAAGAAATTGCGGTAGCTCGCGCGCATGTGCGACTGCGGCGTCGCACACGAGCCGCCGCGCAGCACGTACTGGTTGCACATGAACTTGCCGTTGTACTCGCCGACCGCGCCTGGCGCGGTGCGAAATCCCGGGTACGGCTCGTACGCGCTGCGGGTCCATTCCCATACGTCGCCGTAGAGCTGTGACGGCGTGTCGTCGACCGCGACGGTCGGCGCAACCGGATGCAGCGCCCCGGTTTCCTGGAAATTGCCGGTGATCGGGACCGTGCTTGCGGCGTGCTCCCACTCGGCCTCGGTCGGCAGGCGTGCGCCTGCCCAGCGCGCGTAGGCATCGGCTTCGAAAAAGCTGATGTGGGTGACCGGTGCGTTCGGATCGATGTCGACCCGTCCGTGCAGCGTGAAAGTCGTGTAGCGCTCTGCGTCACGCGTCCAGTAAAGCGGCGCTTGCCAGGCTTGCGCAACTACCGTGTCCCATCCCAGCGACAGCCACAGCTCGGGCCGGCGATAGCCGCCATCCTCGATGAAGCCGATCCAGTCGCCATTGGTCACCGGGTGTGACGCGAGCTCGTAGGGCTCGAGATGCACCGCGTGCCGCGGCGCCTCGTTATCGAAAGCGAAGCCGGTGCCGTCATGCCCGACCTGCACCAGCCCGCCTCGATAGCCGAACCATCTGCCCTGCCGCGCGGTGATGGTGGTGAGCGGCCATTGCTTCTGGTAGGCAGGCTGCAGCGGATTGCACGACAGGAGGTGCTTCACGTCGGTGAGGATCAGTTCCTGGTGCTGCTGCTCGTGCTGGATGCCGAGCTCGATGAGCGCGGCGAGCTCCGGTGCAAGGGCAGGACCTTGCAGCAACGACTGCATGCGCGCGTCGACGTAGGCGCGATACGCAAGCACATCGTCGAACGAAGGGCGCGACAGCAGTCCGCGCTGCGGCCGCGGATGCCTGTCACCGACAGTGTTGTAATAGGAATTGAACAGCACCCGGTAGGCGGCGTCGAACGGAAGGTGGCCCGGCTGTCGCTCGAGAATGAAGGTCTCGAAGAACCACGTGGTGTGGCCGAGATGCCACTTGACGGGGCTTGCGTCCGCCATCGACTGCAGCGCGCAGTCCTCGACCGTCAATGGCGCTGCGAGCCGCAGCGTCGCTGCACGCACCTTCGCATGCCGTGCGAGCAGGCTGTTGTCCACGATGCTCGATGGCGCCTCGTGACGGCGCATGTTTGAGCTCATGTGATCTCCCGTGTTTCGGCCGCTGCGACTGCGAAGCGGCGAATGGATGTTGCGCAGCGCGACAAAATCGGCGTTCTGTGATGCAGATCAAACCCGCGGCTCGCTGCCGCGTGAGGCGCGGCGTAGCATCGGTGCACACCATGGTGTGCGCTTTTGCGACCGCATGCAATGGGGCCGGCGACCCGCGCTCGCGCGATGCACGAGAGTCTACGCCGGTGCGCGGGCGCTCTCGCCCGTGATGCGGGAAGCGAGGAGTGCGCATGTCCAAGTTCGAGATCGTGGCGCGGGAGGATTTCTCCGACGTCACCTACCTGCTCAAGGTCAGGCATCCGCTGATGGCGCGCGCGGCGAGACCGGGCCAGTTCGTCATCGTCATGGCGACCGAGCATGGGGAGCGCATCCCGCTCACCATCGCCGACTTCGACGCCTACGAAGGCACGATCACCCTGGTCATCCAGGCGGTTGGCAAGTCGACGCGGGAGATGCAGCAGAGCTGCCGGGTCGGTACGTCGCTCCATGCGCTGGTGGGCCCGATGGGCATCCCGAGCCCGATCCCGAAAGTGAAAAAAGTTCTGTGCGTCGGCGGCGGGCTCGGCGTTGCGCCGACGTTTCCGCAGGCACGCGCGTTCCAGCAGTCCGGAGCCTATGTGATCGGCGTGGTCGGATTTCGTTCCAGGGATCTCGTGTTCTGGGACGACAAGTACCGCAGCGTCTGCGATGACTTCATCCTGTGCACCGACGACGGCTCCGCCGGGCTCAAGGGTCACGTGGGCATCGGCATCAAAGCGGCCCTGGAGCGGCACCCGGACATCGAGGAGTGCGTCGCGATCGGCCCGCCGATCATGATGAAGGCCGCCGCCGAGGCCACCCGCGCCGCGCGCATCAGAACCATGGTGAGCCTCAATCCGCTGATGGTCGACGGCACCGGGATGTGCGGCGGATGCCGCGTTCGCGTTGGCGGCGAGGTTAAGTTCGCCTGCGTCGATGGCCCGGATTTCGACGGCCACCGGGTCGATTTCGACGATCTCATGCAGCGGCTCGCGCGCTTCAAGGACGAGGAGAAGGTCGCGCTCGACCGTTGGGTCGAGACCTGCCGCATGTTCGATCGCGAGGAGGTGCTCAGGCCTTCGCGCGCGACCGATCCCGAATTGTTTTAGGCCTGAAGCATTGCAGGAGACGCTGTCGTGGCGAAGAAGAAGACCATCCGCACCATCCCGCAGCAGCGCACGCCCATGCGCGAGCAGGACCCGCAGGTGCGGGCCGGGAACTTCGACGAGGTCGCGTGCGGGTACCGCCTCGAGGACGCGCTGCTCGAAGCCGAGCGCTGCCTCATGTGTCCCGAGCAGCCGTGCATCGCCGGGTGCCCGGTCAACATCAACATCCCCGGTTTCATCGCCAAGATCCTGGACAAGGACTATCGCGGCGCGTACGACACCATCACCGCGACCAATCTGCTGCCGGCGGTGTGCGGACGCGTGTGCCCGCAGGAAAGCCAGTGCGAAGGCGTGTGCAATGTCGGCGACAGCCTCGAGCCGGTCGCGATCGGCCGGCTCGAGCGCTTCGTCGGCGACGTGGCGATCGAGCAGAAGTGGACGAACGTGCCCTACATCGAGCCTTCGCGCCATCGCGTCGGCATCGTGGGCTCCGGCCCCGCGGGCATGGCCTGCGCCGCCGACATGGCCAAGGCCGGCTGCGACGTCACCGTGTACGAAGCATTCCACCAGCCAGGGGGCGTGCTGCGCTACGGCATTCCCGATTTTCGCCTGCCGAACACGGTGATCGATGCCGAGATCCGCAACCTGGAAAAGCTCGGCGTGAAGTTCGAATGCAACACGCTGGTGGGGCGCCTCTTCTCGATCGAGCAGATGAAGGACGAGCTCGGGTTCGACGCGGTGTTCATCGGCACGGGCGCGGGTTATCCCGCCATGCTCGACATCCCCGGTGATTCGCTCAACGGCGTCTTGTCGGCGAACGAATTGCTCACCCGCTGCAACCTGATGCGCGCCCGGGAGTTTCCGTCGTTCGACACGCCACTGCCGCACGGCAAGCGTGTGGCGGTCGTCGGCGCCGGCAACACCGCGATGGATGCCACGCGCGTGTCGCTGCGCCTGGGCGCGGACAAGGTCTATTGCGTGTATCGGCGCAGCCGCACGGAATGTCCCGCGCGCGCCGAGGAAGTGCACCATGCGGAGCAGGAGGGCGTCGAGTTCCATTGGCTCACCAATCCCGTCGAGATCCTCGATGATGGCAAGGGCGGCGTGCGCGCCATGCGCTGCGTGACCATGCAACTGGGCGAGCCCGACGACTCCGGGCGCCGTCGTCCCGTCCCGGTCGAGGGCAGCGAGCACGAGCTCGAGGTGGATCTCGTGGTGTTCGCCATCGGCACCAATGCCAATCCGATCATGGGCCAGACCTCCACGCTCAAGCTCAACAAGCGCGGCTATATCGCGACCGACGACGATCTCGCGACGTCCATTCCCGGCGTGTACGCGGGCGGCGACATCGTGACCGGTGCGGCGACCGTGATCCAGGCGATGGGTGCGGGACGCAAGGCCGCGCGCAGCATGAAAGCGTATCTCGGGATCCGCGATGCCAACGCGCCGTACGCCACGGAACGCGGCGTGGTCGAGCGCTGGTTCGGGATCGATCCGCGCGAACGCAACCACGTACGCATTCGCATCGCATGACATTCACGCCAATCACCACAACAGGACCCATGGACATGACCCCCATCGCCGAGAAGGTGCCCGTGCGCGAGCGCGGCCGCGCGCCGGCGGCGCGAAAGCAGGCCGTCGCGCTCGCCGAGCACATCGTCGAGGTGATCAGCGATTCGGGCGAAGGCGCGCAGCGCTGCGGCCAGGCTCTCGGCGCGATTGGGGCGCGCATGGGCAACGGCGTCTGGACCGTGGAGATCATCCCGGCGGAGATTCGCCCGCCGGCGCGCAGCGTGGCGGGAGCATCGGGCAATCGCATCCGCCTCGGCGCCGGTCGCATCAGCAACGGCGGCGACCAGACCGATCTCGTGATCGCGTTCAACGAGCAGGTGCTGCTGGGCCGCGTGCGCGCGGGTGAATTGAAGCGCGGCTGCACGATCCTGCTCGAGAGCATGTGGCGCGACGACGCCGATCCGAAGATCGCCGAGTCGTACGCCGACACCGTCGCGAAGCTGATCGCCGACGGCTACGACGTGCGCGAAGTGCCGATGGAGCGCGAGTGCCGCAAGCTCGTGTCCGATCCGCGCCGCGGCAAGAACATGTTCGCACTCGGCATGCTCTGCAGCATCTACAGCCTCGATCTCGCGGTCGCGCGCGACCAGATCGCGCTCACCTTCGGCAAGAAGGCTTCCGCGGTCATCAAGAGCAATGTCGCCCTGCTCGAGGCGGGTTTCGCCTGGGGCGAAGCCAATCTCGACTTCAAGTACACGATCCCCGCGGTGCGCGCGACCGAGCCGCAGATGGTGGTCAACGGCAACACCGCCCTCGCGCTCGGCGTGCTCGCGTCGGGCATGGAAATCTGCGCGATGTACCCGATCACGCCGGCGACGTCGGCATCGCACTATCTTTCCGACGTGTTCGAGAAGGTCGGCGGGGTCGTGCACCAGGCGGAGGACGAGATCGCGGCGTGCGCGTTCGCGATCGGCGCGTCGTACGCGGGCAAATGCACCGTGACGATCACGTCGGGCCCGGGCTATTCGCTCAAGCAGGAAGGGATCGGCCTCGCGGTGATGGCGGAGATCCCGCTCGTGGTGGTCAACGTCCAGCGCGGCGGCCCGTCGACGGGACAACCCACCAAGGCCGAGCAGGGTGATTTGCTGACCGCGATGTTCGGCAGCCATGGCGACGCGCCCAAGGTGGTGATGGCACCCTCGACCATCGAGGACTGCTTCTATTCCGTGATCACGGCGCGCAAGATCGCCGAGAGCTTCAACATGGTCGTGGTGGTGCTGACGGATGCCAGTCTCGCGACGTCGCAGACGCCGTTCCCGCGGCCGCAGTTCCGGCATTCGTGGCTCGCGCCGCCGATCGACCAGAGCCCGGTTCCACCCGGCGCCAAGCCGTACGACTGGAACGCGCGCACCGGTCTCGCGCGACGTTTCGTGCCCGGACAGCCCGGCGGCATGCATACGGTGACCGGGCTCGCGCACGACCGCATGAGCCGTGTCGCCTACGATCCGGACATCAACGAGGAAGCGCTGCGCGCGCGCAGCCTGAAGCTCGCGGCGTTCGCGAAAACCCTCACGCCGCCACCCATCTTCGGTGATCCCGAAGGCGATCTCCTGGTCATCGGCTGGGGCAGCACCAAGGGCGCGATCGAGGAGGCGGTCGAGCGCGTGCGCAAGGAAGGAATGCGCGTGTCGTCGCTGCATCTTCGCTTCCTGCAACCGATGCAGCCCGGCGTGAAGGAAGCCATGCAGGGCTTCGGGAAGGTCATGACGATCGAGGGCAACTGGAGCGACGCACCCGACGAGCCCATCATCGACGAGAACAATCGGCGCTATTCGGCGCTCGCCATGCTGCTGCGCTCGCGTTATCTGGTCGACGTCGATTGCTGGAGCCAGGTGCGCGGCCAGCCGATCACGCCCGGGACCATCGCCGGCGTCATTCGTCAAAAGCTCGAAAGCGACCCATCATGACCACTGCCGCCACCGAATGCATGATCCGGCTCTACGAGGAGCGCTACGAGCTCGAGGATTACCAGGGCGGCGTCCCGCGCTGGTGCTCGGGTTGCGGTGACAACGCCATTCTCGCCGCCGTGCAGCGCCTGTGCCGCGACGAGCAGTTGCGGCCGGAGAAGACGGTGTTCGTGTCGGGCATCGGCTGCTCGTCGCGCTTTCCGCACTACATGAAGACCTACGGCTTTCACGGCATCCATGGCCGTGCGCTGCCGATCGCCGAGGGCGTGCGCCTCGCGCGCCCCGACCTGCACGTCTTCGTCAACACCGGCGACGGCGACTGCTGCAGCATCGGCGCCGCGCATTGGATCCATGCGATCCGCTACAACATGAACCTCACGGTGTTCCTGCACGACAACCAGATCTACGGCTTGACCAAGATGCAGGCGTCGCCGACCTCGCCCAAGGGCCTGAAGAGCAATACCACACCGCGCGGCAGCTATCTCGATGCCTTGAATCCGCTGACGGTGACGCTCGGCGTGCAGAACGTGTCGTTCGTGGCGCAGGCGGTGGACTGGATTCCGGAGGTGCTCTACGACATCGTGCGCGCGGCCTATCACCACAAGGGCCTTTCGTTCGTGCGCATCATCCAGCGCTGCCCGGAATGGCTGCCGAAGCTGATGGAGCCGTGGCTGCACGATCCGCAGCGCGTGAAGCTCCTGCATCACGCCGACGGGCTCGCGTTGAGCGACGGCATGGCCAAGGTCTATCGCAACCAGGAGCATCACGATCCGTCGAACCTCGACCGTGCGCGCGAGATCGCCTCATCGATCGATCCGATCCCGGTCGGCATCCTGTACCGCAATGCAGACGTGCCGTGCTACGAGGACCTGCGTGCGTCCAGCGAGCTGCGCAGCGCGGATCTCATCAAGTCCGGGCTCGAGGCGGAGTTCGACAAATACACCATCTGGCCGCAGGCCGAAGCCGCCTGATGCGAACCACCGAAGAGCACATCATGCACGCCGAACTGCAGAGCCACGTTGCGTTTCACCTGACCGGCAAGCGCCCCGCCGGCGATCTCGAGCCGGTCGACGAGCTGGCGTTGATGCCCGTGCTGCTCGCGCGCTATCGCGATCTCACCGCCTTGCGCTACGACTATCCCGTGGTGCTGGTCGAGCAGGGTGACGGACCGGTCGTGCAGGCCCTGTCCGCGATCGTCGATGCCACGCTGCAGAAGATCGCGCAGGGCGATGACGGCGAGCGCATCAGCCGTCATGGCTTCCGCATCGAGGCCGCGCTGCGGCGCCTGCTCGCCTCCGGGGCGAGGGGGACGTTTTCCGCATTGTGGCAAAAGGCCGTCGCAGAGCTGGGTGCGACCGATGACGATCTTCTCGCCGACAGTCTCGCGCGCCTGCGCACCGCGATCGCGGTCGACGGGCCTCTGGTCGATTGCGACAACGCGCTTGCGCCGCGCGTGTTCACGGTGGCGGCGGAGCGCGTGCACGCGCGCAAGGCGGCGCATTTCCGGCGCGAAGTCGAGCGCCTGGTGCAGAAGCTGACCGATGTCCTGCGCGCCGATTTCGCGCATTCCAATCTGGGCCGCTCGGCGCCGAGCCTGCGTGCCGCCATGGCCGGGTTGCACGAGGATGCGTTCGACTTCGACGTCATGTCGACGCTGCTCATGGAAGCGGCCGGCGAGTCGGAGATGCCGGCATCGCGTCGCACGCGCATCAATGGCCTTCTGTACGTGCTGCAGAACCAGCGCTTCTATCCGCTCGCGCAGAGCGCGATCCCGGCGTATCGCTTCACGTTCGCAAGTGCGCAGGAGGCGCTCGCCGCGTATCGCGAACGCCTGCCGGAGGTGACCGAGCTCGCGCGCACGATCGAGATGGCCGAGCTCGAGGTGGCCGGCGAATATCGCGAGGCGCGCCACGATCCCTTCTTCGCCGCCTTCGACGAAAACGACATCGATCCCGACGATTTCGCGCTGTTTCCCGATTACGTCGTGATCGCGCGGGCGGGCGAGCTGCAGGGCGGCGAAAGCACCAGCCTCATCCAGATGCTGTCGGCGGGCCTGCCGCTCAAGGTGTTGCTGCAGACCGAGGACGTGCTCGAGGAAGGTCAGCCTGGCGAAGGCCACATCGGTTTCGCCGCCCGCGCCCGGCAGCTCACGCACGTGGCGATCGGCGCCAACGACGTTTTCGTGCTCCAGGCGAGTGCAGCGCAGCTCTACCAAGCGCGTGACGCGTTGCGCCGCGCCATGGAATTCCGCGGACCGGCGCTGGTGAGCGTGTACAGCCCCGCAGGTGTGACCACGCCCGGCCTATCGCCCTATATGGTCGCGGCAGCGGCCACGGAATGCCGCGTCTTCCCGAGCTTCACGTTCGATCCTTCGGCGGGTACCACCCTCGCGTCGCGGATGGACGTCGGCGACAACCCTCAGCCGGAAGTCGACTGGCCGGAGCAGCGCTGCGAGTTCGAGGACGCACGCCACCAGCGCGTCATCGCCGACCTCGCCTTCACGGCGGTCGATTTCATCGCCTGCGACGTGCGCTTCGCGAAGCATTTCGCGCGCGTGCCGAAGCAACGCTGGTCCGATGCGATGATCCCGGTCGCCGATGCGCTGGTGCGCACGCCCGAGCGCGTACCGGGCCTGCTGCCTTGCGCCTGGATGGTGGACGATGCCTTGCGGCTGCAGAAGGTCCTGGTCGACGAGAAGCTCATGCGCGAGGCCCGGCGCTGCCGGGCACTCTGGCGCAGCTTGCAGGAGCAGGGCGGGATCCACAATTCCCATGCCGAACGGCTGCTCGCGCGCGAGCGCGAGGCCTGGGAGGCCCAGCGCCAGGCGCAGGCGGCGATGGCGCCCGCGCCTGCTGCCGCAGCGATCGAAACAGCCGTCGTTGCGGCGCCGGTCGCGCCCGTCGTGGCGGAAGCGGACCCACCCGTCCCCGACGATCCTTACATCGAGACACCGCGCTGCACGAGCTGCAACGAATGCACGAACCTCAACGACAAGATGTTCGGCTACAACGAGAACAAGCAGGCCACCATCATCAACCCCGATGCCGGCAGCTACGCGCAGCTCGTCGAGGCGGCCGAGAATTGCCAGGTATCGATCATCCACCCCGGCAAGCCGCGCCATCCGGATGAGCCGGGGCTGCCGGAGCTCATCGAGCGCGCCAAGCCGTTCCTGTAGGCGCGCGACCCTCCCGTCGGGAGGGATATCGGCACGTCCGCCACCGCGGCACGTTCGCCACCGATCGCGAGTCTAACCGCTCGTCCCGGTCGGGTTGCTCTTTCCCGCCGCGCGCGGGAGGCGTAGCATCGCGCGAACGCCCGACCTCCCGCGCGGCGAATGGCCGCACGTGCGCGCTTCTCAACAATGCACGGGCACCCGACTGGCTCAAGGAGAGAGTTTGAAAGCGACGGATATCGCGCAACCCGATTATTTCCACAAGGTCGTCGATTGTCAGTGGGCATGTCCGGCCCACACTCCCGTACCGGAATACATACGTCTCATCGCGGCCGGCCGCTACGGCGACGCCTACCTCGTCAACTGGCATTCGAACGTCTTCCCGGGAATCCTCGGCCGCACCTGTGATCGCCCGTGCGAGCCCGCCTGTCGCCGTGGCCGCGTCGAAGAGGGCGGTGATGCATCCCTCAAGACCAAGGGCAAGCCCGAGCCCGTGGCGATCTGTCGCCTGAAGCGCGTCGCCGCCGATTACAAGGACGACATCCGCGACCGCCTGCCGCGTCCGGCCGAGACGAAGAACGGAAAGCGCATCGCCTTGATCGGTGCGGGTCCCGCGTCGCTCACCGTCGCCCGCGATCTCGCGCCGCTGGGCTACGAGTGCGTGGTGTTCGACGGCGATGGCCGCGCCGGCGGCATGATCCGCACCCAGATCCCCCGTTTCCGCCTGCCCGAAAGCGTGATCGACGAGGAGGTCGGGTATGTGCTCGATCTGGGCGTCGAGTTTCGCGCCGGACAGCGCATCGACAGCCTGGGCGCGCTGCTGGCCGAGAGCTATGACGCGGTGTTCATCGGCAGCGGTGCCCCGCGCGGACGCGATCTCGACATTCCCGGCCGCAAGGAAGCCGCCGCGAACATCCACATCGGCATCGACTGGCTGTCGAGCGTCTCGTTCGGTCACATCACCAAGATCGGCAAGCGCGTGGTCGTGCTGGGCGGCGGCAACACGGCGATGGACTGCTGCCGCAGCTCGCGTCGGCTCGGCGGCGAGGAAGTGCACGTGGTCGTGCGCTCCGGCTTCGAGGAGATGAAGGCCTCTCCGTGGGAGAAGGAAGACGCGATGCACGAGGGCATCCCGATCCACAACTATCTCGTGCCCAAGGCGTTCACGCACGAGAACGGGAAATTGACCGGCGTGCTGTTCGAGAAGGTGCGTCCGGAGAAGGATGCGAAGGGTCGCCGCCAGCTGGTGCCGACCGGCGAGCCCGACGTGCATTTCGAATGCGACGACGTGCTGATCGCGGTCGGGCAGGAGAACGCATTCCCGTGGATCGAGCGCGACCTGGGGATCGAGTTCGACAAGTGGGGCATGCCGGTGGTCGATCCGAAAACGATGATGTCGACCCGGCCGGGCGTGTTCTTCGGCGGCGATGCGGCGTTCGGCCCCAAGAACATCATCTGGGCGGTCGC
>Ga0070741_10018260_pt1 | contig 11388 bp, 8 predicted proteins | sample Coa_R1_4_FD_66440 | JGI IMG/M metagenome (GOLD analysis project Ga0070741, IMG submission 66440) | Surface soil microbial communities from Centralia Pennsylvania, which are recovering from an underground coalmine fire - Coalmine... | ecosystem: Environmental > Terrestrial > Soil > Unclassified ...
CGGGCCAGCACGCCCCACCTTGGAGCGCTCGAAGCACTCCCATCTCGCTTGACGTGAGTCCGCCCTAGTGGTACCCTAGCGTCACTGTTCAGTGTTCGCTAAACTGAATTAGATGACCTACCTGAGGCAGGCGTTCCGATGCGTCAGCCGATGCTCTTCCAACGCTGGCTCTGGCGGCCCCTCTGGCCCCTTCTGGGCGCCGGACGCCGCGAGTCCCCTTCGCCAGCCGCGGGTAGCAGCGCCCTGCGCACCGTAGACGCGCGCTTCGCCGCCCAGCTCCACCCGCTGCACCGGCGCTTCCTGGCGTACCGGCGCGGGCTCGACGGCGAGTGTCCCCACTCGCTCGAGGAGACCGCCGCGCACTTCAAGATCGATCCGGCTACGGCGAAGCTCACCGAGCGCTACCTACTGGAGCGCTACCGCATGTACCTGGACCGTAGCGGCTGGCGCGCCGGCCACGCTACCTCCTGGTAGGCTCCTCGCCAGTCGCCCGTTCCGCCGTCACCTGGTCGTGCCCGCACGCCGCGCGCCTCCCGCCCGGCGCCCGAAAACCCCTCCCTGTAAGCTTCTCCAACCCCTACGGCATGGTCGGGGAAACGAGGCTCGCTCGCCGAGCCGAGTCCGAGCACCGGACTCGCGAGCCGGGAGGGTCACGAACGCATCACAGGTGTGTTACCGACCCTGGCAGAAGTTGGGCCGCGAGGCGTATCCTCAGGCGCACTCCCGCCACATTGTAACCTTGGACTCGGCATAACTCGGGGGCACCGATGGCCAGGCCAGCTTGTCCTGCCTGTTCTGACAACTTTACCGTCGAAAGGGTCAGCGCTCTTTACCAGGCAGTTACTGAAGACCCCGACCGCGCCTCGATCGGTAACGTCGATCCTGATGAGGTCATCGAATCATTCGCCCCGCCCGCCGAGCCTCGGCCTATCGGGCGCTACTTGCTGATCGCAGGCGTCGCAGGTCTCGCCATCTCCCTTCTGAGCGGCTTTACGTTCATGTGGCTGTTCATCGCGCTGAGTATTGGTATCGTGACGGAGATGATGCTCTATTGGGAGCATCTGCAAGCCCGCGACGACCTCCAACGTGCTATGGCACGCTGGAGAGCAGCGTATTGCTGCAGCACCCACGCAGTGGTGTTCTTCGCCCGAGAGCCCGGCACCTATTCGCCCGCCCAATTTGCCCGGATGGTCCACAGCCCCGCTGCCCGCACGGATACGGGCTCTTCCGCTCCATCCGAGCCTTCCCCCGCCGGCGGGGCGCTGTCCACGCGGTGAAGCGCGTTCGAGCGAGCCGCCGGCTGAGGTGATCGCTGCCCGCGGCCGCTCGCGTTGGCCGGCGCCGAGCAGCTACCAGGGGTGAGCCTCGGTTCGCGCCGTGGAGTCTGCCGAGGCAAATTCAGCCGGAGCGGGGTCTCCGACGGGGCGTGGGCACTGAGTATCTTCGGTCAGCGGCCGACGGCGACGGCGGCGCTGGAGAAGGCGGCGATGGTGCGGGCGGCGATGCCGTCGGCATCCAACTGGAATTGAGCCCGCATCGCGCCTTGCTTGCCGTGCTCGACGAACTCGTCGGGTACGCCGATGCGCTCCACCGGCAGGCGATAGCCGTGCGCCGCCAACAGCTCGAGCACGGCCGAGCCGAACCCACCCGCCAGCGCGTGCTCCTCGACCGTCACGAAGCCACCGACGCGACCGGCCAGCTCGAGGATCAGCGCCTCGTCGAGCGGCTTCACGAAGCGGGCGTCCACGACCGCGCAGGAGAGGCCCTGCGCGGCGAGGCGCTCGCTCGCTTCCAGGGCTGGGCTGACCGTGGTGCCGAGGGCGAGAATGGCCAGGTCGCGACCGTCGCGCAGTAGCTCCGCCTGGCCGATCGGTACCTCGTGGAGCTCCGGATCCAGCGCCACGCCCAGGCCAGCGCCGCGGGGGTAGCGCACGGCGATCGGGCCTCGGCCGGCTGCCGCATACTGGACCGCCGTGTAGAGCAGGTGCTGGAGCTCGTTCTCGTCGCGCGGTGCCATCACCACGACATTGGGCAGCACGCGCAGGTAGGCCAGGTCGAACAGACCCTGGTGGGTCTTGCCGTCGTCGCCGACGATGCCTGCCCGGTCGAGCGCGAACACCACCGGCAGGTTCTGCACGCAGACGTCGTGTACCACCTGGTCGTAGGCGCGCTGCAGGAAGGTCGAGTAGATCGCGGCGACCGGCACCTGGCCCTGCGTGGCCAGGCCGGCGGCAAAGGTCACGGCGTGCTGCTCGCAAATCCCGACGTCGAAGGTGCGCTGCGGGAACTCGCGGAACAGCGGGGTCAGCCCGGTGCCGTCGGGCATCGCGGCCGTGATCGCCACCACTCGCTCGTCCTCGCGCATGATGCGGCCCAGCGTCTGACCGAAGATCTGGGTGTAGGCCGGCGCGGCGGGCGCGCCGCTCGACGGCGGCGACACGCCGTGGAGCTTGACCGGATCGGCTTCGGCCGGCTCGTAGCCTTTCCCCTTCACGGTGAACAGGTGGATCAGCGTCGGGCCGTCCACGTCGTCGCGGACCCAGCGCAGCACGCGCTCGACCTCGTCCTCGTCGTGGCCGTCGACCGGCCCCACGTAGTTGAAGCCCAGCGCCTCCCAGAGCAGGCTCGGCAGCACCGCGCCCTTCACGCCGCGCTTGACGCGCTTGCCGACCTCCCAGGCCTGGCGGCCCAGCGGCAGGCGCTCGACGACCTGTTCGGCTTCCTCCTTCGCCCAGTGGAGGCCCGGGCGCAGGCGGTTGAACATGCGGGCCATGGCGCCCACGTTCGGCGCGATCGACATCTGGTTGTCGTTCAGGATGACGATCAGCCGCGTACCCGAGTGGCCGACGTGGTTGAGTGCCTCGAGCGCCATGCCGGCCGTGAGGCCCCCGTCGCCGATGATGGCGACGACGTGATAGGCGTCGCCGCGCAGGTCGCGCGCCACGGCCATGCCGAGCGCCGCCGAGATCGACGTCCCGGCGTGGCCGGCCCCAAACTGATCGTGTGGGCTCTCGTCGCGGGACAGGAAGCCCGCGAGCCCGTGCTGCTGACGCAGGGTGCCGAAGCGGCTGGCCCGTCCCGTGAGCAGCTTGTGCGGGTAGGCCTGGTGGCCGACGTCCCAGACGAGCTTGTCGGTCGGACTATCGAAGACGCGGTGGAGCGCTATAGTAAGCTCGACGGTCCCCAGGTTCGAGGCCAGGTGGCCGCCGGTGCGCGGGACCGTGGTGAGCAGCTCCGCCCGGATCTCGGCCGCGAGCTGCTTGAGCTGCTCCGGCGCGAGGCGCCGCACGTCGGACGGACTATCGATACGGTCGAGTAGGCGGGGCATGGTCACTCTCCTGCTGCGCGGCGCACCATGTAAGTGTATCAGTTGGACGTATGTGGCGCGCATGCCCTGTCCCGGATCGGAGGCCGGCCGTGAGCGACAGCCAACGTGAGACCGCCCGACAGGTGCTCGACGCCGCGCTGGCCGCTGTGGCGCCGGACGTGGCGATCCGCCGCCACGTTCAGCGCGACGGTCGGTGGCTGGTCGCGGACGGCGAGCGCTACGATCTCGACCGCTACCGGCGCGTGGTGGTCGTCGGCGCCGGCAAGGCCTGCGGACCGATGGCCCGCTGCGTCGAGGAGCTCCTGGGCGACCGACTGACCGGCGGGCTGGTGATTGTCAAGGAAGGCCACGCCGTGCCCACCGAGCGCATCGCCCTGCGCGAGGCGGGGCACCCGATTCCAGACGCGCGAGGCGTGGCGGCGACCGGCGAGGTGCTCGCGCTGCTCCTCGGCCTCGACGGCCGCGACCTGGTAGTGCTCCTCCTGTCCGGCGGCGGCTCGGCGCTGCTCGAGCAGCCCGTCGCGGGCCTCGACCTCGCCGCGCTCCAGGCGACGACCGACCTGCTGCTGCGCGCGGGCGCGACGATCGGCGAGCTGAATGCCGTGCGCAAGCACCTCTCCGCGGTGAAGGGCGGCGGCCTGGCCCGCGCCGCCGGCGGAGCAACCGTGCTGGCGCTCGTGCTGTCCGACGTCGTCGGCAGCCCGCTCGACGTGATCGCCTCGGGGCCAGCCGCGGCCGACACCACCACCTACGCCGACGCTGGCGCCGTGCTCGACCGCTACGACCTCTGGGCACGCCTCCCGTCCGCCGTGGTCGCGCACCTGCGGGCCGGCATCGCCGGCGAGCGCCCCGAGACGCCGAAGCCCGGCGCGCCCGAGCTCGAGCCCGTGCGCCACGTCATCGTCGGCGACAACGCCCAGGCGGCGGAGGCGGCCGTAGCCCGCGCGCGCGAGCTGGGGCTCCAGGTGCTGCTGCTCTCGACTTACGTCGAGGGCGAGGCGCGCGAGGTCGGCCGCGTGCTGGCGGCGCTGGCCCGCGAGCTGGCCAGCCACGGCCGCCCGCTGGCCCGTCCCGCTTGCCTGGTCCTCGGCGGCGAGACCACCGTAACGGTCCGCGGCGACGGCCTGGGCGGTCGCAACCAGGAGGTCGCCCTCGGCGCCGTGACCCGGCTGGCCGGCCTGACCGACGTGCTGGTGCTGGCCGCGGCCACCGATGGCGGCGACGGGCCGACCGATGCGGCGGGGGCGTGGGCCGACGGCACGACGCTCGCCCGCGCCGCAGCGCTCGGTCTGGCGCCCGACGCCTTCCTCGCGCGCAACGACGCCTACCACTTCTTCGCGCCGCTCGGCGACCTGCTCATCAGCGGACCCACCCTGACGAACGTCAACGATCTCATGTTCGTCTACGCCTTCTGACCCAGCAATTGGCCGGGCGCATAAGCGAGACAGCAGGAAGCGCCTCTACACCCGCGCCCAGGCACGCAACTGGCGGTACCGAGCGTGAGGACCCGCCGGTGGACGCGCGAGCCGCGCCGGCCCAGGCGCCGCGCGGAGCGGTCTTTCGTGTGAGGGGAATCCTGAAGGCTCAGCGGAGGACAGATGGACAGCGCACTGACCGACGCCGCGCGGGTTGCCATGGACGCCGCGGGCGGCGCCGACCTGCTCGTGGGCATCCCGAGCTACAACAACGCCACCACCATCGGCTACGTCGTCGAGACCGCCGCGGCGGGGCTGGCGCAACACTTCCCCGGCCGGCGGGCGGTCGTCTTCAACAGCGATGGTGGCTCGTCCGACGGCACGCCGGCGACCGTTGAGCGCGCGCGCGTGCCGGACGGCGTGCGGGTCTTCACCTTTCCCTACCTGGGGCTGCCGGGCAAAGGCAGCGCCTTCCACGCCATCTTCGAGGCGGCGACGCGCCTGGGCGTGCGCGCCTGCGTCGTGCTCGATTCCGACCTGCGCAGCGTCACGCCGGAGTGGGTGGCGCGGCTGGCCGGCGCGATCGTCCAGGGCGAGGCCGACTACGTGACGCCGCTCTACACTCGCCACAAGTACGACGGCACGATCACGAACAACCTGGCCTACCCGCTGACCCGCGCTCTCTACGGCGTGCGGGTCCGCCAGCCCATCGGCGGCGACTTCGGCATCGGCGCCGACGTGCTCCGCACCTACCTCGCCGAGGAGGTCTGGGAGACCGACGTCGCCCGCTTCGGCATCGACGTCTGGATGACCACCACGGCGCTCGCCAATGGCTATCGCGTCCAGCAAGCCGTGCTGGGCACCAAGGTCCACGACCCGAAGGACCCCGCGGCCAGCCTCGGCCCGATGTTCGTGCAGGTCGTCGGCACCCTGTTCGGCCTGATGGCTCGCTACCGGGAGCGCTGGTGGAACGTGCGCGGCAGCCAGCCGGCTCCGGTGCGGGGCGCGGCCGTGCCGGGCGAGCCGGAGCCGGTGGCGGTAAGCCGCGAGGCGCTAGTCGAGCGCTTCCGCGCCGGCCTGGCTGCTCACGGCGCCTACTGGCAGCGGGTGCTCGCGCCCGAGACCTACGCGACGGTGAGCGCGCTGGCGAGCCAGCCGGACGCGCGCTTCACCTTCCCTCCCGAACCCTGGGTCCGCGCCGTCTACGACTTCGCCGTCGCCTACTGCCTTGGTGGCGATTCCCCGGCCGCCATCCTGGACGCGCTCACGCCGCTCTACTTCGGGCGCACGGCCGGCCTCGTCCTCGACACGGCGGCCATGGACGCCGACGCCTTCGAAGGCTACCTGGAGACCCAGGCCGAGGTCTTCGAGCGCGACAAGCCGTACCTGCTCGACCGCTGGCAGGCCGCGGCCGGCGGCTAAGTAGGAGCTTCACCGGCGCAGCAATTCCTGCTCGCGTCGCCAGGCAGCTTCAGCGCGGTCCGCCTCTTCATCGACCCGGCGAATCCAGTCGTCGATCTCCCTACGGTAGTCCGCGTAGTATCGGACCGCGATTCGCACCTGGTCGCCTCGCAGGCCGGTCAGTTCAGCGGTCTCCTGCACAGCTTGCTCTCCGTCAGCCTCGACGCCATTGAAGACCCGAATCACCTCCCATACATCGGACCATCCGCCAACCCAGGTCGACGCCCAGTAGGTCCTGGGCGGAATACGATGCCCGGATGGGCGGCCATTCGCAGGCCCTCATCGATCATGGTCCGGGCGAGCTGCGAATGAGACTGGCCGGTTCGCCGAGACACCTCATCCAGCCGCTCGAGCATCTCGTCGTCTACGCGCACAGATAGATGTCGCCCGCGCATGCTACCATGACCCCCGCGCAGTTTGTGGGACAGTGTAACACGCTCGGCCGGCGATCGGCGCAGGTTCTCTATTCGCGCGCTGAGGATTGGTTGGAACTGCACGAGACGGCGCCCGGCTCAGGATCAGCCCGGCGCCGTCCACCGATCGCAAAGGCGGGCGATTATCAGACGGCAGCGACCACCGGCAGGTCGATGGTCATCTTCGCGAGGACGGCGTCCACGGTGGCCGCGCTCTTCGCATCGATCGGGACGAGCGGGAGGCGGCACTCGCCGATGGCGAAGCCTACGCGCCGCAGGGCGTACTTCAGGGGGATCGGGCTCGTCGTCACGAAGCAAGCGTCGACCAGGGGCAGCATGCGGCGGTGGAGGCGCGCGGCCGTCGCCACGTCGCCGGCCAGGAAGCGGTCGATCATCTCGCGGATCTGGTGTCCGACGAGGTGGCTGGTCACGCTCACCACGCCGTAGCCCCCCACGGCCAGGATCGGCAGGGTGTCGGCGTCGTTGCCGCTCCAGACCAGGAAGCCCGGCCGCGCGTTCTCGACGATCTTGGCGATCGCCTCCAGGTTGGCGCTCGCCTCCTTGATCCCGATGATGTTATCGATCTCGCTCAGCCGTACGGTGGTCTCGGGGAGCATGTTCGTGACTGTCCGGCTCGGCACGTTGTACAGGATCAGCGGCAGCGGCACCGCCTCGGCGATCGCCTTGAAGTGCTGGTAGAGGCCCTCCTGCGGCGGCTTGTTGTAGTACGGGGCCGTGCCGAGGATGCCGCTAACGCCGATGCTTGCCGCTTCCTGGCTCAGCTCGATGCTCTCGGCCGTGTTGTAGTTGCACGTGCCGGCGATGATCGCAGCGCGGCTGCCCACGGCCTCGCGGACCTCACCGAGCAGCCGAAGCTTCTCGTCGGTGCTGAGGGTGGGCGACTCGCCCGTGGTGCCGCACACCACCAGGCCCTCGGTCCCCGACGCCACGAGCGCCTCCGCGAGCTGCCGCGCTCGCGGGTAGTCGACGCGGCCAGCGGTGTCGAACGGCGTCGCCATCGCCGTAAGCAAGCGTCCGAACTCCGGCATTGCAAGTCCTCCCAGCCCCGGCCCCAGGGGCGGCTTCAGCACGTCGGCGGTGCGCTGCTCAACCAGAAGTCAGCCGATTCTACACCGTTCCCGCCGCGGAGGGAACCCGCGCCGGCGCGCCGCCACTTAGCAGCTCGGCGATCTGCACCGCGTTCAGGGCCGCACCCTTGCGCAGGTTGTCCGACACGATCCAGAGCGCGAGGCCGTTGGGATGCGAGGCATCTGCGCGGATGCGGCCGACGAACACCTCGTCGCGGCCGGCGGCGTAGCTGGCCAGCGGGTACTGCGCCTCGGCGGGTGCGTCGACCACGCGAACGCCAGGCGCTCGCTCGAGGATCGCCCGCGCCTCGGCCGGCAGCATCGGCCGCGCAAACTCGGCGTGTACCGCCTCCGAGTGGCCCACCGGGACGGGCACGCGCACTGTCGTCGCCGAGACCGGCAGCTCGGGCACGTGCATGATCTTCCGCGTCTCCTGGACCATCTTCCACTCCTCCTTGGTGTAGCCGTTGTCCAGGAAGACGTCGATGTGCGGCAGCACGTTGAAGGCGATCTGGTGCGGGTACACGCTCGGCTCGGCCGGCTCGCCCGCCAGCAGCGCGCGCGTCTGGGTGTAGAGCTCGTCCACGGCGGGGCCGCCGGTGCCCGACACGCTCTGGTACGTATCCACCACCACGCGGCGGAGCGGGTTGGCCTGGTGCAGCGGGTAGAGCGCGACGACCATCTGGATCGTCGAGCAGTTGGGGTTGGCGATGATGCCGTGGTGAGTGAAGGCGTCGGCCCCGTTCACCTCGGGCACGACGAGGGGCACGTCCGGCTCCATGCGCCAGGCCGCGCTGTTGTCGACCACCACGGCGCCGGCCGCCGCGGCGGCCGGCGCCAGGGCGCGGCTCACGTCGGCGCCGGCCGAGAACAGTGCGTACTCTACGCCGCGGAACGAGTCCGGCGTCGCCGCTTCCACCGGAAGCTCCTCGCCGGCGAAGGAGAGGCGACTGCCGGCCGAGCGGTCTGAGGCCAGCAGCCGCAGCTCGGCGACCGGGAACTTGCGCTGCGCGAGCACCTTCAGGAACTCGCGCCCGACGAGTCCCGTGGCGCCCAGGATCGCAACCCGATAGCCTGCCATCTTCTCCTCCTCGAGTACCGGTCCTTGGTGGGGCGGGTCGCGACCCGCCCCCACCGACTTACTCCAATCCCAGCAATGGGGCCAGTCCGTAAATCAGCCCCCGGTGGCGCCGCAGCTCGCGGACGGCCAGCAGCACGCCGGGGACGTAGGCCTCGCGCGAGGTGGCGTCGTGGCGCAGCGTCAGGACCTGGCCCGCGCCCCCGAACAGCACCTCCTGGTGGGCGACGAGGCCCGGCAAGCGAAGGCTGTGGATGCGCACCCCGTCGACTGCGCCGCCCCGCACGGCGTCGAGCGTGTGCTTCGTGGTGCGATCGGCAGCGAAGGCCTCGCCGCGCGCCGCCACCATCGCCTCGGCCGTGGCTAGCGCCGTGCCAGACGGGGCGTCGATCTTGCCGTCGTGGTGCAACTCCACGATCTCCGCCGCGTCGAAGTAGCGGCTCGCCAGTCGGGCGAAGTGGACCAGCAGCACCACGCCCAGCGCGAAATTGGGCACGACCGCGACGCCCACCCCCGCCGCCTCGGCGACCGACCGCAGCTCCTCCAGCTCAGCGCCGCCGATCCCCGACGTCCCGACGATCGTGGCGACGCCTGCTTCCAGCGCGGCGCGGGCGATCGGCAGCGCGGCGTCGGGCAGGGTGAAGTCGACCAGCACGTCGGGGCGCGTTTCGGCGAGCAGGGCGGCCACGTCCGAGTGCAGGCGCAGCGTCCGCCCACCGCTCAGCTCGGCCGTGGCGTCGGGCGCGCGCGACAGCCCGCCGACCAGCGCCAGGTCGGGCGCGGCGTCGACGGCGCGCACCACCTCGCGGCCCACGCGCCCACGCGCGCCGCTGATCGCTACGCGGATCGCATCGGCCATCGCTGCTCCCGGCACAACAAGGAGCGGACGCTGCCGGCGCGCCGGCGGCGTCCGCCGCTAGGTCCTGCGAGGCGGTAACCCGGAGAGAGAGGAGCAGGTCGAGTCAAACGCGACCCGCATCCACACCTCGCAAGTCCTGCCTGCAAGGCTCCGCTTAGATACGGCTGCCCGGCGCCGGGCCGCGGCGCGGGGGACCGCCCTCGCGGCCGCCGCCGTAGCCGCCACGGCCGCCGCCGCCCGGTCCGCCGGGACCGCTGGGCCCCCGGCCGCCGCCGTAGCCGCCGCGGCCACCGCCACCGTAGCCGCCACGGCCGCCGCCAGGGCCGCCGGGACCGCCGGGCCCTCGCCCGCCGCCGTAGCCACCGCGCGACGGCCCGTTTGGCCCACGGCCGCCGCCGTAGCCACCGGAGCGCGGCCCGCGGTCCATCGGGCGCCCGGGTGCGGCACCCTCGGCCTCCTCACCGCCCGCGGCACCGACCGGCGCGCCGCCGCCGTTCTCGCCCGGCGTCAGCAGCGCCCGACGTGAGAGGTTGATGCGGCCCTGGCGGTCGATCTCGGTGACCAGCACCGTGACCTCGTCGCCGACGTTCACCACGTCTTCCACGCGGTTCACGTGGTGGTCGGCCAGCTCCGAGACGTGGACGAGACCTTCTTTGCCCGGCAGGATCTCGACGAAGGCGCCGAAGGCCATCGTGCGCGTGACCTTGCCGGTGTAGATGCCGCCGATCTCGACCTCACGGGTCAGGCCGCGGATGATGTCGATCGCCTTCTGGGCGCGCTCGGCGCTCGTCGAGCCGATGAGCACCGTGCCGTCGTCCTCGATGTCGATGGTACACTTCGTCTCGTCGACGATCTTGCGGATCATCTTGCCGCCCGGCCCGATCACGTCGCGGATCCGATCGGCCGGGATCTGGATCTTGGTGATCCGCGGCGCGAACGGCGACAGCTCGGTGCGGCTGGTGCTGATGGCGTCGAGCATCTTGCCCAGGATGAACAGCCGTCCCTCGCGCGCCTGGGCCAGCGCCTGGCGCATGATCTCGGGCGTGATGCCGCGCACCTTGATGTCCATCTGGAGGGCAGTGATGCCCTCCGCCGTGCCGGCGACTTTGAAGTCCATGTCGCCCAGCGCGTCCTCGATGCCCTGGATATCCGTCAGCACCGCGAACCGGCCGCTCTCCTCGGTGATCAGGCCCATCGCCACGCCGGCCACCGGCGCCTTGAGCGGCACGCCGGCGTCCATCAGCGCCAGCGTGCTGCCGCAGGTGCTGCCCATCGACGTCGAGCCGTTCGACGAAAGCACCTCCGACACCAGGCGGATGGTGTAGGGGAACTCCTCCTCATCAGGGATCATCGGGAGCAGCGCGCGCTCGGCCAGCGCGCCGTGGCCGACGTCGCGGCGCGACGGCGCGCGCAGCGGGCGCGCCTCGCCCACGCTGTAGGGCGGGAAGTTGTAGTGGTGGATGTAGCGCTTGTACTGATCGGGGGCGATGCTGTCGATGATCTGCTTGTCCGAGAGCGTGCCCAGCGTGCAGACCGTCAGCACTTGCGTCTGGCCGCGGGTGAACAGCCCCGAGCCGTGCGTGCGCGGGAGGACCCCGACCTCGCAGCTCACGGGTCGGATCTCGGCCAGGCCGCGGTGGTCGGGCCGCAGGCCCTTGTCCAGGATGTTGCGGCGGACGAGCGCCTTCTCGAGGCTGGAGAAGACGGCAGATACCTCGCGGGCGTCGGCGCCGCGGCCGACGAACT
>Ga0070741_10018261_pt1 | contig 11388 bp, 8 predicted proteins | sample Coa_R1_4_FD_66440 | JGI IMG/M metagenome (GOLD analysis project Ga0070741, IMG submission 66440) | Surface soil microbial communities from Centralia Pennsylvania, which are recovering from an underground coalmine fire - Coalmine... | ecosystem: Environmental > Terrestrial > Soil > Unclassified ...
GGCGGCGAATGATCGCGCCTGCCCGCCTACGACGTGAATGCGGCTGAGTTGATGACGACACGAGTGCTGGATTTTCTGGGTGGGATCGGAAGTTAGGGTCTGATGAGAGCCCCCGCGAATGCGGATGGCAGCTCGATCAGTGATAAACTGGCAGCCAAAACCATGCCGATCTTACCGGACGCATTACTCAGAGCTGTAAAGAGCAACAAGTGTGTGTTATTCGTTGGATCGGGTCTGTCCGCCCAAGCGGGCTACCCGAAATGGTCAGAACTAATAGCCACTCTTGTGGAAGCCGCCAAAAAAGTCCCCAACGCTCGAACCCGCGGAATAGAGGAGTACGAGGCGGCAAAGGATTATTTCACTCTTGCAGACTTTGCCAGATCGGCGCTGGGAAAAAGTCAGTATGCAGCCCTCATGAGAGAGCAACTAGGGAGACCAGTTCGGCCCAGGCGAGCCCATAAGCTTATAGCCACAACGTTGTACCGCGGACTCATCACGACGAACTATGACAAACTGCTGGAGACCGCGTTCACTCACTTCAGATTTTGGACGTCCAACGCATTTACGCCAGATGTGATTTCGGCCCTTGCGGTCGCTCTCTACAACCCGCAGTTCTTCATCTTCAAGTTACACGGTGATATCGGAGCGCCGGATAATATCGTGCTTACGAGTCGCGACTATGATCGGTTGATGTTTACCAGTCCTCATGTGAGAACCTTCCTCCAGGCGATTTTTTTGAATTATACGGTCCTTTTTGTGGGCTACAGCTTGAGCGATCCGGATTTCAAAATGATCCTGACAGAATTGACGCTCATCTTTGAGAACAACATCACGACACCATATGCCTTGATCCCCAAGCCGCCCGACTTCACAACCGATCATTTGCTGGAACGGATGAACATTCAAGCGATTCCCTACGAACAGCGCGCACCGGACGACCACAAAGGAGCACTGGAAGTACTAGAGGAACTACAGCGGGCAGCGCCGTTTGTTGTTCAAGACCCTGCAACATTTGACTAGCGATCCAATCCTCTTCCGCCGTGGACAATCTGGAAAAGAATGGCTCCTCAGGTAGGACTCGAACCTACAACCCTCCGGTTAACAGCCGGAGGATAGACAGGGGAGCAGCTGTACTTTCAATGACTTAGCAGGCGCGGGATGTCGGTTTTGGAGCACGTACGGCGCACAACGCAACCCAAAACGCAACCCAATTTCTGCTGCAACCACAACCTCAAAAACGGGCTCCACGTTGGTCGTAGCAAACCGATTCTTGGATCGCCCAGTTAGACATTTTACCCCCTCCTCTTTTCACGATCCTAGAAAACGGGGCTCGATTTTTACCTATCGCCTATTCTTTAGCTGTCGGGTTTCTGACGTGGCCTTCTGGACGGTGACGCCAGCACAATGGCTGTGTAAAGCCGGAAAGGAGCAGTTCCAAAATGAAGAAGGAATTTAAGTACGGAAAACAGATTCAACAACTTCGTCTGGCACGCGCATGGACACAAGAGCAGTTGGCAGTTGCCGCTGACGTTGAAGTCCGAACGATCCAACGGGTTGAGAAAGACTTGACCAAGAACCCGGAAACATTGCAGGCCATCGCTGGTGCTTTCAATGTTGAGTTAGAGAGCCTGCGTTCAACATGGTTAATTCCAGAGTCCACACTTGTACGCACGTGGTTGGTGACGAATCATCAACAGTTCGTCGGCGTTCAACAAGCACACCCTTGGCAGCAATGCTCCCGGATGACAATGACTCCACTGACGAATGAAGGGCAGCGGCAAGTGGATGAACTGCTGTCACGAATCTTTCAGGACCGTGATCTGATAGAACCGTATGAAACAGAACTGTGGGAGTGCTACGTCCAGCAGATTCGGGAGCCTTTGCAGTCATTGTTCGACCTGGGACAGGCCATCTTTTTGTTAGATGAAAGCAGAGATTTAATTCTGCACAGCTCTGGCACGATGCAACCAATCAAAGACCACATCGATAATTGGCGCGTGCAGCACTTTTTAGTCGTGCCCCGCCACGGATGTTTCCAGATAAACGCGACGGAACCGCTTCATCGCTTCCATGATGCCTGCCGCCCAGCAGGTGATAGCTTGTTCCGCGTCATGAAAGACGGCGGAGCAATGGTTTACAGAAATGCACTGGTTGCGGTCATTGAATCCGGCGGAGAACATCGCACTCGCTGGTGCGAAACGTGCTTCCCCGAGCTGCTTCACGGAAGACACATCAGCCTTGAATATATTGCACAAGTAACAGGAAAAAACATCGCTCAAGTTCATGCCCTATATGAGGCAGTGGCTGGGCAGGAATTTCTTGAGGGACTGGCCTAAAAGGGCGTGAATCTAGGCTGGACGCGGAGAGGCCAAATGAACTGAATACCCGCCGATGCAATTCCTTAAGCACAAGGTCAACAGTATGAGCTTTTTAGCGCTCATTCGACAACTTTGTAGGCGCAGATGACAACGTTAGACGACACTTAAATACAACACGATTGCGCTTATTTGACCCTTGTTGACCTGCATTTTTCCAATGAGCAATCCGGGCATAAAATGAAATTCTATGTCACTCGAGCTACAGCTCAAGCGGTCCTACTATTTTGCAGAGGCTATGGCCTTCTATGAAGCATATTACAACCCCGTACGCGAACACATTACCGATGCGGCTCCTCAAAAGCTTGTTGACTCGCTCAAACTTCCCGGACGTGAGCAAGATCGGCCGCTGACCTGGGTTCCGCTTGTATTTCATTGCACAACACCAGAGGCGTTCGAGCAGATAGTCGCCACAAACTTTATTAATCCGCCCGTGAGTTTCTCCGAACTGCCGATCGGCGAACTTGATCGAATGCGCATCCGAACCCAAGCGCCGAAGCAGATTGCGATTGGCTTCCCGCGACGATGCATCCAAGCTTTTGGCGCTACGCCAGTTTTGTATACAAAGCACAATCTCCAACTACAAGCCGTTCTGCGCGCAAAACCCGAGCTGTTAAGCGAACTGTCTCCGTTCGTTGATATGGATGGGGATGTTGGAGCGTTGCAGGAGCTGCGTGTACCCAACAAATTGCCAATCAGCGAAGCAGTGTGGATTCTCACCACTGAAAGGGATGCGGACAAGAAACCGTTGCTCGAACATCGCGAGCGATACGAAGAGCAGCTGGGGAAAATTCCCGTATCCTTATGGCATCGAACTCATCAGATGGGAATACTGGGAGAGTGGCAGTATTTGCGCATAGTTCGCAGCCCCTCCGGGGCGTTAAGAGATTTGTCGTTTATGGGCGAGCACTACTGGCGCAGGGAGTGTTTTACTTACAAAACATGTACTTTCAGAATGCCGGCGGGAAGGGACTTCGAACTTCAATTCCTGAGGCGAACCGAGAGGGCAGATCAGTTCGAGGGTCCTCTCACATTTCTTGACGCAGCGTTCCGGATTCGCTCATTGCTCAACGAACTGACCGGCGGGAAGGTTGATTTGCCCCATGCGCTGGTTCAAGAGAAATGACCTCCCTGACGCGATTGCTAGGCTTTCGGCTGATAGTTGCCCTTCTTGTTCGTTTCCTACGCACGTGCCAAGCTTGGAGGGCCCAAACACACCCCTTGGCCCACCGGTGGGTACTTGCCCGATGCTGCTTTGCAAGGCGAGTCCCGATCGGGAAATGGGCGGAGTTCTCATGCACGAAACCGCGGTTGGAGAGGTGGTTTGCGAGAAGGCAGGCTTTATCGAACCGATCACGCTGTCAATGTTCAAGTTCCTAAGTACGGAAGGTCAACAAGTCTTGATTGGATAGAAGAGGCAGTCGCCAAAGACTCACTGCATCTGCTAATGAGACTTCATATTGCTTTCGATCAATTGGTTCACTCGGCCGATCCTGAAACGGCGACATTCGCCCTGCGCACCTTGAACGGATTGATTAGGCCGGCATTGGAAAAGCTTCCTTTTCCATTGCTCCATTGATTTTGCCATTGTCGGTTGTTTCTGGCCGTCCACTTCTAGTGATGGGGTGAGACTCGTCATTCCTAGCGGAGCAAGCGTCACAGCGGCCAAAGGAACTGCTCAATTTAGGCTTGGAACCGGTGGTACCACGTTGATTGAGGATTACCGATGGCTGCAGGAAGATTGGATTTTTTTGCAATCATCTGGTGGGACAAAGACGCAAAGGTGTATCGCTTCTTCACCTGTGCAAACGATGTAAACCATGCCTGCAGGTTACGGGGTACCGCCCATTGGGAGGGAGAATCATTGTAAATGACCGTGAAGAGCTGGTCGCAGGAAAAATGACAAAGTTCCAGGACTCTCTCTCACAACTTACCCCAACATCCTTCACCCGTGATTGCAGCCTTGCTGCGACCTGCGGGTCTATGAAACCATTGATCACCACTAGGTATACACGGCATTAGCCGCCTACTGAATTTGGCCGGACGATGGAGAGTTAAGAAGGTCTCCGGCGAGCGAATCATCAGCGCGAAAGGTAAGGTGCTCTCCCGCGTTGGGTGGAACCCGCCCCAGAATTAATTTACGTCGTGAATGCTAAAAAAAGCTCGCGCAACGGTCCTTAATCGCAGAGAATAGGGAGAAGGAACACCGAACATGCCTTTGGGGAATCAGACTGAGCAGCGGTTGCGAGCTCTTTTCGTTCAAGCGGGCCAACCCAAGCCATTGTTATTACTTGGCGCGGGTGCGTCAGTCAGATCCGGGATTCCCCTTTCGGATCAAATTGTCGAACTTGCCGCAAAGTGGGCATATTGCCAATCGAATGGAAGGCACCTGGACGATCCGACTGTGGTCAGGAGCGATTGGCTAAAGTGGCTGCATAAGCATGACTGGTATAAGAAGGAATTAGGGGCTTCCGAAAACTACTCATTAGTTATTGAGAAACTTTTACAGCCTCGACAGAATCGCCGCGACTTCTTCATGAAGCTGATTACGCCGCAGGTTCCTGCGAGCAAGGGTTATGAACACCTCTTGGAGCTGCTGGACCAAGGCAGCATCGATACAGTGCTTACCACTAATTTTGACAGGGTCCCGGTCAACCTGCAGGTTTCCAAGCGAAGGCCACATTATTTGGAGGTCATCCGAACTCCTTCTGATTATCCGAAATTTACGACCTCTCCTAGTCATCCGCAGTTTATTTACTTGCACGGCTCTGTAGAGCATTACACCGACTGTAATCTGACTCAGGAAGTGCAGAGGCTTGATTCGCGGCTGGTCGGTTTGCTAACACCCGTCTTGAGAGACCACCCGCTGATTGTCGTTGGGTATCGTGGCGCCGAGCCTTCAATAGTGCAGCATCTGTTTGGAGCGAATGTTGCAAACCCCAATAACTTCCCGCGAGGTATTTACTGGTGCGTGCTGCGCGGAAGTGTGAACGGAGTGCATCCGTTGGTTCAAGAATTGGGCCGGCGCATCGGCAGTAATCTGCAATTGGTAGAGATCGACGGCTTTGATGAATTGCTTCTTCAGTTATCGAGCACTTGCTCGACGAGCTTACCGCTGCGAATTGCCGGTAAGTCAGTCGACCAAGATGAGCAGCAACTTCCATTCGACATGCAGGCTATTCGAGGGGCCAACTCTGACGACTTCGATTGGATACGAGTCCAGAGCACCCTCGTGAAGTATTGCCGAAGGATGGAGATAGCGGTTCCTACATCTGTGACGAGAGAATGGCTCAAGGAGCTGATGCTGAAATTGGACCTTTTGAGAGAAGTCAAAGGCGAGCTGTCTCCTACCAATGGTGGATATCTCCTCTTCGCGCAATCTCCTCGAAAGTGTTTGGCGGGAGCTTTCTGCGAGTTGCACCTGAACGGGGATCCGCCTACACGGGTTGACGGTAACCTCTGGAGTCAACTGGAAACACTTGATCGCACTTTTGGTGATCTGAATCAACCGTTCCGCCTCAAAGGACAGGTCTCGGAGGTAGTTTACCCGTATCCTCGGCTTGCGCTCAAAGAGCTCTTCGTCAATGCGCTGGTTCACCGGTCATACAGTGGAAGCGAGCCGCTAAGAATCGAGGTTGACCGGAATTTCATCCGCATGACAAATCCAGGTGGGCTAGTCGAGGTGGTTTTTCAGCGGGTGAATGTCAAGCTGCAGGAACAGATAGAGCTTGGAACACGTGGCATAAAGGGATATCGCAACCCGGTTGTTGCAGATCTCTTTTATGCCGCGGGTGCGATGGACAAGGAGGGGTCAGGGCTTCCGGATGTTCATAACGAAGTTACAAAGAACGGGAGCAAGGTGTTTTTTGGCCCTGTTGATGAACGTAACGAACGTTTTCGAGCTCTAATCTACCGCCGACCGGAAGAGGAAGATGCGGCGACGCGGACTGCCACTCCTGCCGTGGCCAAGTCGACGTTTTTTGCGAATTTCTTAGAGGTCATTGGAATCCCTGAGACTTTATGGAAGGCGAGAACTAAGTGCGCGTCTGCGATGCAAGTGTATGAGAATGCAGGGAAGGGGCCCCTTCCCGCATTCGCCTTCAGGCGAGAGGATTCGATTATGACCTTCGCAGACCTGGACGATAGGAGCGTGTTTGCGCCGTCTATTGACTTAGGAACGATTGAAGAAATAATAGTTGACGAGCTTGTATCGAGTGTCGAGGGTCGGAGAGAGTTCGTAGAGGTCGTGAACCGAGCACTTTATCGACATTTCGAAAAGAAGGGCCTGATCGTAGATAAATTCAAGAAGCGAGCTTACTTTCCGCGGACGAATGAAGGGCCGCGTACAATCACGTATCAGGCTAGCTTCAGGCAAGCTACTCGAACTGTAACGAAACCTGTCGTGTCCAAGCGAACTTCCCAGGTGCTTTATTGGGAACATGAGGCAGTTAGTTTTAGCTTTGAACACTTCGGGCGAGAGTGGGTACTGCAAGTTCTTCCGAGCTACGTCTTTACCAAGGATGGGGAGGATACGTACCTCCACTACACAAGAATTGGTGCATTGGCGACGAGGAAAGCTGCCAGGGATTTCAACATGCAGGTTTACAACGATCTGGTTTTTTGGGCGGCAATGCTTTCGGGGGAGAAAGATCATTTCGAGATCGACCTGGGTTCCGACAGATTCATCTCCGTTCGCGGACTGCTTTCGTCGTGTGAGCTGGAATTACCTCCGGCTGATCCTTCAGAAATAGCCGAATCTATGATGCAGTATAGGGATCCACGTTTAGAACAGTTGGAGTCGGAGATTTTAGAAGCGGCAGAATTAGACCTAGAGGCAGGCACAAAGGGGGCCAATGCAGATTAGCATTGTGGAAATTCGGCCACCCGAACTTGAGTTTGGGGACGACAGACGCACATTTGCGGATCCGCGAGAGGGCCTTACTTCGGCGGGGCCGTTTAGCCTTCGTTTCGGAAAGGCACATAAGTCCGAAGTCCGCGTCGGATTGATCGGAACCAATACGTTGTTGCCAGCCGCGCAAGCATGGTACAGATCGTGCGAGCAATCCATCGTTACAGCGAAGCCCAATACCAGAATGTACATCGACTTTCCCGGTTTTGACGCTGCGTTTCAATCGAAGCTTGTGGTTAGCCCACAGTGGCAGATTGATATATCGAAAAAGATAGGGCGTGCTCTCGAGAAATCAAAGACATCGCGTTTCGATGCGGTCTTGGATGTTTATGGTGTGGCGATACAGAAACTGGCAGCGGACTACAGTCTGGATGTGATCACCTGTTGCATTCCACCGGAAGTCATTGCGTCTTGCTGGAGTAAAGTTCGAACGCTTACCAAAAACGAAAAAAAGGAGCTCCAGAAAGCAAAAAAGTCTGATGTATCTCAGCTAAGCTTTGAAGCAATGTGGGGTGCCGACGATACGGCTGAAGAGCTTGTTCAACGGGATTTTCGACGGGCACTAAAGGCCAGAGCTATGGAATTCAACATTCCAATTCAGGTGGCAACATCTTCTCTTTTCCGAGATGAGGCAGCTTCGCAAGACTCGGCTACGCGCGCGTGGAATAGTTGTGTCGCGCTCTTTTATAAGGCCGGAGGAATCCCTTGGCGTGTTCGTACGGAAGGTCCTGAAACGTGCTATGTAGGAATTAGCTTCCATTACCTCAGAACGAACAAGACCGACCTAATGTACTCCAGTTTGGCGCAAGCGTTTTCGACCGAAGGTGAAGGATTCGCACTTAAGGGAGAGTCTGTGCCCAGGGGACCCGACAAAAACCGCGGTGCCTACTTGTCACAACAGCAGGCTGAAAAACTAGGATCGAAGATCTTGTCAGAATACCGAGAGCGAACGGGTAGGGATCCGGCCCGTTTGGTCATGCATAAAACAACAGCTTTCACGGATTCTGAGAGGCAAGGATTCAACAAGGCACTCCAGCAGCTACCGGTGGTCGAGTACGTGAATATTGCACCCGGTAATTTCCGGCTCGTCCAACGGAGCGCGTACCCACCCAAACGCGGGACTCTGTGCCGAATCAATGATGCCGCTACCTACCTCTTTACCACGGGATTCATTCCAGAATGGAACACGTATCCGGGAATGCACGTACCAGTTCCCGTGAGGATAACTACGGATGCTGACGTGGATATTCTCCGAGCTGCAAACGACGTATTGGCACTTGCGCGGATGAACTGGAACACGGCTTTTGACACCACGGGAGCCCCAATTACATTGCGATTTGCGCGCCAAGTAGGTGGAATAATGGCAGAAGTCGGACAAAGAACGCCAAGCCCGTCCTACAGATTCTATATGTAAGCGTGCGGCCAAGCAGATGCTGATCAATCAGTCGCGACGAGTTGACACAGCTTTTTGAGGCAGGTCCTACATGCAAGGTTCCCAGAAGGCACCGATTTGTTGAGGAGTTCTTTTCGCGCACCCGGTCAAACGCCCTTATAGCCGTTCGATAAAAGGGACTAACGTTGTACGAAACAGCGAGAGGGAGCTCGCTGAAGCTCGAGAAACCATCGGCTTAAAGTTCTATCGCCTTTAAGACAGCTCGATCCACGTCTCCGTAGAAAATCACGTCAAGTTTTTCAACAGTTTCTTCCGGAAGCGCAGCAAATTGTGCCTTGTTCGAGATGGGAACCATCGCGCGAATCGCCCCGTTTTCGAGCGCTACTTGCAGCGGCTCACTGATTGACGGTACTCCCTTTAGATTGCCCTGGATAGTTAAATCGCCCAGCACCACAGTGCCCGCTTGCACGCGCCGGTTTTGGATCGCCGACATGATAGCGACATAGAACGCTACCCCAGCCGAACACTCCACTCGTGCTCCCGAAAGATCTACGGCTTCAGCACAGATGTCCTTCTGCGCCAACGCCGGCGTGAGGCCAAGTTTATCCTTGACCATTTGCAGGTAGCTCACGGCTCTATTCAGCGACTCCTTAAGGCCCTTTTCAAGACCAGACGGAGTCCGTACCTTACCGGTGCCCGCTGTTAGGGACACCTCAACCCGGAACAAACTGACCTTGCCCTCGGAATCTGCCGCCACGGTGTAAACGGACCCTGGTGGCAGAGGATCTTGCGAGATTGCACCCTTGCCACCTTGCTCGGGAACTGCAACGGTCCGTTCAGTTCCGTCCCCTTGGTCGATGTAGGAGAAGCTCGTCTTGTAAAACTCAAAGGAACCGCGTTTTTTGAGCTGCTCCTTCACTCGACGCCGAGCCTCAAGCCCTAGCTCCAAATAATTCCGAAGTTCATCTTTAGTGTTCCCACCTTGAGGGTGGAGTAGTTTAAGAAACCCGCTTACCGTCTTCTTCACCGCAGTCGCGTCTCGCCCCTCCACATGCGACCCGAACCGAAAATCGTGTTCTAAGGCGTCAAAGCGGTTTTCCTTCCGCAATATTCGGAATGCCTCCGCGAGATAGTCGGTCACGAATCCGTAGTGCATCGTCAGAATATCTTTGGAGTTCTTTGGTGTCTCCCAGCCCGGCATGTAAAAATGGAGACGGTCAATAACAGCGAGATCAAATTCCTTCGGCAGTGGCTGGAAAAGATCGGTGGTGGAGTTTTGTACAAGCGTCTCGACGGGCTGATTTAGGTTTCCAACGAAGACAAGTGACGCGTCGGCATGAACCTGTGTGACTCCTCGGCTGAATCGTCCGTTGGCCATGTAGTCTTTCATAATTTGAATTGTGTCGGGATCGTTAACCTTCATCCCACCCACCTCATCGAAGGCTACAACGTCCCAATGACCGACAAGACCAACCTGTCGCCGGGCATTGTTATAAAACAAGTTCGCGCTGCTCGCTTTACCACCGGAGATCAGAATGCAATAAGGGGACATCTCGCTGAAGGCATACGACTTTCCGGTGCCTCGTGGGCCAAGTTCGATGAAGTTGAAATTCTTTTCGACAAACGGGATGAAGCGAGAAAGCAATAAGAGCTTTAGGCGTTTATCGAAACGGTTTGGCTCAAGACCGAGACTTCGAAGTAAGAGATCAATCCATTCGTCAGTTGTGAAACTGCTCCGGCCCCTGCAATATTCTTCAAAATCGAACCGAGCCAATTGAATCGGCTTCAGATCGGAAATATGGAAGGGACTGCCCTTGCCGTTGTCTTCGCTGGCTCTGTATTCGACATCAACAATTGCCCAGATACCTCCTTCCAAGAGTCGGTCGAACCTTCGATGAAATTCGTCAGGGATGTGAATCCTCGAAAAGCTGAAGTTATCCATCGAAGCCCAATACTTCATTTCGCTGGGCAGGAAGCGGACTTCAATGCGGTCAATGAAACGGTGTTTCCCGTGCTGTTCTACAAGAGACTGCGCCTTGTTAGCTTCGTCGTGACGGAAGTAGTTGCTTTTAAGGGTTTCTTTTACGGCTTCGATGCCAGCCCGAATCTCGTTTTCGTCGTCTGATGCGCAGTACTTCCCAAGGAGGTACTCCAAGACATAGGAAGGAACGTTTTCCCCGCCCTTGATCTGGTGCAGCAGATCCTTTCGTACTGCTTTTCCCGCAAAGACCTGGGTAAGCTTGTTGTCCAGCGAATCAGATTGCATGTTCTTTGTGTTACTCCATTATGGAACTCTTCAGCTTCAGGCGATGGAACACAGCTCCCGTCGCCGCATCGGTGGCGCGAATCTCAACGTTCGCGCCACTGAAGTCATCTTGGATGCGGACTGGTACCTGGGTCTCGGCACCTCTGTTGAGTGTCACGAGTCGAGTCGCGGGATCGCGGGCCTCGCAATCGGCTGCCTCCCCGACAAGTTTTGCTTTTGGCCCTGAGCCATCGTAGGCCTCAACACGAACGGTCAGCGAATCCGACAGTAACGAGTTAAACCAAACCTTGACACCCACGACGCGGCTGGTAAAGCGGTCTGATCGGTATCGTATCTCGACCTCTTCCCGCCCACCTCCCACAGGCCGTACGCCTCGCGCCTTCAATACGACAACTGGGACTAGACACTCCTGCAATGAGAGTCCCTCGTGGAAGTATCCATGGCC
>Ga0070741_10018262_pt1 | contig 11388 bp, 10 predicted proteins | sample Coa_R1_4_FD_66440 | JGI IMG/M metagenome (GOLD analysis project Ga0070741, IMG submission 66440) | Surface soil microbial communities from Centralia Pennsylvania, which are recovering from an underground coalmine fire - Coalmine... | ecosystem: Environmental > Terrestrial > Soil > Unclassified ...
TCGGCATGGTGCCCTTCTCCGACTGGGTGCGGGACACCGTGGCCCTGGACGAACTCGGCTTCGTGCTGACGGACACCGAGGTGGCGCTGCGCCCGGAGCTGCTGCCGATGTCCTGGCCGCTCGACCGTCCGCCGCTGCTCACCGAGACCTCGGTACCCGGCGTCTTCGCCGCGGGCGACGTGCGCGCCGGCTCGATCAAGCGGATCGGCTCCGCGGTCGGCCAGGGCGCGGTGGCGGTGGCCGCGATCAGCCAGTACCTTGACTCACTCGCCACCGCTCACGACGACCCGATCGGGGAGGACTCGGTCGAAGGGGACTGGCAGGGGCCGCAAACCTGACTCAGTCCCTTGACGGCGAGCCGCCGCGCCGACGTCACGCGGCCTCGCAGGGGGAGGCGGGGCCGCGGGCCGGGCCGGCGAAGTCGGGCAGCGGACGCGGGTCGTCGATCGGTGCGTGACGGCCGTCGACGCGTTCGTAGGCCCAGGCCGGGCCCGTGGCGACGAGCTGGTCGATCGCCGCGACGAGACGGTCCACGTCGGCGGTCGTCGAGCCGACGCCGAACGAGGCGCGCACCGCTCCGTCCTTGCCGAGGCCGAGGCGGGCGAGAAGGGGATGGGCACAGAAGCGGCCGTCGCGCACGCCGATCGCGTGCTCGGCGGAGAGGTACGCCGCGACCAGTCCCGCGTCGAATCCGGAGACCGTGAAGGCGACCACGCCGATGGAGTCGGTGGAGTCCGCCCAGATGCGCAGGACGCTGACTTCCGCGTTCCGGGTCAGGCCGTTGATGAGCCGGTCGCGAAGTGCTTCTTCGTGGGCTGACAGGCTGGCCTCGCCTTGCGCGGCAAGGGTTTCGCAGGCCTTCGCCAGCGCCGCGGCGCCGAGGACGTTCGGCGTGCCCGCTTCGTGCCGGGCCGGCGCGGCAGCCCACCCGGTTGACTCGGTGGTCACCTCGCGCACCGCACCGCCGCCCGCCAGGTACGCCGGCGCGGCGTCGAGCCAGTCGCGGCGGCCGACCAGCGCGCCCGCTCCGTACGGCGCGTAGAGCTTGTGGCCCGAGAACGCCACGTAGTCGACGCCTGATTCACGCAGCGAGATCCGGCGGTGCGGGGCCAGCTGCGCCGCGTCGACCACGACGCGCGCGCCGTGCCGGTGCGCGATGCGGGCGATCCGCTTGATCGGGAGCAGCTCGCCGGTCACGTTGGACGCACCGGTGACCGCGACCAGCGCGGTCGGGGTCGCGGCCAGCGCGGCGTCGAGGTCGCTCAGCGTCTCGCGGATAGTCGGCGCGGCCTCCAGCACGACGTGCCCGCGCCGCTGCCAGGTCACCAGGTTCGCGTGGTGCTCGATGTCGAGGTACAGCACCGACCCGCCCCGGGCGGTGCCTGAGTCCGGCGCGGTGTCTTCCGGCAGCGCGCTGGCCAGCAGGTTGAGCGCGTCGGTGGTGTTGCGCACGAACACGACCACGTCATCGGGGCGGGCGTCCACGAAACGGCCGACGCAGGCTCGCGCGTTCTCCAGCAGCGCGGTCGAGACCTGAGAGGCATAGCCGGCGCCGCGATGCACGGACGCGTAGTACGGCAGCGCGGTGGCGATGTGCTCGGCGACCTCGGCGAGGGCCGGAGCCGAGGCGGCGTAGTCGAGGTTCGCGTACGGCAGCGTGCCGCCGGTGACGACCGGAACCGGGAGATCGGCGCCGACGACACGGCGCAGCGGGCCTGCGGCGGTCGCGGCGGTTCCGGTGCTGACAGCGGGCTGATATGTGGCGGTCGACATGACGCCTCGTCCCCTCACGGGTCCGGGGACCCGCAGGGCAAGCCGCGATGGCTTACGTGCGCAGCGGATCCGCGCTTGCCACGCGACTCCCGCGCGGCCCGGTCTCCATCCGGGGCACCCCATCGCGGTGGAAGGGTTGCCGGCCAGCAAGCCGGGGCTTAGCGCTGGCACTCATGACCTTGGCCAGGAGACTAGCACGGGCGCCGGCCGGCCCGGCAAGCGCGTTTCGGGGAGTGGACCGGCCGGGGCTGCTTCAGGGCCGCCGAATCACAGGTTGAGGGCTTCGAGCGAGGCGCCGACGACGGAGGCGTCACCCTCCACGGCGACTACCAGCTGCGCCGGACGCAGCGCCGCCCGGATGGCCGCGTTGGCCTCGTCCAGCGTCACTTCCAGCATCCGGGCGTGCTCGGTGGTCACGTAGTCCGTAGGCAGGCCGTGGCGCACCATCTCGACCAGCCGCGAGCCGACCGCGCCGGCGGTCTGCAAGCCGATCGGCGTGGCTCCGGTCAGATACGCGCGGGTCTTCTCCAGCTCCACGCTCGTCGCGCCGCCGTCGAGATACTCGTCGATGACGCGCAGCGTATCGGCTACCGCGTTGGCGGTCGCGTCCGTGCGCACCTCGGCCGAGAACGAGAACAGGCCGACCGGACGGCCGAGGTCGAAGCCCGCGTGCGCGCCGTACGTGTAGCCCTTCACCTCGCGCAGCTCGTGGTTGACGCGCGAGGTGAACGTGCCGCCGAGAATCGTCGCGGCGATGCGCAGCGCCACCACGTCGATCCCGTGCTGCGCCGCCTCCGCCCGCGTCACGGTCGGGTGACCGATCCGCAGCGTGGACTGCACGGCGCCGGGCCGGTCGGCGATCGCCAGCCGCTGCGGCTGCGGCAACGCGACCGGGGCGGCCGGCCGCGCAGTGGTGGACGCCGGGAAGTCGCCGAAGACGGTCCGGCCGAGCGCCGCTACGTCCAGCTGGTCCAGGTCGCCGGCGATCAGCAGCGTTCCCGCGTGCCGCAGCCAGGTCGCGTGAAAGGCGCGCACCGCCTCGGCGTCGAGGGCGGCGACCGACTCGGGGTCGCCGCCGGTCAGCCGGCCGAAGCGGGAGTCGGCGCCGTACAGCGCCGAACGCAGCGCCAGCTGCGCGCGCGGGCCGGGCCGCGCGAAGGACTCGCGCTTGGCCGCCACCAGGTCCGACAGGTACCGCTCGACGTCCGTGTCCGTGAACGCCGGGGTGCGCACCGCCTCGGCCAGCAGGTCCGCTCCGGCCGCTGCCTCGCGGATCGGCAGATCGAGCGAGATGCGCGCGGTCTCCCAGCCGGTGTCCACGGACCAGCTGCCGCCCAGCGACTCGACCGCGGTACCGAAGTCGTCCGCGCTGCGCTTGAGGGTTCCTTCGTCGAGCAGTCCCGCGGTCGCCTTGGCCAGACCGTCGAGGCCGGCCGGTTCGTGCAGCGCCCCGCCGTCGAGCAGCACCGACAGCCACGCGATCGGCTGGCCGGGTAGGTGCGCGGCGACGACGCGTCCCGCACCGACGGCCACGGTACGCACTTCAGGGAAGATGTACGGGCGCGGCGGGAACACTTCGGGGCGCGCGGCGAGCGGGGCGGGGACGCTCGAGTTCGCCGACGTCGCAGAGGTCTCAGTCACGGGTCTCAGGCCTCCGCGCTCTCGTCGTTGCGTCCGGTCGAAGGTTCATATGCCAGCGTGATCCGGTTGTCTGGCGCGAACACCCGGGCGGCCGCTTCCTGAACCTGCGCCGCGTTGACCTCGAGCAGTTCGGGCAGCCGATCGGTGATCTTCAGCGCGTCGCCGAACAGCGTCGCGTGCTTCCCGAGCTGGTCGGCCCGCGAGCCGACCGTGGCCAGCTCACGGGACCAGTCCGCGGCCAGCATCGAGCGGGCCCGGCCTAGCTCCTCCTCGGTGACCCCGTCGGCCGCGACCTGCTCGCAGACCTCGAAGAACGCCGACTCCAGCTGAGGCAGCGTCACCCCGTCGCGCGGCGTCGCCATCCCGGTGATCATCGAGGCGTGCCAGGCCCGCTGCCAGGTGCCGAGATAGCCTCCCTCGGCCTGCGCCAGCCGCCGTTCGGTGACCAGCTCACGAAACAGCCGACTGCCGCGGCCCCGGCCGAGTACGACGCTCAGCACGTCCTCGGCCGCCGCTCCCGGTTCGGCGAAGCGGGCGGAGCGGAACGCGAAGAAGACCCGAGGCAGTGGCACCGGCTCGGCAAGCTCGACCCGTTCGGCCTTGCCCAGCACCGGCGGCAGCGCCTCTACCTGCGCCAGCGCGGGCCGTGGCCGTGGGCTCAACGCGCCGAAGTACCGCTCGGCGAGCTCGCGCACCTCCTCGGCCGAGGTGTCGCCGACGACGGTGAGCACCGCGTTGTCGGGGGAGTAGTAGGACTCGTAGAAGGCGGTGAAGTCAGACAGCTGCGCGCTGTCCAGCTCGGCCATCGAGCCGATCGTCGAGTGGTGGTACGGATGCCCCTCCGGGTACGCCAGCTCGCCGAGCACCTCGTGCCAGCGGCCGTAAGGCACGTTGTCGTACCGCTGCCGTCGCTCGTTCTTGACCACCTCCCGCTGGTTGTCCAGCGTCTCCTGGGTCAGCGCCAGTGCGCCCATCCGGTCCGCCTCTAGCCACAGCACGGTGGCCAGCGCGGCGGACGGCACGGTCTGGAAGTAGTTGGTGCGGTCCGAGCTGGTCGTCGCGTTGATCGCGGCGCCGCCGACCTCCTGCAGCACGCCGAAGTGCTCGCCCTTGGCGACCTGCGCCGAACCCTCGAACATCAGGTGCTCGAAGAGGTGCGCGAAGCCGTGCTTGCCGGGCGGCTCGTGCCGGGAGCCCACGTTGTACCAGAGGTTCACCGCGACGATCGGCGCCGAATGGTCCGGAGCCACGACGACGCGCAGCCCGTTGCCGAGGGAGAACTGCTCGACCGGCCAAGCGAAACCGCCGGCGGCCGCCTGGGCCGTGCCGTCGCTTGTCGCGGTCGCGCCGGCGGTGGTCAAGTGCGCCGAGTTCGCCACCCGGGCCCCCAATCCAAGGTCGCTGAAGCCTGCATGAGCCGTGTCAGGCCAGCATAAGGGGCGGGACGCGGGCAACGGCGGCCGACGAGCGGGTTGCCGCGGGCCGCCGGCGGGAAGGCGCCCCTTGAGCGGGGCTGCGGTGTCAGCCGTGACACTGGTGTCGGAAGCCGGCACGGTCACCGGCGCAGCGCGAGCAAGGAAGCGGTGAGGCCGGGTGGCGGCACGAGCGGGGCGCTTTGAGCGCGAGCGGCGGGACGCGGCCGAGCTGCGGCGCACCCGGCTGCTGCCGACCTGGGTCGAGTGGTTCTTCGTCGGCGGCGCGGTGGTGCTGATCCCATGGATCGTCTTCCTGTTCACGACCACCGAACAGGGCGTGGTGAGCAAGCACTCGCGGCTGGTCTGGGGCGGCTTCGACTGCTTCCTGGTGATCGCGTTCGCGTTGACCGCCTACCGGATCGCCAGGCGCTCCCCGCGCGGCGCGATCACGGCCACGGCGACCGGGACGATGCTGTTCATCGACGCCTGGTTCGACGTGCTCACCGCGCGGCACGCCAGCGCCCAGGTGATCGCCGTGCTGCTGGCGGTGTTCGCGGAGATCCCGTGCGGGCTGATCTGCTTCTACGTGGCGCGCCGGATCATCGGGCTGTTCGAGTCCTCGATCCCGGTGCTGCGCGAGGCGGGATTCCGGCTGTCCGGCGGGCGGCTCGTGCCGCCCGCCGACTCCGAGCTGTCAGAACACTCCGAGCTGTCAGAACACTCCGAGCTCTCAGAACAGTCCGAGCTGTCAGAACACTGACTTCGCGGACCAGTACGCGAGCAGCGAGCGGTCGCCGAGCACTTCGAGCTCCGGGTCGCCCACCTTGCGCCGGCCGTAGATGAACAGCGCCAGGTCCTGCGCCTTGCCGCGTACCGCGGACGCCCCCTTGACGTGCGCGTGCGACCAGCGGAAGCCCTCCGGCTCCAGGGTGATCAGCCATTCCCCGGGCAGCTCGCCGTCCAGGTCGGTGGCGTGCAGGTGGATCGTCTCGCCGTCGCCGCGCAGGTCGCGCACGTCCGGACGGAAGATGGCGGCGAACGGCAGCAGCTCGAGCAGCTCGTCGACCGCGTCGACGGCCACCGCCGGCTCGATCCGGCTCACCACGCCCGCCGCGGCCTCGGCGTCGGTGCGGTGGATCGTGGTCTCGTGCAGCATCCGGCGGATCCAGAAGCTCACGTGCTTGTCCGCGGCCCAGGAGTACATCGGCGACTCCGGGTCGGCGGCCCGCAGCGCGGCGACCAGCCCGGCGCCGTTGCGGGAGAACCAGGCCGGAACCGCGGACCAGTCCTGCGGCATCCCGGAGGTCATGGGCCGCCGGTCGATGCGCTCGGGGGCCAGCTTCTCGACCATCGTGCGCACCCACAGGTGAATCAGTCCGACATGGTCGATCAGGTCGGAGAGGGTCCAATCCCCGCAACCCGGAACCGGGGTGGACGGCGAGGTGTCCGCGGCCAGCTCGGCAATGCGGCGGATCTCGCCGTCCAGCAGGTCTATCGCGGTCTCGTGGCGGACGGTCCGACGGCGGGGCGACGGGGCGAGGGTGGGCACCGGAGGCTCCTTTGGGATCGTTCGTGCTGGGGTGACGCGGGTACGGCGACGCCCTCGCACGGCGTCGTCGACGGTTTTGCTCCCTGGGCCCCCGCAGGGGCGTTCGGCAGCGCGAAAGGGTGGTAAGGCTGTTTGTCCCCTGAGTCGGGGGCTGGCATGCCTTCCGAGCGCTATTCCTTAAAGCTTGAGGCCAACGACCGCTGAACGCCACGTGACATCCGTCTCGTAGCGGCGCGTCACTCACTGAGGCAACAGCCTTGACCGTGTACCGCGCTGCTAGGCACGCTAAGGCGCCCCCGCGTGGCCGGTATGTTCCCGCCCGCATCTCCCATAGGGTGGATAGGCGGTTCAGGTGATCTTAAGCTTGCCGTTCCGGTCAGGCGCGAGCTAAGGAGGGTTCCGGTGGGATGGGGCCTGATGGCTGCGCTGGTGGCCTCGCTGTGTTACGGCGTCGCCTCGGTGCTCCAGGCCGTCGGGGCGCGGCGGGTCGAGCGTACCGAGCAGATCGACCACCGGCTGTTGGTACGTGTCCTCAGCTCACTGCCATTCCTCGCGGGCACGGCGCTTGATGCGGTAGGTCTCTGCTTCAACCTGTTCGCCCTACGCAACCTGACGTTGTTCACGGTGCAGGCCCTAGTGAACACGAACCTTGCGGTAACAGCGGTGACTGCGGTCCTGCTGCTCCATGCACGCATGAGCCGCCGCGACAAGCTAGCGGTGACGGCCGTTATCTGCGGACTCGTCCTGCTCTGCCTCGCCGCGGGACCAGAGGGCAGCGGCACATTCGACACCGGGGCGCGTTACGGGCTGCTGGTCGCCTCGGCCGCGCTCGCGGCGGTCGCAATCGTGGTCGCGAACGTGTTCAAGCAGGTGCACCCGGCGGTCCTCGGCGCGCTGGCCGGATTCCTGTTCGGCATCTTCGGGATCTCGGTGCGGGTCATACCGTCGCTGAAGGTCGAGCACCTGGTCACCGACCCGGCGGCATACGCCGCGATCATCGCCTCGGTGACCGGCTTCATGTTCTTCGCCGGCGCGCTGCAGCGCGGCTCGGTCACGGCGACGACGGCCGCGCTGGTCGTCGGCGAGACCGCAATCCCGGCCCTGGTGGGCCTCATCGCGCTCGGGGACACCACGCGCCGCGGCTTCGCACCGGTCGGCGTGGCCGGCTTCCTGCTGGCGGTCGGTGGCGCGCTGGCGCTCTCCAGGTACGGCGAACTGGTCGATGCCAAGCCTGCCGACCGTGCGATCGTCGAGTACGCGACACCGGCGTCGACCAGCGGCCAGCCGGTAGAACATCCCGATCGCCGGGATGGGTGACTGCGGTCAGCTGCGGTGAATCTGGGCCGATTCGGACTTCGACGCTGCGTCTGACTGCGAATCCGCTTCTGACTCTGACTCCGACTGCGCCATCTCGGCCTCAGTCTCGACGTCCTTCTCGTGCTGCCGATGCCGGTTCCACAGGACGAACCCGACGACCAGGACCAGCGCCGCGCCGAACAGCGCGTAGCTGACCACGTTGGTGTAGTGCTCGATGCGCTGCCATGCGGTGCCGGCGAGGTAGCCGATCAGGATGAACGCGGTCGCCCAGGTCACGCCGCCGAGGGCGTTCCACAGCAGGAAGCTGCGGTACCGCATCCGCGCCGTACCGCACAGACTCGGCACCAGTGCACGCAGTACCGCGGTCCACCGGCCGATGAACACCGCGCGGCCGCCGAGCCGGTTGATCAGATCCTTGCCCTGCTTCACGTGCGCCGGCTTCACGAACCGCTTCGGCGCCTTGTCGAGCAGCGCGTCGCCCCACCTGTGGCCGACCTCGTACCCGGCCGAGTCGCCCAGGATCGCGCCCGCGATCGCGGCCAGGAACACCGCGTACAGCGGGATCTTGTGCTCGTACGCGAGGAAGCCGCCGACGACGACCGCGGTCTCGCCGGGCAGCACGAAGCCGAGGAAGATCGAGGCTTCGAGGCCGGGCAGCAGGAACACCAGCGTCAGGGCAACCCAGGGGTTGAGCTTGAGCAGCTGGTCGACGATCCAGGTGACCATCCGTCAATCCCCCAGGTGCGCCAGCAGTGCGTCGTGCAGCAGTCCGTTGGAGGTGCAGGCCGAGCCGGCGGCGGGGGAGGGGTCGCCGTCGGTGGCGGTGAACTGGCCGCCGGCCTCGGTGACGATGACCGCGATCGCGGCCATGTCCCACAGCGAGACCTCCGGCTCCGCGGCCAGGTCCACGCTGCCCTCGGCCACCATCATGTGCGACCAGAAGTCCCCGTAGGCGCGGGTGCGCCAGCAGGCCCGGGAGAGGGTGAGGAAGCCGTCCAGCTTGCCGTCCTCCTCCCAGGAGATGACCGAGGAGTAGGCGAACGAGGCGTCTTCGAGGACCTTGACCTTCGAGACCGACAGCCGCGTGGCCGAGGAGAGCGAGCGGCCCGAGTACGCCCCGCCGGACTTGGAGGCCCACCAGCGCCGGCCGAGCGCGGGCGCGGACACCACGCCGACCACCGGCGTCGGGCCCTCCATCAGCGCGATCAGCGTCGCCCACACCGGCACGCCGCGCACGTAGTTCTTGGTCCCGTCGATCGGGTCGATCACCCAGCGCCGCCGGGTGGCCCCGCTGTTGCCGGGCGTGTCCCCGTACTCTTCCCCTATCACCGCGTCGCGCGGGCGCGATCGGCTCAGCGTGGTGCGCAGCAGCTCCTCGGTGGCCTTGTCCGCGTCGCTGACCGGGGTGAGGTCCGGCTTGGTCTCCACCTTCAGGTCCAGCGCCTTGAAGCGCTGCATGGTCAGCGAGTCGGCCTGGTCCGCCAGGACGTGCGCCAGCCGCAAGTCGTCGTCGTAGCCCGTCACGTCCCCAACCTACCGTTTCGGCGGCGTCGCGGGCTGAATCGCGGCGCGGCGACTCTCGGGCGCGGCCGGGAGTGCCCGGCATTGACGCGGGTACGCGGAACGGCGAGACTTAAACCGAACGTTCGGTCGGGAGGTGTGGCGAGTGTCCGTCGTCGACGCGGGATCGGTAGCCCAGGAGGCGCGGCCCGTCGATCCGCAGGTTGGATTCGACGCGCTGCTGGCCGCTGACGAGCGGGTCGAGCCGCGCGACTGGATGCCCGACGCCTACCGCGCCACGCTCATCCGGCAGATCGCGCAGCACGCGCACTCCGAGATCATCGGCATGCAGCCGGAGGGCAACTGGCTCACCCGCGCCCCGTCCCTGCGGCGCAAGGCGATCCTGCTGGCGAAGGTGCAGGACGAGGCCGGCCACGGCCTGTACCTCTACGCCGCCGCCGAAACGCTCGGCGTCACCCGCGAGGAACTGCTCGACGCCCTGCACGCCGGCCGCCAGCGCTACTCGTCGATCTTCAACTACCCGACGCTCACCTGGGCCGACGTCGGCGCGATCGGCTGGCTCGTGGACGGCGCCGCGATCGTCAACCAGATCCCGCTGACCCGCTGCTCGTACGGTCCGTACGCGCGCGCGATGGTGCGCATCTGCAAGGAGGAGTCGTTCCACCAGCGTCAGGGCTATGAATCCCTCTACACCCTGGCGCACGGCAGCCCCGAGCAGCACGCGATGGCGCAGGACGCGGTGAACCGCTGGTGGTGGCCCTCGCTGATGATGTTCGGCCCGCCGGACAGCGCCTCGGCGCACACCGCGCGATCCAGCCAGTGGAAGATCAAGCGGCACTCCAACGACGAGTTGCGGCAGCGTTTCGTGGACATCACCGTCCCGCAGGCCGAAGTGCTCGGGCTCACCCTTCCCGACCCGCGGCTGTCGTGGAATCCTGAAACCGGGCACTACGACTACGGACCGATCGACTGGTCCGAATTCGAGGCCGTACTCGCCGGCAACGGCCCGTGCAACCGGCAGCGGATCGCCCGCAAGGTCGCCGCCCACGAGGACGGCGCCTGGGTGCGCGCCGCCGCGGCCGCGTACGCGCAGAAGCATGGAGCCCGACAGTGAGCAGCCCGCCCGCCGCCGATTCGACAGCACCGAGCACCGTGTGGGAGGTCTTCGTGCGCCCGCGCCGCGGCCTGTCGCACCAGCACGTCGGCTCGGTACACGCCGCCGACGCCGAGCTCGCGCTGCGCCGCGCCCGCGATCTGTACACCCGGCGCGGCGAGGGCGTCTCGATCTGGGTTGTACCCGGCGGTGCCATCAGTGCTTCGTGTCCTGATGAGAAGGACCCTTATTTCGCACCGGCCGCCGACAAGGCGTATCGGCACCCGACCTTCTACCAGCTGCCGGAGGGGGTGAAGAACCTGTGACCGAGACACACACCACACAGACACACGTCGCCGTCCGACCGGTGGAGAAGCCGGTCGAGGAGTACGCGCTACGGCTCGGCGATGACGCGCTGCTGCTGTCCCACCGGCTGACCGAATGGCTCACCCGCGCGCCGGACCTCGAGGAAGAGGTCGCGCTCGCCAACATCGCGCTCGACCTGCTCGGCCAGGCTCGCTACCTACTGTCTCGCGCGGGCCAGTCCACCGCGCAGGACGAGGACGTGCTCGCCTTCCGCCGCTCCGACCGCGAGTACCGCAACGCGCTGATCGTCGAGCTGCCCAACGGCGACTTCGCGCACACGATCATCAGGCTGCTGTTCTTCTCCGCCTATCAGCGCGCGCTCTACCGCGCGCTCGAACACAGCGCGGACGCGACCCTGGCCGCCTTCGCCGGCAAGGCGCTGAGCGAGGTCGAGTACCACGTCGAATACGCGGCGGGCTGGACCGTGCGGCTCGGCGACGGCACGGAGGAAAGCCACGACCGCGCGGCCGCCGCCGTCGCAGAGCTCTGGCCCTATACAGCGGAGCTGTTCGCCGCCGACGACCTCGTCAGCGCTCTCTCCAACGAAGGCATCGCCGCGGACCCGGCCGTGCTGCACGGGGAATGGAGCGAGCAGGTCGAGGCGGTCCTCGCGCAGGCCACGCTCGGAGTAGAACCGACCGGCGCGTGGCGGCCCGCCGGTGGCCGCAACGGTCTGCACACCGAAGCGCTCAGCTATCTGCTGGCCGAGATGC
>Ga0070741_10018263_pt1 | contig 11388 bp, 9 predicted proteins | sample Coa_R1_4_FD_66440 | JGI IMG/M metagenome (GOLD analysis project Ga0070741, IMG submission 66440) | Surface soil microbial communities from Centralia Pennsylvania, which are recovering from an underground coalmine fire - Coalmine... | ecosystem: Environmental > Terrestrial > Soil > Unclassified ...
ACGACGCCGTGGCCGCGTTGACGGCCGGCGTCGAGCAGGGCGCCATCGCCGTGGTGAACCCGCTGGGCTGGGACCGGGCCGAGGTGGTGACGGTGGCGGGGCTCGGCGGGTCGGGCGTCGTGGCGGTGGAGGACCTGGGCAGCGGCACGATCACGCCCGGCCAGTACGGTCCCGAGGGCCTGTCCTTCCTGGCCCGGGTGGGCGCCTTCGGCACGGCGGCCTACCGGGCGGGGGGGCCGTGGTCGGGAGCCGCCACCCCGGTGCCCCCATCCGACCGCCAGGGCCACGAACTGCACCTCAGGGACGAGCGCCCCCGGGGCATGTCGGCGTGGGAGCTGGGGGCCCTGGCCCAGGAGACGATCTTGGTGGCGTCCGAGCCCATCACCGTGGAGGACGGCCCCGTGCGGCTGGTGCAGGAGGTGCGCTACCAGGCGCGGTCGTCGGCCGTCACCCAGCGCATCGTGTCCTACGCCCACACGCCCCGGGTCGACTTCCACACCACCATCGAGTGGCGGGAGCCGGGCAACGCCGAGGTGGGCATCCCCGGCTTGAAGGCATCGTTCACGGCGTTGCTGCGCCGGCCCGAAGCGTGGTTCGAGACACCCTTCGGTGCCGTGGAGCGACCGGCCGGCGGGGCCGAGGTGCCTGCCCTGCGGTGGGCGGCCGTGGAGAGCGCCCACGACGGCAAGGGCTACGCCGTCCTCAACGACTGCAAGTACGGGTACGACGCTCTGGGCGGCCGCCTGCGCCTGTCGTTGGTGCGCACCGCCTACGACCCGGACACCGCATCCGACATCGGCATGCACCAATGCACCTACAGCCTGGTGCCCTACACGGGCGAATGGCGCGCCGCCGAGATCACCCGCCAGGCAGCGGGGCTGAACCAACCGCTGCTGGCGCGGGTCGCCGGGGCGAGCGCGGGAGCGGCGGCCCCGGCCTGGCGCCCCGTCGTCGCTCCCGGACCCGTCGTGATGTCTTGTTTCAAAGCGGCTCGCCAGGGGAGCGGCCGCGTCGTCCGCCTGTACGAGAGCACGGGCCGCCCGGCCCCGTCGAGCGTCGGCGGCATCCCGCCCGGCGCCGAGGTGTGGGAGGCCACCGTCACCGAGGACCCGTTGCACCGGCTGGATGTCGACCCCGCCGGGCAGGTGGCGCTGGCGTTCCGGCCCTGGCAGGTCCGCACGCTGTTGATCACCGGCTGAAACCGAAAGAGGGACCATGGCCCGACGACCGATCACCCTGTTCACCGGCCAATGGGCCGACCTGCCCCTCGAGGTGCTGGCCAAGAAGGCGGCCGGCTGGGGCTACGACGGGCTGGAGCTGGCCTGTTGGGGCGACCACTTCGAGGTGCAACGGGCCCTCGACGAGCCCGGCTACGTCGAGGCCAAGCGGGAGCTGCTGAAGGACTTCGGCCTGGAGTGCTGGACGATCAGCAACCACCTGGTCGGCCAGGCCGTGTGCGACCACCCGATCGACGAGCGCCACCAGGGCATCCTCCCCGCTCGCATCTGGGGCGACGGCGACCCCGAGGGCGTGCGCCGGCGGGCCGCCCGAGAGCTGCAGGACACGGGGCGAGCGGCGGCCAAGTTCGGCGTCAAGACGGTGGTGGGTTTCACCGGCTCGAAGATCTGGCTCACCTTCTCCGGCTTCCCGCCCGTGCCCCCGGCCATGATCGAGGACGGGTACCAGGACTTCGCCGATCGCTGGAACCCGATCATCGACGTGTACGACGAGGTGGGCGTGCGCTTCGCCCTGGAGGTGCACCCGTCCGAGATCGCCTACGACTACTGGACGACGGTGCGCACCCTCGACGCCATCGGGCGGCGCCCCGGCTTCGGGCTCAACTTCGACCCGAGCCATTTCATGTGGCAGTTCCTCGACCCGGTGGCGTTCCTGCGTGACTTCGCCGATCGCATCTACCACGTGGACTGCAAGGAGTCGGTGCGCCACCTCGACGGTCGCAACGGCGTGCTGTCGTCACACCTTCCGTTCGGCGACTCCCGGCGGGGGTGGGACTTCGTGTCCACCGGCCACGGCATCGTCCCCTGGGAGGACTGCTTCCGGCTGCTCAACGAGATCGGCTACGACGGTCCCATCTCGGTGGAGTGGGAGGACGCGGGCATGGACCGTGAGGTCGGGGCGCCCGAGGCCGTGCAGTTCCTACGACGGCTGAACTTCGATCCGCCGGCGGCCAACTTCGACGCCGCCTTCTCGTCGCAGTGAGCGGGCCGAGCCTGCGGGTGGGCCTGATCGGCTACGCCTTCATGGGCCGGGCCCACGCCCACGCCTGGCGGTCGGTGGCGTCGTTCTTCGACGTGCCTCTGCGCCCCGAGCTGGCGGTGGTGTGCGGCCGTGGCGAGCAGGCGGTGGCGGGCTTTGCCGAGCAGTGGGGCTGGCAATCGACCGAGACCGACTGGCGCCGGGTTGTGGAGCGAGACGACATCGACCTGATCGACATCTGCACGCCCGGATCGTCGCACGCGCCCATCGCCATGGCCGCTCTGGAGGCGGGCAAGCACGTGCTGTGCGAGAAGCCGTTGGCCAACACCGTCCAAGAAGCGGAGGCCATGGCGGAGGCCGCAGCCAAGGCGTCGGCCCGTGGGGTGCGGTCGATGGTGGCGTTCAACTACCGGCGGGTGCCGGCCATCGAGCTGGCCCGGCGCCTGGTGGCCGACGGCCGGCTGGGGCGGGTGCATCACGTGCGGGCGGTGTACCTCCAGGACTGGATCGTGGACCCCGACTTCCCGCTGGTGTGGCGGTTGCGGGCCGAGGAGGCCGGGTCGGGCGCGCTGGGCGACATCGGGTCCCACATCGTGGACCTGGCCCAGCACGTCACCGGCCGGCACGTCACCGGCGTGTCCGGGCTGACCGAGACCTTCGTGAAGTCACGGCCGGGCGGCGAGGTCACGGTCGACGACGCCGCTTTGGCCCTGGCCCGTCTGGAGGGTGGCGCCGTCGCCACCTTCGAGGCAACCCGCTTCGCCACTGGGCGCAAGAACGGGTTGCGCATCGAGGTCAACGGGTCGGCCGGGAGCCTGGCGTTCGACCTGGAGCGGCTCAACGAGTTGGAGCTGTTCGACGGCGCCGACCCTGCCGCTCGCCAGGGCTTCCGGCGAGTGCTGGTGACCGAGGCCGACCACCCCTGGGTGGGAGCGTGGTGGCCGCCCGGTCACACCATCGGGTGGGAGCACACGTTCACCCACGAGGTGAAGGACCTGCTGGACGACATCGCCGCCGAGCGGGACCCGTCCCCCGGGTTTGCCGACGGGTTGCAGGTGCAGCGGGTGCTGGACGCCATGGCCGCGTCCGCCACCACCGGCCGCTGGCTCGACCTTTCGTTCTCGTAACGCCGGCGCCGGCTATTCCGGCGTGGACGTTACGAGAACGGTTCGGGGCGAGTGCAGGTGGTGGTCAGGGTGATGGCCGAGCCCTGGTCCGACGCCTCGTGCACGGACTGCATGATGTCGAGCACGTGCAGGGCCAGCTCGCCGCTGGCCCGGTGGGGGCGCCCCTCCCGAGCGGCCAGCACCATGTCGGCCACGCCGATGCCCCGGGACTGCTCGCTGTAGCCGGGCCGCAGCGGCACCACCCGCCACTCCGTATCACCCGCCCGGCGCACGCGCACGGGCCCGCCGAACGTGTTGGGGTCGGGCACCGACAGCGTGCCCTCGGTGCCGTAGATCTCCATGCGGGGCAGCTCCGAGGCGTGCACGTCGAAGCTGGTGACGACGGTGGCCACGGGACCGCCGGCCAGGTCGACCACGGCGGCCACGTGGGTGGGCACCTCCACGGCGATGGCCGTGCCGTGCAGCGGCTGGCTGGTGATGGTCCGCTCCGCCCGGGAGATGCGGGCCGACGCCGACACCCGCCGGGCCGGGCCGAGCAGGGTGACCAGGGCGGTGACGTAGTACACGCCCACGTCGAACATGGGCCCGGCGCCGGCCTTGTAGAAGAAGGCGGGGTCGGGGTGCCAGCTCTCGGGGCCGGCGCCCATCATGAACGCGCACGCTCCCAGCGGCTCCCCGATGGCGCCCTCGTCCAGGAGGGCCCGGCACGTCTGCAACCCTGCGCCCAGGAATGTGTCGGGGGCACTGCCCAGTCGCCTTCCCGCGGCTGCGGCCCGGGCCAGCAGGTCCAACCCGTCGGCCCGGGTGAGGGCGAGGGGCTTTTCGCCGTAGACGGACTTGCCCGCGTCCAGGGCCGCGCCGCTCAGCGCCGCGTGCACGGCCGGAATGGTGAGGTTGACGACGACTTCGACGTCGGGGTTGGCCAGCAACTCGTCGGGCGAGCAGGCCACGGCGACGCCAAAGGCCTCGGCCTGCGAGGCGGCCCGTTCCGGCACCAGGTCGGCGCACGCCACCACGTCGATGGCGTCGAAGGCGGTGAGCCGTTGCAGGTACGCGGTGCTGATGAGCCCGCAGCCCAGGATGCCGATGTTGGTCAGGTCGCTCATGCTCGGTCGGCCAGCCACTGGTAGCTCTCGGCCACGGCGTCGAACATGTCGCCGCCGAACTCGTCCAGCTCGACCACGTGCCATTCGGCATACGTGGCCGCGGCCAGCACGCCCGCGATGTCCATCCGACCGGCGCCCACCGCCGTCATGGGTGTGCGAGGTTCGATGGGGCCGTCCTTCACGTGGAGGTACCGGGCTCGGGGACCGAGGGCGGCCACCAGTTGGATGGGGTCGCACCCGCCGACCTGGGCCCAGTAGATGTCGACCTCCATGAACACGGACGGGACCAGCCGCTCGAGCAGCAGCTCGTAGGGCGAGCGCCGGGCGTCGATGGGCGTGTCCAGCTCCCACCAGTGGTTGTGATAGCCGACGGTCATGCCCCGCTCGGCCGCGTGGGCGGCGGCCTCGTTGAAGCGGTCGGCGAGCTGGTGGGCGACCTCCACGGACGACACGTCGGCCGGGCCGCCGCCGGCGATGAGCACGGTGTTGCCCACCGCCTCCTGCTCGTCGAGGACGGCCTGGGCGTCCGCACCCACGGGCAGGGTGACGTGGGCGCTGCTCACCACCATGCCCAGGTCGGCCACGATCGAGCGCACCTCCTGGGGCGCCAGGCCACCCAGCCCGGCCAGCTCCACACCCCCGTAGCCGATGGCCGCCACCCGTTCGAGCACCCGCGCCAGGCCGAGGTCGGCCACCTGCTGTCGCAGGGTGTAGAGCTGCACGGCGATGCCGGTCACAGGTGGGCCCCTTCCAGCAGGCGGGAGGTGGGGACGGCATCGGGGTCGATGCGCGACGGCGCCAGGCGAACGGGGTACGGCACGTCGATCCACTCGGTGCTCTCCCAGCCGCTCGAGAGCGCCCACCACGGGGGCACGCCCTCGCCGCACCCGTGGGGGTACAGGGCGCCGGCCACCACCGGGTCGGCGGCCGACTGGAACCGGAAGTCGGCCGACAGCCGCAGGCGGTCGCCCTCGTTCGACGGGGCCGTGTGCACGGTGAGGCTGTGGAACAGCAGGACGTCACCAGCGCGGTAGTCGATGGGGCCGATCCATCGGGGGTCGCCGGGGTCGACCTGGGCGGTTATGCCGCCCGCGCCCGCGGCCGCCTCGACCGCTCGCAAGCCCTCGACGTGCGACCCCGGCAAGACCTTGAGCCCGCCCAACTCCACCGGGCAGTCGCCCAGCGGGACCCATGAGGTGAGCACGTCGGTGGTCCCCCGCACGAAGAAGAAGTCCTGGTGGGGTGGGGTGGGGTAGTCCGAGCGGGGCCAGGTCACCCGGGCGATCTTCATGGGCTGGGCCATGGTGTCGTCGCCGAGGATCGAGCGCATGACGCCGAACAGTGCGGGCTCGTGAGCCAGCCGGTTGAAGCTCTCCTGGGAGAGAATGCCGCTGTAGCCGGCCCACCAGTCGTCCTCGCCGAACGTTCGCACCTTGGCGGCGGGGCGGGCGTCCATCGGATCGGTACCCTCGGCCAGCCATCCGTGCTTGGCGAGCACGGCGGTGACGTCGGCGCGCACCGCCTGCACCCGGCCCGGATCGATGAGACCGGGGAAGAACAGGTAGCCGTCCTCCCGGAGCCGGGCTCGGAGTGCCTCGGGGTCATGGCGAAGAGGTGTTGCGTCGTGAAACGACATCACCCCGCATGTTAGTTCGATGGCTGACCAAACCGGAGGTAGCGTGGTGACCGTGGGGAACCTGCGCGTGAACGTGGTGGCGGTGGGGCGCACCGAGATACCGGGACCGGAACTGTTCTGGATGAGCGGGTGGGACGAGTGGTACCCGCTCAGCTTCAACGTCGGCGTCGTCCGAGGTGAGGGTGTGGTGGCGCTCGTCAACACCGGCGCGCCCGGCGACCTGACCGAGCTGAACGCCCGGTGGATGTCGATCCTCGGCGAGAAGGGCCGTTACCACCGGCTGCCCGAGGAGGCCCTGTTGCCGCAGTTGGAAGCGCTGGGCGTGGGGCCGGCGGACGTCACCGACATCGTCGTCACTCCCTTCCAGGCGTACTCGACGGCCGGCATCCCGTTGTTCCCGAACGCCCGCATCCACCTGTCCAAGCGGGGTTGGGTGCACTTCCACACCACCCACGACCATCCCCACGACGACCGCTGGACGTCGCTCTCGCCCGAGGTGCTCCACTACCTCTGCATCGACGCGTGGGACCGGGTGCACCTCTTGGAGGACGAGGACTCGGTCGCGCCGGGCATTCACACCTGGTTCTCGGGGGTGCACCACCGGGCGTCGGTGGCCGTGGAGGTCGACTCCCGCGACGGCACCGTCGTCCTGTCGGACTCGTTCTTCTACTACGAGAACGTGGAGGGCGACCGCCTCCTCGGCATCAACGAGAACATGTACGAGGGCATCGCCACCTACCAGCGGGCCCGCTCGGTGGCCGACCATCTCGTGCCCCTCTACGACCCCAAGGTGTTCGACCGGTACCCCGGGGGGGTCGTGGCCAAGTGAGTCGCGCCCCTGTCCCCATCGGCGTGATCGGCACGGGCTGGTGGGCCACCCAGTTCCACCTCCCCGGGCTGGTGTCGTACAACGGCGCCGTGGTGGCCGCCCTGGCCGACCCCGACCCGGTCAAGCTCGACAACGCCGGTTCGGCCTTCGACGTCCCGGCCGAGCGCCGGTACCAGGACTACAGGGACATGCTGGCGTCGGGCGTGGTCGAAGGCGTGGTCATCGCCGTGCCCCACGTCTACCACTACGAGATCGCCCGGGACGCGCTGGATGCGGGCGTGCACGTCATGCTCGAAAAGCCCATGGTGCTGACGGCCACCGACGCCTGGGACCTGGTGTCCCGGTCCGAGTCGGCCGGGCTGCACCTGGTGGTGGGCTACACGTTCCAGTTCACCTCCCCTGCCCGCCGGGCGCGGGAGCTGGTGCAGTCCGGCCGCATCGGCGAGGTCAACCTGGTGACGGGCCAGTTCTCTTCCATGGTGGCGTCGTACCTGCTGGGCCGGCCGGGCGACTACAAGGACGTGTTCGGGTTCCCCCTCACCGGGCCGGGCGAGGGCACGTACTCGGACCCGGCCATCTCGGGCGGGGGCCAGGGCATGACCCAGGTGACCCATCCCATGGGCATGGTCTTCTGGGTCACCGGACGCCGGGCTGTCGAGGTGCACGCCTTCATGGCCAACCACGGCGCCTCGGTGGACATGGTCGACGCCATCGCCTACCGAATGGACAACGGCGGGCTGGGCACCATGGCCTCGTCCGGCCAGATCCACCCGGGCCAGCGGGAGTTCGAGCACGTGATCTACCACGGCAGTGAGGGCGTGGTCGTGCAGGACCTGGCGCGGGGGACGCTGGCCGTGTCCTTCGCCGACGGCAGTGAGGAAGCCACGCCCGAGCTGGCCGGCGACGACCTCTACCCGGCCACCGCCACCGCCCGGTGCCTGGTGGACCTGATCGCCGGCGCACCCGGCGCCGAGAACCTGGCCCCCGCCCGCCCGGCGGCAGCCACCGTCGAGTTCCTCGAAGCGGCCTACCAGTCCGCGGCCAAGGGGTCGCCCGTTCGGATCGAGCCATGACCCATTACGGACCGGAACACACCTACGGCGCCCGAGCCGACGACGCATGGACGTACCGCGGCCTCAAGACCGTGGTGATCGAGAACGAGGTGCTGCGGGCGGTCGTGCTGGCCGACAAGGGCGCCGACATCTACAGCCTGGTGCACAAGCCCACGGACACCGAGTACCTGTGGCGCTCGCCGTGGGGGGTGCGCAACCCCCGCCACTACGTGCCCACCACGGGCGACGGCGTGGGCCTGTGGGTCGACTTCTACGAGGGCGGGTGGCAGACGGTCGTGCCCGCCGGCGGTCGCCCCGCCTCCTACGGGAACGCCGACCTGGGCCAGCACGGCGAGGCCAGCGTCATGCCGTGGGACAGCGAGATCGTGTCGGCCGGGCCGGAGCGGGCGGTGGCCCGCTTCAGGGTGCGCCTGGCCCGTACCCCGCTGATCGTCACCAAGGAGCTGTCATTGGTTGCGGGCTCGCCCACCCTCGAGGTGACCGAGACCGTCACCAACGTGGGTGCTGAGGACCTGCCCATGGTGTACGGCCAGCACATCGCCCTGGGGCCGCCGTTCCTCTCGGACCATTGCGTGATCGACCTGCCCGGCGGCACCGTGCTCAGCCACCCGGTGGAGTACTCGCCCAACAACCGCATGCAGGCGGGCACATCCACGCCGTGGCCCAAGGGCGTGCTGAAGGACGGGTCCGAGGTCAGCATGCGCGAGGTGCTCGGCCCCGGCGCCCGGGTCGACGACCAAGCCTACATCACCGACCTGCCCGACGGCTGGTACGCGGTCACCAACACCGAGACAGGCGTGGGCATCGCCGTGCGCTTCCCCCACGAGCTGTTCCGGTGGCTGTGGTACTGGCAGATGTTCGGTGGGGGCGTGGGGTACCCGTGGTGGGGCCAGACGTACGACATCGGGCTCGAACCCTTCACCGGTTGGCCCAACCTGGGGCTCGAGGAGGCCATCGCCAACGGGAGCGCGTTGACGTTGGCGGCGGGGGAGACGCTGTCGGCCTCGCTGCTGGTCTCCGCGTTCGAGGGGCGGGAGGGCGTGGCGTCGGTGGGGCCGGACGGGAGCGTGGTCCAACTTGACCAGAGGCGTTAGGAAGGATAAAGTACAAACACCTTCACTTCGCGGGCCAAGCGATACGAGGGGACTGCTGCCGTCAGGTGCCCCCGCCTGGCGGCAGTGGCATTTCTCACGGGGACGAGCGAAGGGGGATCCCGCATGCCCACCACGATCGAGCAGCAGGAGCAGTTCCGGGACATGGGGTTCACGGTCGTGTCGCCCTTGCTCGACGGCGAGGGGTTGGCCGCCCTGCGCCAGATCTACGACGAGATCCTGCGGGGTGACGTCGACTGCGGCGAGCACGACCGCCAGCTGGGCGGCATCACCCGGCAGGTGATGCACCCGAGCACCCACCACGACGGGCTGGCCAAGCACCAGGTGTTCGAGCGGGTCCACCAGGCCGCGGGCGACCTGCTGGGGTGTGACGACCCCATGTTCCTGTTCGACATGATGATCTTCAAGCCGGCCGGGCACCCCGAGCCCACGCCCTGGCACCAGGACCTGGCGTACTACGAGCAGCCGTTCGCTCCTGCCGGCCGGCACAACCCGCAGGCGACGGTCACGTTCTGGGTGGCGGTGGACGACGCCGAGCCCGAGAACGGGTGCATGCACTTCCTGCCCGGGTGGCACACGGGCTCGCTGCTCCCGCACGACGTCGCCAGCGGCGACCCGCGCGACGAGAGCCGCCTGCTGGCCATCACCGAGGCGGAGACCCGCATGGACCTGTCGGCCGCAGTGGCGTGCCCCATCCCCGCCGGGAGCGCGACCGTGCACGGCGAGGGCACACCCCACTACACGCCGCCCAACACGTCGGCCACCCGTGCCCGCCGAGCCTACATCCAGGCCTGGCACGACCCGGCCAAGTTCTCCCCGCCGGGCTGACTCCGGTTCGCCGGCCAGAACGGTTTGGGCCGCTCGCCGGCCGGCCGGCCCGAAGGCTGGGAGGGTCAGGTGGGGCCGGCGTAGCAGGGGCCCTTGAAGAACGGGTCGGTGCCCTTGGGGAAGGCCCCCAGGTTCAGGCGGGCGGCCTGGTCGATGTAGCAGATGGCCCCCGTCGACCCGTCCGTCTGGTACCCGATGGGCCCGACGGCGGCCTCGCTCCACCAGTACTCCACGGCGTCATCCGTCATGCTGTGGTCGCCCCGGAAGCCGACGTTGCCCGACTTGGTGGGATCGTCCTTCGGGTACGGGAACGTGGCCGCCTGCAACCCCCGCTCGAACGTGGTCGGGTTCAGGTTGGGCCCGGCCAGCTGGATGCCCGATGCCAGCACCATCATCGCCTTGTAGTGGAGGACGAACTCGCCCACGTCGGCGAGGTCCTTGTTGTAGTCGACCCCGGGATCGACCTCCTTCATGGCCCAGTACGCCGGCTCCTGGTTGATGCCCCGGTTGGGGAAGCTCACGCCCACGCCCATGATCGACTGGCGCTGGCTGGCCTGCGGCCAGAACGCGTGGATGCCGGTGTTGAGGTCGTTGCCGCCGTAGGTGCCGAAGATCCACTCGGGGAAGTACTGCTGGCTGTCGGCCGCGCTGGAGATGTACTGCTCCACGAACACGATGCCCAGGTTGAACACGGTGGTGACGTTGTCGGCCTTGAGGCGGGCGATGGCGGCGGCCGACGCCTCGGGGTGGTCGAGACCGGCGTTGTCGTTGGTGGACAGCCGGAAGACGTGGGCGGGGTCGATCTTCTCGCCGCACTTGGCCAGCGAGTCGAACAACGGTTGCAGGCTCAGGTCCGTGTCCCGGATGACGTGCTGGAGCACGACGCCGTACTTGCGGTCCCGCGCCGCCAGCAGCGGGTCGGGGGAGTGCACCGCCTTCTGCTTGGCCAGGTGGGCGCACACCAGCTCGCCCATGGCCTGGAACTGGCGGTCGAAGCCCATCATGTACTGCCACAGGTAGGGCCGGTACGAGTCGAGCTCGTCGTCGCCGAACTCCTGGGGGGTGGAAACGTTGATGATCTTCCGGCGGGCCAACTCGCTGTGGTAGCACTGCCCGGCGTTGCCGTTGCTGGCCGTGGTGGCGGCGAAGATGTGGAGCTGCTCGTCGTCGGCCTGGGCTTGGGCCTTGCGGTCGGTGCACGTGTTCTCGTTGCCGTTGTCCTTGCTCAGCACCAGGTTGAGCTTGCGGCCGTAGAACTCGTAGCGGTTGTTGAAGTAGGCCTGGAGGTCGGCCACCACCCGCTTGTTGGGGCTGGGGATGGAGATGGTGATGGTGTCGCCGGTGACGCCTTTGTAGGTGGCCCCACCGTTGTCGCCCTGCCAGTACGGCACGCACGGAGGCGCCTGCGGATCCTCGGTCTGGCGGGGTGGGTTGCCCACGCACCGGCGAACCCGGGCCCG
>Ga0070741_10018264_pt1 | contig 11388 bp, 9 predicted proteins | sample Coa_R1_4_FD_66440 | JGI IMG/M metagenome (GOLD analysis project Ga0070741, IMG submission 66440) | Surface soil microbial communities from Centralia Pennsylvania, which are recovering from an underground coalmine fire - Coalmine... | ecosystem: Environmental > Terrestrial > Soil > Unclassified ...
GAACTGCTCCGGCACCTGAAGGAGCGCGGCGACCTCACTCCGGCTATCGTGCTCACCGGCTTCGGCAGCATGGAAAAGGCACTATCCGCTGTTCATGACCTCAAGGCATTCTGGTTCCTGGAAAAGCCGGTGGAACCGCGCACCTTCAAGACCCTTCTGGAACGTGCGATTCGCTACAAAAGAAGCCTGCAGAAAACCGACGAGCTTAAGCGGGACCTGAGCCTTCGCGGCGTACTCGGGGACTTGGTAGGCAACTCCCCGGCGATGCAGCAGATCTTCTCGCTCATCAGGCAGGTGGCGCCCACTACAGCGCCCGTATTGATTCGTGGCGAGAGCGGCACTGGGAAGGAGCTGGTTGCACGAGAGATCCATAAATGCAGCCCTCGCGCGGATGCCCCTTTCATCGCCATCAACGCAGCGGCACTACCTGAGACTCTGATTGAGAGCGAGTTGTTCGGCCATGAGAAAGGCGCGTTTACGGGAGCCATGGAGCGTTCGGCGGGTTGCTTTGAGCAGGCTCATGGGGGCACTTTGTTTCTCGACGAGATCGGCGAGATGCCTCAGTCTACGCAACCAAAACTGCTGCGCGTTCTCGAGGACTTACGAGTTCGCCGACTTGGCGGGAAACGGGAAATCCCGGTAGACGCTCGCGTGCTTGCCGCTACCAGTCAGGAACTCGGAACGCATTTGCGCGAAGAACTCTACTACAGGTTGAGTGTATTCCAGATCGTCATTCCGCCGTTGCGTGAACATAAGGAAGACATCCCGCCGATCGCCGAGGTCATGCTGCAGAATCTGAACAATAAACATGGCACCCGCATTTCTGGAATCGATGCGGAAGTACTGGATCTTATGCATCGGTATGACTGGCCCGGTAATGTGCGGGAGCTACGCAATATTCTGGAGCGAGCCACGATAATTGCGGGTGAGGGTTTGATCCGGCTGACGCACCTTCCTTCCCCTGCATTCGGTTCAAGCCCGGGCCCGTATAGCCGGCCATCACCCGGCCACGAGGATCCTGTAATGCTCCGGCCTGGCCAGCCACTTAGCAAGATCGAGGAGGCTTACATCCAACTCACCCTCGAGCACGTGCGGGGCAATCGTAAGCTCGCCGCCGAGATGTTGGGGATTAGCTTGCGGACGTTGCAGAATCGGATCGCCGAAATGCGCGAAGAGGCAGAGGCGACAACTCCCGGCTCATGAACGGCCTGCGCCCTGCCGCTGCGCGTGCGATCTGACGTGAGTCTGAGATGGGCGGAGAGTTAAAGCCATCGCATCCAAATCCAAACATCCTTCGCCGTGCCAGCAGATCCTCATGGGTACTGTTCAAAGCGTTGCCGCGGGTGTTCAGGCAGGCATCGGGCGAATGGATCAACGATAATGCTCCGCGTCTCGGCGCTTCGATCGCATTTTATACCCTGCTCTCGCTAGCTCCCATTATTGTTATAGCCGTTGCCGTGGCGGCGGTTGTTTACGGGCAAGAGGCCGCCCAAGGCCGGCTGGCGTTGGAAATCCGAGACGTGGCCGGGCCAGAAGTAGCACAGACCATCCAGGAGATCATCAGAGGCGCCTACAGTCCCCGGACAGGACTGATTGCGACTCTGCTCGGCCTTGGGACCTTGGCATTTGCCGCCTCTTCCATGTTTGTAGAATTGCACGACTCGATGAACACAATCTGGCATGTTCCGCTTCCCGTCGATCGGACGAATGCGGCAACTATCATTCGTCTGATCAGGGATCGCTTCTATTCATTCGCGACGGTGCTGGGCATAGGTTTCCTGTTGCTGGTTTCTCTGGTGTTGAGCACCTCGATCGCGGCCATGAGGATCGCTGTGCCGCGGGCTGCCACGTTTATGATGTCATATCTGGTAATAGCGGTGCTGTTCGCAGCCCTGTATAAAGTCGTTCCGGACGTTAGGTTGAGATGGAACGACGTCGTCCTTGGAGCCATGATCAGCTCACTGCTGTTTATGCTAGGCAAGCACTTGATGGGGTTGTACTTCGCTCAAGCCAGCTTCGGGTCGACGTATAGGGCAGCAGGCTCGCCGATAGTCGTGTTGCTATGGGTATACTACTCGGCGCAGCTGTTCTTTTGGGGCGCTGAGTTCTGCAAGGTGTACACGAAGACCATGGGATCCCAAAGCGGCCGGCAATATTAGGGCACCGGCGCCGGACCGGTTCGCGACACTGCCATCACGCAAGAAGACCTCGTTGCCCCTCGCGCAGGGAGCCGGCCGGGCATTTGGGCTGTGCCACCGGGCGAGGCGGAGGGGGAGTGGAGGTTCGCCCTGCGGCCTTCGAACCGGCCGGTTGAATGAACCATTTCGGCTTCCGCGATCATGTTGTGGTCACAGGATTGCTGCATTGATGAAAGGATCGCAATATGGAGAAGCCTGGCTGGTCGCGCAGCGCTCCGGCGCTGCAACGCATCGCCTCATCGGCCACAAGGGCGAAGCGCGGGGGAGGACTGGCTGGAAGGACAAGGCTGCCGCGGCGCAAGACTACGTCAGGAGCCACGCAGAGGACATGCGTGATCGGTCAAGAGGTGATTTGAAGTGATTGGACGAAACTGAGCTGCCCAGCTCAAGCGGAAGCGGTGACACCGTAGAAACGAGGAGGTGCGCGTGAAGAACCGGATCATCGTAGTGGCGGTTCTGCTTGTTGTCGTATTTCTGGCAGGTTTTCTTCCCTCATACGTTAAGGCCAATCGTCTGGAGAATGAGCTGCGCGAGGCTCGGCGGGAGCATAGTCTGGCCCAGCTTAGGGATTTAGCCTGCCTGGCTTGTTTTCAGGCAAGCCAGAAGGACTATGGCCTCGCGGCCGGCACCACCACGCGCCTTTTCGACCGCACTCGGGAAGCAGCTAATCAGGCACGAGACGCTAGCACCGGAAAGCCTCTGGAGGGCCTTTTGAGTCTCCGGGATCCGATTACGGCGGGGTTGGCGAAGGGTGACCCCGGAGTTCTGAGCGATCTCCAGGCTTTATTCGTGAAGACTCGGCACGCCACGACCAGCCGCGCCGCCGGTGCACCGCCAGCCGAATAGGCCGCGCGAAAGGAAACCAAGGCCCAAATGGAAATCCCGCCCCAGACGCGAGCGCTGATGCTGATCTTGGCTTCGGCGACGGCCTTGCTGGGCCAAGCGGATGCACGCGAGATCATCCGTCGCGCCGTCGCAGCCGACGAGCTCAACTGGAAAGTAGCCCGCAACTTTGGGTTCTCGGAGCGGGTTGACGCGCGCCGCTTGGATCCCCAAGGGCGGTTGAAGTCCAAGGACGTGAAGATCTACGACGTGATCCTGTTGGAAGGCTCACCGTACCGCCGGCTGGTGGCACGAGACGACCGGCCGTTGCCGCCCGGTGAAGAGAAGAAAGAGCAGGAGAAGCTTGCCAGGGGCATTGCGGAGCGCCGGGAAGAGACAGCAGCACAGCGAGCGGAACGCCTGGCTGAATATGCCAGGCGTCCGGAGTGGCAGCGCGAGGCCTGGCGTGAGCTGCCGGAAGCTTTCGACTTCCGTCTGACCGCGGAAGAAGTGTGGGCCGGCTTTGGCCTGTACGTGATTGAAGCGACACCGCGCCGGGGATACCAGCCCCGGTCCCGCACGGGGAAGGTGCTTGCCCACCTCGAGGGCAAGCTTTGGGTGGATAAGCAAGACTACCGCCTGGTGAAAGCGGAGGTGGAAGTTGTCGAGACCATCTCGGTGGGGCTGTTCCTGGTCCGGCTGGCTAAGGGCTCGCGCGCGGCTTTTGAGCAGACTCGCGTGAATGACGAAGTCTGGCTGCCAAGTCAAGTGCGGGCATTCCTCTCGGCCCGTCTGGGGCTGCTGAAAGTGCTGCGCATCGAGCAGGAGATCAGCTACAGCAAGCGCCGCGAGTTTCAGACCGATTCACCGGCCATCTCTCAGATGCAAGCGAGGTGAATCGAGGGGGAGGAGATGCGGCTCTATCTTGTGAATCCGGACAATCCAGTCGTCAGCCTGAACAAGGTCCACTGGAACCGTCTGAACACGTATCGAATCTGGAAACCGCTCGGGCTTCTCGTAGTGGCTGGACTAACGCCGCCGGATTGGGAGGTGACACTGATCGACGAGAATCTGTTCCGTCCCGATTACGGACGCTTGCACAAACCTGATCTCGTCGGTGTAACGGCATTCACTTCCCAGGCGCCGCGGGCTTACGAGGTCGCCGGAATGTACCGCGCGATGGGAGTGCCGGTGGTGATGGGAGGCATTCATGCCACGTTCTGTAGCGCCGAGGCACTGGAGCATGCGGACGCGGTGGTTACGGGCGAGGCAGAATCGGTATGGGGACAAGTATTGAGCGATGCGCGCAGACATGCCCTGCGCCGGGTGTATCAGGGAGGCATCAGCGCAATGGACGCAATCCCGCCCGCTCGTCACGACCTCCTTTACGGACAGTACTACTTCGGTTCGGTGCAGACTACGCGCGGCTGTCCGCTGAATTGCAGCTTTTGCAGCGTCACTGCCTTTAACGGCGGAACGTTCCGCCACAGGCCCGTCGCCGATGTCGTTCGAGAACTGCGGCTGATCCAGGAAAAGGTCATCCTCTTCGTGGACGACAACCTCATCGGCACGCGCCGTGATCATCTCGCATACTCCAAGGACCTCCTCCGAGCGATGATTCGAGAGGGACTGACCCGGCCTTGGATCTGCCAGGCGACGATCAACTTCGCCGATGATGACGAATTGCTTGATCTCGCCTCGCGGGCAGGATGCCAAGGCGTGTTCATCGGGTTCGAATCCCCTACGGTGGAAGGGCTCGCTGCCATTGGCAAGAAGTTCAACCTGCAAAAGGAGAGAGACTTCCACGCATGCGTCCGCCGGATTCAGCGACACGGGATCTGCGTTGTGGGCTCTTTCATTATCGGTATCGACACGGACCAGCGGGGGATCGGCGAGGCAATCGCTCGCGCGGCCAGGGAGTACGGCATCGACGCCGCCAACGTTCTGATCCTTACCCCGCTCCCCGGAACCAAGCTCTACTCTCAAATGGGCCGCGAAGGCAGGATCCGATCGAATGATTACCCCGCGGATTGGAAGTACTACACTCTGACTTATCCGGTGGCCGAGTACCGGCACCTGACCTGGGCGGAGGTGGTAGAGGAAGTGAATCGGTTCAACGATCGGTTTTATGGCTATCCGCAGATCGTTCGACGGATGCTGCATCTCGCCAGGAACACACGCAGTCTCAGGACGTTTCTTGTGGCCCTGGTTGCCAACCTGAGCTATCGATCCAACCACCTACTCGACCGACGTATTCATGCCAGCCGGGCTCAGTCTCCCGACATGGGAGTTGCCAACGCGGCGCTGCCCCTTCCAGAAATGCCGCTCGCTCTTGCCGGGCCGCCGGGCAGGACAACGTAGACGCACAAGACCAAATGGGCGGGACGACGAACCGGTCCCGATCTGAATCGATACGATGCTCTATGATCGCGTACTTGAGCGAGTTGATTGACCGCATTCGTGAGGACACCGTGCGCTTGTCACCGCACCATCTTGTCATCGATCGCGCCCTCATAATCCGCTGACGATCTCGATTGCTTTGTTCAGTTGGTCGTCCGCTCCTTGAGCGAGAGACTCAGGTGCGACTTCCAGCAGCACATCCGGTTCGACGCCACTGCCTTCAAGGGTATTCCCTTTGGACGAGAACCAGCCGAAGACCGGCAGCCGCAGCCAATAACCGCTCCCAACTCGAAAGTTTGCCGCGCCTAGCACGTTGCCCCGCGTTTTCTGTCCAACTATCGTTGCAAGCCTGTTCTCTGCGGCGAAATTGGCCACCATCTCCGCAGCGCTGTTCGTCCATTCATTCACGAGAACAACCATCCTGTTGTGAAATGGTTGTTGGCCAAGGCCCTGCGTAAGGAGCATGACGGACTTGTCCCGAAACGCGAAGCGAGCTAATGTAACCATGAGTTCCGCTCGTGTAGAAGGCATAGGCACACGGGGGAGAGCGTCGGGATCGTAGCCGCTCCGGAGTCGGCTGGGAGTGAGACTGTGGCCAATCGCAATTCGGCCCGGGCACATATAGCTGGCTAGCCGGGCGAATCCAAGGCTGCCGCCAATGTTGCCCCGGAGGTCGATAATCATACGGTCACATCGATGCTGTTTCAAATCGTGAGTAGCGTGGTCCAATGTGTTGGCGAATGCCATTCCAAAAGCGCCTGGAAAGTACACGACCTTTAGCAGACCGATGCCGCGCCCAATCATCGTGTGGATTGGGCTCTTGGGCTCGACGAGCGGCGGTCGTTGCTTTGTCCCTCTCCGCTTGGGAACCGATATCACGACCTCCTTCCGGAGGTCCGAATTTGGCTTTCGAACGACTAAGGTATGCGTCTGGCCAATTGTGAAATATGGTGTTGCAGGCGGGACAACATCCTTCGAGTCCACTGCCTCCAGGATGTCGCCGGGTCTGATTCCGGCCGCATGGGCCGGCCCCTCATCAAAAACGTCCAGGAACATCCATCTGTGATACCCGTCCAGCGCCACGTCCTTCAAGCTCGCGTTGATCGTATGCTGAGGAAGCGATTCTTTCGGAAGCGAATGGTAGAAAACCGTATGGCTCGTTTTTAACTCGGACAGTAGCTGCCGTACACCTGCTTCGAACCCCGCGAGATCAGTGGCTAACAACTCCGGCGTGCGCCCATCGAGGCGTTCAGCCCAAGCAGCGTAATCAACGCCTGCGATATTGATGTGATTCGCAAGGACCAGCTTCTTTATCGCTTTCAGGATTCCGGCACGCTTTCGAGGTTCCAAAGTCATCTCAGTTTGCGCTCCGATTCGACAACACCGGCTGCATTGACGCTCCCTCGATTGTGAAGGCAGCCCACTGATACGGGACCGCTTTGCGGCCATATGTTCGCAGCAGGTCGCGTTTTGCCGCGGCCAACGCGGAGGCTGCGGATCGCTTCTCCATCAGATGGGCGTAGAAGCGTTTCATTAGAAACACAGAAGAATTGTCGTCAACCTGCCACAGCGTGGAGATGACGGTCCGGGCGCCCGCTAGAATGAACGCCTTGGAAAGGTTCGCAATTCCTTCCTGCCCCTGGAGCGGGCCGACGGCCGTATCGCAAGCGGAGAGAACAACGAGGTCGGCGTCGAAGTTGAGCTGAACAACCTCGGATGCCTGTAGAAATCCATCCTCCCCCGCTCGCGGATCACTCAACAACACCAGAGCCGCACGATCCGGAAAGACGGTATCAGCAAATCCATGGACGGCGAGGTGAATCACCTGATATTCGGCCAAACCTGCTGTCTTGAAGGCCGTCTCGGTCGCAGAAGCACCAAGAAGGAGCTTGGTGTCGCTCCGGGGGAGCGTCCCGCGCGCGATCGCAACTTCGTCGCTCGATGATGGCAGGTCTACAAATCTCCCACCGTCGTCTCCTCGAGTCAGACCAGATCTAGTCATTGGACTCTGGGAGTACGGAATCCCGCCCACCGCCAGCAGCGTACGGTTCGCAGTTCGTGGACGCCGCTTCTCTTGCATCAGCAGGTAAAACGTCGTCGCTGACGGTGAGTAGAGAACCGTCTTGCTTTCAGCGATAAGACCTCCGGATGGGCCTCTTAGCCCATCAAATGGCACCATATGCAGTTGCCCATCGCGGACGATGACGAGTGTCCTAGCCCGTGCAGCTTCCCGGACGGGATGAATGAGAGCTTCGTACAGGCGACTAGCTTCAGCGACAGCGGGCCCTTTTGTGTTTACCGCCTTCAAGTAGGCGGTGATGAGCGGTTCAATTTCGGCCTTGCTTTTCAGATGCACAATACGAGAGGCGTCACGCGAGATCACCAGGCAATACGAACTTGGGTTGGCAAGGACGTATTCCAGGAGCAAGACAGAAGGAGCCAAGCTCCGTTGGACCTGCTCGATTGCCACAGGCTCTCGTGATTTGGCTTTGAGCACGCTCACTCCGGGGCTGATCCACCGGGCCTGCTCTGTCATGAAGATCCGGTCTCGTAGTGCACGCACCTGATCGGTGGATCGAGCCGCCATCAGCTTGAGCCGCAGTTGCGAGATTGCGCGCTCCGTGTTCTTCGCAGCCGGCGTCGAGGTGACTCCGGCGGCGAGCAGATCGGTGGCCACACGTCCTCTGACCTGCTCGATAATTCTGTACGCCTTTTTGGGGTCGTTGAAGCGGTCGGCAACCAGTGAGAAATGCTCGGAGTAGATTTGGCTCGAGGCTGTGATAACGGCCGTCTTCTCAAGAACTGTCGTTGCCTTCCCGATGATGGAATCAATAAAGGCCCCTGCCCGGTCGTAGACGCCGTCGGCGTCCGCATATCTGCCTCTCGCAATTTGAAGTTGCGCTAGTGTTTGCAGACGCTGAGGAACCGCCCAGAGATCGCCGCTTGCCTGGGTTGATGCCGCCGCTAGTTCTGCGGAAAGCTCCGCCCTTTCCAGATCTCCATTCCTCCGGTGTATGTCGGCGGATAGGGAGTACACCCGGGCCAACAGGCGGGTTAGCCCGGATGCTTCTGCGAGGCTGATCGTGTGATCGAGTATTGCCAATGCCGTCCGGCGGTCGTTGTGAGCGTTGGCAATATCGGCGGCGAGGCCCAACGCGGTCGCCTCGTGCGCACTTCTGCCAGCTTCCCGAGCTCGCGTTATCAGCTCGTCCACTACCCGTTGTGCGGCGTCAAGTTGTCCAAGACCGATTAGCGCTCCGATACGAAGTTCTTGGGCCGTAAACTGATAGCCGGCATCGGGAACGGCAGCTGCCATCTTAATCGCGTTCTCGGCATAGGCGAGGGCCTGCTGAAACATCTTGGTTTGCAAGAGTCCATTGGCAAGAATCGTAAGAAACCGGATCTGCGCTCCTACATCACCGGCCTTTTCCGCCGCCGCCAGCGCGGTGCCGACGTTTTTTCGCGCGGTCTCGAGGTCTGCATCGTAGAATGCGGCTACGCCGAGTTGGGCGAGAGCACGATATTGCCATTTAATGTCACCCAGTTGTTGAGCGAGCGCTTGAACCTGTGCCCAGTCCTGCCGCATCGCTCCCGTGTCGGTCTCTGTGTCGATATCGCCTTTCACTATGAGACAGAACATTCGGAGCTCTTTGTCAGCCTGCAGGAGTGGATCATCGTCCAGCGCTTCTGCGAGCTGCGCAGAGACCATCGGAAGCGTTTGCTGGTCCCGTTCAATATTGGATCGGATACGACCAAGCTTCGCGTACAGCGCGTTCCTGCGATCACCCGCCGCAGCAAACAGTTCCTCCGCTTGCGTAAAGGCTGGCGCAGCATCAGCCCAGTTGTAGAGGTCGGCGAGATGAAGTGCACGCGCCAACAGCTCCTTCGCCTGTGGCTGCTGGCCATGTAAAGGCGAGGCACATGCAATCAGCAGTGCCGCGCCGCTCGTGAGGTTCCTTAAAGAATGAACTGCGTGCCGTCTCACGATAATGCCCTCACTCAATAAAGCTGGGATAACTCCGCCAGCTCAGGCCTGGCGGGCGGATCATCAGAGTGGCCTTGCCTCGTGGGGTGCCCGTGAGATCAAGCTCGACATTTACCGAAGTTGTCCCATCGGTTATGTGGCCTGCGGCGCGCCTGCGAGAGTAAACGGCTCCAGAAGAGCCCTTCAGTTGGAACAGGTATTCACCGGCCTCCATGCCAAATGGCATCTGGAACGTGATTCGCAGATGTTGTTGAGGCAGGCGAATCGCCTTCCGCGGGGCTTTCTGCTCAACACCGCGCGTCGGGGAGAAGGCTGCGAGATCTATGTTCATATGCAGCGGCGGAGCCGGGACACTAGGCTGAGGCTTGGCTTGGTCTCGAGAAGGTTCGGATCGCACCTCCTTCTGCTGCGAAATACTTGGTTCCCTCTGATCGTTAGTACGATTTCTTACGAGCAGCACTGCAGAAGCGAACACCGTGGCCACAATCACCGATGCGACCGTGATCTGAAGACCACGTACAAGCAGCGACATCCGTCGAAAGCGTAGATAATCGTGAAAGCACGGAGAGCAGCGCACGACGTGCGCAATGGGAAGATCGGCCAGCGCCAGGCTAGGATCTCTATGAGCCATGGCGCGCAGGCGAGCACGATCAGGACAGCCTGCGCGAGTCGGGTTCGGAAATGCGCTTTTGGCGCATTTCCTGCCGAAAGCAATGACATCGTTCACTTCCTTGCTGGAAGCGCCGGGATATTCATCAGGATTCATGCGCTGCATTCCAGTCATTCGCTGCGCTTCGGTTTCGATCGAGACCTGTGATAAGCCCGAAACCGATTCAGGGCTTTGTCAATCTTTTTGCGGAACTGCACTTCAGCACTGTGGGCATCTGCGTATCCCATGAGCTTGGCAATGTGCCCCCAGTCGAAGCCCAAGACACGCAGGTCGTACATCGTGCATCCGTGCTCATCCATACAACCGCGAAGAACATCGATCCGCTTCGCGTCGTCCAATTTGCGGTCGAGGTCTAACCATACGGGTCCAGCCAGCCGCTCAAGCTCATCCGTGTCGACGTAGGTGATGCGCTGATTTCTCCGATAACGGCGAATCGCCTCCCTTGCAACGGACCTGATGAGATATGCCTCGGGAAACTGGATTGACTGGTGGCTCGCCAACGCTCGAGACGCCGAGTCCACAGCAGCTTCGAAGATCTCTGGAGCCTCTGTATCATCAGCAAGATAGCGCATCACCGTCAACCGCGCACGCTCCCAAACCCGATTGGCCGCCTCGATCAACCTCTGGTCGACCGAGTTCCCAAGGCTGTCAGGGTTTCGAATCCAGAACCTCGTCTGACCGTCTTCCCGCTGATTCATGAAAGCCGCCGGCGGTCGGAGCAGTACTCTCCATGTATAGAGAGGCGCTGAGAAGGAAAAACCTCACCCAGCAAGATTTCAGCGTCATCTTCCGCTGAACGCCGCATATGGCCGAATTGACGGGCGGTTGAGGTTTTCAGTTTCCGAAGCCTCTTTAATTGATAGGAGACCTCCCCCAAGGCCGTACACGGGCGAGGGTCCGCGTATGGCGTTACTCGAGTTCCCCCAGGATCCGCTTCACGTCTCTTGTCCGAAATATCGATCCCATTCTGAAGTCGATCAAGCTGGGATTCCCGGTATCCGCGGTGCACTTCGCGCCAAACCTGCGTCCGAAGGTGTCTCCTCACGCCGTGTTTACGCTCCGGCGTGCCGGGGGTTCGGCTCAGTGAGCCGCCGGGCAGTGAACGGTGAGACAGAAGGACTTGCAGGGCCTCAAGGTAGGGGGAGGCAACAAAGACGACGCGAGCACGAAGGCGGCACTCCCTTGGCAGGAACTCGACGCCATGAGAAGCCGCGCCGAACACTGAGCCCTTGCGGCGGTTTACCCCGCTGCAGAAATAAGCATTCAGACAGGCAAAAAGTCCAAAAGATTTTACAAAGAAAATTTCCGCAACA